>Ga0181574_10005092_pt1 | contig 11313 bp, 6 predicted proteins | sample 101ome_24_FD_145600 | JGI IMG/M metagenome (GOLD analysis project Ga0181574, IMG submission 145600) | Coastal salt marsh microbial communities from the Groves Creek Marsh, Skidaway Island, Georgia - 101410AT metaG (spades assembly) | ecosystem: Environmental > Aquatic > Marine > Intertidal zone... | reverse complement strand
TAGTATCTGATGAAAAACTACGAGAGTTCGTATTTGATGACGAAAACTCATGTCTTGCTTGTGAAGGATAAAAAATGCTTACAGAAGAAAGAAACTACTACAAGCCCTTTGAATACAACTGGGCTTTTGAACACTATAAGAGTCAGCAGCATATGCACTGGCTTCCGGATGAAGTTCCAATGGCAGACGATCTTAAAGACTACCGTAGTCTTGATGATAATAGCAAGCGTTTGCTTGGACATATATTTCGTTTTTTTACACAATCAGACGTCGATGTCTGTTGTGGATATGCAAAGCACTATCTGCCAACTTTCAAAGCACCTGAAGTGCGTATGATGTTGTCGGCTTTTGCTGCAATGGAGGCTGTTCATCAAGAGGCTTATTCCCAGCTTCTTGAAACGCTTGGATTTCCAGAAGACGAGTATCAAATGTTTATGGATGTTCAGGCGATGGCAGATAAACACGAATATTTGTCAAACTTTGGAATGGGAACTAAAAAAGACATTGCGAAGACTGTAGCTGTCTATAGCGGATTTACTGAAGGCGTTCAGCTTTTTAGTAGTTTTGCTATACTACTGAACTTTCCTCGCCATAATCTGATGAAAAATATGGGTCAGATTGTGACTTGGAGTATTCGAGACGAGACTTTACACGTTGAAGGAATGACAAAAATTTTCAAGACTTATGTTCGTGAAAATCCTGAGATATGGAATGATGAACTCAAGTATGAGATTTATTGTGCGGCTGAGAGAGTTGTAGAACTTGAAGACGCATTTATTGACATCGCATTTAATAACTGTGAAGTCAAAGATCTGACGGCTGAAGAAGTCAAAGCATATATTCGTTATATTGCTGATCGACGATTGCTTCAGCTAGGTATGAAGAAAATCTTTAATTCAGAATCCAATCCCCTGCCTTGGCTGGATTATATGATAAATGCTGTAGAACACACGAATTTTTTCGAAAATCGTGCTACAGAGTATGCTCGCGCGAGCACAACAGGAAATTGGCAGGATATTTTTAAATAGGAGTTTAAAATGACGGACGTCCAAGAAAAACCGACTCTTACCTTTGATGGAAAGAACTATGTCATTGAAGATCTTTCAGAGCAGGCACGCTATCTAGTAGGTCAAATTCAAGATTTGAATCAACAAAGTAGTGTTGCTCGTGCTCGATTAGATCAGCTTGAAGTGGCAAAAAATGGTTTTACAGCTCTACTGAAAGAAGAGCTTGAGAATCCTCCTGCTGAAGAAGTACCAGCAGAATAAAAAAGGGGCCTTGAGCCCCTTTTTTACTTCCATTAGTTAGCTCCTTCTAGTTGTGCGATACGTGCAGTTAGTGATTCAATTAGGTCTTGTTGTTCTTGGATGGCTTTGATGCAAAGCGAAACCATGTTGCCGTAAGCCAAAGCATCAGGCTGATTTTCTTCGTTATATTGGACAAACTCTGTCAAACCAGCGTCATGCACTTCTTCAGCAATCAATCCACCAAACACTAAATCACCATCGTCATTACCTTTGTATGTAACAGGACGAAGCGTAAGTAATTCAGTTAAACCATGCGTTGCGTTTTGGATTGTGTTTTTGTAACGCTCAGATGAAGTAGACCTGTACAATGTTCCGTTTGATAGCACATGGACATTTGCCGCATTTGCGGTAGTCAAATTATATAGTGAGGCTGTGCTCAATCCTGTATTTATTAATCCATCGTCTCGTACTTGAAACGTTCCATTGCCAGCACTATCAGTACAGACAAGCGTATACGCAGTAGATGTTCCATCGCCTTGAAAATTAATTTTGCCATTTACTGTATTAGTCCCAACCAACAAGTTGCCGCTTGCATCGAGGCGCATGGCTTCTGCGTTGTTACTATAAAACGCAACAGGGTCATTAGATGATGTACCAAATTGAAGAACATTCGACGACACCTGCATAAAAGATGAAGTAGTAGCATTGCTCAACAACATGCTGTTTGACAGATAGAGGTCTTTGAAGCGTGCTAATGAATCACCTAAGTCAATTTGTGCGTCCCTATTAGCCCCAGTTTCATCACAAGGATTTAACTCATCATTACCGAATGTTAAACCTGAGTAGCCTGTGCCGCCATGAATGTACACAGAAACACCAGAAGCACTACCAATACTACCGACTAATGCGCCGTCTTTTGCAAAGGTTACGATAGAGCCATCAACACCTGTGTTGTTAAGCCAAAGTGCTGGGTCTGAAGCAGAAGAAGACTCCTTTGCAACAACAATTTGACCAGAACCTCCGTTTAACTGAATACCGTTTCCAGACGTGTCGTTGTAAATAGATGCGCTTGTAGTCCCAACCAACAAGTTGCCGTTTGAGTCGATACGCATACGTTCGCCATCAACACCGCCAAACGTATAACCCGTAAATCCTGTTTGAGATCCGTAGAAATCTAATAACCCCGTAGATGCATTTCTACCTATTTGGTACTCTTCAGTCTCTGCTGTTCGTAGTCTTAACTGGTCACCGGTTGAGCCTAAAACATCTAAGGCTGCATTAGGACTACTCGTCCCAATCCCGACGTTGCCGCTGGTGTCGACTTTAAAAACGTCTGCACCGGCACGGTCGACCAAAAGCAATCCATCAGCAACAGCAACCAGACCGGCTGTAGCGCTCGTGTATAACGCCGAAGTGTTCGCAGCGGCTGCGGAGAAAGAGCCTGTACCTAAAGTTAATAATCCTGTTGGGGTAATACCACCAATCCCGACGTTCCCGCTTGAGTCGATGCGCATGCGTTCGTTTGTGTGGCCGTTGGTATAAAAACGCATATCTGCGTTAGCTCTTGTCATAATAGACAACCCGCCAGAAGCGCCCGTACCAGACCCAAGAACGGCGGCGTCTTGAACAAAACCACCTACTGTTGTAAAAGCTGTTCCTGTGGTTTGTAGGAATAAACCATCGTTTATTGTTGAACTATTTGTTACATAAACAGTCGCTTCTGTTGCTGTACCGGCGTTATCGTTATAGAAATGTCCTAATACTGGGTCGCCATTAGTAGACTTATAGCTAGTTAAAACACCCGTAAGCGAATCAGTACCAATCCCGACGTTACCGCTTGAGTCGATGCGCATGCGTTCTGTGCCATCAGTGGAAAATGCTATTGTATTTCCACCCGCAGAAAACAATCCTGAGTTGACATCGTTGAGTTGCAAAGCTGGTGAAGACTCTGATCCTCCAGCGGTTAAAATTTTACCATCTACATGTAATTCAGCCGCAGGCGCATCAGTACCAATCCCGACGTTGCCGCTTGAGTCGATACGCATGGACTCCGACCAAGTAAAAGTAGAGTCAGCCGCTGCACTACCTCCAGTACCTATATACCAGCGATGTGTGCCTCCAGTTTGCTCGTACTGATGAGCATATCCAGAGGTGATCCGCTTATAATTAGTGCCGTCATACCAAACATTACCAAATAAGCGAGCGTTATCGCCTCCAGAAGTGGTTAAAGCAGCGGCAGTGCCTACTTGCAACACCGCCGGAAACGCTGCATTCCAAGCTTCTGGAGTTACACCAATCCCGACGTTGCCGCTTGAGTCGATACGCATGCGTTCTGCTGGGTTAGAACCGGAGGTTCTTGTGCTAAACACCATAGCGCCAGCCGTGTTTGTGCTAGTGGCGTTTTCTTTTTCTCCGTGGATTCCTGCAAAGACAGTATTAGAGTCTCCCTGTCCAGTAATAGCTTTACCTGTAAACAAAAGACCACCGCCAACACCAGCCGCCATAGCTGTGTCATCAGAAATTTGAAGAACAGAACGAGTATCTCCAAAAGTCGAGACAGTGCCTTCTACATGAAGCACTCTGTTTGGACTGTCAGTTCCAATCCCGACGTTGCCACCATTTAAAACTGTTAAACGTTGTGCTCCATCAGTGTATAGTCTAATATCTCCAGCACCTGCACCACCTTGATAAATTAAAAAGTCATCGGTTGCATCATTGGCAATACCAACAAGCCAATCAGAAGAGGTTGTTGCACTGTCAAAAGCAATCTGTGAACCATCTGCTGTTGAGTTTACTGAGATTACTTCTGCACCAGTTCCATCAACAGTCAAACCATCAGCAGTCACAGTGCCGATATTTGTTAAGTTTCGAGAAGCGTCTACTACTGTCGTTCCACCAATCTGAAGAACTCCGGAAACTAGATTCAGATTTCCATCGTCAAGAGAAAGAGAGTCATTCAGATTCCAAGTTGTGCCCGTATGTGTAAAAGTCGCAAATTCGTCTGGAGATGCGTCTGGAAGAAGAATACTGATTCCTCCTCCATCGTTCTGACTATTTGCAGTTGCAGTAGCCCCAAGAACAATATTCTTGTCTCCAATTTCGACGGTCGTAGAATTGACAGTCGTTGTTGTACCAGATACTTGAAGATCGCCCGAGACGATAAGATCTCCATCTGATTGTATATTTTCTGCAAAATCTCTAACGATTGTCATAATTTATTCCTTATGGTTTGTTTCATTAAAAAATTGAATGTGCTACATCTGTTATAACTATTTCTGATGCTGTAACGTCCAAAGTAGATGCGATGTATCTACTGCCACTACTTCCTGAGATACTGAAGTCAATCCTAAACTGATTAGCAGTGACATCTACAATACTTACTGATATGCCAGATCCTGCGATAATAGCCGTATCAACCTGATTTCTCATAGGAGTAGCATCGCCGGTATATTTTGTAAAGGTAATTATACCTTTTCTGTAGTTCTGTGTTGATGAGGCTCCCAGGGTGCCTGTTACGGCATACTCAATAATACATGAACCCCACACACTATTAGAATTATGAGTAAATACATATCTTTGAGTGATTAATGAAACACTGCTCAACGAACCTTTTCTAGAAATATGAAAACCGGCAGGTAGTTTAATATCTCCAGTGGCTTCAATATCTCCGTCAGAATTTAGAGTTACGCCTGTTGTTGTAAAAGTTGGATAACTTGAATTATATTCATTTAAATCAAAGTCTCGAACTTTCAGAGCACCAATCACCGTTACTTCATCGACAGTTGGAGAATCATTTATTAGCATCTTAATAGCCGTATTTTCTGGGCTATTATCATGGGCGGCGAAAGCCCATAAATATCCGCTTCCATCGGTAGAAAAACTATCAATTCTTTGATACGGATATTGAGACTGAACTGCTGAAGTACCAATTGCAATTGTGTTTGAAATTCCGGCAGTTGCTTGATAAATTTCAATACCACTAGGAAATATCATTTCACCGGTATTATTAATACGCAATACTTCTTCAAACTGGCTAGTGTTTTTTCGAGTTGAAAAAGAAAGTACTCCAGTTTCTGCTCCGTCTAAAACCTGGCTTGATTTTCCGTCAATTCTCGCATAAGTTATTCCTTCTGCGGCGCTATTTCTTCCGTTAAAGTTAATTCTTCCGACAACATCATTATCAGCGGGAGTTGCTTTCTCAAAAGTAAAATCGAGCTGTGGCCCTGCTATTCCTGTTGAAGAAGAAATAAGAGTAAGAGCGTCGGTCCCGTCATTTACATCAATTGAAACATAGTAATCATTAAACTTCAGAGTTCCAACTGCTGAAGTCCCTAAAAGGTCTACAAGAAAATCATTTGATCCAATTCCGGAGAGTTGAAGCTGATTATTTCCAGTATCATAGATACGGATATCTCCTGTCGTGGCATCGGTATTCCCAAGAGTAAGCGTTTCATAAATACTAGTATTACCGCTTGAATCGATACGCATACGCTCCGTCAAGGCAGTGTCACCGATTGCATCCCTAGTTGAAAAAGCTATGTGCCCTATAGTATTGGTATTACCATTACTTAGTAGGCCTTTGATAGCAGCAAAACCTGCGCTGTTGGCTACGTCTCCTTGTTGATTGGCAAAAACAATAGCTCCACCAGACCCCGCAGCGGTATTGACATCAGACAACCTCAACGTTGCGCCCATGTCTCCAGAATCGGTTAAGTCGGCAGTTGTTTGTCCAAGACCGTAGACGTGAAGCTGTGCGTCGGCATCATTGTTTACTGGCGCGCCGATTGTGACGTTGCCGCTTGTATCTATATCAACTGCTCTTGTGGTGCTGTTGGTGTGAAAAGTCATGCCATGAGACGAATAAAGATTTGCGCCCCCACCAGTCGTACTAGAAATTATGGAGAAGTCTGTTCCGCCGTCTCTTTGTATTCTCAACTCAGGCGAAGCAGCATTTGTATACAGGTGCAAGGCGCTTGCACCACCGCTTCCTTTGTTAATAGCTGGACTGCTAGTCCCAACCCCAACCAGACCGCTTGAGCTGATGCGCATGCGTTCGTCGTATGTAGAGCCATTATCTGTATAAAAAGCCAATTGCCCTTGAGTGCTTTGAGTGCCGCTATTTCCAGTAATAGCTCGCATTTCAGCAATAACGCCAGCGCTACCAAAAGAGTTTTCAAACTCAATATTGCCTATGTGCAGGTCGTTAGAGTTTCCTCTATTTCCAGAAACTCGCACATAGGAGTCTCCACCGCTTTCTACATGCAGTAACCTATCAGGACTACTCGTCCCAATCCCGACGCGGTTATTAGTTGCGTCAACAACAATCGTATCTGTGTCAACAGTCAAACCATCGCTGACCACATCACCCGTTACGTCGATGCCTGTGGAGGTGGTGGCGAGTTTGGCAGAGCCATCATAGAAAAGAGTAACCGCAGCATCTTCAGTTGCACTAATCATTGCCTCTGTGTTGGCAGAGTTTCTAACCCTTAAATCCCCTGCTAAAATGCGAAGATTTCCAGTACCCGTGTCGTCGATATAACTATGGTTACCATCATGATAAATCTGTAAGTCAGAATCAGCGCCGAAAATTGCCTTCTCATTATCGGCAAAAGAAAGACTTCCCACAAGAGAAACATCATCATTTGCATCAATCGAAATCGAGTTTGTCGAAGCACTCGCATCGATTGAAGTTACGCGCAGAATCTCCGCAGTGTTAAAACTATCATATGCAATAATATAAAGAAGCTGTCCAGCATTTGTAATTGCAGGGCTAAAATTAATTGTGGAGCCATCTACCGCTGTATAATCGCTCTCACTTAACAATAGGCCGTTTAAATAAACTTGTACATAACCAGGAATATAGCTTCCTGCTGGAGAAAGTGCTGAAAGGTCAAACTGCGTATCATTTCCAGCCGTCGTATATTCATACACATTATAAGTTGCCTGAGAGCCTACATTTCCTCCACCTAATAACGTATTCAATTCTGTAATTGCAGATTGGACGTTTGTAGCGGTAAGTCCTGAAATACTGTTATCATAGGGAACTGTTGCCGTAACCTGATTAAAGGTAACATTATCCGTTGTTTCTACAGATTGACCGATTGCAATACTTCCACCCGTGAGAGTTACGCCCGTTCCTCCAGTAAATGCGGCTTGAGCACGAGCATTTGTAAAGTACAGATTTGTAGGAGAGCCCCCTTCATTAATATCGTCGGTTACAAGAGTTACAGAACTTCCAAGAGCTGTATCATAACTATTAATTGTAATTGAAGAATTTTCGAGAGAAGCGTTTCCTAAACCTGTCGGGCTTCCTGCGGGATCGATTACAAAATCAGCGGGAACGGCAAAGTTTCCAACAAATATGGAGGATCCGTCGTCCTGTAATACATCCGCTAAAAATCGAGCTTTTGACTTTGCCATTTAATTACTCCTAAAATACTGTTTTACGTATTTTTACGCTGTCGCCTCTTTTTACGACAATTGTTTGTGTTGCTGCTTTTCGAATTGTTACGATGCTATGACTCATATCTTATTCCTTATGCTGTAGTAATGCTTAAACTATCGACCCCATAGTATCCGCCCAAAACTTTAACTTTTGCTGCTTGGGTAGCTGTACTTGCACCCTCGGAAGAAACCGTAACTGTTAGAGTGAGACCATTTACTGATGTAGATATAGGTCTATCATCACCAAAAACTTTAGTAGGCCCTCCTAATACAGCTACGGCGCTGTTTCTTTGTCTAAGCTTTATAAAGTAAGAAGCTGCTTCCATAGGATCTGTATTTCCGGCATGCGTTAAGTCAAGAGTTACCATCGCAGTATCATAAACACTACTAGTATTTTTAAATACGATGGTTATTTCTATATCAGCGTTTCCTGAAGAATCATTCCCTAATAAAGAATAAGAACCTTCTGCTTCTAGAAATCCACGAGCTGAACTCAAATAGTTAAAATACCGAACCGGGCCATTCGCAATCAAATCTCCATCAACATGAAGCTTCGCTGCTGGAGACTCAGTGCCAATCCCAACGTTGCCTCCAATCAGGGTTTTTCCAGTGCTTAAATCATGGTTAAATTTAATAAACGCTGTTCGTGCATTACCAGAATTATTATAAACAGTTTTTGACCCTAAAGAATTAGTTGAATCTCCAGAAGTAAAATGAATTTGATTCGTGTTATTTTCAGTACTAATACCCCACTCTACATAAGGCTCGTAGTCTGCAAATATAATAGTATCGCCTTCATTTGAGCCTTGTTGTATGGCTATTGCAGCTTTTGTTGAATCGGTAGCTCCAGAAGCATAGACTTTTAATGCTGCTGCATTTGCTGATGAGTTGCCCGCAATACCTGCTTTTATCGTTCCATTAACTTCGAGCTTTTGAGTCGGATTAGTAGTGCCAATCCCGACGTTGCCGTTACCTCTAATAGATAATCTTTCATCAGTAGTAGCATCTCCTGCAACAGATCCCAAAAAGAATCCAAGACGTCTATCCGCTTGTTGATTATTGTTGAAAGACATAATGTACATGTCTTGTTGGTTAGCAGCAAACTTAATTGCATTATATATGCCGTTGCCTGTTGCGGAGTTGCCAATACGTAAAGTACTGTTTGAATTAGCTGCGGTTACATCTGTTGACGAGTGAGAGGTTTGAATATCTAATTTTGCGCCCGGATTATTAGTGCCGATACCGAGGTTGCCAGAAGAATTAATTATAAAGCGAGTTTCATTTGTAATATTGTCAAAATATAAAAAAGCATCATCTGAACCTCTATGGTAAAGTACTCCATGGTTTACACCAGCATGTGCAAATCTTAAGCCAGAGTTGGCAGTAGCTTCAGTTGAGGTAGAGCTGTCAGCTCTTATCCAAGCTTCTCCAACATCGTAAACATCAAGAGCATAATCTGGAGAAGTCGTCCCCACCCCGACGTTGCCCGTTGGGAATACTACTCTATTGTTAGCTCCACCTGAATCAGCATAAACTCCAAAATATTCGGCAGAGGTTCCATTATTTAAAACTTTCAGTTCAAATGGATGTTCAGAGTCATATCGTGCAGCAATATCAGCAGAATAATTTGTATCTGCAGTATTTGGAGTAAATCTTAATGTTCCATTAATATCAAGCTTTTGAGCTGGAGACCCAGTGCCAATCCCGACGTTGCCGCTAGCTGCGATAATAACAGCATCATCCGTTGCTCCACTTAGATTAAATGTGTGATCTAAAGCAATGTTTCTGTTTCTTATATAAGCCGTACCCGATCTATTATAATATTGAGTAGATGCAACTCCAGCGGCCGCAGTTGGGAAAAACTCTATGCCCTGAGCACCATTGGTAGATACTACCAAAGTTCCGTTAGGAGAAGTGGTGCCGATACCAACTTTTTGATCTCTCGAAACTGTTAAAACTTCAGTATTATTCGTTTTTAGAAAGATTTGACCAGCACCTGAGTTATTTCCACTAGAAGGAATTCCTCCGGAAAGTGTTAGATCTCCTGCAAAAGCCCCTAATCCTGTATTATCAACTCCGAATCCGGCACGAACTTCGACATCACCTCCGGCAGAAGCTTGTTGTGGGCTTCCTCCAGTATAGGCATCATTTCCCTTAATAATGAGACCTTTCGCCGAATTGCGAAAAGTATCTGTCGCATTATCTTCAATTCCAATCTCAAAATTTCCAGAAGTTCCTGAAGGTGCTTCGATATTCCCGCCTGTAGTAATTCGAAATGCTTCTGTTCCCGCATTATTAAAAGCGAGAGCGTATCCGTTATTCGTTACTAGTCGAACAGATAAGTCATCCGCACCGGCAACTCCCAACATATTTGTGCCACTGTTTTGCCACATTTGTGTAAAGTCAGAGACAGCATTTGAGAAAGTTGCGTTCGCATCGTAGTTTGTAGAAAGCAGATAATTTGAGCTGGCACCTGCTCCGATTGCGAGAGTTCCTGAGTCGTAAATTGAAGCTTTTGAACTTCCATCTACAAGAAAAGTAATCTTTGAAGAAGCATCTAAATCTGATTGATCTGCAGAAATTACAAACTCTGCTCCGTTGCTATAAATTTGATTTACGCCACTTACGTCTGTATCTTCAAAACGAATTGCTGGTGCAGCCGCTCGAAGATGAAGAGATTCTCCAGGAGCCGTAGTACCAATCCCAACATTTTTATTAAAAGACCAAGAATCGCTCGAAGTAGTATAGAGAAGAGTAGCAAACTCATCGGGTGATGCATCCGGAAGCAGAACACTGAGTCCTGCTCCGGTGTTTTGAGCGTTTGTAGTTGCGCCCGAGCCGAGCAAAATATTATTGTCAGCAATTTCTACAGTTGTAGAATTTACTGTTGTCGTTGTTCCGGTAACCTGAAGATCCCCCGCTACTACGAGGTCTCCATTTGGTCCGATAATATCTGCTAAGTCTCTTGCGCGTGTCATTTTCTACTCTCCAGGTGCCTGCTGTGAGGCGGCGTATGCGTCAATAATTTCTTGAGTCCAAACTGCATTTGCGATTGCTTGAACTTCGGCGGATTGTGATGAAATGTCATCACCTGGTGCTACTACGTGACGATGAAAGCTACTTGAAATTACAGTGCCATCTTCCACGATTTGTGTAGCTGTTCTTACTTGAATGTGTTTATAGTCTCCGACAATTTCAATTTTGTCTTCGACTGTTCTCTTTTCGAGTGCCATAGTTTTCTCCTTTATGGTCCGTCCCAATCATCCGAGTGGGATATTATGAAAAATATGTGATTGAAAATGCAATATTAGTAGTTCCCGAAGACGTAGCGTACGAAGGGAATACTATCGCTAAGTCTGTATTATTTCCTGCGCTATTATTAGTTACTATACCTACTGCACGACGAAGTGAATCCCAAGCAGAGCCAGTTGCTCTTGAGTCATTCGAATCCATATAAAAACCACCAGTTGGAAGTGTCATAACTACTATGGCTTCTGTCCCTCCCGTAGTAACAGAAAGTCCCGTTATTCTCCCCTCTATAGTTAGGTTTCTTCCTACTCGTGTGTAGCGAGCATCTTGTAATGTTGCGGTTCCTGTCATATTAGCTAAACCACCAAAAGTC
>Ga0181574_10005082_pt1 | contig 11332 bp, 6 predicted proteins | sample 101ome_24_FD_145600 | JGI IMG/M metagenome (GOLD analysis project Ga0181574, IMG submission 145600) | Coastal salt marsh microbial communities from the Groves Creek Marsh, Skidaway Island, Georgia - 101410AT metaG (spades assembly) | ecosystem: Environmental > Aquatic > Marine > Intertidal zone... | reverse complement strand
AACATCATGGGAGAGCAAATCAAGGAATTCTCTGCTAAGCGTATTGTACCTTCCCCCTATTTTGAATTTGAAAAACCAGTAGGGGCTAAAATAAAAAGCAAGTACATGGACTTAGTAAGATCAAAAATGTCTGGTACTATGATGGTAGAAGGCGAAGAAAAATACCTAATCAAATCAACAAGAACGCTTTACGCAACTATAGTAGGAGTAGATATAAGCGGAAAAGCATTCGCCTCAGAAACAGATATGCCACCAGTGCTGATAGCAGTAGGCAATAAATCCAGCAAGCATGGTGCAGAATACATAACACTAGCTAAAGCCCAGATAGCTCTGAAAAAGGAAGACAGAATGACTTTGCGATCACTAGTCGAGGGACCGGACAAGAAAAATCTTATTCCTGCCCCTAGAGGAGAATATGCAGACAAAGTTAAGTTTGCAGAACCTGCAGTCGTAGTAGAGATATCTTACGACGACGTCACTCCACAAACGTTTTTGTCTTTCGCATTCGCATTCAACTCAACTGGCGACTTCCGAGCAATAAAGACAAAAAGAGCAATCAATAGATTAGTCAATGCTAAAGTAATAGCTATCAGAGAAGATCTAGACCATAGAATACCTAAACAAATATCATATAGGCAAGAAGAACTACTAGAGTTAAGCTCCTCTCCTTCTAGGTCAGATTTTAATTTGGTTTCGATACCAAATCCCCCAAGTAAGCTTCCAGAGTTTATTAGAAGAAACCCCGGCTCCTTTTTTGGTGTCCCACAGACACTTGATGTATACTTAGGAGGATCATTAGAGCCCAGAGTAGATACTCTACCAGACGGATCAAAAGTAGTACGAGAGTACGCAAGGGGTGGTAGAAGAGTACAACTTCCACTACTCGAACCAGCTAAAGGAAGATACTTAGGTGAAAAAATACCCGGTGAATTAGAGAAAGCGTGGGAGCGTTATGATAAAGGAGAACCGGGATACAAGGTGTTTGTTGACAAACGCTCACTTGTAAAAGGAGATATACCACATTACCGAACCACTAATTTGGGCCAAGAGTATAACTTAGCGATTGACGACAGATACGGTATGGGCCAAGATGCTAACTCTGTGACGAGTATGAACAAGCAAATAGAAAAGCCAAGCAAATACTTAGATGTCATGGAAACTATTCACTTAGAAGGTAACGAACGACAAAAAATAGAAGATAGCAAAGTATACTCTAGTACATTTAGAAGTATCCCCGGAGACATTAATAGCGAGGACCCAATGAGAGGAAACTTCGATAAAGGCTATGTAGAGTCATACAAAGCAGCGGATAATATGCTAAAGTCAGCACTCAAGCCTACGGTCCTTCAAGGAGAAGAACAGAATGCGGCAGTAGACGCCATCATGAGTAATCCAAGACCAATTAAAGATGACCTGTGGAAAATGAGGCTCGGTATCTACATCGAAGAGTTCAACAAGTGGTTTGCACTCCCAGAACCAAAGGAGGAGTGGGAAAAATACGCAATGGGGATGTTTTTACCATGGGAAGTGCCTTTATTAGAAAAAGACCGACTTATGGCAGAAGCATCATCCAAGTACGAACTTTCCCAAGAAGAAGCTTCTCAAATAGATATGCAGTATGTTAATACTCAATCAGAAGATATGTTCGATTTAATATTGTCAGACTTATACGAGGTGCCAGAAGATGATGCAGATTTCGAAGAAGCAACACTCTGAGCTACTAGATGCTCTCAACTTTCCTAAAAAGGGGGAAGTACTTGGAGGGAAGCCAGTACTAAGCGCCTCTGCTAAGTTAAGTGGAGATGTGCTTACTTACGAAGTAGAGTTTCCAAAAGGCACTAAAACGAAAGAAATACCTTCACTACTGAAACATTTTTTCTCGACACAAGTTATACCAACTGAAACAAATATGGTAGTAAAGCACCATGACTATAGAGTTCATCCCAAAAACGGAAATGTATGTGTTAGCGGAGCTATGAGCATAGGAGAAGTAGTCAGATCAAACCCAACGATGCTAGAGTTCGATCAAGAGTACGCCGATATGGAGATGACTAATCCAGAAACTTACTTTAAGAAACACGACTATGGTACATTCAACTCCCCACAATTCAGAGCTAAATTGTTTGGCTTCGTTAGCTACATGGGGGAAAACTACGGGTATTGTGACGACAAGTGCATTTATCATAGAAGAGCGAGCCTGATAATGCCTAAGATCAAAATAACAAAGGCTGTTCCAAAGGCAAAAATGATGTATCACACTCATCCTAAAAAAGATGAACCAAGCTTAAGTTCAGCAGATGATTATCTCATTTACATGGATTTGTCACATGAGCCAAGAGGCATACGCCATTTCTATACTGTGATGGAAGACAGAATGGACCATTTTCAAATCACCCCTAAAAAGGACAGCAAGTCTAAGTTTGTTCAATTGAGTGAAGACAAAATAATAGAAGAAATAGACACCAAGATAACTGACTTAGAGCATAAGTGGAACGAAAAAATCCCTAAAGAAAACTCAAGTAAAGAAGACGACTTACGATATTGTGAAAACGTCACAAGAGACCTAGTAAGCTGGATGAATAAGAAGTATGGAAAGTACTTTACTTTCAAGTACAATTGCTATTACAGAGTTAAGAAAAATCCTCCAGAGCCATCTGCAGATGACTTACATCTAAACGACGAATTTCTACAAAAAGCCATTGCTGATATTCGAACCAGAGCATACTCTTGGCCTGAATTTGAAAGCAAAAAGATGCCACATGAATTGTACGCATATTGGCATCAGATGTACTACAAAAAGTTCGCACAAAGCTCTTCGATGACGTTAGGCGTAAACTTAGCACCTGCTAATCAGCGAAGATACGATCAGTACATGTCAAAGAAGTTTGAAGATACTTTGTATAGCAACTTGGATGCTCTGCATGTCCTCAATCTAGCTTACGATATCGCAGCACAAGATACCAAAGTGAGAGACGGAAACGAATTTGCATCTAGGATGGAAGAACTGTGTAAGTATCTCGGCATATCAGATCAAGCATGCGAAACACTGACTTTACTAGAACAAATAATACACCAACAAGAAGTGTTTTCTGAAGAAGCAAAAACTATGGCTGGAGATTACTACCCGTTAGTGCTATTATCATTTTATTCAATATCAGCTATCAATACTATAGAGAAAGTAAAGGAAGGAAAGATAGACCCAGATCTCGCTAAGTATGAAGTATATGCTAAACTAAAGACACAGGTAGGTGGTGAACTAGAATCCTTTCTGATAACAAAAGAAAGACTACCATACAACGGCTTTGTCGATTCATACCTTAATCCCCCACCAATGATTCTAAAAAGAACAGACTATCTAGTCACATTCCCACCAGAAGCCTTTGATTTCTATGACATCGTAGTCGAAGCTTTAGGACAATACAGCAAATCACTGGTTGATCCAAGAAAAGAATTCCAAAAATTAGGAAAGTTCAATTTATCTGTGCCCACATCTGGTGGGAGAGTAGGGATGATGATTACTCAGTCCACAGGTCAAGCTCAAGTCTTTGCCGCTAATACCAAGAACCCAATGGAAGATGCTATGGAAGCAGTTGACAAAGTAGGTCAAGCATTGTATCGTGCAGGACTTCCTGTAGACCCAAAAGAGTTTAATTTAACCTTTGACGAACCCGCAACTAACCCGCAGTTAGCTCAAGTAATAGCAATATGTGGGCCAAGTGGCTCTGGAAAGTCCACCACAATTAGAACCCTGCTAAAACAACTCCCTAACTCCCGTACTTCTGCTACTGTAACTACTAGAAGAAAAAGAAAATCAGATAAGCCCGGTGAAAAAGAGCACTTGTCGAAAGGCGAATTCTTACATCTAGTAGAGCGTGGAGAATTAGTAGCAGTACAACTACAAAAAAGTGGAGACTACTACGGCAGAAGACGCAGTGACTTTGAGAAAGAAGGCTATGTAATAATCGACGTGTCCTTGACTGGTTACGATCAAATCAAAAAAATATTCCCAAACACATTTGGGGTTTATCTCGAACCAGTAGAAGACCCAGAAACAATTCGAAAACGCCTGCTACGAAGAGGAGATATGTCAGCAAAGGATGCACGAGGAAGAGCCTCAATCATCCCGCAACACATACAAGACAGCAAGTCAAGAAACTTCGACTTGAGAATACAAACCAAATCTGGTGAGTTTGACTACGCTGCCAAAGAAATTTTAGACACACTACCAAGAGTCAACCCACAAGAAACTCTACCCCCAGAGTTAACAGAAGGAGCAGCAGTATCACCAATACCCGCTACTGAATGGTTCAAGAAGCCCCTTGTACCATCTCCACAAGAGCGACCAGAAGATACTTCCACACAATCTAGTTTATTCGAGTACTTCGAAGAAGACGAAAACGAAGATCAAGAGCTTGAAGAAGCAATAGAAGAAATTCCAGAGAACCCCAAAAGAAGTAATAAAAAAGAGCTATTTGACTGGTTTGAGGAATGGGTACATTTAGTAAACATGAAAAATAAGGAACTCGAAGCATTCCTTGACTCAGATTGGGGTAAAGTAGCAGGATTATCTAAGCAAGAAGCTAAAGATTGGAACAACATCAAAAGCGGTAGAGTAAGTGGCAGACGTATACTTTCTATGAGAAAGAAAATAGGACTGACAGGACCGAAAGATTACATCGATCCCAACAAGCCTAGAATTTTAGAAGACTACTATGAAAAGGCTCTAAACAACTGGACAGGTCCAAGCGACGACGCTATGAAAGGAGAAACAGACTGGGATTGGTGTAAGCGTCAAGTACGATTTAACAAAAGAGCAAGTGCGTTTCCATATAACCCAACTGCAGAAGAAGCGAAAGGGCCGTTGGTTAAGGAATTCAAAACCTACAACCGACCAAGCAGAAGACTGCTTTCACTATGGGTGTGGGGTCACGATCCTTGGAGATGGGCCAGAAAACATGGCATGGAAAAGATGTCCCCATGCCCCGATGTTCCTTGGATTGGTATGACTGAAAAACGCAAGTGGGGTAAAGTTAACGTAGAAATGAAGCCAAGAAAAAATCCATCTTTTGGACAATTAACATTCACTCGTGCATCAAAAGATACCAGAAGGCTAAAAGACCGAATATTAAAGCCAAGAGATGATTTCGTAGGCCATGCCACTCGCCCTGAGTTCGGATATGCGTTTCATAAAAAAGGGCCCTTTGGAAAGGATAAGATAGATCGTTCTATAATTAGAAAGCAAATAAGAAAAGACACAGCACTATCCAAAAAAAGAGGAGATCCGTACTCAGGAACTCACACTTCTTTTACTATAGGATCTGGTGCGGAGAGGTATAGCAGAGGAGTAAACCTTGTTCCAGCCGTACTCGGCAAAGACTCTTTATCACGCATGGCAAACTGGATAAGTTGGGCAAAAGAAAATGCAGTACATGAAGAAATAATCCCATTCCTTCAACTAGCCGCAAGTGGAGAAACACTAATCCACGATGACGGAGAATACATTTCTCTAATGCACCGAGACGCCGATAATATCCGAGAGGCGATGTACTTACTTTACCATCAAAAAACTACCGATCACGAGTTCGCCCACCAAGCTGAAATATCAGGAAAAGGTGATCACGAAGAGGACCTCGGGCTTATTGATAACTTCGACATAGGAGCAGAGACTATAGCTATGACTATAGAGAGTGCGTATCAGTACGTCACCTTTGCCAGAGTTGATAGTTTGAATGCAGTAGTTGCGTTCGCACTTCACCGAAATTCTCTATATGCGTCTGAAGTTCAGCCTGCTAAGTATGAAAATTACACCAGCTACAACCTAGCGATTGAGCCATATTACCCCACTAAAGGACAAACCCTATCTCAGTTGATGGGCGAGGTAAGATTAGAGTATAGTCAAAACAGCAATATCTTGGTTAACCCCCGCATACCCAAAAAATACGAAGGACAAGACCCAAGCGAACACTCCGACTTATACACAGATGAAGACCCAAAGGGTACAATCCAAGGCTTGGGGTTTAAGGACAAAGCAACTGCTGAGAAGTCAGTAAACATCATCAAGCGCTCGGGTAAGACTCATGCACATAAGATTCAAGCGGCTATGGCTATGGAGCAGCGAGCAAGATTCCATCCCAACGCAACACCGGGGATTAAAGCCGCACAGAAAGTCTATGCTAAGTTCATCGAAGAGATGAAAGAGAAGACTAAGCGTAATCCAAAGAAAACACCCGAAGGAAGGAAAATCCCCAAGCGATACCTCAAAGGGCTTAACCAAGAAGAAATGATTATCGCTGCTAAAGAAATCGATAAGGGATATAAGTACGATATTAACGATCCTAAAGCATACGAGTTTTGGAAATCAGACATCAAAGCAACAGCTAGAGGCTACGAAACAGTTCCTAGTAAATACAAAGCAAAGTTTATTGAAATGTACGGACCACTACCCAAAGAAGGTGACTTTATTACTAAAATGAGTAAAGCAACAGGAGTAAGAAAACCAATCCTACAGAAAGTATACGATAAGGGTCTAGCAGCATGGAGAGGCGGACACAGACCCGGCGTCCAACAGCACCAATGGGCAAGCGGTAGAGTGTATTCATTTGTTACGCTTGGTAACACAGTCAAGAAGGGCAACAAGAAAATGCCCGACTACAAGCTGGCTGTGGAAGCAGGGCTGGTGAAAGAAAACCCAAGCGAATGGCGACACGGTGAATTTGCCGAGGAAGACCCATTCGAAGAGTATTTCTGAAATAGTCGATGAAAGGTAAACCGATTATGGCGAAGCTCGCTGGGGTTGTAATCGACGCAATCAAGAACCGCCACTCTGTAGTTTTAGGAATGACTCGCTCGGGTAAAACATACTTTACCGGCCATGTACTCGAAAGGCTACAAGACAATAACGTACATACAATTTTCGTCGATCCCAAAGCTGACAAAGACTACGAGAAGCTAGGTACGGTTTGTAATGACCCGATTGAAGTGTATGCTCAGTTGATTAAAAAGAATCCAAGAATTGTTTTTCGTACCGAAGGCGATCAGAATGAAAGATGCGAAATGTTAGACCAAGTAGTAGAAATGGTATTTCAATTACAACGCACTGATGGCTTCAAAAGAATACGCAGAGTAATAGCAATTGACGAAATTCAATTGTATGTGAAAAAGGGTGGCTCAAGAGCCATTGAGTTAATTTGGACAGTAGGAGCAGGTATAGGAATTACAGGAATTGCACTTACCCAAAGAATGGCATTATTAAACGATACAGCATATAGTCAATCAGAGAATAAATTCATCTTTAAGATAGACGATAGACCAGACTATCTAAAGAGTAAGAATCTAGAACACTACCCTAGAGATTTCTTTTTTGACGACATGAATGCTTACTGGTTTTACTACACCACTGGTGGTGGCACTTGGAAGAAACACGAACCTGTCACAGTAGATAAGCCTAAAGTAAACGGCTCTCTACGCATGAAACGATGGTAGTAATTATCACCGTTACTGATGCAGTCGATTCTGCTACGTCTGTAGCATTTTCTAAGCTACTCACAACCTCACTGAAGTACAGAAGAGTAGAGTCAGAAACACTCGTGGCGACACAATCACAAGCGATACAAGACTTGTCTACAAGTGAAGCAAATAATACCGAGTATGCCAAAGAAATGACAGAAGCTGCTGCCAATGCTGAGTTTCACATCGATATCAGAACATTCTCTGATACAGAGTCTCCTACCGTATCATACGATTTCATAGTGGTATCAGCGGAAGGTATTACAGATAGAAATCTAGATTCAGCTGTAACAGAAACACTGAGTAACTTTAGTGATGTAAAACTAGGAGTCATGCCCTATGAAAAAATGTATACTTCTGCTTATGCTAAAGTAGTACTAAGACTACCTACTCTAAGTATACTAGTTAACGAGGAAAGCGTGGATCTCTACCGGGCTGCTGCTGACGAGATTGCTGAGTTTGTTGAGAACTACGAGTAATCTCTCTAATCTCTGCTTGTTGTTTTTCTATGAACCAAGAAGGATTGTGCTGAAGCATCCACTTCAAACACTCTACCCCTAAGTTAAGAGCATGAGAACGGCTACGTACCATTCTTCTAAACTCCAAGTCTTCTAAGAAATCATACAGCTCTCTGTCAATGGTGGCACTAATTTGCACAGAGTTGATTCTCTTTTGTGCTTCTCTACGCCCACTCATTGTGCAAGAGCACTAAGCTCCAACTTATTACAGTTGTTCTAGTATAGTTACCCCCGCAAAGTTGCTTTCAATATAGAAGTATCACAAACCAATACAAAGCAAGGGCCTTATATGCAACTACACTATCGGGGTGTTGAGTACCATGCCTTTGCAGGAAGTTGTTATCTTAAATCCTCGCAGACCTGCAAAGCGACGAGCTGCCAAATCCAAGGCTGCGAGTCGTAAGAGCTCAACGAAGCGCAAGGCAAGTACAAGAACCCGAAAGGGAGGAAAAACTATGGCTAGAAGAAGAACTACCACAAAAAGAAGGAAGACGGCAGCTCGTAAGACTACGACTCGCCGCCGAGCACCTGCTCGAAGACGAACAACCAGACGCAAGTCAACCACAAGGAGAAAATCTCCTGCACGCAGAAGAAAGACTACCAGAAGAAAGTCACCTGCACGCAGAAGAAAGACTACCAGACGCAAGTCAACAACTCGCCGAAGAAAGTCACCTGCACGCAGAAGAAAGACTACCAGACGCAAGTCAACAACTCGCCGAAGAAAGTCACCTGCACGCAGAAGAAAGACTACCAGACGCAAGTCACCTGCACGCAGAAGAAGCACTTCTCGAAGAAGAAGAACTGCAAGAAGAAGATCTGTCTCTAGAAGAAGATCTGTTTCCCGCAGAATGAAAATGCCATCATTTGGTGGATTCACAAGGTACGTCAAGAAACACATGGATACCGCAGGTATCGCTATGGTTCTTGGTGGATTGGCTTTGCCAACCATTGCTATGAATGTCTACAGCAGACTTAACTTAGGCTCATACCTAAGCAGAGTCCCTGTGATCGGCTCAACTGTTCTAACTAACCCATTCGGTCAAGCAGCCCTAGGTACTGTAGTATCTGCAGCTGTTACCTTTGGATTAGCTTCAACAGGTATGATCAAAGAATCAACAGCTCTCGGTATGAACATGATTGCTCTTGGTGTCTTTGCTGCAACAGCTATCGCAAGACAGTTCCCAACTGCTGGAACATACTTGCCATACAATGCAAGCATCGACGGCATGCACAGCATGGCTGGCTACAGAGGCGGCTACCTTGGTTACCTAGGAAATGTAGATGTTGCTGAGCAACTTCCTGCACCAGTGGAAGACCAACTCTTCGGAGTAGGTAGCGGTCCTTCCTTTAACGTCTTCTAAAGTCGTTAAGGATAGAGCTAAAGACAGACCCATCTCTCTGAGATGAATACAGCGTGGCAACACGTTGCGTTCGCAATAGCGGGGGGTTCGCCCCCTGCTATTGCCCCCTTTTTTTCTGTCACTAAGTTCATTAAGAAGACTAGCGTCAGCTAAATTACCTCGGATCCTCCCGGGGTTGCTGACCGAGGTTAGAGCTGTTTGGGGTTTGCTCTAGTGTTTCCAGCAACCCCACCCGTTTTGTCACATCTAGGGCAGACACAGGTCATTTTATTTTGCCACGCCGATATGCAGCCTCTCCTGTTCATCATACAGTCAAAGCATACAGCCATTTTTGGTGGCTTCCCGTTTATGAAATAAATAGCTTCCTCGGACCTAAAACGCTGGGTGACAAATGTTTCAGAGGGTTCTTGACAAATAGCACATATCATCAAAAGCCTCTCCTCTTGTGAAACTCATCTTTTTCTTGCTGCTTGATATAAGCATCAATAGACTTAGCATCTACTAAGTGTCCGTTAAGAGCTCTAAGAACAGTACTACGAACAAACTGAACTGGTTTGATACCAGCTTCATCTGCAGCTTCTAAAATACGAATCCAATCTGTTAACTCAAATCTAATAGTTATCTGCTTAGAAGGTACTTTGCTCATATGCTTCCGACACTATACACCATAAAAAGAATGTCGCTTGAATCCCAAGCGAATCGACTCCTTCATATATGGGGCTATATGTCGACAAATTGCCCACAATCCCCTACGAGGGATTAAAGCACAAGAAAAGGAAGTGAAAAAAACATGGAACTAAGACCTTATTACGACAGACCTACGGGCCAGATCAAATCGTATCTGTCCCTGATTGAAACGAAAATTGCCTCTAATTTCCCACATTGGGGAAGAGGCTCCCAAGGCGTTTGGCCGAAGGGAGACTATGGTAAAGGTATCTTGAGAGCTGACCAGTTCTCTATCCTCGGTACCTACGGCCAATGGTTAATCCCTTCATCTGGAAGCACTGGTAACCCAAACAGCATTAGCGTAGACAGCTTCGGCTGGGCTAGCAAGACATTGTCTTTCAAGTCCCTCGAAGAATTCTTCTACCTAGTCATGGGTATCCAATACCCAGTTACACCATTGCTTATCACTGAGCACCAGTGGCAGATCTCCGGTATCGAAACACCAGTTTTGGACCAACAGATCTTCGAAGTATTGGAAGAGCCTTTCGTCTGGTACGAAAGCCCAATCGTTATTGAGCCAGAGAAAAACATCGTATGTAACCACAGAGTTGTCGGTGGAGCTGCATCTTTCGGTAACAGCACTATTGCTGGAGCAGAAAAGTGGAGAGTTATCGGTAGCGTAGTCGGTCAACACCACGAGCTAATTCAATTGACACAAAACATCGGAGAGTTGAGCTGATCCCCCACGGGGATTAAAGCACTAATTGGAGGTGACAAAGTATGGTATCTCTTGGAGGACTAGACGTCGCTTTCGGATCTAGCTTGCAGCTAGTCCGAACCAATGTGCTTGTTGTCGACACTGACGGTACAACCACACAAGCTGAGGCTGATGTGGTTCACAGCATCGCAAGTCAGAAGTGGACTTCTTCACTTCAACCAGACTTCACCGGCTTCGTGGACTACACTGCTTCACCTTTCGGAATTACCGAAGGATACGCAACTGCACTAACCGATCAAGTTGAAAACAGCATCTTGAAAGACATCAGCGCTGTACCACTAGCAGGCTCACAAAGAGACGCTACTGGTAGCAACAACAGAGGACTTGCTATCGAAGCAATTCTAAACGTTGGTATCGTCACAATCGAAGTGAACGACACAGCAACCGTTGATGACTTGTTTAATGAAAGAGATTCACCTGCTGCAGCAGATGGTGACGAACGCCACACTGCAGTAGATATGCAATCTGCTCTCATGAAGACAGCTTTCGATGATGCTGCACCA
>Ga0181574_10005062_pt1 | contig 11353 bp, 12 predicted proteins | sample 101ome_24_FD_145600 | JGI IMG/M metagenome (GOLD analysis project Ga0181574, IMG submission 145600) | Coastal salt marsh microbial communities from the Groves Creek Marsh, Skidaway Island, Georgia - 101410AT metaG (spades assembly) | ecosystem: Environmental > Aquatic > Marine > Intertidal zone... | reverse complement strand
GGACAGCATACATTTCCTGTCCGCGCACATTATGCAGTGCAAGTATGAGAGTGAGGGGGGTGCGTGGATTCTTCCGTGGATGCTATTCTTCTGCTTCGTCGGTCTATTCATCGCGTGGCACCACACGTGGTGGCAACTGTACAATGTAGCACGGTTCCAGCATGGGAAGATCACATCCTATATGCCAGTGTGTCTGGTAGTGGACGTAGGTGTCTTGGTCGGTGTGCTGGGTGGCTACCTGGTGGTGCAATACGACCACCAGTGGTTGTCTGGTCAGGGTGCGTGCTCCGGTGGGCCCACGGGAGCCCCATACGACCCATCGCAATTTCATGGCGTCGGAGTAATATTGCTCCTGGTCGGAGTGTCGCTGGTACACATAACAACATCATACGAGTACATGTGCGGAGTCCTGAGTAATAGTGAGCATTCTTTTGCGAGACGCTGTCTATACCTTGATTTTGAGGTGCTCTACTTTGTAAGTGCCGCTTTTTTCATAGTTTTGTTCCTGACTGATAACGTAATCGCGTCTGTTGTTCTTGAATATGTTACACTGTTTGTTGTGCTGGGTATGAGCTGGTTCAACTTCTATGTATTTTTCCGGACTCACGACCGGCTCAATCGATGGACTGTGCCAGAACACACGAGCGACACCGTATTCGGCAAGAATTAATTTCTCAGTCACTTTATTATGGGGTGTATCTTTCTCAGTTTGAAAAAATCTTTCAAAAAGAAGTTCTCCTCGCTTCCACAAATGAATTTCGAATCTAATTCGACGCGACACTCTGTGTTGTTTTTACATATCTCTTGAGTGACATAATCCAGGATCTCAGACGCTTTACCACGACGCCGCTCAGAGGGATGCACACAGAGGACTGTGATAAGCCAGTAGGGTGCCTCCCAGTCGAAACCGTCATTCTCTGGGATTTCATATCGCAGAAGACATAAACCAATGATTTTGCTGTTTCTCTGCATGAGAACAACGACATCGTTTTTCATTAGCCTGCTTGTACTCATGTTGAATTTTGAGTTACACATTTCAATGAAGTCGATTATCTGGCGACGATACATTGACGTCAAAGGCTCTACATGGGTGTGGTATAGTAGCATCGTACAAATCACACTAACATTATAAATAAGTTTTCGATGTTGCGGGATTTTGCATTTAAGTTTTAACTTGTCTGAATGATACTCAAATGGGTTATCGCGGCTCTATTCCTATCAAATGCACTTAGTTTGAACATTTCCTGCTGTGATGTGTGGAATGAGTACCTTGAAAAGATCAGACTCTCCAATGATGATAATTTTATAGAGTGCACTCCAGAAACATGCATGAATGCACAACACATCAAACACTTCCTACGAGAGTCGAGAACCCTTGTTGGCACAGAAGTACTCACAGAAGAGCTGACGTGGGACAACGCTAGTCTCAGCAGTCCGACATTAGCAGAAGTGTTAGTCCTGGCCTACGTGGGTCGGCATTTCACGGTGTCGAATAGCTACGAAACACAGCAACACCCATTCTTCAGATTCCACGGCGCACTAGAAAGTCTGACGTTGATTCGCCCGCAGTGCTCTTTTGAGCGCACCGTGTACCTCTGTATGATAGTCGTGACAGTCGTCGTGCTCATCGGCACGATCATACTACAGACAATGCGGGAAAAAACAAAACAAGTCGCAGAGACCTGTGAGATGCCACAGCACGAAGGCATGCCCATCGGCCCGATAGAGCTGCGCGTGCCGGACTCTCTACGCAGGCGCAACTGACACGGCATGTTTTTTTTGAAGTTCTGTCAGAAGAGAGGAGGAGAATTCAAGCTCGAATGTTTTTTCCATATGCTGCAGCCACGCGACCTTTGAAAACAACATGCTGAACGAAGACGGCTCAAACGCCTCGATACGGTCAAGAGCTTCGCGATAATTCAAGTCGGATATGGTACGCAAAATCCGATTTCTTTTCTTAATGGGTTTTTTTTGAATTGATATGCGCCTCTTGTTCGCAGGATCTCCTTCAATTCCCTGTGTAATGAACTAATTAAATACTGACACTGACAAACAAAATAAAAGAACTTACCTGACCACGTATGGATGACTTCTTTTTTGCCTCGAGTAGTCGGGTTGGGATGCGGAGCTTGCGCGTGCCGTCTTCGAGGACCTCCACGTTGATAAAGTCCTTGGTGAGGCGAACATTTCTAAAAACGGCCTTTTCAAGCCGCTGCGTCATGCGGTAGAAAAGACCATTAATTTTTATGGTAGCAATCTGCTCTCGCATCGGCGTGTCGGGGACCTGTAGCCAAAACACGTGATTTTCGCTGCGCTGCACTTCTTTGAAAACCATTCCAAAGTCAACGGGGGTTGGTAGCAAAATCTCAATGCCTGCCTTGACTATCTCAAGATGTTTCATGTCTATATGTTTCGTTGTAGTCATCACGCAAGGAATTCAAAGCAGGGAATTTCTAAAAAATTTTAGTGAGTTTCCTTTGTGGTTATTCGCACGCGCGCCCTGTGAATATAGTTGCTATTTCTGGTTCTATTTGTTATCATACGCACACTGCACACAAATGTTCTCACTGAATATTTGTCCAACGCAGTATCGCGCGTGCATTTGGTACCAGTAACATGTGAGCGCAGACGCAGGCGTGGCAGCTGAATAGTCAGCGACTCTCCACTCTCGATTTGGAGTATTCGCGACGGGGGGACGCGAACTTCTACGTCATAAAAATAGTTTTCTACATCCTGGTATCCATCGAGACGCATCAATTCCTTTTTGATGTCCTTCCGCCTCATTTTCACGGACACGTTGGAGCCTGTGTCGCGAGTGCCAATGATCCACACATACGACTGGTCATTTGTTTCGATTACTCGTCTTTTATAAATTTAAATAGATTACACCTTGCATACGCGATTGTGTGTCAAGCACCAGCAGCAAATGCCCTGTTTGTAATCTACGCACTCTTCACATGCTTCCATGTAGCAATCCGGACACGATGCCTCTGCACCCGAATCGCGGCATCCCTGGCACAAGACCCGCATCTCACGACACTGCCCATTGCAGTAGGAGCACTTACACGCGTCAAAGACACAGACAAGTTTTGCCCTCTTTTTGCGTGGCATGGCAGGTCTTTCGAATGGTGATTGGAATTCAGAGTCTTTTGAAGGCTTTATAGGTTTTTAAGAGATTTTAGCAGCAGTGCTTATAAGCACATCGTTTCGATCGAAGCGTGAGAAACAGGAGCATGCACGCGCGTCCACAGTGTGTGGGATGCATGGGATCTCGCGAGGAACGCCCTGCTTCGTATGCCTTCGTCACATACTTTGGTAAAAGTGCGGTCGGCGAGGTCAAGAAAGAAGTTTTCGAGGGCCACGTCAAAATGCTGCCCGGTGTGACAGTATACTGTCGCAAATGTCGGTCGATGAAAGCAGTCTCCACGCACAGCGACTTGCAGGAAGACCTTGTCTCGTTTGAGAGACGCAGGAGAGAATGGAGAGAGATGCACTCTGTCATGAGTGATATTCATATGCACTAGGATATTTAAGAATTTTGATAGACTTACAAGTAAAGTATTACTTTTCGTTGAGATCATGCCCGAATTTTATGAGTTCGGGGGACGTGATGTCCTGATGGTGTTCAATCTTTTGGCATCGTATCTGGAAAAGAAGGCGCCAAATGGGTCGCCGTTGCAGGCCCCTCTCAATCAGGCGTCTAAGAAAAACGAGTGTGCGAGCTCAAGAACCAAAGTCAAGAAGCGGAAGCCCGAAAACAGGGGATGGGGCCTCGGTTGGTGGGGAGGGCAAACGGAGGGGGTCTATGGCCTTCCTTCCGATCTGAATCTCCCTGACGCAGATGCTGTGCTGTGCTTCTTTGAAGTTGTTACAAAGTACATCTTTGTGAACGACAGGGTGGAGTCGTTCGACGACGCCCTGTGGAGGATTGCGTTGGTGGCACTGGTGATGGCGAAAGGGAGCACCGACAAAGAGACACTGGAGGGAATCTTCGACAATTGGTTGAAGCATCATCAGAAGATCCTCGACGGTCTCTCCAAACATCTGAAGCCGGAAGTCGCGGAAGGGCGCGAGAAACCATCGGGAGCTGCAGGTGGGGCGCGGGCTCTGACGAAGAAGGAGCAGGTCGAGGCGGTGACGGGAAAATTGGATGTGAATATCAGTGAGCGGGCGTTTGAGTTTGTATTGCAGCATGGCGTCGACGTTCTGAAAGACTATACCAGGTCTCCTACCCTTCTCCTCCGCGTCACAAAGTGGATCCAGTTCTTTGGTGAAGAGGGTCTCTGCATCCTCTGGCTGTGGGGCGCAGCATTGGCGGGCAACACGTGGGTGTTGGAGACCAGCAGCGAGTTTGATACATTTCTACTCGCCATGGTTACCATCATCCAGACACTTGACGGCTCGGGTGCCAAGATGAAGGTGGGTAACGCGATGAAGAACATTCTCACTAAATCTTCTTCAGAGACGCAAGGCGTGCAGAATATGCAGGGGGCCTGGATGGTATTTCAGATGGAGATGGATCTTGAGGACCTTCCCAAGTACACGGTCCCTATCATCATCACTGACAACGAAGAACCGGGTGTCGAAAACCCCGACGAGGAATCTGAGAACGAAGACAAAGGTGCTTCTTCCGGTCTTGGACGCGGAGGGGCTTCTTCCGGTCTCGGACGCGGCGGGGCTGCTGCTGGTCGCGGACGCGGTGGTGGCAGGACTGCGGGTGGCGAAGGCAAGGAGCGCGCGGGTAACGACATGGAAGAGGATGAATCCCTCAGTCGTACAGGGCCTGGAAATGAGGACAAGAATTCCGACTCCGTACCTGCACTACAAGACGACGAAGTCATAAGGAAGGTTGTCGAAGTGATTGGCGATCATGAAGACGTTAAATTCAAGAATTCTCACAAATATCTCACCAGTTGCCTTGAGCATCTGTGTGCGGACGCGGACGTGAAGGCGAGGCTTGATAAAACAGGCCTACAGCTCGGTGATCTCACAGACTTCAAAGAGGGGGACATGGAAAATTTTTTTCCCGCGAAGAAGATGGAGAAAATGCCGAACTCACAGAAGTATGAGAAAGCGCGTGATATCTTGTGCGCAATGCTCTACCTCACAGTTGGACGCCCGTACTTGAACTGGAACACGTACTTCAACGAGAACTTTAAGCAGGTGGGAACGCTGGGTGGCAAAAAGATTCTCAGTGCCATTACGGGTTGCATTCCCTTCAAGAAGAGCTCGGCATGCTGCAATCAGGCCCATAATGCCCTCAAGGCAGCCACACAGATCCTCGCGAGCAGCCAGGGATTGTCGGGCAAGGTCAATGTGACTTTGCCGAACAAGCCCAAGAGGAAGCACGAGAGTCTTGGTGCTGGAATAGACGATGACGAAGGCGAAGATGCTGGAGAAAAGGCTGACAAGGGGACTGTTGGCAAGAAGCCAAGGGCGAATCCGAAACCGAAAGGCGGCGAAGACGGGGATGGTGTCGATATGGCGGATGGTGCTGAGGACGAAGGCGATGCGATGGCCAAAGCCTTCGCAGCTGCCTGTGTTCACCACATTGATGATCCCAAACTCTTTCCAATGGATCTCGAGATGAAGCATAAGAAGGCTGCGGCGATGGCGGTGTATTCCAAGTTCACACCCGAACTGAAGACGCTGTTGTCGTGCTCGTTGAAAGGCAAACCTGTCGAACAAGTCGACTCTGCCCCTCTTAAGGTGTACTTGCAAATGATCACGTCGGATGACTGGAAGGCGGCATTGGGAACGCTTGAAAGGCTTCCGAGGCAAGAAGTAGAAGAATTCATAAAGTCGCACAGGGTGGCGACTGCCGCCGCTACCAGGGCAGCTGGACAGAAGGGTGGCAGATCGGCTCGTTAGACTGTCCATTGCAAGGTCCATCGCTGTGGGTGTCTCACATCCACTTTACTCTCTGGAGGCATGTGATTCGAGTTCCATGCCGACCTCTTAACACCCTGAAGGTGTTTGCCCGCATGCTTTGATTATGTATGTGGTGCTTTGAGTGCATAGGCGAGGGGGGCTTTGCCCCCCACAGCCATCTAGTATTGCACCATGCACTTTGATGGAGTGTGTGGTGCCTTGAGTGATGCAGGCATGAGGTTTTATTCTCATAGCCATTTTAACGCTGGCGTGCGCGTGTCATGCTTTCGCAGATAGATACATTTTTGAGAATACAAAAGTAAAAAAAAGCAAACAAACTTTATTTGAAATTGAGTCCAAACTCGCGCCATGAATTTCGGGCGCGGACGTGTGATGCGTGGTTGCCTGGAAAGTGAATTTGACTCTGTGGGGTTTCATAGGCAACGATGTGACACCCGTCGCGCGCGCCCTTTCGCACGATCGAGACCTCGACGGTATTTTTTTTACCTGCTATGTAGCCTGTTTTGTTTTCGGTGTGTCGCACATCGATGGTGTAGCCCATGGACAGGTCCAGCGCGACGCCATCGCGCACAAATCCAGCCAGAATCTCCGCGCGGTAGTTGTCTTCGGGTATATGCATGACACAATTGAGTGCCTCGCTGTTGTCGAGGTAGGCACTGACAATCTTTCCGACTGGGGCGCCCGCGTGCTCTATTTTGACTGGAGTTCCATGCAGCGACCTGGTGTCCACGATCTCCTTAAGCTCGGTCTGGGTGAAATAGAGTCCGTTGTATGTGTTTCTTTCTCCGCGGGGGTTGCACACTCCCAGCAAAAGCGTTGCGAGTGTATTTGCCGTCGTAAATAGACTGCGCAGAGCTACCACATTCGCGTGTTGCCGTGAAAGTTGAGAGCGACCAATTGCTCTGGACTCGTCTCTCGAAATAGATACTTGAATTTGTTTTCGGTGTCGGTTATGTACTTTGCACGGAAGTCCAGCTTTCTACACAGGTCGTTCTCCGACGGGAGTACGGTACGGAGCTCTGAGATGCAGGGCAGAACGGACACACCGTGCACGCGGATTCCGTGGCGCATAAGGTACAGCAGACCAATTGCAATCTGCCGAATGTCCGTGTTCTTGATTTTCATCTTGAGATGAGCCTTGCACGGCCGCAGGAGATTGCAAGCGTGCTGCGTGCACACCTTACACAGTTCGACGGTATTCGTATGCTCACTGATACTCAGGACCTCCTGCATGGCCGTGGAGATGCGCGACGCGAGGTCCTGGACGTTGTCTCCGGAGTATACGTTGCGCTTCCTGCTGTACACGATGCAGTTGTCGTCGTATTCACAGGCCATGAAATTTTGGGACTTGAGACAGTAGCCTGTAATGTTACAGTACAGGGCGTCCGACTCTTGCGTCGTCTGTGTGCATGTCTCGGCGGCGCACTGGTGCACGAAACCACAGAGAGTGCATCCTGCAATATGGAAGTCGATTTTCTCCCACTGGCATTTGTGGTAGGCATAGCACTTGTCGACGAGGACAAATGGCTCCCGCAGCCGTTTCCAAGCCTCGATGTCGTTCGTTGCTGTGGACTGTTGTGTGCACGAAGCACTGTCTTTTTTGTAGCTGTAAAAAATAAATAACGGGACTGCTTGATTTGCCTGCTTTCAAACAATAATTACCATGATGTCTACTATGTCACACATTACAAAGGGAATTGATAGAAATTCAATGAGATATGCGATTTATGAAGATAAGTTAGTCGATGCGCGTGAAGTGGTTTCTTCGCTTCCCAAACTCTATTATTGCGTTTTGTGTGCTGAACCCCATGAGGTGACATTAGTCAAAGCTAAACACGAACGATATTTTGAGCCTGCATGGTTTCGGCATAAAGCAGATAATTTTACACCCCATTCTCATGGTGAGAGTAATATTCATTTTAAGGCCAAATATCTATTACAGTCTAAAAAGGGCCAATATTTCTTTGATGTGCTCAGTTGCAATACCTGTCCTAACATGACAAGAGTGGTTACAAATGAAGGAGATGTTAAGATTGAAAAGCAGGTTGGTGTATATAGATGTGATGCCATGTTATATGGTGCTGTCTTACAGCAGTTTATTTTTACACGCAACGGAAACATGTGTGTCGAGGAAAGTCAAGCTGACGTAGTGCTGGAAGTCTACCACACACATAAAACCGAAGACGACAAAAAATCTAGCTTACAAAATCGAGGCATGATATTTGCCGAATTTGAAGCGAAGCACGTAATTGATAAGCTCAGTCCCATTTCCTCTCATTCTGGTCTGGTACAATTACAGAATATTGCCTGTCAGCATCAAAAGTGTGATGTATGCTTCATGTACGATTGTCATGATATTCATATGATGTGTTTTGTTGAAAGTAGTTGGGAGGCAGTCCATATACAAAACGCCATAAAAATATATGAGCAACTTCGCGATTCAAAACGACTTCGGAAAAGACGCATTGCACAATTAGAAGCTTTTGAGGACGCACGGCAACAAGAATTGCGAAATCAGAAGCCAAGAAAAAAAACTCAATATATCAAAGGCCAAATGCGAAAATGTCCGGAGTGTCGGCAATGGGAACATGTTAATACAATGCAGGGGATCAGATATAAACGTGCTCCTCAATGGTTTTGTAACAACAAATATTATTACAATCAAAAACTGATTTATGTGTGTAATAATTGCTATGTGTTGTGTTTGTCGTGTTATAAATCACAACCTCTGTCAAATGCATTGCGTTATGGTCTGTGTTTTAGATGCAACAACGAACCGCTTTCGATATGGGATAGTGATGAGTCTGAGTAAAAAAATCAAATATGTCAGATTTGCCGACAAATTCGAATGGGTGTATTTTTGTTGAAAAAGTTACTGACAAACTTCACTTCTGTTCCCAAGACGTTCTACAGGAGGTACAGAGTGATCGCGCAGAGAAAACCAAATGTTAGGTGGGAGTTTTTTGACTTCTATCTTCTTGACATCAATTTTAGGAGCTCCTACAACGACATCTGTGACATCATAACCAAGTTCGTGCATCCAGGTCAACATACGAGCAGCAGGACATACTCCCCCATGTGCTGAATCTTGATTTTTATCTACCTCAATGATAATATGCCTCACAATGTTGTGGCATAATAAATTCAAAGCCCCATCTAAGACAAATGGCTCGTATGTTTCCACGTCGATTTTCATCAACAGGACATCTTGATTGATAACCTGATCAAGGGTCACTGAGGTAACATAATCTACACCATATTGTCCAGCTATATCATTGGCTAGGACATCTTGAATGAAAAAATTGCCTGCGTTGGTCTCGGCAGATGTTGGTTTGAGAAAAACCACTTGATTAGAATTGGATACCGCCATATTATAAACTTCCATTCGTCTTCCAAATCCCTGATTTCTTTCTATACTGGACACAAATCGATCTAGATTGAAGCGCATGGGCTCAAAAGAAATAGTACGTACACCATACGATGCGGCCGTGAGAGAAAAAAACCCTATATTGGCCCCCACATCCACAACAAGTTGGGCAGCCCGTTTTTCTCTTGGAACTCTTTGCAACACGTGATGAAAAACACTTAGAATATATTCATCCCAAGTGCCTTTGTCATGAATTTGAGCGGAGATGTAAATGTCTTCGTTTTTAGGGTCATGTGTATTGATGTGTATTGAGCAATTTCCATTCTCATCATACACTCGAGTCCAGAAAGGTTTTTTGAGATCAGGAAATATTTTATACTCTTGATGAACTGATTCTAATTCGACACAACAATTTTGTTTCGGAATATTTTTTGCTATTTCACAAATTCCCGTGATACTCCTAGGCGAAGAAATTGTTTGCTTTTGGCACGTTTGACATTTTGCAATAGTATATGAAAACATAATGTCATTCAGAATGTCTTTTGTCTTTTTGTGAAAAAAATTCTTCTTTTTCGAGGATACATTGATTGCATTCTTATCGTGCGTGACAGCATTGCTTACAAGGAGAGTCGAGTAATTTTGTACTCCAAACCAAATTATAAGAAACATAACAAAGACAACATTTTTATTTATGCTCGTCACAAGTTTGTAAGACTTATTTTCCAAGCAGAATCATTATCTATAATAAATATATATATCAAGAACTAGTTATAGCGTTTATTGAATGTATGTGTAGGTGGTATTTTCAGTATTTTTTGTGATTTTAATTGCAATCAATACAACCACGCGCTCGGATGCACGCACAAATATTGCCTACTACCCCTCACAAGATTACCCGCAATCAATCATAAGTGGATCTCGACATTCCTGTTCCCTGCAAGGCTCGTGCGCAGAACTTCTTTTCCCTCGGCTGTGATTTGGTTGTTGCGCAGATCGACGAGCTTGAGGTGGGGCAGTTTGGCTAGTAGTGGCGCCAGGTTTGCCACTCCATTGTTGCTGATAGAATTGCCAGCCAACTTCAAACTCTCCAGGTTATGAAACCTATGGAAAAAACATATGAAGACAAATGCCGTGAAACATTTGTCGGTCAACCCACAGGCATTCATTTCCAGGTGCAAGAATTTTTCCCTGCTTCCGACATAAAGAGCCCCAATCAGGTCGCTGAACGTTTCATGTCCAACGTGGATGTTTTCGAGGGCCAACTTCTTGAGAGTGTTGATGCGGCGATCCATGAAATTATATTGCCATAATTCGGGCAGCTGCACTTCTGTGATGTCAATCTCGACGATAGTGAAGCGTGTCATAAATCTATAGAGCAACCCACCATCATTGAAAATCGCTATTTTGGGAGGTCTGCGTACACGAACGACAAGATTGGGCTTCTTGTCTTTGTATACTTCCAGCATCACGAATCGCCAGAATGTCTTACCGAGGAGCAGTAAATACCATCGATCATCCAAGATACGGTTGAATATGTTCTGGACGACTCCAGTCTCTATTTCAGCAAGTCTCTCGAAAAAGTGCTTGGGTTGCTCTTCCTCTTTCACGAGCAACGGAGACTCATTGTGTTTGGGTTTTTTGGCAGCACTCATGCTCTAACTGCAATGTTTCGCATGCCAATATACAGCAAATCTTTTATATTCTCTGTGATTTTATGTACACAAAAATATACATACCATTGCTGACACTATTATTTTATTTTGTATTTTTATTTGCAGTTCGTCAAACTCACGCATTGAAAGCATGCACAAATAATGCCTAATACCACATACAAGAATATGAAGAAGTGATCAGACATTGATCCGAAGCCTTGATTTGTGAGTGAGATTCCTGCGCAGACTAGCTGCACCCGCGTCTGTAATCCTATTGCGGCGAAGATCGACGCGTTTGAGGCTGGGCAGTCGCGTAAACACTTTCGTCAACGCAGTGACTCCTCCATCACTGATGCTGTTACGAGACAACACCAGATTCTCCAGAACCTTCAAGCGGGGAAAGTGTTCCTTCACTAGAAATGTACTGAAGTGCTGGTCAGTC
>Ga0181574_10005055_pt1 | contig 11361 bp, 10 predicted proteins | sample 101ome_24_FD_145600 | JGI IMG/M metagenome (GOLD analysis project Ga0181574, IMG submission 145600) | Coastal salt marsh microbial communities from the Groves Creek Marsh, Skidaway Island, Georgia - 101410AT metaG (spades assembly) | ecosystem: Environmental > Aquatic > Marine > Intertidal zone... | reverse complement strand
GATCGATCCATCCATCCACCGGACGGTTCGTGTTCCGTATCGACTGTTCGCGACGCGATGGATTCGACGACGGCGAAGAGTGGTGACGGCGGACGAGACGGGGACGATGATGGGGGTGGACGTCCCGCGCGGGACGGGTGGACGCCGACGGAGACGTACAGGGCGCACTGGGAAGAGGTGTACGAGACGAAGAGGGAACAGTTGGCTGCGAGGGAGTGGCACGCGGACGCGCGCGCGGTGGTGGATGAAGCGCGCGTGCGCGCGCATATCGATCGAGCGGCGACGGCGTGCGGTGGGTCGGATGGGTGTGCACGCGGTGGGACGGTCGTGGACGTCGGGTGTGGGTCGAGCGGGATCGGGGTGGAGGTTTTGAGGCGGTGGGGCGCGTCGAGCGACGCGAGCGGGTTTTCGTCGCTCGTCTTGGCCGACGTCAGCGCGGTGCTCGTGGAGAAGCTTAAGGAGGATCACGGAGGGGATGAGCGGGTGAAGTGCGTGTGCGTGGATTGCCGGGACATGTCGGGGGTGGTAAGGGACGGGGAGGCGGCGGTGGTGATCGATAAGGGGACGTTGGACGCGCTCAACGGCGAGGAGGATAAGAGGCGATTGTTGAGAGAAATGGTGCGGATGATGGCCGAAGATGGGGTGATTGTGTCCGTGTCGTTCAGTGCGGTGGCGAGGTATTCGTTTCTCGCGAAGGAGACGCGGGAGATGGGACTCGAGTGGAGGTTTCACGTCGTGGCGAACGGGGACCCGGCGCGAGGACACGCCGCGGTTTTCGTCAGCGTCATGTTTAGGCGACAGAGCGAGACGATGGCGCAGGTTCCGTTCGTGGAGAGCGCGCTGACGACGACGCTTCGCCGCCGGATGGAGCGATCGGGGTCGCTGTACGAAGACGAGATTGAGACGGATGACGTCGTCGTTCTCGATTTCCATCGAGACGAAGAACTTTGAGAGCGTCGCGGCGGGACTGGTTAGATATATAGCGCGCAGGAGGAACGCGCCGTGTTCATTACTTTGTCAATTTTACCGGTACCGGTACTTAGTAGATTTGATTAAATACGTAGAAGCCACCGAACGAGTCGCGCGCCGAAGCGACGTGTCCCCGTTTGCGACGATTCGCTATGAAATTAAATGAATGATAAATTCGCAGTCTCGAAGAGCGTCGACGTCAAACCTGCGGATCACGCGTTTTATCAGACCGATGAAAACCTGCGTCTGGTCTTTATTCATCGTTCGTCACGTCGCGTGCGCCGCGGCTCGATTATTGTCCACGCTTGATCTCGAGTTTCACGCCTCGGCTATCGATGAACCCATCGTCAGCCGTTTACGCCTTGAGCAAGGCGTCAATGTCGTCGACAAGGTTGGCGTTCTCAAACTTCGGGGAATAACGCTTCGCCGGGACACCATCCTTACCGATCAAGAACTTTTCAAAGTTCCAGGTAATATCCGCGCGGCGCACCGGGCTCCATTGAATCGGCATGGAGTTCGGTTGCGTGTTGTAAATGTGGTCCGAGCCCAAGCCGCCCTTGTCGTCCGCCGGGTACGGGATGGAATTCTTAAGGTACGTCCAGAACGCGTCCTCTTCCGCACCGTTCACCGTCATCTTACCCGTGATGGTAAACTTCGGCTCGTACCCTTCACCCGGTCGAACGTGCTTGAGCGTGTTCAACAACTCGAAATCCTTGTCGTAGCACTGGTGGCCGAACTGGTTGCACGGCACGCCCAACACGACGAGGTCGTCTCCGTACTTTTCCTTCAGGGCGTTCAACTGAACAAAATCCCTGACGGTCGTGCCTCACATCGTCGCCACGTTGTTGATGAGGACAACCTTACCCTTGTACTGGGAGAGCGGAAGGTCCGCGCCTTCCGTCGGCGCGTCGCGGGTACCACCACCGAGGCGCTTGAGGGTAAAGTCATAAATGGAAGAGGCGGCGGCGTCGACGCGAAGCGACGCGGCGCGGCGGGCCGAGCGCGCGGAGGAGGCGCGGGCGGAGAGCGTCGCGCGCGCGCGCGGCGCGGCGACGGCGGCTCGTTGCGTCAACATGGTCTCGGCGACGAAGTCTGACGTCTGTAGGGCAAGATATCCACGAGAGGGGGGGGTCTAGTGACGAGTCATTACTCAAGATGAGTGCCACGGGGGGGATTCTAGGCGATCGAGCCAAAGCGCGAGCGCGCGCGCGTCGAATCGAACGCGCGCGCGGAGAGAGCCGGAGGTCTATGTGATTGATGATGAGCTAAAACCTTGGAAAATATGGATGTTACACAAAGTCGAGTCTATCGGCTCGTTCGATGATGACGTGCGATCGTCGAGCAATGTCGCGGCGCCCGCCGGGACGCCGGTCGGTCACTTTTTGGAAGACGGCTTCTTCTTGAGTGATTTGAGCTTTTTACGAGGCTTGACGGCGGCGGCGAGGGAATCACCGTCTCCAGGAAGACCGTCCCAATCGCCGAGTTTCTTTTGTTTCTTCTTCTCAGCCTTGGCGAAGAGGGCGTCGATGTCGTCGTCTTCGTTGAATTTGGTCTCTTCGTCGGAATCGGAAGCCGCCGGCGGCGGCGACGGGTCCTTCTCGCCGCGCTTCTTCTTCTTCTTCTTTGAGGACAGCGACGGCGACGGCTTGTCGGACGATTTGGGAGGTGCGTGGTCGTCTGCGTCCATGTCGTCATCCGATCCGTCCACGTCGTCCTCGTCGTCTTCGTCTTCGGCGCTATCGCTTTCGACGTCGTCTACTGCCACCGCTCCTTCTGCGTCGTCTTCCATCTGCGCCCCTTCGGCATCGATAAAGGCATCCAAGAGGTAGTCGTCATCCGGTGCGTCTTTGTACCCATCGTAGTGCGTGCGAACCTTGTTCGCCAGGCGATCCGCTTCGAAATCCGCCGCCGCTTCCTTGAGCGTCTCGGTCCACGCTCGCGCCACCCGGGCGCCGTCTCGCACGCACAGCCGCATGATTTGGCTCTTCACCCCTTCCCCAGTCTTGGAAACCGCGCACACTTCCTCGTGCGAGTTGGTCAACACGACCAAAGAGGCATCCGCCGTGATTTCCTCCTCCAAGTTTGGATCGCACACGCCAACGTCTGGATGTTCGTCAAAAAAGCAATACGACGACGCGATGGGAAAGTGATGCATGTTGAGCAAAATCGGCTCTCGCGCATCCACGTCGTGCACCGTCACGGTTCCACTATTCGGGTCCACCGCGCATTCGGGTCTACGAAACGTCATCAACGATCCACACGCCGCCAGACTCGACGCGCCCGCCAAGTTGCCGTCGTGCGCCAGCACCGTCACCGCGCACGTCACCACCCACACCCGTTTCCCAGCCAACACACACAACGATTCCACATCCACCGCTCTCGCTTCCTTCAACCCCCTCTCCAGGAACGCCCCGAGATCGTTCGCTCGCTGTCTCAGTTCTCTCGACATTCGTCCATCCTTTGCGAACCCCTCGCACGCGCCGCTCGAAAAGTCCACATCCACCCGCACCACCCCTTCGCTCGTCGATCCCCCGCGCTGCGGTCGTTCCAACCTCGCCGTCGTCGACGCGCACGCGATCGTCTGTCCGATCCGCACCGTGCACGTCCCTTCACGCGGTCCCACGGTGATCTCCACGTCTGACCTCAGTTCCGACGGCGCCCGTCCATCCATGCGAAACGGACCGCCTTGGTCATCGCCGCGCAGGCACTCGATGATGAATTCGCGGTTGTTCAGGCACACGAGGGTGTCCGTGTTCGCCTCGAACGGTCGCATCGTTCGCGCGGTCGCGCGCGGCGGCGGCGTGTGACGGCGGCGGCGTGTCGGTGATTTCGCATTCGGGTGTACACTTTTGTCCTTTGCCTCGCCATTAAAGAGACGCATTTGAGACGCTACGCCGGGGCGATTTCGATGAAGCTATCGGCGCTGTTGGACGGCGAACCGCCGCGAGGAACGGCGTCGGTGGGTTTGCCGACGCGTTTCGGGGGGAAGGAAAAGTCTGCGGCCCAGGGAGAGTCGGATCGAGGCGAACCGACGGCGCGAGACGCGGCGCCGGAGGGCGAACCAGAGAGCTTTTCACCGAGTTTTCCTCGGACGTCTGCGAGCTCTCGGCGAAGACGGGCGTTGTCGCGGCTGATGTCGGTTTGGATGCGATCGAATTCGCGACGCCGGGCGGAGATTTCGGCTTCGGCGTCGCGTTTGATTCGTTCGAGTTCGGCGGAGACGTCCTCGCGCGTCGGTTGCGGCGCGAGCGGTGAGACGTACGCGGCGTCTAGAAGTTTTCCGCCCGCCCCGCGCACCGTCATCTCTCTGATTTGCGCGAATACTTCCGCGAGTTCCATTCGCGTGCGCGCTTCTTCCTGAAGCAGCCTGTCTGCGGCAATCTTACTCTCCGCCGCCCGTTCGATGCGCAACCGAAACGCTTCGTCTTGCTCCTCTTGCGACGGCATTCGGGACACTTGCTCCCTCAGCGTCTCGACCTCGCGCACGAGCGAGATTCTCTCCACTAAGTATGCCTCTAATTTACCCTCCGCCGCGGCGGCGCGCTCTTCGCTCGCCTTGACGCGCTGTTCTAACCGGTCAATCTCCAACGCTCTCGCTCGATCGTGCACTTCAGAGTCAAACGAACGCTTCGCCTCGACTTCTCGTCTCAACCTCTCGATCGTCTCCTCTTGCATCGCCAGCTTGTGTTCTCTGATTTCATTCTTCGACTCGAGCGCGCGAACGCGCTCCGACACCGCCTCCATCTCGCTCCGGCACCGCGCTTCCCGCTCTTCGCTCGCTCGGCTTCGTTCCTCCTCGGCTCTCAACCGTCCCTCGTACGTCTCCCGAGTCGACGCCAAACTTCCCGTGAGGCTCTCAATTGCGCGTTCTTTCGCTCTCAGCGCTTCCCTCAACCTCCTCGCATCTTCGGCGTCCACCACGGCGCGTCTCGACGCTTCCGCGACGACCCTTTCTCTATTCAGCGACGCCAACGCGCGCGTCGCTCGCTCCGCCTCAACCTCATCGCGTTCCAACGCGTCGTCGTACGCGTCCGCCGTGCGTTCGAGCGCCATCACTCGACGTTCGAATCGACTCACGACGTCTTCGTCTTCATCGTCGACGACGTGTTTCTCGGTCGGACCGTCGTGCGCGGCGTCAAAGGCGCTAGTCAACGGTGACGATGAATGCGTAATCTTTTCGCGCGTTAACGGTGACGTTCTCGCATCGTTTTCGTCATCCCGGACGCGTTCGGGCGTTCGTAAAACCTCCGCCGCGAGTTCACGGATCATTTTGGACGTCGGGGACGTCCCGTGAGGGGTCATGATGGACCGCGCGCGGGGGTGTTGTGACGACTCGTTCAAAAAGAACAGTTGGTTTGACCGAATCGAACGCGTCGGCGAACGCGGATTTTGGAGACTCCAGCCGTCTACACCGCACAGCTATGCGTGAATGTTACAACGTATGAGATGAAACGCGTTCGCATCAATGAATGGGAATGTCACCGACCGTCGAGCTCATCGAGAGCGGCGACGGCTCGATTGGCGACGTCGACGACGACGTTTACGGCGGCGTTTGTCTTGATGCCTCGCGGATCAATGTGGCTTCGCGTCGCGGCGTGTCCCTCAGCGCGAAGAGCGGTGATGAGGACATCGCGAGGTGGTACTCGCACGCATCTTCCCTTGCGACCGAGTTCGTCCGTTCTAAAGTAATGGGCGACGCCGGAGAGTCGTGGATTGGCTTCGCCGCGGAACGCGTCGAGTAAATCGCGAAGCGAGAGTTGACCTTTTTCTCGACGACGACGCTGTGATGGCTTCTCTACGTCGTCGGTGGTATGCACGCCGGCATCATCATTGTCGTCGTCGAGCCAACCGAGCGCGTCGGCTTGGGTCCACATCGACTCGACCGTTTCTGCGTCGTGTAGAGGGCCAATCCAAATCGGACCCGAGACGGCGAGCGATTCGTCGCGCGCGCCGCAGACTGAACATTTTAATCGTCTCTCCGACGAATCGTCACCATCGACACCCTTCCTTCGTCGGTGAGGTTTATCGTGCCCGAAGACATTCACGAGCGGGCGGCGGATCACCTCTGTCGATCCACACGAGTCGCAATAACCGATGAATCCCATCCTCGCGACGCGGTTGGCATCCGCCGCCGCAAAGGCATCATAAGACGCGGTCCCGTTCCCACCCCCACTTTTGGCCGGCGTCGACGTCTTCTTTGCCTTATCCACGCGAAACATCACCCGAAACACCGGTCCGTGCGGGTGAAACAGCGAAAACACCGGCGTGACGTCGAGTTTTAGCACCGCCGCGCGTCTGACGACGTCGCCGATGAAGGCTCGCAACGCCGTCTCATTCACCGACGGTCGCGAAGGCGCCACGACGACGTTCCCGAACGACGCCCCAACCCCCGACGGGTTTTGTCCACACAACGCCCTCCCATCCGTCGACGTCGCGTAGTAATACCCACCGTACCGAACCACCCTCAAAGCGCCCTCGGCGAAATTCACGCTCCCGAACCCGTCGACGTCCACCAAATCAAACCTCGCATCCTCCAACCAATACCTCGCGAGCAACCGGTGCGCGTCCTCGAACCGCATCTCCGTCTTCGGTACCCCGCACGCGCGTAAATTTTCCTCCAGCGCCCGCGCGACGTGTTCCTCATCCGCGTCGTTGCACACGACTGAGCGCAGCGCCGGGGCGTACCGCGTCGCCCTCGCGCCGCTCGCGCACGTCGCGTCCAACGCGTCCAACCCCCGACCGAGCGTCTCCGCGGCCACCATCGCGCAGAGCGTCGCCAAGTCTCGCCCTTGCGCGCTCTCCGGGCGGTAAAAGCACCCGGGCGCGAGCGCGATGTCGCGACCGCGTTCCGTCGCGCCTTTTTCGACACTTTTTCGACGCCCCTTTTTCGCGCGTCGTCCTCGCGACGCGCCCGGCGGCGAGCGCCGACGGGTCGGACGGCGCGGGGCGCACCGCGCCGCGGTTCCGGCGCCGCGCGCGCTCGACGCCGCGCCGAACATCGGGACGCGACGGGCGCTGCGGGCGCCGCGGGCGGTGGCGTCGCGGGCGAGGTCGTTACGCCGGTCCCATAGTTGACGGTTCATGACTCATACAAGTACATAGGGACTCCTACCATCTGTGCTATTTCACGGTTCATGAATCGTCGTTTTGGAACACACAGAGATTTCAAACGAATTCAAAAGTTCAAAACGAACCGTCGTCGACGCCGCGACCGGCAGCGCGCGACGCGAGAGTCTCGACGGCGGCGGCGGTTCGACGACGAGGAGGACGAGGAGGAGGACGCCGATGATGGACGTGCTCGCGTCTGTGACGTCGGCGAACGACGGGCGCGCACCGATGGAGGAGGTGCTCGGAAGATTGGATGCGTCTCTTCCTGGATTCGCGCGCGCCATGCCGACGACGACGAGCGCGGACGACGACGGGTCGGGTGAGACGGAGTGCGATGAGGACGAAGACGCGTTCGGGACGACGACGGAATCACCGATCGGGTCGCTGTCCGGGACGTCGATCGAGAGCGGGAGCGATAAGCGAAGGCGTGGACTGGGCGGTTTGAACGGCGTCGGCGCCCGAGCGTGGACTTGGAAGGAGGAAGAGGCGTTTTACACGACGTTTGAGCGAACCGGTGGGGACCGGGACGCGTGCGCGAGGGTGTTGAGTGCGCCGCCGTTTAATCGGGACAAGGACTCGGTCAGGAAGTTTTATCAAAACTCGTTGAGGAGAATTGGCAACGTTTTGAAGACGACGTTTGAACTGAGCCTGGACGCGAAGAACGCGGAAGAGGTTGTCGCGGCGTTTAGGGCGTATTGGGAGTTTCGGGAAGGGGAAACTGGGCCGAGGGAGGATTCAATGCGGTTTGGGAGGCGGTTGAGTGGGGATAAGTCGCTCAAGGTGAGATTTGCGACGGCGTTGAGGATGGCGTTGAGACGGGTGGTGGCTCGGGCGGATTGGCACAGAGAAGGCGATGACGAACGCGTCGAACGATTGGCGAGGTGCGCCGCTGGATCCGTGGCGAATTTAGAAAGCAATGCCGTGGGGCAATCTGGTGCTGCGATGGCGACGGCGACGACCACGGCGGAGGCTGACGCGGCGATGAAACCGACGGCGGCGTGCATCATGCACGAAGGCAAGCCTCGTTTCGTCTTGCAACTGTTCCCGCTCGACGAAGAGACGTCGAAAGCGATGCATTTACACGGATACTCTCCGCTTATGGAGCTCACGTTTAGGCAGAAAAAGTCCATACCCGGGTTGATTTTACACTTGAGTGAAAAGTGGGTCAAGGCGAGTCCAAGCGCGAGTCACATTTTACAGTTGCACCCGTACGACGCCGGCGGGAAATCGGGTCTCAAGCCGTGGAACGCGACGTTTCAAAACTCCACCGCGGAGGACGTGTACTCGGCATTGGGATCCCCGTGGTGTTTTCGATTGCGATACGCGTGGGCGGACAGAAAGACGGTGTTGAAACCCAAGGAGAAGAAATCCCCGCCGAGCGCCGGAAAGCGTCGTAAATCGACTTCGACGACGATGACCGCAGCGTTGCCGCTCAGTGTCGCCGACGGGGTGGCGTTCGATCCGATTCCTGGTGACGTTCCGGTGACGACGAACAAAAAGTCTTCATCATCAAGGGCCGCGCTCAACATGCACGGCGATCTGACGCTGAGCGATTTCAACGGGAACGGGTTCTCCAATTTGTTTGCGACCACCATGGACGGTCACGCGACGAGACAACCGCTCGGACGCGTAAACTCCCCTTCCAAGCCGACGCCGCTGCGACCTGGACCGATGTTTTCTTCACCGGTGAAGAAGGGTAAGCCCCTCGCCCCGTCCGACGCGTCGCTGTTGCGCGTGCTCGACGGCATCGGAGTTCCGGATGACGGCGTCGACCCGCTCGGCGGCGCCGGCGTGGATACTCTCGGCGGCGCGCTCGGGATTACCGATTCGCTCTTCGCCCCTGGCGATTCAATGTTTCACGGAGCGTTATTTAGCGGCATCGGTGGCGAAAACACAAAGTCTAACGCCGTTGTTCGACGCAAATCCGTGGGTAACGGACCGATTGATTTTTCAGGAATGTTTTCATAACATCGACGACGACGATGCAAAGAATTGATTTTAGAAATTCTACTACTACTACTGGTACTTTACGCGCGGCGCGTGCGTGGAGATACAGACATAGCTACAACAAAAGCAAAATCTTGTAACAACTACGAACGAAACAAACGAATGTCGACCAAGGTAACGCCCTCATCTAAATCTTAAACAAGACGTCTGATCGCAAGACGTACTTGACGCCGCCTCGCACCTCCTCACCCTCGTGTTCGGGTAAATCTGCCCCGTGCCTAAAAAATAACGCCCGACCGACCAAAGGTTCGATCGCACATCGCTCCTCCCCGTGTTCGTCGTAAAAAATCGTTCTCCCACCCTCTGTCGGCTGACTCAAGTAGAACAGCGCCGTAAATTTGCTCAAACCGCCCGACGCGCGAACGCGCTCGTCCACGTGCGGGCCAAAGTGATCCCCCTCCACCCCGCGGTATCGATACACCCTAATGTTCGGGTTGAACCCAAACGCGTCGTCAATGTCGAAATCAAACGGGTTCCCTCCGCACCGCTCGAGCACCGTCTTCCACAGCGAGTTTGCAAACGCCGGCGACTCGCTCGCAAACCGTCCGTTTTGTCGCCACGCCTCGCCGAATTTCGGTCCGCGCGACGTCGACGGCGCGAAAGCGTTTCGCGATTCGATCGAGTCGACGATGGCGGCGCACTCGCGCGGTGAGAGAACGTCGTCGACGACGAGGATATCGTTCGTGAAGACGTGTCGAACCGCACACTTTTTGTTGTGTGACTTCGACCACGACGACGACGACGACGCGTCGAAGAGCGGAAGCGTGACGTCGGTGGGCGCGCGCGACGCGGACGGCTTGTTCGCCCCGTCTCGCGTTTTACGACCCATGAGGAACCGACGACGAAACGCGTGCGAACGAGAGGGTGAAACGCTCGAGCGCATCGGTGTGAGGACAAAAGAGTTGGTTGTTCAGCTCGAGCCATTTACGGCGCTTCAATTACAATGAATAAATACCCGCATCGTACGTCACGCGAGACGCCGCGTTCGTCACGTTCGCCGATTTCCCCAACCTACTCACGCCGATCGGGCGTGGCGACGGCGACGGCGCGTTCTTCGCGAAGCGCTCGCATGATGTCTCGCGCGACGTCGTGTGAGAGACACGCCATGATTTGGCTCGCGTCGTGTTTATCGACGTTTGGACGAAGAGACGCGTCGTTCGTTTCTCTGAACGCCTTGGAGAGATTATCTAGGGTGTCCAACCACGCGCTCGCGCGTTTTTGTTCGATGTCGATGCAGTTTTCCATGGATGCGAAGACGCGCGACGCGCACGCGTCGACGGCTCGACGCTCCACGCTCGCGTCGCGATTCGTCGCTCTATCCACCGCCTCCTTCATCGCGCGCGACACCTTTCGCCTGCTCTTCAGAGACGTGTTGAGCCTATCGTGCGCGTCGGCGGCGAGAATCTCGAGGTAGGCACCGACGGCGGAGCTACGCGATGCGGCGTCCAATCCGCTCGCGCCTCGTTTTCGCGCCATTCGCGTCGCCGTCGCGTCCGCGTCGTCCGCGTCATCACCCGCATCGCCATCGACCACCGCCTTATCGTTAGATTCAGCACTCTCGACGATACCCGATACGACACTCGACAAGTTGGGGACTTTAGCCGACCCGCGCCATCCGGGATGTCTCGCGCGTCTGTGCGCGCACAGCGACGGCGCGCTCCCGTAGCTCTTTTCGCACCCGTCGACGCCGCACACGAATATCTTTTCATACTCCGCCAACGCCCGTCTCGTCGCCCGTCCGCACGTTTCCGGGGACATCGCATCCAAGAGCGCCGCGCGACGCCGACGCGCGACGACGTCGTCGTTCTCGTCGTCGTCTTCATCCTTTGCCCGAAGAAGCGTTTCGACGACTCGCGCGTCGTCGTCGCGCGCGTCGTCCTCATCCGTCGTCATCACCCCCGCCGCCCCAACCACCGCCGCCGCATCGAACGCCCCTTCCAATCGCGTTCGCACATCTTCACCCCGCCACGCGTCGTCGTTTCCTTTTCGTCGTCGCGTCGTCGTCGTCGTCTTGGTCGTCATCTTTTTCAAATTCAAAAGCGTTCCCGACGCATCTTGTGCCCGTCTCGCATCCTCCACCATCGTTCCCGCGCTGAATTTTCCACCCAAACGCCCCGAAACGCGCGTCGTTCGTATCGTATCGCGTCCGCACGCGTCCGTACGATCCCGTCTCTCGTCGCGTCCGCGTATCGCGCCGTCCGTCCGTCGTCGCCCGAGGTTTCCACATCTTCTCAAAAGTCGTTGGTTGAAGACCGATTTCTCAGTACGTACTGTTTA
>Ga0181574_10005048_pt1 | contig 11378 bp, 8 predicted proteins | sample 101ome_24_FD_145600 | JGI IMG/M metagenome (GOLD analysis project Ga0181574, IMG submission 145600) | Coastal salt marsh microbial communities from the Groves Creek Marsh, Skidaway Island, Georgia - 101410AT metaG (spades assembly) | ecosystem: Environmental > Aquatic > Marine > Intertidal zone... | reverse complement strand
CAGTGCATCGCACAGCCGCGCGTTCATCAATGACTCTCCGGCCACCGTGGGACTTCTCAAGCAGGTTGCCTCGGAGCTCGTTGATCTGCACGGCCAACATGATCACCAATCCCTGCTGCGCACAGATAGGCATCTGGCATTGGTGGATGGCTTTGGGGGGTTGGAGTCCCTCGTACGAAATTACCGCAGCCATTACCTGACGGTCGAAGACATCGTGCGCCGCCGGGATGCCATGTTGGCGCGCGAACGCGAACTGAAGCAGGAGCATGAGTTGCTGGCCTTCCAGATCGATGAAATCGATGCGGTCGGACCCGAGGAAGGTGAGGAGGAAGCCCTGGAATCGGAACGGCGTATTCTGGAGAACGCTGAGCGCCTGTTCGAGGCTACCTCATCGCTGTTTGAATTGCTTTATAACTCCGAAGCTGCTGTCTCTGATTTACTGATCCGGGCGCGCAATGAACTACAGAACCTGAGTCGCATCGATGAGTCGTTCGACGAACTGGCTGCCGAGATCTCGTCGGCCCACATTTCGGTCAGTGAGACGGCTTCTTTCCTTCAGGACTACAATTCCCGCATAGAATTCAACCCGACGCGCCTGGACGCCATCCGCGAGCGCCTGATCGATTTTGACAGGCTCAAGCGCAAGTATGGTGGCACCATCGAAGCCGTACGCGCTCATCGTGAGGATATCGGCGAGCGTTTCGACCTGGCAGCAGACTTCGAGGGAGCCTTGGCGCGGTTGGACACGGAGTTCGAGGCGGCCACGGCCGAACTCTCGGATGTGGCCCAGCGGCTGTCGGCCAAGCGGAAGGCCGTGGCCGCCCAGATCGAATCGGCCATCGTAGCCGAGCTCGAAACCCTCGGGATGCCGAACAGCCGATTCGAGGTTCGTCTGAGTCGAACGGAAGATGCGGCTGGCTGGGTCGAGGTCGATGGACAACGTTACAGTGCCACGCCTGCAGGGGTGGATCGGTGTTCGTTCTTCATCTCCACCAACCCGGGCGTTGAACCCATGCCATTGGCACAGGTCGCATCCGGTGGCGAGATCTCCCGCATCATGTTGGCCTTGAAGTCCATTCTGGCCAAGAGTGACCGCCTGCCGATTCTGATTTTTGATGAGATCGACACGGGCATTTCCGGTGCGATTGCCCAGCGCGTAGGGGATTGTATGCTGGCCCTGGGAGGCTACCACCAGATCGTCGCCATTACCCATCTTCCGCAGGTTGCAGCAGCTGGAGAGGCGCACTTCAAAGTGGCCAAAACTGCCGTTGAAGGCCATACCCGCATTGCCATGAGGCGACTTACACTGGCCGAGCGACGCGAGGAAATTGCGGGGCTGATCAGCGGCGCCGAAGTAACGGAAGGAGCTCTACGTACAGCGCGGGAGTTGATGGAATCCCGTCCCGGTCGCGCACAGTCGCCATCACAACACTGAATGTCCGCCTTTCGGCGGCACGGAACACATGACGCACAAACGATCCATAATAACCTTCGGAACGGACGGCTGGCGTGCCATCATCGGCGATGGATTCACCCTCGACAATCTCGAGCGGGTGTCCAGAGCAACTGCAGAGTGGGTCCTGGAAACCCACGGAGAGGGCTCGAGCGTGCTCATCGGGTATGATACCCGCTTCCGCGGGCAGGATTTTGCCCGGCACACCGCCCGCGTCATGGCATCGATGGGGGTGAAGGCCGTTGTTTCGGATACGCATGCGCCCACGCCTGCTGTCTCCTGGGGAACCAAGCACTTCGGGCACCAGGCAGGGATCGTCATAACCGCCTCGCACAACCCGCCCGAGTACAGCGGATTCAAGATCAAGGCGCATTTTGGTGGTCCGGCACTTCCGGACATGATTGCCGACGTGGAGCGGCGCATCAGACCGTTTGAGGAGTGCGGGTACCAATCCTTTGACGCCTACATCGAGCGGGGCCTGATTGCCGTGCAGCCTCTGCGTCAGAACTACATCGATCACGTCCGTTCGCTTGTTGACCTTGAGGCGATACGGGAGGCCGGCATAACCGTGGTGCACGATGCCATGTTCGGCGCGGGTCAGGGCATCCTGTCCGAACTGCTTGGGAAGGACCGCGTCATTGAACATCGAAATGCCATCAATCCAGGTTTTGAGGGCACGCCTCCTGAGCCCATCGAGCGCAACCTGAATGCACTTCGCGGCATGATTACATCCAATGGATGTGATGCCGCCATTGCCAACGATGGGGATGCCGATCGTATCGGAATGGCCGATGAGCATGGTGACTTCGTGGATTCGCACCATCTCCTGGCCCTGCTGGTGGATTACCTGCATCACGACAAGCAGCTCAGTGGGCGGATCGTGAAGACGTTCTCGACCACTACCATGCTGGACAAGATGGCCGACCGGCTTGGTCTTGCATTGACAACCACTAAAATCGGTTTCAAGTACATTGGTGGTGAATTCCTGGAGGGCGATGTGCTTGTTGGTGGGGAAGAGTCGGGCGGTATGGCTGTCATGGGGCATGTCCCTGAGCGTGACGGCATTTATATCGGTCTGGTCATCCTGGAAATGATGGCCAAGCGTGGAAAGGCGCTCTCCAGGCTGGTCAGTGACCTGCATGAACGCTATGGCGTTCACGCGTTTGCCCGGACCGACAAGCACACCAGTGCCGAGCGCAAGGAGGCCGTACTGATCCGACTGGCCGAGCAGGGAGGGCTATCGGAAGTGGCCGGTAGACCGGTCAGTGCGTCCGAATCCCTCGATGGCTACAAATACCATACGGATGACGGATGGCTACTTATCCGTCCATCGGGTACGGAGCCGGTACTGCGCATCTACGCCGAGGCCTCGTCTGGGCAAACAGCGGAGTCGATGGTGGCTGATGCCATCGAGCAGCTGGGTTTATAAGGGCCTCAGACGAGCGACTCCCACTCCAGAACCAGGGGGTCCAGCACCGCGGCAAGCTCGGCCAGCATCATGGCCGTGGCTCCCCAGACCACGTGTCCGTTCAGCGCGAAGTAGGGAATATCCCTCTCTGCATCGCCCATATGCATCTTTGTGGTTGATCGGAGGGCCGGATCGACGAGACAGGCAGGCGGTACGCCGAACATGTCCGCTACTTCCTCCGTGCACACGCCGAGGTCCGGCGTGTGATCAATGAGGCCAACGAACGGGTGGACGCAGAAATTGGAGGGAGGGATGTAGAGCGGGGTCAGGGCACCCACGATATCCACGCTTTCGGCCCCGATGCGGACTTCCTCTTCGGTTTCCCTGAGGGCGGTTTCCTGCAGCGATTCACCCTCTTCGCGTCGTCCACCGGGGAAGGCTACCTGACCTGCATGCTTGCTCATGGCCTCAGGGCGTCGTGTAAGCAGGAGGTGCGGAGTAGCGTTTGCGTCCGGGTAGAAGAGGGCCAGTACCCCGGCTTCGCGGCACGCCTTGGCCTGCACTGAGGAGCGGGATGGTTGACGGCGGGAGAGCGGTGCCATCTGGTATTGGGCCCGCTGCCCGGGAAGTGGCTGTGTCAAGCGTGCGTGCAGGAAGTCAGCAAAATCCAGGAAATGCAGATCGTTCATCTTACGTAGCCATTTACGGGACTATGCATGTGTCCAGCAAGAGAGTCTGTTCCGGCTGTGCAGGATTGGTCACCTTCCCGCCTCTCAGTTACCCAGCACCATGTCCTCAATCCGGTAGTGCGCCTCGTTCTCCACAGACACCGTGACAACCCGCAAACGTCTTCGTGAGGGAAAATCCCCGGATATACGTCGGTGTTGCGGCAGGTCAATGCCCTCGATCCGCTGATACGTTGTCTCCGCTGATATGCTGCGCTCTCCGGGAAGGGTGACGTCCGTCCGGGTTCGAACCAGGGCACCGGTTGCCGCGTCGATGAAAACGGTAACGCGTATCGGTGGTCCGCGCATTTCCTCGGGTGGCATGCCTCCCTGCGGTGACATGCGTCCTTGCGGCGACATGCGTCCGGGACGTGCCCTACCACCCTGCGCAGGGCCCCGCACACCCATGCCTGGCCGCCGGCCGCCCTGCTGCATGGCGGGCTGGGGACGCCGTGGTGGCTCCAGTTCCAGCCCGAACCGGACCAGCGTTCGGCCCTCCTCGCGCAGGAGTCGGGGTCCCCCCTGCAATGTGCCTCGTTCGAACTGCCGACTCGGCAGGGCTACATCCGTCAGCAAGGGTCCCAGTTCGTCCATCATCAGCGAAGAAAGTACACGTTCCACCCGTCGTCGCTCCGATACGTCGAGGGAGTCGCCATCAACGATGACATGATGAATGGCCCCGCGCTGCCTACCAGCGTCCGGAGCGCGGTCAAACCCAAGGCCATAACGTATGTGGCGTTGACCCGATGCCGTAGCCACCCGATGGTCTACATCGGCATGGATGGTGAGCGCCTGCACTCGGGCCAGCAATGCGTTCTGACCGTTCATCCACTCTTGGAACAGCGTTGCGTACGCCGAATCGGTGCCTTCCTGAGCCACAGCCACATGTGGCCGCATACTGACCGACAGGAGCAGCACCAGAAGAAATCGGCAGGCACGATGGATACGACGGTCAGGCATTGCCGGTAAAGGGACGTCGGGTGGAGATGGGCAACGCACGCTAGTCACGTTCGCTGGCTTGGGATCATGATACCGGTCACATGGACGGGAGTTGTCACGAATGTATGGAATACGACGTAATCGACTTCTCGTGTATCACTCCATCCTATATTGACGGGGGCTACCATTTGATCGTAGCGTTCCCCACACCAACCGTGCCTACGCCGTGTCGAGGAAACCTGACATATTGCTGGTTGAAGACGACCAGGACCTGTCCTCGGTTGTCGCCACCCGTCTTTCCGAGTCCGGCTATGCCGTTCGGACCGCTTTTACCGGACCCGAAGCCATGTCGGCTATAGCGGATACCCTTCCGGACCTCGTTCTGCTCGATATCATGTTGCCGGAAATGGACGGACTAGAGGTCTGTCGGCGACTTCGGGCAGACCATCCTCTGCTCTACATCATGATGCTGACAGCCCGATCCGAGGAAATGGACCGGGTCGTTGGTCTCGAGGTAGGTGCAGACGATTATCTGACCAAGCCCTTCAGTCTGAGCGAACTCGTGGCTCGGGTCAGAAGTGCCCTGCGACGATTACGCCTGACCGAGGAGGTTCTGGACGGCAACACCCCAACGGACAAGACCACGATACAGGCCGGTCATCTGTCCATCGATCCGGTCCGGAGGGTGGTCAGCATGAACGGGAACGAGGTGGCCCTTACGGTTCTTGAATTCGACCTGCTCTACTACCTGGCGCGTCATCCCGAGCGCCCCTTCACACGCATGCAATTGCTTGAGGATGTGTGGGATCTGCACTACGAGGGGTACGACCGGACCGTGGATTCCCATATCCAACGGCTGCGATCAAAGGTCGAGATGGACCCGGGCAATCCCGGACTCATTCGTACGGTCTGGGGGGTAGGGTACAAATTCGTGTTGCCCGATAAGTCATGAGGGTTCGACGTACGCTTTTCTGGAAGGTGGCGCCGGCCCTGGTTGCGCTGCAGCTGCTCATCGTGGCCATCGCGGCCGGGTCGACCATCTGGTTTGCCCGCAGCGCCCAGGAAACGTTGGCCTCTGCTGCGTTGGCCGCCCGGGTTGATGCCGTGGCCGAGGAAATCGAGCGTCGGTCGGAAGGGCTGGAGAGCGGCGCCTCGGGATTGGACGAAGCGCTACGGCTGGATCTGGCCTACCGGTTTCCGGATCCGATCATACTGCTGGATCTGGATGGCACCGTTGCCGAGCCCATTTGGCCGGCTGAGGGTGGTTTTGAGGGGCTACCGGCCTTTCTGGACTCGACGTGGTATCAGCCTTCCTGGGTGCAATTGGAGGAGGCCTATGATGATGTAGTGGTGGACCTGTCTGACGAGGACGTACCGGGCGGCTTTGCTTCGGCTCCCCTGTACGATGCTGCTGCACTACCGATTGGCATACTGCTCGTACAGCCGCTCACCCGCTCGCTCGATCTTGAATTGTCAGAGACGCGTACTGCATTCCGGCAGTCAGTGGAAGTGGTAACGGCCCTGGCCATTCTCCTGGCGCTGGCCTTTGGAGCGCTTCTGACCTGGTGGTTGGTCCGACCGATCCGGACCATGGCGTTGTCGGTATCCTCCATGGGAGGAGACTGGCAGGCGGACCGCGTACAGGTGGGGGGCAGGGACGAGATAGCCCTGTTGGGTAGCGCCATCAACGACATGGCAGACCGTGTGGCCGAGAGTATCCGGGCCCTGCAGGCCACGGATGCCATGCGTCGGGAATTGGTGGCGAACGTCGGACACGATCTTCGCACACCGCTCTCTGGTGTCCGCCTTCATATCGAGGAGGCGGCTCGATTCGATCGTGAAGGGAGATCTGATGATGCGCGACGGGCCTTGGCCACTGCCGAGCGGCAAATTGACCATATCAGTCGCATGATCGACGATCTCTTTGAGCTCTCCCGCCTCGAGGGTGATGCCTCCCTGCTGCGTCGCGAGCCGGTACTGCCAGCGGAGCTGGTTACTGAGGTCGTTGGCATGCACGCCTCGATGGCTTCTGAGCGCGGCGTCCGTATACGCACCGACGTGGCCTCGGACGTGCCTGTACTGCACGCTGACGGGGCTCGCCTGCTGCGTTTGCTGGGTAACCTCCTCTCGAATGCCATCCGACATGCGCCTGAGGACAGCACGGTATCCATTCGGGCGCAGACCCAAACCGCGGCCGTGGTGTTTTCCGTATCGGATCGGGGGCCGGGCATGTCGGAAGAGACGCAAGCACATCTCTTCGACCGCTATTACCGCGGAGCGGATGCGCGCACGCGGGACCCGGGTCATGAACGCACAGGTTTGGGTTTGGCCATTGCCATGGCCATTGCCGAGGCGCATGGGGGTACCCTTGAGGTGGACAGTGCGCCGGGGCAGGGCACTACGATGCACTTGCTCCTGCCCACGGCGCCCTGAAAAACCATGGGGCTGCGCACATGTGTGCGCGGCCCCATCCCTTATTTGATGGTGATTTTCCGCGGCTTGGATGCCTCAAGCTTCGGCAATCTGACCATCAGAACGCCGTTATCCTGGCGTGCCTCAATTTTCGAGGCATCGATCTTGTTCGACAACGTGAAGGAGCGGTAGAACCGTCCCGACTGTCGCTCGAACCGGACTACGGTATCGCTCTCATCCAGCGAGCGGGCCGTGCGTTCTCCGGAGATCGACAACACGCCCTCGTGCAGGTTGATGGTCAGGTCCTCTTTGGATACACCCGGCAGGTCCATAGCCAGCTCGAATGCATCGGTGGTCTCCACCAGGTCGATGCGCGGATGCCAGCTGACGGGCTCGTCGCTGCCCTCGTCCGAGTCGATTGCCGGGAAGAAGTTCGAGAACAGGGATTCAAAATCCCGCTGCATGCGGGAGAGATCGGTGCGGGGAGAGAAATGTACAAGCTTTGTCATGGTGAACACCTCGTGGTGATGCGTCAGTTATGATCGTCAATTGGGGTTCGCAGGCACGGGGAGGATGCGGCCGTTGGCAGTCCGTATCCCGGAGCGTGCGCACGGTCAGCCTGCCCGTAAGGAACCGGCCTCGTTGGTCGCTTTCTTTGCAACGGGTGTGCCAATCCAGCGACCATGACGCATCGGCAGACTGTCTGCGTCAGTTCGTCAGAGCCATGAAAACGGCTACCACGGGCTGTCAGGACCGTTCAGGACAAGGCGGCAGGTAGTCTGCCAAACGTGCACCGCATCTGACAATCCTTCACCCTGCCTCCCGGCTGGCGCATCGTGATGTATCGTCCTGGCGCCCTCGCGCCCTCGCTTACCGGGTAAGCCACCCGAGCCCGCGCAACTCGGTGCGAGGCGCATCGAAGTTGAAGCAGCTTGCCGACTGCATCAGTTGCCGCCGGGCAGCGATGACAGCGGTATTGGAGGCCTCCAGTCCATTCCACACAATACCTCCCTTCGTAAACACAAAGGCTGAAGGGTCAGACTCGGCCAGTATGCCTGCAATGCCGGTTGCGTCGAGCCCCTGGCTTTGAGCCAGGACCGTAGCGAACAGCACATTCAAGAGTCCCGGCCGTTCAGATTCCCGGATACGTCCCATGGTTCGCACGGCATGATCCAGGTTGCCACAGAGAGTGAAGGGTCGCCCGGTCCGCACGGCTGCATTCAGGAAGGCGGCCATCGCCTCGATACCTGCATTGCCATGCACATTCTCCATGCGGACAGCAGCCTGGAGCAGTTCGGGCGAGGATTGTGCGCCCATGGCCAGGAAATACAGGGACACCTCGCGCGGTGTCAGACCATCCAGATCGATTTCCACGTACCGCGGACAGGCAGCGAAGGCACTGCTGTCCAGAAGAGCGCCCACCCGGGACATAGTCGCAACAGCCACGGCTGGATCCGTGAGTGCATCGGCTGGAAGCGACCACGCCCATCCTGTGAGCGTCGCGGTCCGACCCAGTTCGAAGAGCGCTTCCTGCACCGCCGCGATGGTCTGCTCAAACATAGCGGGCGGATCCTGATGGGGAAACCTCCCCAGGAACACGCGCAATGGAAGCGGCGCATCCTCGGAAAGGTGCTGCGCTGCCGTCAGCAGGGCCTCCACGTGCTCACTTCCTACCAGAAACGAACCCAGCATCCAATCATCACCTCCCTGACGATGTGCCTGGTAGGTTTTCACGGCCTTCTCGACACGAGTGGGGCTGTTCACCCCAAGCCCCGAAAGGTCCAGAAGACCGTTCAAAAGCGTCTTCACGCTGGACGTGGCAGGGAACGAGGTTTCTGGCTGCGGCATGGTTACCCGTGGCCTTCTGAAGATGTACAACACCGATGGTGCATGATGCCCGGGGGAAAAGGTCTTCAGGAACGACACGATCCCTGGGATGGCGAACAGACTAAGAACTTGCGATAAAACCTTGTATGAACTCAGAGGTAATAGTACCTTGAATGGTCGAAAAACGAGGCTCTGGGGCTTCTTTCCGTGCTACGAACCGCCGTGTATCGGAGTGCTGCCAGACGATTCCCGGGCTCATCCTCTCCGTCCCCGCTTTTACGGGGTTCCGGAGGTTCTCAGCCCTTTTATTGATGTATCCGCCAGCCAAAATGGATGTCATGAACCGATTCCCCCTTTTTCTGAGCCTGATCTTCGCCGCGTTCCTGATTGCGGGCGCAGATGGTTGCTCCAGCGATCCCAACGTGGAGGGCGCCAAGCTCGATCTCCGCAACCAGGATTACGACCGCGCATTGGGCAACCTTGAGACGGCCCTCGAGAACAATCCGCAGAACGCCGAGGCCTACGAACTGAAAGGACGGGTACTTTCAGAGAAGGCGTTTGCAACGCAGGATCAGGTCGAGCACATTGCCGCCATCAATGAAATGCTTGAAGCCTTCGAGCGGGCCGTCGAATACGATCCGACCTACCAGGAGTCGGTTACGAACGCATTGCGCTTCGCCTTCGCCAATGAGTTCCAGCGCGGTATCCAGGCCTTCAACCGCGGCCGCAACGACGACAGTGAGTTCGTAGTGGCAGCGCGGTACTTCAATACGGCGGGTGTCATCCAGCCGGATTCTTCAGGTGCATTCGTCAATGAGGCCTATGCCTACATGAACGGAGGACAACCCGAAAACGCCGTTGAGCCGTTTGAGAATGCACTGGAGGCAGGCGAAACGGAGCCCGAAACCTACCGCTTCCTTGCCCAGCTCTACCAGACGAGCGATCGTTCTGACGAGGCCGTGGCCCTCCTGGAGAAAGGCGCCAGCATGTACCCCGACAATGTGGATATTCAGACCGAGTTGCTCAACGCCTACCAGATTACTGGTCAGATTGACAAGGCGCTCGATCGCTACAAGGCGGCTGTTGACCGGGATCCGGAAAACGCGCTCTTCCGCTACAACTTCGGATCGCTCCTGATCCAGGTCGGGCAGTACGGTGAAGCCCTGGCGCAGCTCGAGCAGGCTGTAGTTATCGATCCCGAGTACAGCAGCGCCTTCTACAACATCGGCGCAGCCCACATCAACCAGGCTGTCGATGTGAACGCTGAGATCTCTGATCTCGATGACAACCTGCGTGCAAACAGGGACGCGATGAGCAGCGAGGAAGTGGAAGCAGCGGAGGCAGCCATCGATGCGAAGGTGGAAGAGCGTCGCGTGCATTTCCAAGCAGCGATCCAGCCCCTCGAAACAGCCAAGAGCCTGTTTGAGGCCAGCGGCGAAGATGTGGGTGACGTATGCCGCGCCCTCTATCAGTCCTACGCGCAGACAAACCAGACGGACAAAGCGCAGTCTGTAGCTGCGTGTGCAGGCTACGAAGACAACTGATGCTTCGGTGCACATCGCATTGATTTGTTCGGGCCCGGGCTGCACGCAGCCCGGGCCCGCGTGTTTTTATACGATTCAACCCTGCCTGACATGAGAGCTGACGATGTGAATCAGATGGGACTAGGTACGCGTGCAGTGCATGCCGGCCAGCACCCTGATCCTGCCACCGGAGCGGTCATGACGCCCATCTATCAGACGTCCACCTACGCCCAAGCCGCTCCCGGTAATCATAAGGGACACGAATACGGCCGTGTTACCAATCCCACGCGTTCGGCTCTGGAGGGCAACCTGGCAGGCCTCGAGGGGACCCGACATGGCATCTGCTTCTCTTCGGGCGTTGCGGCTACGGATGCTGTTGCACGGTGCCTGCGTCCGGGTGACCACATCCTGGCCTCAAACGATCTGTACGGTGGTACGTATCGGCTTTTCCGGCAGGTCCACAAGCCGTTTGGACTGGACTCGGACTTCGTGGACATGTCCGATGTCTCGAATGTTGAACGTGCCATCCGGCCTGAGACCAGGCTGCTTTGGATTGAAACACCGACGAACCCGCTCGTCCGGGTGGTGGACATTCAGGCGTTGACTGACCTGGCGCATTCGCGAGGCATTGCCGTGGCGGTGGACAACACGTTTGCAACACCTGTATTGCAGCGACCGGCTGCGTTGGGTGCCGATCTCGTGGTGCACTCCACCACAAAATACCTGGGAGGCCATTCCGATGTCATTGGTGGCGCCGTATGCACCAACAGCGACGAGTGGGCTGAAAAGCTCCGGTTCCTGGTCAAGAGCACGGGGGCGGTGCCCGGTCCGATGGATTGTTTTCTGACCCTCCGTGGTACCAAAACGCTGGAGGTGCGCATGCAACGGCATTGCAGCAATGCGCAAGCCGTCGCGGAATTTCTGGAGGCAGATGCCCGCGTGGCCCATGTCCATTACCCGGGTCTGCCATCCTTCGAAGGCCACGATCTAGCTGCTCAGCAGATGGATGGATTCGGGGGCATGGTGTCGTTCTTGCTGCATGACGACCGAATCGAGGCAGCCTATCGGGTACTTTCCTCCACGAAAGTATT
>Ga0181574_10005044_pt1 | contig 11381 bp, 9 predicted proteins | sample 101ome_24_FD_145600 | JGI IMG/M metagenome (GOLD analysis project Ga0181574, IMG submission 145600) | Coastal salt marsh microbial communities from the Groves Creek Marsh, Skidaway Island, Georgia - 101410AT metaG (spades assembly) | ecosystem: Environmental > Aquatic > Marine > Intertidal zone... | reverse complement strand
TGCAAGACATATGAACGCTACCCTTCAAGTTGCGGGTGGTGTTCCTGCCATGTGTGACGGTGTAACTCAAGGTCAACCGGGGATGGATTTGTCCTTGCTAAGTCGCGATGTCATTGCGTTTTCTACAGCGATAGCTCTTTCTCATAACTTGTTTGATGGCGCTGCTAATCTGGGGATTTGTGATAAAATTGTTCCAGGTATGCTTATTGGTAGCTTGAGTTTTGGACACTTGCCTACTATATTTATTCCTGGAGGTCCTATGGAAAGTGGGATTTCTAATGAGGAAAAAGCAAGAATAAGACAAAATTTTGCGGAGGGAAAAATTTCGCGGGAAGAATTGCTAAAAGGAGAGTCAGATTCGTATCACTCACCCGGTACATGCACGTTTTATGGTACAGCGAACTCGAATCAAATGTTGATGGAAATCATGGGGTTGCAATTGCCTGGCTCGAGTTTTATTAATCCTGGCACGCCGATGCGGGCGGCAATGAACGCTGAGGCCATTCGAATCTTACTGAAGAATATCGAAAGTAGAGATGTTACACGTTCAATAGGATTACAGTTCAATGAGAAAAGCATTGTGAATGGCATTATTGGCTTACTTGCGACGGGTGGCTCCACTAATCATACTCTACATATTTTGGCTATGGCAAATGCTGCAGGAATCAAGGTGACTTGGAAAGATTTTTCTGATTTATCAGAGGTCATTCCTTCTATTTGTAAGGTTTATCCAAATGGAGCGGCTGATATTAATCATTTTCACGCTTCTGGAGGTATGGCTTTTGTTACGCGAACGCTTCTCGATCATGGGTTGCTTCACAATGACGTTTCGACTGTCTTTGGAACTGGAATGGAAGACTATACCAAGGAGCCAAAATTGATTGATGGAAGAATTGAATATGTAAATGGCCCGAGAGAATCATTGAATTCTTCAATTATTCGATCATGCAGTGAGCCATTTAACTCATCGGGGGGATTAAAAGTACTCTCAGGAAATCTAGGAACAGCAGTGATTAAAACTTCTGCAGTAGCGGACGAATATTTGGTAATTGAAGAAGATGTTATTGTTTTTGACGACCAAGAAGATCTTATCAAAATGTATAAGGAGGGAGGATTGAATAGGAATTTTATTGCGGTAATTCCATTTCAAGGCCCCAAGCAAAAGGGAATGCCTGAGCTACATAATTTAACACCTACGTTAACGGTTTTACAGAAGAAAGGGTATAATGTGGCGTTGGTTACTGATGGCCGAATGTCGGGTGCTTCAGGAAAGGTTCCAGCTGCTATACATTTAAGTCCGGAAGCGGCCTTAGGTGGTTTGATTGGGAAGTTAAAAACGGGTGATCGTGTGCGCCTAGATGCTATTGCTGGAACATTGGAGTGTATTAGTCCAAATGTGCATGAAAGAGCTCAGCGAAAACTGCACTATGATGATTCTAGCCATGGACGAAAACTATTTGCTAAGATTAGAAACTTAAGTACTCCAAGTGATGAGGGTGCATCGATAATTTATTGAATGAACTATGCAAAATAATATAGCTGAAATATTAGAAAATAATCCGTTGATTCCTGTTGTTACAATTCAGAATTCTGCGGATGTAGATAAACTTTATTTAAAACTTTCTGAGAAAGGAATTAAATGTATTGAAATAACCCTCCGGACAGATTTCGCGTGGGAGGGAATTGCTCTATTCAAGAAGAAATATGGTCATGAATTTAAAGTAGGTGTGGGCACAGTGATTTCGCGCACGCAAATTCATAAATCCATTGAGTTAGATGTGGACTTCATTGTAAGTCCAGGATTAACCACTTCCATGATTCAGCTTTTAGAAGCAAGTAAAATTCCTTTTATTGCTGGAGTATCCACACCCAGTGAAATCATGCGTGCGATGGAAATAGGATGGAAATACCTTAAGTTTTTTCCTGCTGATATTTTTGGTGGGGTTCAATCGATGAAGGCATTTGGAGCAATTTTTAGCGATATTAAGTTTTGTCCAACTGGAGGAATTGATGAAGCGAATTACAAACAGTACCTGGAATTGAACAATGTAATCTCCGTGGGAGGTTCTTGGTTAGCGAAATAAGTAGGCCTTATGATGATGTCGAAAATGAATATAGGAATTAACGGCTTTGGTCGCATTGGGAGATTGGTTTTTCGAAATGCACTACTAAATCCAAATGTCGAAATTGTAGCCATTAACGATCTCGTTGGTATTGATTATTTGGCCTATTTAATGCGTTACGACTCCACTCACGGTAAGCTCAATGCAGAAATTCGAGTTGAGGGGAATTCATTAGTTGTGGATGGTAAACCAATTCGTGTGACCAGTGAGCGTGATCCCGAGAACTTAAATTGGTCGGCTGTCGGAGCCGAATATGTTGTGGAGTCAACGGGGATATTTTTGACCTATGATACGGCGAAAACACATATGAAGGCTGGGGCGAGAAAAGTTATTCTTTCCGCACCTTCAAAAGATGATACGCCTATGTTTGTGATGGGTGTGAACCACAATTCGTACACGGAAAATATGAATATCGTTTCCAATGCGTCATGCACTACAAATTGTCTTGCCCCGATTGCGAAGGTGTTACATGATAATTTCGGAATTGAGTCAGGATTAATGACAACTGTACATGCAACTACCTCTACACAGAATACTGTAGATGGTCCTTCGGGAAAAGACTGGCGCGGTGGGAGAGGTGCAGGTCAAAATATTATTCCAGCTTCAACAGGTGCTGCAATTGCTGTCGGTAAAGTGATTCCGGAATTGTCTGGAAAATTAACGGGGATGGCGTTTAGAGTGCCAACTTCGAATATCTCAGTTGTTGATCTTACTGTGAATTTGCAAAAGGATGTTACTTATGATGAGGTGAAACGGGCCATGCAAGAAGCTGCCTTAGGATCAATGAAAGGTGTCCTTGGGTATACCGATGAACTGGTTGTGTCTTCAGATTTTCTTGGTGATGCGCGTACCTCCATTTTTGACGCCACCGCTGGGATTCAACTTACTCCGCGCTTTTTAAAGGTAGTTTCTTGGTATGACAATGAATGGGGGTATTCCAGCAAAATTATTGACTTGATTAATCACGTCCATAAGCAAAAATCACTTAAGTACTAGTTTTTCATTAAAGAGGTATAAAGTATACATGAAAAATCACAACTAAAGGCGATATCGGATTGTTCAAGCATTTGCATGTGCCTGGTCAAGTTTCTTGAAAGATTAAATGTCTTTGCTCTGGTTAGCATGCGTGAAAAGAGATGGTGCCTCGAATTAGATACTTATGAATACCTAAATCTGTAGTTTACCGTTAAAATCTACTTGTGTTAATTGCATTAAATGTTAGCTTGGTTAGTTTGGAAGTTTTGATCTAGGTAATTGTAATAAGAATTTTCAGATGAATTATTTCCTTTGCCAGTTGTTTGATTTATAATTTTCCATTAAACCCCATAGTATGATCGATTAAATTAATGCTAAAATAACATATGGTATATTGTACTATAAGTATATTTTTGACTAATTTTGTGACTTAATTAAATGTAAAGCAATGGAAATAGCAATTATAGCTCACGATGGGAAGAAAGCTGAAATGGTACAGTTTCTGAATGAACAAAAAGAAATTTTTCATAAAAGCGAAATCACACTTGTTTCGACTGGTACAACTGGTTCAAAAGTAGAAAAAGCGGGTTTTGCAGTGACTAAGTTACTATCTGGACCACTTGGTGGAGATGCTCAAATAGCATCTCGAGTTGCTGAGGGGCTCTGTGATATGGTTATTTTCTTTCGGGATCCACTCGAAAAACATCCGCATGAACCAGATATATTTATGCTTATGAGGTTGTGTGATGTACATGACGTCCCATTAGCAACTAATCCTGCTACAGCAGCACGTTTATTGGCCAGTATCGATGCGTTTTAAATGAGTTCTACTATGGTAGATTGTCTTCCTCATCTTCAGAGGGTTCGTCCTGTATTTCATCCCATCGTTCAACCCGTTTTACGCCTTCAAGCATCACGAATTTATCAATGAGTTCATCCAGGTGTTGCTTATCAAATACGTAGACTTGAATTTTTCCTTGAAATATTCCGTCATAAGAATCGAAGCTTATGGATTTCATATTGACGTTGTGCTGGAACGAAATGATTTGGGTAATTTTATTCACAATCCCAATGTCATCAATTCCTACGATACGCAATTTTGCAATGTGCTCCTTGAGTTCTTTAGATTTCCATTTGGCAGAAATACAGCGGTAAGCATTTTTAGACATCAGGTTTTCAGCATTCGGACAATTGGTGCGATGTATTTTAATTCCTTCGCTTATCGTAATAAATCCAAAGACAGAATCTCCAGGCAGTGGATTACAACAGCGTGCAAATGAATATTCGATGTCGTTAAAATCGTCGCCAATCACTAAAACATCCTTCTTCTTGTCGATACGCTTATTAATATCCGAGCTGGAGGTAATCTTTGTTTTTTTGATTTCTCGCTCCCAATGCAACATCCCGCCAACATTCTTTATACTCCTTATTTTCGATAAATCGATTTTCCCTTTGGCAATCCGAATGTACAACTCTGTGGCTGAAGGCACTTTAAAAAACTTTTCTAAGACGGTTATGTTTTCTCCGACAAAACGGATATTATATTGCTTAAATTTCCGATCTACAATCTCTTTACCATCATCAGCAATTTTCTTGCGCTCCTCATTCAGCGCATTTTTGATTTTCTGTTTTGCCCTCGCCGTTACAACAAACTTTAGCCATTCTTCACTTGGCTTTTGTTTCGTAGAGGTAATGATCTCAACTTGATGCCCATTCTTCAATTGGTGGCTGAGTGGTACAAGTCGATTGTTCACCTTGGCGCCGATGCATTTCAATCCTATGTCTGTGTGAATGTCAAACGCAAAATCCAACGTAGTGGCTCCAGTTGGCAATACACGAAGATCTCCGCGAGGAGTGAATACATAAATTTCGTCGTTGAACAAGTTGAGCTTGAATTCATTCACGAAATCCATGGCATTGGCATTAGGAGATTCCAATAGGTCGCGAATTTCGCCAATCCATCGATCAAACTTATTTTCTCCTGATTTCGATTCTTTATAGTTGTAATGAGCTGCCAATCCTTTTTCAGCGATGTCATCCATTCGTTTTGAACGAATTTGTACTTCCACCCATTTTCCTTGAGGACTCATCACAGTGGTGTGCAGGGATTCATATCCGTTAGCCCGAGGAGTTGAGATCCAATCTCGCAATCGATCTGGATTGGGTTGATAGAAATCAGTTACAACGCTGTAAACCCTCCAACAGTCTGATTTTTCTATTTCTTCTGACGTATCGAGAATTATACGTACCGCAAACAAGTCGAATACTTCTTCGAAAGGAATTTCTTTGGATTGCATTTTTCGCCAGATAGAAGAGACTGATTTCGTCCTAGCTTTTATTTCAAAGGCATATCCCTCAAAAAGTAACGCTTCTTTAATCGGATGGACAAATCGTCGAATAAAGCGTTGCCGTACGGCCTTTGTCGATTTTAATTTGGTTTCAATCTCGTCATACGCCACTGGGTTCATATGTTTTAAGCACAAATCCTCCAGTTCAGTTTTTATGGTATACAACCCAAGTCGATGAGCGAGCGGGGCATATAAGAAATTTGTTTCGGATGCAATTTTCAGTCGCTTATCCTCGCGCATACTTTCTAATGTGCGCATGTTGTGCAAGCGATCAGCTAGTTTAATAAGTACTACGCGCAAATCATCCGAAATAGTTAAGATCATTTTACGGAAGTTCTCTGCCTGAATGGAGACATTTTCATCAAATACCTCTGGTATCTTGGTCAATCCATCAATAATCTGAGCAACGGTACTACCAAAAAGTTCTTCAACATCTTCAAGTGTTATATGCGTATCTTCGACAGTGTCGTGAAGTAGGGCACAAACCACCGCAGTGGCCCCTAACTCCATTTCCTCCGAACAAATTTTAGCAACTGCAATTGGGTGATAGATGTACGGTTCACCAGATTTTCGACGCATGTCCTTGTGGGCTTCAACAGCAACGTCAAATGCTTTACGTATCATCTGTGTTTCCTGACGCGTGCGTTTTTCTTTTGAAACACGCAATAATCCGCGAAAAGCACTGAGGATTTCCTTACGTTCTTTTTCTAAATCGATGCCCTCTATTTTCATGGTAGAAATGTCTAGTCTGCTGGTAAAACTTTTGTGCTCACCTCACCGAATCCAATACGCACACCATCTTTTGAGCAATGTCCGCGCATAATCACAGTATCAAGATCATTAATGAACTTGCGCTCTCCTCCTTCTTTCAGAATAACTGGTTTAGTTCCTTTCCAGGAAATTTCAAGCATAGATCCAAATGAATTCGGTGTCGGACCAGAAATTGTTCCTGAGGCCATCATATCCCCACAACGAATATTACATCCATTAATGGTATGATGCGCTAATTGTTGCGCCATGTTCCAATACATATGCTTGTAATTTGAATTACATACCACTGTCTCGGCGGCTTTTTCTGGCTGTATTCCAACTTCTAAGTGAATGTCGTAATGGTGTTTGCCTTCGTATTCCAGGTAAGAGAGTACTTTAGGGTCTTGGACAGGTCCTTCTAGCTTGAAAGGCTCCAGGGCATCCATGGTAACAATCCATGGTGAAATGGAAGAGGCAAAGTTTTTAGCAAGGAATGGTCCTAATGGAACGTATTCCCATTTTTGTATGTCACGCGCCGACCAATCATTCATGATGCACATTCCAAAAATATAGTCTTCTGCGTCCTCAGTAGAAATTGATTCACCCAATGGTTTTCCATCAAAGGTAATGAAGGCCATCTCTAACTCAAAGTCAAGCAAACGACATGGGCCGAAAACGGGGTCTTCACCTTCGTTAGGAAGGGTTTGTCCTTTCGGTCGTTTGATAGGAACTCCAGAGGGAATTATGGAACTTGCTCGTCCATGGTAGCCCACAGGAATCCATAACCAGTTCGGAAGTAACGCATTGTTTGGATCACGGAACATAGTTCCAACATTGGTGGCGTGATCGCGACTTGAATAAAAGTCTGTGTAATCACCGACTTGAACTGGCAGTAACATGTCAACGTTGTCTGCGTCAATTAGAACCTGTTCGACATGATGCGTATTACCTTGTAAGTCGTGATTGTCTGTAGAAAATAGTTTGGAAAGTCGGTTACGCAAATCGCGAGTACCTTTCTTCCCATGTTTCATTAAATTATTGAGCACATCCGTATCAAAGTCTTCTTGACTAAATGGTAGATTCGATAAATATCCAAGGACAAAAAGCGACTTCAAATCGATTACTTTGTCTCCAATGCGTGAACCAACTCGTGGTGTAAGCTGACCGGATTTAAAGATTCCAAACGGTATATTTTGAATTGGGAAATCTGAGTTTGAAGGTACTTCTATCCACGAAGTAAGTGCTGGATTGTTTGCGTTCATCATAATTAATTAACTTGAAAATTCTCAATAATACAAAGGTAATAAAAAGAATGTTTGACAATAGATGACAGAATTTAAAGGGAGTAACTAACGTTTACAGCTATCCCATGAAATATTTTCATTTACATTTTAAATAATGGGCGATGCGCCATCATTTCTTTCACTTCTTTTTGAACTGACGTAATCGTATGTTCATCTGAAGCATTTAAAATTACCCGATCAATCAATTCTACAATTTTCGGTATCTCGTTGTCGAGGACTCCTCTTGTAGTAATCGCAGGTGTTCCTACTCGAATACCTGATGTTACGAACGGTGACTCAGTGTCAAAAGGAACCATGTTTTTATTAACTGTAATGTGGGCGTTGTTGAGTGCTAGTTCAGCATCCTTTCCGCTAATATTCTTCGAACGTAAGTCAATTAGCATACAATGGTTCTCCGTTCCTCCAGAAATGATTGTATATCCTCGATTGACAAATTCCTTTGCCATTACTTTTGCGTTTAAACGCACTTGTTCTTGATATGTTTTAAATTCAGGTGTTAAGGCTTCACCGAACGCAACAGCTTTAGCTGCGATAACGTGTTCTAATGGTCCTCCTTGTGTTCCTGGGAAAACTGCAGCGTCAAGTAGTGAAGCCATAGAACGTAAATTACCATTGTTCCAACGAATTCCAAATGGATTGTCGAAGTTGTGACGCATCATGATTATTCCACCTCTAGGCCCACGTAATGTCTTGTGTGTAGTAGATGTTACGATATGACAATGCTCTAGTGGATCATTCAAGAAATGCGTTGCAATTAATCCAGCGGGATGTGAGATATCCGCTAGTAATAAGGCTCCCACCTCGTCAGCTACTTTGCGAATTCGAGCATAGTCCCAATCTCTGGAATAGGCTGAAGCACCACAAATGATCATTTTAGGCTTTTCCGCCCGAGCTGTTTGTTCGAGTGAATCGTAATCAATTGTTCCGGTTTCTATGTTTACACCGTAAAAGTAAGGTACGTATAGTTTACCAGAAAAATTTACCGGTGAACCATGTGTCAAATGCCCTCCATGTGATAGATCAAATCCTAAAATTTTATCCCCCGGCTTTAAACAAGCCAACATTACGGCTGCATTTGCCTGCGCCCCTGAGTGTGGCTGAACATTTGCCCAAGTTGCATTGAATAATTGACATAAGCGATCAATAGCCAATTGCTCTACTTGATCCACTATTTCACATCCTCCATAATAACGTTTACCTGGAAGTCCTTCCGCATATTTATTGGTCAATACTGAGCCCATCGCATTCATCACATCTTCGCTTACAAAGTTTTCAGAAGCAATTAGCTCTAGTCCGTTTAATTGACGATCTCTTTCATGTTGAATAAGATCAAAAATGGCAGTGTCTTTCTTCATATTTACTGGCAATTATTAGCATAAATTTTCTTCAATCCATCTGTTAAATTTGTATCAGGTTTATATCCGATAAGTCGTTTTAGCTTATCGGAACTTCCAACCCGTCGTTCAACTTCGTAATCATAGCGCTTCTTCGGAGCTTCGATGTAAGTGATAGTTGAAGATGAATGAGTTATTTTTTTGATGGTGTCGGCCAAATCTTTTATGTTCCATTCCTCCTCATTGGCAATATTCACAATGTGGTATCCTTTGATAAGCATGAGATCAACACAGGCATTAATTGTGTCATCAATGTAAGTAAAGTCTCTTGTTTGCATACCATTTCCAAAAACAGTAATGGGTTTGTTTGAAATAGCTTGCTCGAAAAAGCGAGGTACTACCATCCTGGTGTCTTGGTTCTCTCCATACACATTGAAAAAACGAAGGCAAGTTGAATGCAATCCCTTTTCTTCATAATGAGAGGCAAGATAAATTTCGTTGTATCTTTTCGCCATAGCGTAGGATGTTCTTGGATCTACTAAAACCTCTTCCGTAAGGGCACTTTCTATAGCTGAATGTCCATAAATACCAGAGGTGGAGGCGTAAAGGATTTTTCCAACATTATTAATCTGAGCAGCGTTAACAACGTTTCGTGTGCCGATGACCTCTACATCCATTGTCTCTACTGGATTATCAGCCACTACATCAACTCCTAATACTGCGGCAAAATGATAAATTACTTCGCATCCTTTTGAAAGTTTTCTGACCAGTTCAAAATCACGTACGTCACCATTTACAAATTCAATTTTTTTGAAGGTTTCATGGTCAATTTTATTCCCTCTGAGCAAGTTATCTAGAACTACGATTTTGTGTCCGTCTTTCACCAATCTTTTGGTCAGATTACTCCCAATAAATCCTGCTCCTCCGGTTATTAATATTTTCATACGTTTTGTTGTAACTTTTTACAAAAATAGAAGAATATGGATATTCTTAATGAAGAAATCTGCGAATACTGTGGAATTGATGCGAATAATCTTTAGTCTCTTCGTTGTAGATACCTTTATGATCTAGTTTGTCGATTCGAACCTTTCCACTTGCATGGATTATAGTTTTGTCCTCTAATAGTATGCCAACATGGTGAATTATTCCTTTTGAATTCACAAAGAAAGCAAGATCACCTATCGAACTGAGCTCAAATGGATGTTCCGTTCCTTGGCGCACTTGTTGAGATGCATCACGTTGTAATTCAATCCCGAAAAAACGCATAACAGCTTGAGTAAAACCAGAGCAATCAATTCCGAAAGGGGTTCTTCCTCCCCAGAGGTAAGGACTGTTTAGGTAGCTCAGGGCGACCGCTCCAACATCAGTAGTGTTTGAAGGATATTGATGAGAAACCCGCTCGAATTCAAAAGTGTCTATTTTAAATTGTGATCCATTTCCGGCGAGTAATGATCCTTTTACGGAATAAATAGGTCCCCAAGGTGTTTGAATTGTTTCTGTAAGCGCTATTTGCCTGTTTTTAGTTTTGCTGAGGCGTTGATACTCGCTCTCGGAGATAAGCCGGACCTGCTTGTAATCAATCCAACCTTCATAACCGTCATGAGCAGATTTAATTTTTCTCCATTGGTTGTATTCCTCTATAATTCTAGCTGCTTCTCCAAAAAGTAGCTGTGTAACAATTTCTGATTCGTCGGAGTGGTGGGCGCGAACAGGAACAATGCTTAAATGACAGAATACTGTATCATTAACCCTCATATTCTTTCTTAGGAAATTTAGGATGATTCATTAAGTTGATAATCTGCTGCACGTGACGTTGATTGTGATAAATAACAAACATTAGTGCGTCTCCTAGTCTAAGGCGCACAATTCGACTGATTGAAATAGGTATTTTTACTTTTCTTAAACCAACACTACGAGCCGATTCAATAATTTTGAGCAGGTGCTCTTGTTGTTCGATAAATTTTTCTGTTTCTTTTCCCGTTATGAGTTCTTTGTCAATCCGAGGATTCGTACCTTTTGGTGATTTGAATCTGCGTTTGATATTTTTTGCGTTGCCTAACTTCATAGATTTCCATGCACTTCTTCCAAGTGGTGAAGAGGTGAAAGTTTCTTTTGGCTCACGGAAGCGAGTCTTATTTATTTTTTCTTCAAATGTTGCATGATAAAAGGAGGCATATTTGTTTAAATGTGCCAATACCTCTGCAATATTCCAGCTTTCTTGGTTCGGCGACCAATTCATTTGGTTTAGGCCTAAATGAATGATTTTTTTTTGAGCAACCGAAATATTTTCTTCAGTTATTTTACCTAAGTTGGTAAGTAATTCGTTAGTGTTGAAAATTGTCATGCTGAATAGTAAGTAATAATCACAAAAATACAGGCATTATCCATAGTAAACAATAAAAAAAAGAAATATTCGAATACACTAGTGTCCGATAAAACTTTTTGAAAAGCGGGATCTCCCTGAAGGATTTCCCGCTTTTTGTGTAATTTGGTTTTCCCGAACTAAATTACATGAGTAAAAGTAGCTACTTTTTTGGACAGTCTGTT
>Ga0181574_10005041_pt1 | contig 11390 bp, 11 predicted proteins | sample 101ome_24_FD_145600 | JGI IMG/M metagenome (GOLD analysis project Ga0181574, IMG submission 145600) | Coastal salt marsh microbial communities from the Groves Creek Marsh, Skidaway Island, Georgia - 101410AT metaG (spades assembly) | ecosystem: Environmental > Aquatic > Marine > Intertidal zone... | reverse complement strand
TAACTAACCCTCTCCCAGGGATTCAACAAGGCGGTCTCAATTGTCTTTTGACCGGCTTGACTTTTTTGATTGATGGGCCAAATAAACCCCAAGCAGGACGATCCCTGCAGACAAAACTTGATGCCAACCAAAACGTTCGCCATCAAAAACGCCCCACATCACAGCCACAACCGGCATGGTATAAGTTACAGATGATGCAAAAACAGGGCTCGAAATTTGAATCATTTTATTGAATAAAATTTTGGCTAAGGCTGTGCCAAAAAGGGCCAGAATGGCAATATAGCCAGTAGAAACTTGTACTTTAGGCATGGTCCAAACCTGACTGAAATACCCTGTTGCGATCAAAATCAATAAGGCCGGCAGCACAATCAAGACAAAATTCCCGGTCGCAATGGCCATTGGCGAAAGGTCTTTGAGGTATTTTTTTATGATGTTGACATTTAGCGCATAACCCACCGAGGCAATCAACACCAAAATGCCATACCAATGGTTTTGCTGTGGATTTATTTTTGTACCAGCCAAAATCAGCATTATGGAACCCACCAGTCCAATCAGAACACCCAATATCTGGCGTTTGGTGGTGTAAATCCGAAATACGGTGTATCCCAATATGGCGGTGGCCAAAGGGGTGAAACTATTCAATATCGAGGCTACAGCGCTGTCGATATGCTTTTGAGCAAAGGCAAATAAAAAGGCTGGAAAGAAGGTCCCAAAGAGTGCAGAAAGTCCGATCCAGGTCCATTGAGGTGGCTTAATCTCTTTTAGGGCAGGCATCCCTACTGAGAACAAAATAATGGAGGTCATCACGATCCTAAGTGATCCCAATTGGATTTGGGTCAATCCAATAAGCCCCTTTTTGATCAAAATGAAGGAGGTTCCCCATATCAAGGACAGCAGCAATAAATAAACCCATTTTTTATTCATACACTCCAGCTTTTACTCCCACCTGAGGGTTTCCATCAAATGGCGAATGTCACGGCGCACATAATCGATGGCCGGGTATAGTGAATCAAAGTTTGGCTTGGTGTTAAAATACAGGGCACCGGTCAAAAAATGTCGGGTGCTGTCTGTTAGATAAAATTGAGCTTGAGAAGCGGCATCACCATCAATGGCATAATACATGCCATAAACCCGATGATTGCCGTCGACTCTGGGTTGTTCTAAAATTTGACTGGCCTTAATGCTGTGGTCGTAAGTCAATTTCTGTGCATCGCTGAGCAGTTGCGGCAAATCACGATCAATCTCTTGATGCGTCACATAGATTGTTGCCTCCATAAATGGATAATGAATGTTCAAAGCACAGTTTGGTTTCTGTTGAATTTGAGCCCCTTGATTGACCTCAAAATTATAGTGGCATAAAGACTCCAGATTCGCGTATGTCGCCTTGGGGAAATCCAGGCGTAATTTGCCGGCAGGTTTGACCATTACAGGGTCTTGACAACCAGAGAAAAACAATATGAGTAGACCCAGAAAGACAAGGCATTCAGTCTTCAAACTTGAACCAGGCAAAGCGATAAGCCGCTGAATTCGATTAATCATGGATGGTCAACTTAATTTGATTGATTCTTTTCCCTTGAAAAGACTCGATCACAAAATGATAACGCCCAAAGACAATGGTTTCGTCTTTTTTTGGAAATCCTTTTACCTGTTCCAAAATAAATCCAGCCAACGACTCTGCCTCTCCCTTTGAGTCTTCAAATTCCTTTGGCTCCTCGAGCTGAATCACCCGGTAAAAATCTTTGAGTGGCGTTTTTCCTTCAAAGACAAAGTTGCGGTCATCTAACTTGGAAAACACCAAGTCTTCATCGTCAAATTCATCGGTTATTTCGCCCACAATTTCCTCGATAATGTCCTCTAAAGTAATCAGCCCACTGGTCCCGCCGTATTCGTCAACAACGATAGCCAAATGCATCTTCATTTGTTTGAATTCATTGAGTAAGTCATCCAGTTTTTTATTTTCTGGAACAAAATAAGGCTCTCTTAAAAGGCCAGACCACTCAAAGGATTTTTGATCAAAATAGGGGAGTAAATCTTTTACGTAGAGTATGCCTTGAATTTGATCAATAGACTCTTTAAAGACTGGAATTCTCGAATAACCATGCTTTAGAATCTCTTCCATAATGGTCTGATAACTGGCCTCAATATCTAAGGCAAAAATATCCATGCGTGGACGCATCACATTTTTGGTGTCTGTATTGCCAAAAGTCACAATGCCTTGAAGTATCTTTTGCTCGTCATGAGAGGTTTCATCATCAGCAGTGAGTTCTAAAGCTTGGCTCAATTGATCCACACTAATGCTGAGCTTTTGCTTGGAAAATTTACGCTCCAAGTAGACCGTCGCATTGCGCATTGGTCGGCTTAAGGGGGTAAAAAAGGCAAATAAAATCTTTATTGGCATGGCCATAAACAAGGCAAAACGACGTTTATTACGACTGGCATAAACCTTGGGCAAAATCTCCCCGAAAAGTAGAATCAAAAAAGTAACTAACCCTACTTCTACCACGAATCGAAACCAATCCGGGTGAATGGTCTTAAAAAAAGAGGCCGCTACGGCATCAAACAATAAGACAATGGCGATATTTATCAAGTTATTGACAATTAGAATGGTCGCCAAAAGACGCTTGGGTGTATCGAGAAGTTGAGCCACAGCCTCCATCCGTTTCGAACGATCAGGGCCATCTTGAGTCTCCAAGTCAGCCTCAGCCAAAGAGAAAAAAGCGATTTCTGCCCCTGAGATTAGGGCAGAACAAAAGAGCAAAACAAGAATCCCACCAAAGCCCAACAGTTCAGGCAAGGCAATCGCAGAGAAGAATAAACTGGGGGGTTCTGGATCCACTTAAAGCATTTTAAAATAGGGCATCAAAAAGGCAAGTCGTCTTCTTGAGGATCTTCTTGGCTGACTTGTCCAGTATTAACTGGATTGTTGGCAGAAGAAGTGTTTTGAGGCGCCGCATCGGTATTTTGAACCATAGACTCGTTATTTCTCGGGGTCAAAAAAGTAAAATCCGTACATTGAATTTCAGTGCTGTAACGGTCATTGCCCTGGTCATCAGTCCACTTTCGGGTTTTGACACGACCCTCAATGTAAACTTTATCTCCTTTTTTGAGGTACTTCTCACATACTTCAGCGCCTTTATTTCGCACGACTATGGTGTGCCACTCGGTGTTGCTCACACGCTCTCCAGTGGTTCGGTTGGTGTAAGTCTCGTTGGTGGCTAATGGAAATCTCCCGATGCAACCTCCGCCCTCAAAATAAGTCATTTTCACTGCATCTCCTGTGTGTCCAATCAACATGACTTTGTTCAATGTTCCGCTCATATAATGTGTTTTTTACAAAATTAACTAAGGCCCTCTAATATAACTAATTTTTAATGGTCAAATGGAAGCTGTTGTTCAATAAAACGCTCAATAACTTTTGGCACAGCTAAGGTAGCGAGTTGGGTCATCGAAATGGATTCAGGAATACTGACAGACAGCGGAATACACCAAAAGTCCACCAACAGTTTTTTATGGGTCAAGCGATGAGTCACTGGCTCAGAATTAATCTTTTTCAAACCCATTATGTCATCAGCATGGATACCACATTTAGCCACTAGATGGTCTCGAACGACCTCTTGAGTTATCGGTGTTGTGGATTCGATTAAAGGAAATTGATGCAGTTTGGCCCAGATCCCCACCTCTGGTCTTCGCTCCAAAACATAATTTCCTTCGCGGTCCTCAATGACCAAAAAATTATAATACTCGGTCTTGATCTTGCCTTTTTTAATCGAAACAGGAAGTTCGCTGATTCGGCCAGTGGCCAATGCCACGCATCGATCGTTCAATGGACAATCGTGACACTTTGGTAGCTTAGGGGTGCATTGCAAGGCCCCAAATTCCATAATGGCCTGATTGTACGTCCCTGGATCATCGCCATCTAATTGAATATTGGCCAGCTCCTGAAATAGTTTGATGCCCGAAGATTGGTTGATCGGTTCATTCACCCCAAATAATCGACTCAAGACCCTATACACATTCCCATCGACCACCGCCTTTGGCCTGTTGAAACACATCGACGCAATAGCGCTCGCGGTATAAACACCTACACCTTGTAAACTAAGTAAATCCTTAAATTGATCAGGAAACTTCCCGCCATAATCATTGACAATTCGTCGGGCCGTTTGATGCAAATTTCTGGCTCGAGAATAATATCCAAGTCCCTGCCATAGTTTGAGGACTTCTTCTTCCTTAGCATCGGCCAGTTGTGCCACCTGAGGGAAGCGCGTCACAAATTTCTCGTAATATGGCAAGCCTTGAGCCACTTGAGTCTGTTGGAGGATAATTTCTGAAAGCCATACCCGATACGGGTCTAAATCACGACGCCATGGCAGGTCACGCTTGTTTTCTAAATACCAAGAAATCAGTATTTTATTGATTCTAAATTGAGGAGCCTTCACAGGCCAAAAATAGGGTTTATGTAATTATATTTTAATACTTTACGATTTGATTATTTGATTTTAAAATCCTTATATTTGCCGTCTCGAAAAACGAGGTAAATACTAAGAAACAACACAATAGAATCATAAGAATCATAAAAAGAACTTCAAAAATGACTAAAGCAGACATCGTAGGTGAAATTTCAGATAAACTCGGTTTAGAAAAAGGAGACGTACAAGCCACAGTAGAGGCATTTATGGGAGAGGTCAAGCAATCTTTGGAATCCGGAGAGAATGTTTACCTACGTGGATTTGGAAGTTTCATCATTAAAACGAGAGCCGAAAAGACAGGTAGAAATATCTCGAAAAACACAACGATCAAAATACCGGCACACAACATCCCTGCATTCAAACCCGCAAAGGTCTTTGTAGAAGGGGTTAAAGCCAACGTTAAAGTCAAATAATTATTCATAGGTTCGATAGTTACGAACTGCTAAAAGAAATACCGTATGCCAAGTGGTAAAAAACGTAAAAGACACAAGGTAGCGACGCATAAGCGCAAGAAGCGTAGACGCGCCAACCGCCACAAGAAGAAGTAATTAAATTGACTTCTAACCCCCAATGTTCTTTGACATAGAAATAAGTTCATACAATTTGCTTATTTCTGCAGGTAAATTCAAAATCAATTTCATTGATTTTGTTCCTGTGTTCAAAATTGTTTAATCCATCCCTTCCAACGCGTTTGGAATGGGATATAAATTAATAAAACGTGAACTACGAATTAATTGTTAGATCCAGTTCACAACAAGTTGAATTTGCCCTTTTAAAAGATGGAAAACTAATCGAACTTCACAAGGAAGCAGAGGACAACAAGTATTCTGTTGGAGACGTGTTTATCTCCAAAGTAAGAAAAACTGTCCCTGGTCTCAACGCCGCATTTGTCAATGTGGGTTATGAAAAAGATGCTTTTTTGCATTATCATGATTTGGGACCAAAAATTCTGTCGACTTTGGATTTCGTAAAACGTGTAAGCACAGGTAAATTAAGAAGTTACTCCTTAAAAGAATTCCCACTAAAAAAAGAGATTGATAAAAACGGCACCATTAATAATGCCTTGAAAAACAATCAATCAATTCTGGTACAAATTGTAAAGGAACCCATTTCCACAAAAGGTCCGCGCATCAGTTCGGAACTTTCGTTGGCTGGTCGCTATATCGTCTTGGTCCCTTTCTCTGACCGTGTTTCAATTTCTCAGAAAATTGAATCAAATCAAGAGAAGGAACGACTCAAAAGACTCATAAAAAGCATCAAGCCCAAGGGATTTGGCGTGATCATACGCACTGTAGCAGAGGGTAAAAAAGTAGCAGAACTGGATAGAGATTTGCAAAATCTCATGGATCGCTGGAATGCGATGTGTAAAAAGCTACGCGGGGCGCACCTCCCGAGTAAGGTGCTGAGTGAACTCAATAGAGGGGCCTCAATCATCCGTGATATGTTTAACGATTCGTTTACGGCCATACACATCGATGACGAAACCCTTTATTATCAAATAAAAGATTATGTGCAAGCCATTGCACCTAAGAAGGAGAATATTGTGAAGCATTATGATGCTAAAGTGCCGATTTTTGAAAAATTCGGTATCGAAAGGCAGATTAAAACTTCATTTGGCCGAACCGTATCGGGTGCTAAAGGAGCCTATTTAGTGATTGAGCATACCGAAGCGCTTCATGTCATCGACGTCAACAGTGGCAATCGAAGCAACAAGTCCAAAACGCAAGAGGACACCGCTTTGGAAGTCAATTTATTGGCAGCAAGCGAAGTCGCCCGACAACTCCGTTTAAGAGATATGGGTGGCATCATCGTGGTCGATTTCATTGATATGGCCAAAGCCGAACACCGTAAAAAGTTGTTCAACCATCTTCGTGATGAAATGAGCGAGGATAAGGCCAAACACAAAATTCTTCCCCCCAGTAAATTTGGACTCATTCAAATCACCAGACAACGCGTTCGACCTGAGGTCAACATAAAAACGCGTGAAATCAACCCTAATTCGGTTGGTGGAGACGAGATCGAAGCCCCAATTGTTGTGGTACAGAAAATTGGCGAAGAGCTGAAAAAGCTCATCAATAAAGACTATAAAAAGATAACCTTAAACACACATCCTTTTATAGCAGCCTTTTTAACCAAAGGCTTTCCATCTGTGCGAACCAAATGGTTTTTGGAGCACAAGCAGTGGATTAGAATTCAACCTAGAGACGCTTACACGTACTTAGAATATCACTTCCAAGATGAAAAAGGAAAGGATATTTAAAATTAAAACCCCTCCAGAAACGGAGGGGTTTTTTTATGCGCTGGTCTGAAGTTGATTCGCCTAAACGCTTCAAAAGTAGGTCATGCTTTTTGAGCGAATGATCTGCCGACAAAATTCATTGATTGTTTATCTTTAAGTCATGAAACAAGGCTTGCGCAGCTACACCGTCGACGAGGCAAAATTGAAATTAGAGGGCTATTGTGCCTATCAAGAACGCTCGCATCGTCAAGTCGAAGAGAAGTTACGTGACATGCGCATGATTCCCGAAGCTCAAGAGGTGATCATCACGCATTTGATTCAGCATAATTTCTTGAATGAGACAAGATTTGCTCAGGCTTTTTCCCGAGGTAAATTTCGCATAAAAAAATGGGGTAAACAGCGCATCACGCGGGCGCTAAAAGAACATGGGGTTAGCGCGTACAACATAAAAATGGGTTTGGCCGAAATCGATTCAAGGGAATATTTAAAGGTCTTCGATGAATTGGTCGAAAAAAGACTCCTCGCCCTTGGGTCTGAACAAAGCCAAAGCAAAAGAAAGAGAAAACTCTTTGATTATTTGGCTTACCGTGGTTGGGAAAGCGAATTGATTTACAGCGCGCTTTCTCGCGCTTGACGCCTGGCCACGTTTGTTTGAGTCCGCCTCAGGGCAACTTCATTTTTTTTATCGATCCAGGCCTGCCCTTGAAGTCGACGCATCAACTGATCGTAATAGCGCATGATCAATAGGTTATAGATCGCTTTAGCGAGGTGCTTTGGTTTGCGCGGCATCGCTCTCAAACTCATTGAAAATCCTGCTGTTATATAGCGCATGTAATGCCAATAGCCCTCGGGCATGTACAACACATCTCCGTGTTTCAAAACCCCTTGATAGCCTTCAGTGTATTTTAAGGCAGGCCACTTCTGGTAATCGGGGTTTGAAAAATCGATGTCTTCACGAACAATAAGTGAATGAGGCACTTTATACATGAAATCCGTTTGACTTTGATTGAATAAAATCACCTTTTTTTCACCCTGAAAATGAATGTGAAAAATATTGGCCAAATCAATGTCGTAATGCATGAACGTATGACTCTGTTGACCGCCAAAAAACAACATGGGCAATCCTTTGAGTACCGGCAACCCAAAATCAATGTTGCCATAATCTGCCTGTAAATCAGGAACTTCTTTAAGTAGATTCCACAAAAATATGCGAAACTTAGTAGGTTCACGCTCCAAGAGGTCAATGTAATCACTCATGTTCATTTGGGCATGAGGCTGGTTAAATCCATCCTTGTAATCCACTGGGCGATCGTCATACAAGGGAACGCGCTTATCACCTGCCACGGATCTTATGTAATCAAAATTCCATTTTTTAAAGGCCGGCCAGTGCACAATGCCCCCCTCTATTATGACAGGTTTCTGAGGCTTGAAGTAATTCTGGTAGAATTCAGCTTTGGTGGGCTTTGAAATACGCTCTATCCTTTGTAAATCCATCAGGGAAGCAATTTGTAAATCACCTCAAACATTACAGCACCCTTAGGCATCGGGACCAGGTTGGTCTCGCTATAATCCACATTAAAAATGTTCTCAGCAGCCACGCGAAGGGTGTAACGCTCCCGGTGATATAAAAGGGAAAAATCTACAACATTGAAGGGGTCTTGGTCTTGACGTGCTCCGTATTTATATAAAAAACTCGTTTCCCATTGTTTAGACCAATTTGCCCCCCATTGACCAATAATACGATGCTTAAAAGAGTTAATCGAATAACGAGATAATTCTTCAGGAGCAATGGCCAAATCGTCATTGATTTGGACATAACTCAGCCGCAACTCTTGATTGGTGCTGCCCAGATCAAAATTCGCGTTCATTGAGGCCTCTAAACCTGAGGTTAATAGGCCGCGTACATTGGCCGCCTGCCAAAGATCCTCTGGGGTGTTTTTGACATAATCGATCAAGTTATCGGCGTCTCTTCTAAACCAGGCGGCAGAAAATTTAACTGGTCCTCGCCCTAATCGAAGACCCAACTCATAGGCAAGGGCCTTTTCAGGCTCGAGATCAGCATCGCCCAGTGTATTGGGATCGCTGTAGAATAAATCTGTATATGTTGGAATTCTGTAGGTATATCCCGCGTTACCATAAATGCGCCAATTGGGATTTATCGCAAAACCGACATCCACTCCAGGATAAGCAAAGGTCCCAAAATCAGAATATGAACTCACAGCGACCCCCGGGATCACATCGAGTCGATTGTTTAAAAACTGTGCGCGGTGTTCTAAAAATAAGGTGGTGGTCAGCCTTGAGCGTTCTCCCAAGTTATTGCTGGATAAATAGGTTTGAGCTACATCCAAGCCAACACCAGTGACCCCCCAATTATTTCGCCATTGTCCGTGAAGTTCTGCGGCCAACTTATTGGTGGTATGCAAATTTCTGTAAACCGTTGGGTCATTGCGCAAATAAATGTACTCGTCTTGGTTTCGACGCCAATAGATCCTTGGGGTCCAAAGCCACTGTTGTGTGTTAAACTGAGTGCGCAATCCAACAAGACTGGTTTGGGTGGCTTCATATTGATCAGTGGCTTGGGGTGAAGCATAAAAACCATTGGCTCCAAATTTGCGTTCTGATAAACTGGCCAAAAGATGGATTGGACGACTTTGAGTGTCGAAACTGCTTTTTAGGGTATAATTGGACTGATCGTAATCGGTGTTATAGCGATAACCCCTTGAGGTATATCTCGAGGCATGGACCATGTGCGAACTATTTTGACCACTTTTATAAGCGGTAAATCCACCATTGATTTGTTCAAAAGAACCACCACTGAACCTCAAGTCCATGGCATCGTCAAATTTGGATTTGGTCACAATGTTGATGGCCCCCGTAAAGGCATTTTGACCATACACCCGAGCTGCAGGACCTTTGACAATCTCAATGCGCTCGATGAGTTCCAAAGGCAGGGCCGCGTTCAGCGTATGGTGCCCAGTTTGGGCATCCTCTAATTTAATCCCGTCAATTAGCAGTAAAGTTTGATCAAAGCTGCCTCCGCGAATATACAAGTCCGCTTGACTTCCCATCGCCCCTCGTCGTCTAATGTCAACCCCTGCTTCTTGCTGCAGCAGTTCCGCGAGACTCGAGGCCGGAGAACGTTGAATTTGATCTGCAGTGATCAAGGTGATTGATCGTGATTCTTGAGAAAATGGAATCATCATCCGGGTTCCAGAGACCATAACTGCCTCTAGAGACTCAACCAAGCTATCCTGCGCGGAAACCGGTGTCAAAAATGAGAAAAATAGGAAAATCAGTGCGTGTTTACAGGTCGTAGCGAACTGAACTCTGGTGGTGTGAAAGAATAGCTTTAGTCCAAATACATTCATGGTAGAAAGATACAAAATTAATGAGCGGATCGTGGGAAATTAGGGTTTACAGGCGGCATAAAAAAAGCCTCAAACGAGGCTTTAACTTATGGTTTGGGTGACTTTTAGCGGATTAATCGGCCAGTACAATGACTTTGTTGTCCACCATCTGAACCGTACCACTTTTTATGGCCAAAGACCAAGCACCGTCTTTTTGCGTAAACTTACTCTTGTGCGCCTCAGCAATTTCTGGGTTTCCGGTAAATTTAACTTCGCCCGCCCCGAGGGTTGAGACAATGGCCGCGTGATTTTCTAACATCTGGAATGAGCCGTCTGACCCGGGCACACTCACACTGCTGACTTCGCCTTGAACTAAAGAAGCTTCTGGTGTTACAATCTCTAAGTACATGAGTTATATCCTGTATTGATTAAGCCTCTGCGAGCATTTTTTCACCGGCCTCAATGGCTTCCTCAATGGTTCCTTTCAAGTTAAAGGCTGCCTCAGGAAGATGATCCAATTCACCATCCATGATCATGTTAAAGCCTTTGATGGTGTCTTTAATGTCTACCAAAACACCCGGAATTCCCGTAAACTGCTCCGCAACGTGGAATGGCTGAGACAAGAAACGCTGAACGCGTCGTGCACGACCCACAGCCATTTTGTCTTCTTCAGACAATTCCTCCATCCCCAAAATCGCAATGATATCTTGAAGTTCTTTATAACGCTGTAAAAGCTCCTTCACACGCTGAGCACAACCGTAGTGATCGTCTCCAAGGATATCAGCAGTCAAAATACGCGATGTTGAATCTAGTGGATCCACCGCAGGATAAATTCCTAGCTCAGCAATTTTACGCGACAATACCGTAGTGGCATCCAAGTGAGCAAAGGTCGTGGCCGGCGCTGGATCGGTAAGGTCATCTGCAGGTACATAAACCGCCTGTACCGAGGTAATGGACCCCTTCTTAGTCGAAGTAATTCGTTCCTGCATCGCACCCATCTCAGTGGCCAAAGTAGGCTGATAACCTACTGCAGAAGGCATACGTCCTAAAAGCGCTGATACCTCAGAACCAGCCTGGGTAAAGCGGAAAATATTGTCGACAAAGAACAGTACATCTTTTCCTTGACCATCCCCTGCTCCATCGCGGAAATATTCAGCAATGGTAAGTCCAGACAGGGCCACTCGAGCACGCGCTCCTGGAGGCTCGTTCATCTGACCAAAAACAAAGGTTGCCTTTGAGTCTTTCATGGCTTTTTTATCCACTTTGGATAAGTCCCAACCACCTTCTTCCATCGAGTGAATGAAGTCCTCACCGTATTTAATAATACCCGACTCTAGC
>Ga0181574_10005036_pt1 | contig 11396 bp, 20 predicted proteins | sample 101ome_24_FD_145600 | JGI IMG/M metagenome (GOLD analysis project Ga0181574, IMG submission 145600) | Coastal salt marsh microbial communities from the Groves Creek Marsh, Skidaway Island, Georgia - 101410AT metaG (spades assembly) | ecosystem: Environmental > Aquatic > Marine > Intertidal zone... | reverse complement strand
GATTTCAGATCCTGTTTCGTCGGCATCTGGCCCCGATCCATCTTCTGCATCACTCTCCGAACTGATGTGCTCGTTCGAGCTAGCTTCGATAGGTTCTTCGCTGCTGACTTCAACTTGTTCCTCTGAATCGCTTCCGCTAATCTCATCTACTGGTTCCTCTACTGGCGCAGTAGCACCAGGAAAATTAAATTGTCTCTCTAAATCCTGCTGATAAAGGTTTTGATTACCTCTCATAATATCTTTCACAGCGGACATGAGTCCTTGTATTTCGCTTGTATCTTTTAAATCTGCCATAATATCCTCACGCTAGATCTTTATCGTGGTTCAATCCACCTTTCTTTTTCTTTGCAATAAAAGCATTAACACGTGCATGTCCCCATTGAGATGGAGTAGTACCAGGTCGATGACCTGTTTTCCATGCTGCGACACCTCTATTGTAAACTTTTCTTAATGTACTTGCTGAGATACCAGATTTCGCGGCTTTTGCAGCGAATGAACTATCTCCCTCTTCGGTCATAGTATTTTTACGAGCAGTATCACGAGTACGTGCACGATCCATCATACGATCATGCTTTGCTTTATCAGCTTCTTTCTCGCGCTTGATTTTATCTTTGGCGCGCTGCTGATTTTGTGTATATTCTTTGAAAATATTCATTAGCAGTTCCATCTCCTTCGAGCCGCTTTACCCCTCTCTCCTGTCCATCCACGTGAACGAGCGCAGAAAGACTTTCGTCTTGCCGCTGCTTTACCGTCTGGATCAAGTTTAGAAGGAGGTGTTGTGACCGCAGTTTTAACACCGTGGGCTTTTGCGCCTTTGCGTGTCAATCCTGCTCCGTCTTCCGTTGGTCGCTTATGACCTTTTGAATCCTCACCTTTCTCGCTAATAAGATCATGATTCAACTTGTCAAATGCATATTCATCGGCGGTTAATTCAGTGTCTTCGATTACCCATTCTGCTTTAGCATCGATATATCGTTGACGTAATTCTTCGAACGAGATTCCATGCTTTTCACTCTTCTTCATCAAGTTACGCTCAACCTTCTCAGTAACCTGTTCTACATTTACTTTATTGATCAGATGCTCGATGATATGATATAAATTGACTTCGGTCTCTTCTTTCTTTGTACTACGAGCCTTCTTTACTCGATCCATCTCTGCCTTCTTTACTTTAGGCATCATACGCTTAGCGAGTCGTGCAATTAAATCTTTTTTCTTCTCTACTTTTTTATCTACTTGCATACGACCAGCGAGAGGTAGTTTCTTGTAATCTTTACCGAGAGAACCAGCTACACGCTGTCGAATAATTTCACGTGCTTTCTTAGCTGACCTCTTCTTTAATTTACCTGTATCAGCAATCTTATATTTAGCGCGTCTACGACCAAGCTTAATCTTTCCTTTGATTCTCTTCATCATTGCTTTACGCTTTAGTCTCTGCTGTATATTAAGAACTTCATCAAGAGTCATCTCTTCAGTAATACCAGCAGCTTCTCTTATTTTGTCGTACATTTCTTTGGCCTCTTTACCTCGCTGCAGTTTACGCGGCAAACCACTTTTAAATTGCGAGAAATTTCCTGTCTGAGCAAGTGAACGAAGTTTAGATGCTGACATACCTGATACGTCATCAGAGTCAGGGTCACGTTCTCCAGCAGACATTACAGTAATCTTTTCGAATGCATAGTCTTTACCGTTATATGTATCTAACAATTTCTGAAAATCAGCTACACGATCTGAACCACCGATAACAATAAGCTCGTCGTATTGTTTTTCTAATTGCTTTGCTACATCAATAATGGTACGTGCATTTGATTTTTGCACCATTTTACCAAATGCTTTTTGACTGAGGCGGATTTTGTCTTCGTATGAGAGAGGATTCTTTTTCTTATCTTGCGAATGAGACAAGAAGAGCATAGGCGTAGCACGATTCTTCCGTGCTTCAGACTTAATCTTAGCGACTAATTTTTCATGGCCTATAGTCGGCGGATTCATCCGTCCGAAGGCGATGACTACTTTTTTCATGGAGATTGCCTTAGCCTTATCCGTTATACGAAGGTCTGCCGCAGCCTAACTTCTAATTCTATTTATACAAAATGATTTTTAAAACTTTGTATAAAATCGTAATTTCTAGCCGCAGAAACATTATTTGGTTGAATAGTAGATGCTCTTATCCACCCAATTGCTGGCGTAGGCGACATTATTTTAATGGGTATATCTACTTTTCTTGATTTCAAAAAATATCTATTATCGATAGCCGCAATAGCACCGTTTTCATGAACATGATCTAATAATTTTTGTGCAGTTTGTGGTGTTATAGTGTATGCGTGTGATCCTTCATGACCTCCTCCCAATACATCTATTATTTTTCGAGGTGGGCCAGCTGTAGTATGGTCATATCTTTTTGGATTTTGTAATTTATATCCAAGCATTACCATCATATTATCAGGAATATCTATTTCTATTTTATGAAGCATCATTCCATCATGTTCTAATATAACTGCTGGTTTACCTAGATCTACTATTTTTTTCCATATATGAATATGACCACTAAAACAACATTGAGCAGCTTGATTACCAGTTACTGATTTTGGCATTGGAACACCGGTATTTTGCCAAGCTATATCTGCTTGACCTTGATACCATTCAATATATTCCCATTCAAATCCAATGTCATCACATGATTTAGCAACATCAGCGGCATATAATTCAGATTTTTCATGTGGAGTTTTAAGTATAAAAGCTTTTTGTGGTATCATGATAAATTGTCTTTAAACGATTGTATAAAATTAGGGTTTGTTTTTGATGCTTGACCTTGTATAGTCGATTCTCTCACCCAACCTAAAGCAACAATTGGATCTGTAATCATCATTTCAAGACCGTTTCTATATTTACCATTCCGCATAATGTGATTATCGATACAGCCGAATGATCCTCGTTGCATACCACCTTCAAAAAGTTTAGTTGCTGCTTCTAATGTAAGTGCATATGCATGTGATCCATGTATACCTGGTATTTTTCGTATTTCACATGTTTTTTCTTTTGGTTGTACATAACGTGTTGGATCATTTAATTTATAACCGAGTGCTATAATAGCATGTTTTGGTATCATCATATTATATTCGCGAATCATGATAGCATCATGCTCGAGTATAACGGCCTCATATATTTTCTCGTCTATCATTTTTTTCCAAATCGCGGCATGACTAGCGGTACATAATTGGCCTTTGTTCTTAGCACTATGTATAGATGCTTGCGTTTGTTTTTTAATAGGAATGCCTAATGATTTTAAAGCATCTGATCCCAATATATTACTAAAACCCTCAAAATATTCCCATTCGATATTTAAATCATCACATGATTTAGCAGCACATTTTGCATACTCATATGACTTTTCTGAGTCATGTCTGAGTATATAAGTTTTCATAAGTACAATTTCCAATTATTTTTTTCGATCAAACGTAGACATATATTTTTTTCGTCATCGTAGTCATGAAAATTACTTTCACTCAAATCTGTTTTGGAGTCATTATAGTAAGTTTTTGTTTCTTTCCAATCAAAACCAAATATATTTACGTCTTCGATACCTAACTTATGTAACGTATAAATTACTAGTATACCAGAAGATGGCCTTTTCTTTGTTTTTTCTTGACATTCTTGCCATATTTCATCTGGAATAGTATACACGGGTATATCTTTCCAAGTTCTATAGTCTAAATATCTTTTTTCTTTTTCAGCCCATACTGTAAATAAAAACTTATCAAATGTTATTGGTTTATTATTCCACTTTTTTATTTCACGAGGATTGCTGGTTGCCATCCAATCCCATCTCGTTCCTTGACATCGCGGATCAAGAGATTCAAGATAATTAAATCTGATAACTGGATTTTGATCTATCAACTCACCATAGTTTTTTTCAAAAAGACTGTGAGCATTACCTACAACATTAATCTTTTTTGGAAACATATACAATATAATTCTTTTGTCTGTCGTCCCACGATTCTTGCAATAAATTAAAACGAACAGAAAGTTTTTGTTGCCACCACGATCGATCTTCTACTATAAGATGCGCATTTCTCCCATCTGAAAGTATTTTTGCTGCAGGACGACAACTAATAACAAAATAACCTTTATCGAGCATACATCTTTGTAGATCATCTAATACTGATTCTAACATGTCAGGTTCGATATGTTCTAATACATCACAACACACAACAAAATTCCTTGGTATATTGTTGTTTTCTTTTTCAGCAAAACCTGGATCATACTCTGTGACTTGATACTGCTGAGGTAAAGAAGCAGCGAAAGTACCATGACCGGCGCCGTAATCTAATATGTCGTTGTAAGATTCTTTTTGCAACAGAGGCAAAACATCTTTAACATATTGTCTACCAGTATCTCCCCATCTCCTAGTAGATTCTTGTCTTGTTTGTCTCAAGACATTTTTATATTCTTCTGAAATCATCTCAATGTACTCTTCGTTAACGAATCAGAAGCCAAAGCACTTTCTATGACTTCTAAACTATCAAATCTTATTTCTTTATATAACCACGTCTGCAGATCATCTATCTTCTGCACATTTTTATTAATCATATCATTGAATGTAATATCAAATGTATTATGTTTTCCTATCCAATTCTTGACATTTGCAGGTATGGTCACTTTTTGTGGCCTGCCTCTGCCACTTTCTACATTCCATCTGTTCCAACTTTCTGCCGCTTCTTTTGGATCACGTGACAATATGATCTTTTTAAAATTATAGAGTGTCTCTGCTATGTTTTTCGAGAAAGCAAGATGCATCATAGCAAACTCATAATCATTGATCCTCGCTACAGACTCTTCGAGAGATGCTGGTGTTCTGAATTTTTCTGGATTTTTTCTGCCTTCATCGAGTCGAGTAGGATCATATTGATCATATGAACCGGCATTGATATGTATCCATGTAGACATAAGTCCCATGTTTTCAAGAATATTTGCTAGAAGATATGTGCCAGATTTTGGTTGACTAATTATCAAAGTTTTCATTGGTGAATACGAGATCAAGAATTATCTTTGCCATCCTTTGATAATATCAGGACTGAAGTTTGCTTTACTGAATTCCATACGATCAACAATTTTCACAGCATCATTGCTGAGGTGATCGATGGCACAGAAACCTTCTGGCGCTGTCACTTTAAATCCGCTACGAGTTCGTAGGAACGTTCGTAGTGAACCAGCTTGATTCATTTTATTTATTATCAGCTGTTTAGCATCTGACAGAAGTACCATCAGAGTCCATACATTTTGAATTTGACCTTTTCTAAATTTACTGAAGAAAGCCATCACTTCTCTCATCTCTGCTTTCTTCTTTTCTTTCGCAGCAGGAGTTTTGACTTTATCCATCTCTTTCTTATATCTATCAGTGATCCAGTTCATGAATGCTTGTGTATGAGTACGCGGATTGATTCGCTTACCACTACGTACGTAGCTATTATTAAATATCTTGACTAAGTCTAATAGCTTTTGATTTTCATGGAAATAGTTGATTAGTTCTGCTGGCGTATTATTAAATACACGACCAACTGAAGAAAGGAGATTAGTGACTTGTTCAGTTTCTTTTTCAGTAAAAGTAGCGCGACCAGATTCATCAGTAAAAGTTGCGTCTGTCTGCCATATACTAGCTACATCAGTAAATTGAGAAGCTATTGATTTGCCAAAACTCGCAGACATAGTATCAAAAGAATTACCTGTATAAGTAGTATGCCATACCACTCCAATTTTCGCCCGAGAAATGCTCCTTCCCAATCCACTATTGATAGGAACAGCATATACAATAGTGTTAGGTTGAAAAGTAAAGTAAGAATCTCCATCTATTTCTTCCCTGTTGACGTCACCTTTTGTGAACATCAAGTCTCCTTGATAGACGCCTTTTTTGATTCCCAGTTTTGAGAACTCGGCAAGAGCAACGAGTAATTTGGCCCGTAAAGTACCGTCAGTATCAGCTGATACGTCAGCGGGAGTCTTATAGACTTTTGGATCCTTATTGAATACTCCCTTCTTAGCCACGAAGAATTTTCCGTCGCGAGGGTCGATACCTGCAAATACAGCTGGTGCACCATCCCATTTAACGGTGCGCGAGACGCCGCGTTTCGAATGACCGGCAAGCATATCGCGCAGATCACGGAGGAAATTAATCGCCTTTCGAGTTCCAACCACGCCTTCATTGAATATCAAATCCTCCACGTGTTCCATGTGAGTGTTCTTTGCTTCTACTATATACTTATCGAACTTTTTCATGTGTTTGTTAATCTCTTAAACATTGTTTCGTGCAATTTGCCGCCGTAGGCACCGGCTCGTCCGTGTTTATCTTTACCTGAAAAATCTACTTCACCGCATGCATTCCATAATTTAACAGCATCATCACCGTCTTCGATCGTATATACAGTATCTTTCGTTATACTATAAACCATCAATGTATTCCACGATGATTCTTTACGATAAGCTAGATAACTAGCTTTAAATGATTCGCGCCCATATTTTTTATAATCAAAACCATAGCTCGCTGAGATATATTTTCCTGGATCAAATGTATATGGTAAAACGAGTTGATGAAATTTCTTTACTATTAATTTTGTTGTAGCCAACGGAATTTTATGTTTCTTTGCAAAATCTAAAAAATCAAATTTGCCCATGGGTTTTGTCTGACTCCATTTAATAGTTAGCAATTCGGCTAACGTATCTCCTGGTCCATGATTACCTTTAGGCAATGGTATATTTAGTCCTTTCTTTTTAAGTTCATCAGTAATAAACTTGCGCATTTCACCCATGAATTTAGATGGATGATTAACACCATGTGGCTGAATAGCAGCGCTTGGTTCTTTCAGCTCAATAACTTTTCTATTCCATTCTAAGTCACCTTGACTAGGCTTCATCAATCCACCAGCTACAATAAAAGCGATTTCACCTTTACCAATATTTGCTGACGCTCCTAAAACTTGAGCATCATTATCGTTTTTACATTCATCCATAATAAACTTTCCAAATTTACTATGTTTAAAATAACGATCTACTGAAACAGTTTTATTCATTGATGCATTATACATCTTACCAAAGTCTAAAAACTTTTGATCTTTACCGAGCATATCGACCATTTCTAATTTTTCATCAATAGACAAGTTAGAAAAAACTATTTTGTTAGTTAGATAAATGATACCCTTAGGTGGAAATCCTTTAAGTTTGCACCATTTTTCTACATTTGTTCTAATGATTGGCTCATATATTGTTGCCAATACATTATTGATGGTTCTTGTATCAGCATCAGGTATTGATTGAATAGCTTTGATTGCTCTGTCTTTTAGTTGCTTGCTCATGCCGCCACCTATGATTATTATACCTTATTTATAAAGTGGTGTACATAAAAAAAGGGACCGAAGTCCCCCTTTAAAAATTAATTTTTTTTATTCGTGGTGGAAATGACCTTGATTATCTTCGCCATTATGAGCCTTGCTCATATAAGCTTTGTAATCTTTATGATCTTGGCTTCCTTTTCCGCCGAGATGCTTTTTGACAAATTCATGATGGAAAGATTTGCCATGTGATACTTGGCCATTATCATGCTCAGAGGCACGCTCAGAATGCTTTTGTACAGCGTCAGCTACTGACTTACCGTGCTTCGCTTCGATCTTTTTGCGAGTTACACCACTTACTCGACCACCAAATGCAGAACGAGCAGCAAGAGTTCCCAGACTCTCTTCGCCTAGTACTACGTCTTTAATAGTTTCGTTCAAAGCCTTCAGCTTATCACCAGTTGTACGATCCATTTTAATTCTCCTAAAAAAAGATTTGTTAATTTCTCTTATTTATACAAAAACCAACTTGGAACTTCGCGTTTAGTCCACACCATTTTAAATCGTTCTTGCTTGGTTTGGTAGAATGCACGATATGAACCCATCACGTCGTCGGGATTCATACATTCGGGATTGGCACCCATTGCGAGTGGCATCTGAGTGACTTCTTCTGATGGATTTATATTGTTTGGAGGATAGCATAACCAACCATCAAGCTCGTCTGTCTTGTGATACTTATTATATCGGTAGTTGTACTCAATGCCGAGATAGAGGAACATTTGATATGCCCACTTATAATTACCTGCCGTCTCCATAGCCCATACGGTACACGGATGTTTTACATGTACGGCAGAATAAAGGACGTCCTCGCGCTCATCAGGCAATTTCCAGTATCGTTGCATAGTCTTGCCTGACTTTGAAGGTCGACGCTCCTCAGTACCATCAAGGAGACGATGCACAGTTGATAACATCTGTGCCTCTTCGACATACATCTTCGGTACGTGTTTGTCGCAATGTGACTGAGCACATTGTTGCGGTGTTTCTTCAATAACAAATCTGTTCATGGCACATCAAATATCTGCATAGTAAATCGAATTTTATCTTTATTCTTTTTGACTAAAGACACCATATGTTCGGTATGGTTATCATTAACAACCATTCTATTTGCTTTGACAGGAATAAGCTTATTAGCTCGTCCTTCTTTGTATATCAATTGACCACCGCTTTCGAGCGGCCAGTCTTCGAGATAAATCGTACAAGCTTGTTTTGTATGATCATCATGATGCCAATTGATACCAGATCCTGTCAACCACATATAGTACATTATACCTGGCTCTTTATCAAAATGTACATGTTTTTTGATAGCATCGAGAACAATATTTTTTACGTTACCTGGAACATGACGCATTAGCACAAAACCATCGGTGCCAATTGTCAAAATATCTTGCCAATGGTATTTGTTAATTTCCCACGGATTTATTAAATTTTTATGAAAATCTTCTCTAATATAATTTAATTCTTGCTCATCAAAAATATCATCGTAAATCTTCATAATATATCCTATATGCAATAAATGTCAAAGCAAGATTGATTGCTATTAGATAGAAAAAATAAATTGATAAGAGAGCAATTTTCATAAATTCCATTCAAAATTCAATTCAATAGTACACGGCACCATTGGTACTTCACCACCAAAAGTGATTTGACACTCTTCGATATCTGGATTTCCAATTCCTTCCATGTCTTCAATAGAAACACTCCAATCGTCAGGCGGCCGGAGTGCACATGAAGATAATAATAAACAATAAGCTATAAAACGAATAACCATGTCATACCAATAAAAGATAGCACGGTCAATATTCCATAAAACAAAAATTTAAATAAGGTTGCACCAATCTCCACAAGGAACCATAGAAAAAGTCCAATTAGCATCAAAAATACTAACATTTTAAATGCTATATAGCCAATTCCTATGATTCCGAGTATGAGATCCATTATTCAGTCGTTTCTTCGACTACTTCTGACTCATCAGGTTGTTCGATCTCAACAACTGATCGAACTTCAGCAATGAGCTCGGCTACTTGACTGTAAGGCATATTGCCTAAAACACCAAGAACTTTGTTCATAGTATCAAGAGGAAGTTTTGCTGTTTGCGTCATGATTTCTCCATAAATTTATCAAGTTTATCTCCACCCACTGTATCTATGTATGATGCACCTTTGTAGATCTTTGACAGAACCCAAAAGAAAACATCCCATACAAGTACAACTGGCATTACTATGGCTATTTTTGCCAATTTTTTTATTTCTACATTCATCAGAAAATTTTGTCCATTACACGATCAATTTCGGCGCTAATCTTACGTCTCATCCGACGATCCCACTCGCGTGATGCTGTATTTTTAGTGTAAGTACCAATGCCTTCACTAAAACGATTATTCATAGCTTGTTGTCTCAATCGTAATTCAGCACGATGATCTCGAGACCCGTCTGGTCTATATACTATAAAAGTATATTCGTCATTAGGATGAGAATCTACATGCGCATTATGACTAACTTGAGTACCTCTAATTTCCACGTCAGCGTTTTTGCTGGAATTAGATCGAGCCGCTTCTGTTGCTGCTTGACCGGTGGCTTTGATGTCACGCTGCTCAGGTGTGGATCGATCTTCGTAAGTAGAAGGTTGACTCGCACAACCGATCATAGATGACAGAGCTAAAATTGCAACTAAGTATTTCATATGAATACCTCCGTTTTATTTATGCAGCTTTTGGTGCAAACAGTTTACCGAAGCCTTCGCAAAGAACGTTGAAGGCACAAATCTCCCAGCACCAATCTGAGTAGAAGTCGTCTTCACACTCATAGCCAGAATCAGTCCACTCGTCGTCGCGACCAATTCCTGCGAGCTGCTTGTCGTAGAACTTTTCGAAACCGATCAGGTTTTCGAGCAGACCCTCACCGTCAGCGTAGAACTTGCCAAAGCTAGCGTTACGAAAGTACTTAGCAGCAACGTCCCAAGGAATGGTGTTGCCACCACTGTAGACGTCAGCGTGAAACTCAGAAATGTAAAGTTGCTTTGCCATATCAATGTCCTTTATTAATTTACAGGAACCATTATACCTCAGGGACCGGATATGTACATCCCTAAGTTATTGATTTGATTGGAGTTTCTGACGTAATGCAAGTCTATGATTTGTAAAGAGATTTTCTTAGACTATTTTATGTTAATAATTACATTTTTAGATCATTGTGTACTATAACGCCAATCTTGAGGCTCCGGATTCTCCAGATCATGAACATAAAGCGCCATGAGAGCATAATGTAATACCTTCATCAGATCCTTACGATTCTTACCATCTTTTTGGCCGTATCGCTGAGTGTATTTGAGGATGTTACCAAGACAAAATCCTTCGCCATGACCACCATCAATGATAAACTCCGTGGCTTGGAACTTGCCTTTTGCATAGTGTTGATCATATGTAGAGTCAATGTAGTCAGCTAACTCGTTAACTAATTCCTCTTCATTAAATTTATACTCAATTGGCATATTTAATTAATTCCTGTTTGAGTTCTTTATACGAATTAAGTATCTGAACTGGTACCACTCCATCTTGTGTTAAAACAACATCAATTGTCAATACAAGTTCTTTTGCTTTCTCTATCTGCCGTTTAGTTCCAATTGGCATAACTTCGAAGTCATTGCTCGACATCTTCTATCTCCAAAACTGTATTTTTACGAATGTCAACAAAATCACCGTGTGGTGTTTGTAATACATATTTTTCTGATTGCGGATTATTAAGAGAAGGAGGCAGATGACCTACCTCAACGAGTTCCCTATTCTTATCTTGCCAATGTTTAAATTTGATTCGTTTCATTTCCATGAGTCAAACACCGTCTTATCAAATCTTTCACGTTTGAGACCTTCACCAAACTCTGTATTGTCCATGACTGGCTTATCAGCAATATCAGGTCCAATATTTTGTTGTGCATTCTGTTCCACATCATACAACTTCATTCTTGATCTGTCGACTCCAACGACAAATCGACGATGGAGACCGGGGTCGTTATATCTGTTTTTGA
>Ga0181574_10005035_pt1 | contig 11396 bp, 8 predicted proteins | sample 101ome_24_FD_145600 | JGI IMG/M metagenome (GOLD analysis project Ga0181574, IMG submission 145600) | Coastal salt marsh microbial communities from the Groves Creek Marsh, Skidaway Island, Georgia - 101410AT metaG (spades assembly) | ecosystem: Environmental > Aquatic > Marine > Intertidal zone... | reverse complement strand
CTTCCAGTCTTGGCGCCAGTTGCGTTCCAAGACGCCCTGCTCAATCAAACTTGCTTCAATCTGCTTTACCTCTGCGCGGACCTTACGGCCTACCTCAGCACGCTTCCTGGCAGCCTCACGTTTTTCTTTTGTTAATCGTCCGTGCGTAGTGTGCAAAGCAGCAATTGTGTCCCGACCAGCTTGGGTTCGAGGGCCAGTGCTTTTGCCGCCGTGTCTAGTGCATCTGCCCGTCTGCTTAACTGCTGGACGCTGACATTTACCGCCAACCTTGGTCCGTGCACCGCATCGGACACCGGGCCAATCAGGCCCAAAACGTGTCTCTAGCCCGATTGTGACGTTACCTTTTGCTATCATTTCGAACACCCCGATATGAGTGTTATATTATAACATACTTTAGGGCGCTTTGCGAGGGCGCACGCTTAGTGGAAACCTTACGTAAAGCATCACTGCAAGTTGAATGATCTCAGGGCTGGTTTTGAAATAGCGGAAGGATAAAGGATTCGGCATGCCAAAATGGCTATGTCCTTTATCGAAGTCAGGCAAAGCGGTTTATTCTAACAATGCGAGTAGCAGTGCTTGAAGTATGTTTTGATACGCAACAGTTCGCAATAAACGCCTTATAGATAACGTCCCAACTAAAGTATGGCTAAAGTTTGTAGATGCTGAATATGGTCCACCGTGAGACATCGCATGCCTCAACCCGGTAAGTGCCCCAGTGGAAACTGGTCAGTGGGAATTCGGCTTTATTTGTCAAAACAGGCCCCTTTTCAGCAAACTTCAAACAGGGCAGCAGCCCCCATTCCGCCGCCAACACACATGGACGTAACCACGTAATTTACTCCCCGCCGCTTCCCCTCAAGTAGGGCATGCCCAACCTGTCTCGCACCTGTCATGCCATAGGGGTGGCCAATGGAAATTGCACCACCGTTCACATTGTAAAATTCTGGATCAATACCAAGATGGTCACGGCAATAGAGAACCTGACACGCAAAGGCTTCGTTAAGTTCCCAAAGGCCGATGTTTTCGATGCGAAGACCTGCATTATTCAGAAGCTTTGGAATTGCATAGATCGGGCCGACACCCATCTCTTCCGGTGCGTTTCCGGCAACTGCCATACCGCGATAGATACCCAGCGGTGTGAGGCCCTGTTGCTCAGCCATTTTGCTTTCCATGAGCACACAAGCCGAGGCCCCGTCAGAAAGCTGGCTTGCGTTTCCGGCAGTGATCACGCCGCCTTCGACAACCGGGTTCAATGCCCCAAGTGTTTCAGCCGTCGTGCCCGGCCGGTTGCCTTCGTCTTTTGACAAGGTCACCTCTTCCAAGGTTTCCTCTCCGGTTTCGCGGTTCTTGACGCGCTTGATCGTGGTAATCGGGACGATCTCGTCATCAAAGGCGCCAGCGGCCTGAGCCCGGGCCGTCCGGGCTTGGGAAAGGGCGGCGTATTCATCCTGCGCCTCGCGGCTGATCCCATAGGTTCGCGCCACATTTTCCGCCGTCATCAGCATCGGCATGTAGGCATGTTCAGATTGGGCGATAACGTTTGGATCTTTCTCGTCGCCCGCCCATTTCAGATAGGCATTCTGCAGGGCGGAAATATTCTCCTGCCCGCCAGCCACGGCGACGTTCTGACCATCCACAATGACCTGCTTTGCGGCCGTCGCAATGGCCATCAACCCGGAGGAACATTGCCTGTCGATCGTCTGTCCTGCCACCGTATTGGGAAGGCCCGCCGCCAGCGCCGACAAACGGGCGACATTCATGCCTGCTGTCCCCGCCGTAAGGACCGATCCGATGACGACATCTTCGATCGTACCGGGGTCCACGCCTGCACGTTCAACCGCGTGCTGAATGGCGTGGCCCATCATGGTCGGGGACTTGATATTGTTCAGCGCGCCTTTGAAGGCCACCCCAATCGGTGTTCGGGCGGTCGAGACGATAACAGCTTCTCTCATGATCTAATCCTCATCATCGCATCAACTGCTGTGCAGTTTCCGAAGGTATCCAAGATGATTGGATTTACATCCAATTCTACAAGTCTTTCACGATATTGATTGGAAAATTGGGCAACTTGACTGACAACTTGCACCAGCGAGGCAAGGTCCTGTTGGTCCAGTCTCAGCTTACGTACCAAATTCAGCCGGCGTAGCGCGTCTTCTATTTGCACAGCGCTTACAGGTAGTAACAACATTGCAAAATCTCTCAACTCTTCCACATCAGTTCCGCCTCGACCGATAATCAAAGCATGCCCCAAACCTGGCTTGCAACTAACGCCGACAATGAATTCGGCAAGTGGGGACGCCACCATGCGTTCGATCAGAAACCGGTCAGTTTGAAGTGTTGGGTCGTAGGCCCCAACGGATGTTTTGATTGCGTCAACCGCCTCTTCCAGAGCCAGTTTACTACCCACGTTGAGATGCACTGCACCCGCGTGGTTCTTATGGGCTAGATCGGCACTGAGGAGTTTCACCGCGAGCGGATAGCCGAGTGTTTCGGCCTTAGCAATCACATCCTCACTCGAACCCGTCAAACCCCTTGGGATCGTCAGCCCGCAGCTCTCCAAAGCTGCCTTGCCCTCTGCCTCATCAACTTGAATGACTGACTTGATCTCAGGCGCCGGAGCGGACAGTTCCCTACTTTCTCGATCCGCTAAAACCGCTCGGCGTGAGCTGTGGTATTTGCCTGCCGCTGCGATAGCCGCTAATGTGTCGTCCAGCCCCTGAAGGCAGATCAAGCCTGCATCGGTCAGTTGGTGGCGCAAATTCTTAGGCAACCCGTCAGGTAAGACGCTAGCAACCACGACCAGTTGGTCAATCCGTGCATTCAGTTGGATCAGGCCTTCGAGCGTTGGCCACCACACTTGGGCAACGTCGTCCTGGCGCGGCCAGTCTATAAAATAGATCAAGAGGTCGACATCATCGGTCATCAAATGCCCCAGACCCACATCCGACGTCTCTGACCGCGACATGCTGGCCCAGGGCAAATTCCAGTCGAGCGGGTTCAGGAGCGACACCAGATCAGGCACGTCTGCACGCAAGGCGCGCTTTGCAGCATCTCTTGGTGTGGGAAACTCCAGACCAAAGGCACGGCCCTTTTCACCAATCATCGCAGCATAGCCGCCAGAATTTGCGGCAGCAACTACTCGGGTACCTTTTGGCAGCTTGGGCGACCCAAGAAGCTTCAGTGTCTCAACCAAGACCTTGGGCGACCCAACCTCGACGATACCGAGACGGCAAAACAGCGCGCTCCATAGCTCGTTTGCAACAGCGAGCGTGCCCGAATGGCTATGGGTCAGCTCGGAACTCTCTTGCGTCCCGCCAGCCTTCAAAGCCACGATAGGAATGCCTTTGTCGATCGCGCGCAGGGCAGCACGGCTCAGCGCAGCAACATCAACGATGCCCTCAAGATAAAGCCCAATGGCGCGCACGCGGGCATCGTCCAGAAGCACGTCGATAAAATCAGCGACATTCAACACCGCTTGGTTACCCATGCTGACCGTATAACCTAGCGGCAAGGCTTCTTCGACATTGGTGATCGAATAGGCGACGTAGCCGGATTGACTGATTAGAGCGACGCCGTCGCCAGTGACCGGTTCAAAAACATTATTGCCACCCCAGATCGCTGCCTGGTCAAACATATTCATGACCCCGAGGCAATTCGGGCCAACAAGCGCGAGATCTCCGGCCGCTTCAATCAGCCTAGCCTGTAACGCGGCCCCGTCCTCTCCCGTTTCGGCAAATTCTCCAACGATCGATACCGCCCCGCCTGCACCCATAGCGTTCAACTCAGCCACAACATCAATGGTGCGTTCGCGTGATACGGCGATCAAGGTCGCATCTGGAGGTTCGGGCAGATTGGCAAGGCTTGGCACGCATTTAATGCCTGCCAGTTCTTCGTATTTCGGATGTACGACCCAGATGTCTCCGTCAAAGCCGGATTTTCGGGTGGCAATTATACAGTCTTCAACCGCCTTACCCCCGACAAAAGCGATGTGACGCGGTTTCATGAGCCGCTTGAGGTTGTCGCGGCGAAGGCTGGAAGCGGTATCTTTCATTATTGGAACTCCATGACCTCAAGGCCGCGAGGAATACGTTTCTCAGGGTCAAAAAACGGTAATTTATGCAGGGCAAGAGGATACTCAATGCCATCTCGGCCCTTCACTATGAAAGCATTGGCCGACATAGCCGCAGGTGTTTCGAAAAGGACATACCCAATACCCTTGCCAAGAGTCGGTGACATCTCAAATGCTTTTACACGGCCAACTGCTACGCCGTTCGCTACAACGGACGCTCCCCACTTGATATCATTCGCTTCAGTCACGAAACCGGAAAAGCGCGGCGCATGTTCGGCGGCCTGCAAGGCCTCCCTTCCAACGAAGTCATGGCCAAAATCTACAAAGTCGCCCAGCCCCAGATCAAACGGTGTCGTGTCCCAGCCCATGTCGGTGCCATAGTTCATGATCCCCGCCTCGATCCGGCGCGGGTTCATGGAATAGGTTGATAAGACCTCCATCCCATGCGGTGCGCCTGCCTCTAGCAGGTGAGACCATAGAGCGTTTCCATCGACATTCGGGTCCATGTTGTAGACCTCAAAGCCTAGCTCGGCGGTCCAGCCCGTCCGGCTGATCAGAACAGGCTGACCGCCCATGGTGACCTGTCTCGAATGGTAATATTTGAACCCTTCCGGGGCCCCACCATCAACACAGGCATCTAGTATCGTGAGGCTGGTTGGCCCTTGGATCTGAATTGCCCAGGCGCTCGGATCTCGAATTTCCACGTCATAGCCCGGTTTCAATGCTTGGAGCCAAGTGAACACATCACGATCCGCGTGGACATACCAAAACCAATCTTCAGCCAGCCTGAACACAACACCATCACAAGCAATGCCACCATCATGGTGACACATAAGACCATAGCGCCCACGATCTACTGCCATGGTGCTGACAGGCCGCGTGAACACGTAATCAAGGAACGCCCCCGCATCCGGCCCCCGAATTTCAATCGGAACCTCCGGCACATCGAAAATACCTGCTTTGGTGCGCAACACCCTGTACTCTTCGGCGATAGGGCGCTCAAATGTTACGGGTGTCAGCCGGCCCTCATGATCGCCATATGCGGTGGTCAGGTCACGCGTTGCCTTGAACCATGGTGAACGCACAGCGCTTGAGATTATAGGTAATATCATTCCTGCCATGTCCATGGCTCCTTTTGTTACGAATGTATAGTTTCTAGATGAAATTGATCCGGAATTACCTGTTTTGGACAATATGACAGGTCAGTACTAGCGGTGTCATGACTACTTCACCCCCGCTAATTGTAGACCACCACGGCCGTCCCAATGATTGCTTGAAATAGCATCGAGTAGAAACGCAGCGACATCCTCTTTTGCAATCGGCCTTACGAAAGTCCCGTCACCATGAAAACAGCGATATTTCCCGTTTCCAGGTTTCTCCTTCAGGGCAGCAGGGCGGACCAATACATATGGGACCAATTCTTCACGGGATATACGAGCATCCGCCCGTTCATAATCAGCGAAACTCGAACGCCCACCTATCATTTGCAGCATGCATTTGACGATCCAAGACGTGCCACCACACCCGATGCTACTAATGAATAAACATTTTGGCGGCTTTGATTGTTCAGCCGCTGTTTGCAAGATTGCCTCAGCCGCTTTTTCCATAATCAGCACACCTTTGACATTGCCAAGGCAACTGACAACGACGTCAGCGCCGCTAATAAGTTTCGCCACATCCGCTGGGCTTGTGACGTCGCCCTTGAGTACAGAAAGACTTGCATCTTTTCTCAGTTTCTCTGGCGTCCTAACTAAGGCTTTGACCGCATAACCGGCGGCAAGCGCTTTGGTTAGAAAATGGCTGCCAACTGCACCAGTTGCGCCTAGAAGTGCAATTTTCATGTCTCACCTCATGTGTGGATATTTGCCTATTAACCCGGTAGGGCGCGGCCGATGATGGCGTCGAGATCCAGCCCCCTCGGTAAGGTACCGAATGCGCCGCGATAGCGTGGAGCGAGGCGACTGGCGCAAAACGCATCGGCAACAGCGATGTCACCATGACAGGTCAACAGCGCCCCTTGTAAGGTCAGTGCCATCATCTCGGTCACCATGCGCATTCGGCCCTCTAGCCCCTCTTTATCTGCCAGTTCATCGCGTAACTCGTCGATTGCTCGGTCAAGATTAGGATGGTTTCCACGCGCTTTCTCTATTTCTGTCATCAAAGCGGGGATCGCCTCGGCCTCGCGCCCCATGGCCCGTAACACATCGAGTCCCATAACGTTGCCCGACCCTTCCCAGATCGAGTTTAGTGGCGCCTCACGATAAAGCCGAGGCATGATGCTCTCTTCGACGTAACCTGGGCCGCCATGACATTCGAGTGCCTCGACGACCAAGCTAGGGCAGCGTTTGGTGTTCCAGTATTTAGCCACCGCTGTACCAATTCGGGCCAATGCAGCCTCAGCAGGGTCATTTACATTATCCATTGCTCGCGCGATCCGCAATCCGAGAGCTAACGCAGCTTCAACCTCTACCGCCATATCAGCAAGAACGTTCTGCATAAGTGGCTGTTGGATCAATCGTTTCTGAAATGCTGACCGGTGCGTGGTGTGATGGAGCGCCTGCACCAGGGCCTGCCGCATGATCCCCGCCGAAGACATAGCGCAATAGAGCCGATTGCCCGTCACCATCTCGATGATCGTCCGAATACCGCGGCCTTCCTCGCCCACCATCACACCGTATGTATCCTGAAACTCCATTTCGGTCGAGGCGTTAGATTTGTTGCCCAGTTTGTCTTTCATCCGCTGAATAAATAGATTGTTGCGTGTGCCGTCGGGCCGCCAGCGAGGCACCAGGAAACAGGAAATTCCCATGCCCTCGGTATTAGCCAATACCAAAAACGCGTCGCACATAGGGGCCGAGCAAAAGAACTTGTGCCCGGTCAGCAGGTAGCCGTCGCTGTCAGGCCGGGCCACTGTCGAATTGGCGCGCACGTCCGATCCGCCCTGTTTCTCGGTCATGAACATGCCGATCATCGCGCCGGTCTTCTCGTGCGCAGGGATATCACGGCGGTCATATTCGGTGGACAGGACGCGCGGCATCCATTCCTCTACAACTGCGGGCGCCATGCGCAGGGACGGCACAACGGAATACGCCATCGCCATCGGGCACATCACGCCACCTTCAGGCTGGTTGAACATGTATGTTAGAACAGACTGACCTACATGGCCTGCATTACCTTCATTATGCCAAGCGAAATTGTGAACTTGGTTGGATATCGCGAGATCCATAAGATCATGATAGGCAGGATGAAACTCAACCGCGTTGATGCGCATGCCGTATCGATCAAATGCGCGTAGTTCCGGCCCATGTCGATTGGCCTGATTAGCTTTTTCAAATGTTTCTTCCAACCCTGTTAATTGCCCGACATGCGCAAGATGTTCAGCGTGACATGCTCCACCCTCTGCATGTGTCCAGTGCTGCAGCGCATTATCATCCTGCCAGAGGTTCTGGTTGCCCATATGCGGAGGCATATTGGTCACCTCATGAGTTGGCAGTCTCGCTATTGGGTCGCGTAATAACATCAGGGATCTCCTTTGGGACCAATCAAACATTTAAATCACGCTTGACGCAAACTTAGTTTTTTGATCACTGTGTTTAAAAAAGTTAAACACAGATATGCGATTTCGATCATTTGACAGTCTCAACATATTCCGCACTGTAGCTGAGAAAATGAGTTTCACGGCGGCAGGCGAGGCCTTGAATATGTCCAAGGGCGCCGTGAGCTACCAGATTGCCAAGCTGGAAGATGAATTGGGCGTGCCCCTGTTCGAGCGCCGCCATACGCATATCCGTCTCACAGGAGAAGGCACACGCCTGAGAGATGCTGCGGCAAAGCATTTTGGTCTTATCGAGTCAGTAATGGACGAAATAAGGTCAAACTTTGAACAACCACTCTGCGTAGGCGCTCATAGCTGGTTCATCGCTCGGTGGCTTGGCCCGCGACTGTCTGACTTTACTCGCGCAAATCCCGATATTTTGCTTAAGGTACAGCCTATCAACACCAAGGTCGATTTACAGGACCCTACCCTTGATCTGTCAGTTTTCTGGTGTGATCCATCAGTAGAAGACATGGATACTGAGGTACTTTTCAAATCTAATATCCGGCCATTGGCCAGTCCTGAGTCTGCATCCCGTGTCAAAGCAATTGGCTTGGAGCGTGCCGTTCAAGAAATCCCGCTCTTGCCGGACGCATCTGGCATGGCCGCCTGGCGCGACTGGCATGATCTTGCGGGACTAAAATTTACACCAAAAAAAAATTCTCTTTCGCTGCCTGATGCAAATACCCGCCTGCAGGCAGTCATATCTGGAAATGGATTAGGGATGCAGGACGATTTTGCAGAGCCAGAGATAGAAAGCGGTCAACTTGTTTGGTTGTCGGAAATTGCTATTTCTAATTTCGCTTACTGTATCGTCATGCCAACGAAAGGGCAATTATCACCAGCTGCAAATATCTTTGTAGACTGGATGAGAGCGCAGGACTTCTGAAACCGAAAAAGTCGTCGTCAAATCATTTTCTGGTAACTCGAATGAACTGTGTTCTTTCACGAGGTTCGAGACACAGTGTCGAACCTCGGAATCCCAACTGATAAACACGTGAAAAAGTGTGTGTTTGGTGTGTTTTTGAATCTCACACGTATAGCGTTAGTGTGCAAAAATTAAGTCTTTGATATTGTTTTGGAAAGTGGTGCCCGGGGGCGGAATCGAACCACCGACACGAGGATTTTCAATCCCCTGCTCTTTCCGCTGGACTTCTTCTCTTCCGCAAGCATGTGTGTAGCTGTGCCCGAATACCGTCGGGCTCTGCTTGGTACGAGATGATTGTACGGAGTGGAGTATGAGAAGAGATTTGGATGGATTGGCAGCTGCCTCGCGCGAAGCGCTGATTGCAGAATGGCGAGCGGTTGTGGGCCGCCCTCCTCCAAAGCACTTAAGCAAGCCTCTAATGGTGCAGATTTTAAGCTACGCCTATCAGGTGGATACGGTTGGTGGATATACCAAGCGTTTACATAGTCGCCTAAAGAGCGCAGCGCGGCGCGATATAGTGCGCCCTGCCTTTAAACCCGGAAGCCGCTTTGTGCGAGAGTATCATGGGATCACCCATGTGGTTGAGGTCAGTGATGATGGTCGCTTTGTTTGGAAGGATAAGAGCTTTAAGTCCCTCTCCCATACAGCACGCGCTATTACTGGCTATAATGTCTCAGGCTTTCAGTTCTTTGGAGTGCGCCCATGAGCGTCCTTGGAAAGCCCGTCGTGCGTGCAGCGGTCTATACACGCAAAAGCTCTGATGAAGGTCTTGATCAAGAGTTCAACTCTTTGGATGCACAGCATGAAGCCTGCAGCGCTTATATCGCCTCACAGCGCCATGAAGGCTGGAAGCTGATAAAAAAGCGCTTTGATGATGGCGGGATATCAGGAGGTACATTGGAGCGCCCTGCCCTTAAGGCTTTACTCTGCGATGTGGAGAGCGGTCTCATCGATATGATTGTGGTCTATAAGATTGATAGGCTCACACGGTCTTTGTCTGACTTTGCAAAGCTTATAGATCAATTAGAGGCCAAGGGCTGTTCTTTTGTCTCAGTCACACAATCGTTTAATACCTCCTCTTCTATGGGACGGCTGACGCTTAATGTTCTCTTGTCCTTTGCTCAGTTTGAGCGAGAAGTTACTGCAGAGCGCATTCGTGATAAGATCGCAGCCTCCAAGAAGAAGGGCATGTGGATGGGAGGTATGGTCCCCTGGGGCTATAAGGTTCACTCTGATCCTAAGATACAGTCTCTCGAGATATGTGAGGAGCGATCCTTTGATATCTGGCAGGTCTATGATCTCTATGAAGAGCTCGGATGTCTCAGCAAAGTAAAGCGCGCCGTAGATACGCTCTGGCCAGATAGAAACTGGAGCCGAGGGCGGATACACAACATTCTGATCAATCCCATCTACATAGGGAAGATCAGACATAAGACAGAGGTGTATGAAGGCCTTCACGCAGCCATTATAGAACAAGATCAGTTTGATCGCGTTCAGGAGCAACTCCAAGCAAAGTCGGTGATCAAGCGGGGCAAGCATCCCTCTCGTGGGCCTTCTGCCTTTCTGGTTGGCAAAGTCTATGATGAGACTGGGGACAGATTAACGCCATCCAAGTCCAAGAAGTCCTCTGGAAGGGTTATCCGCTACTATTACTCCAACCGCCTCATATCAGGCGGCGCTGATCCCACAGGGTGGCGCCTGCGGGCGGATATGTTGGAGCAATTACTCAGTGAGATTGTCGAAGCGAGGTTAACAGAAACACTCAATCAGTTCAGATTAGCACCGCAGATCAAGCCCCATACTTTGGTTGAGGCCAAAAAGCGGTTAGAGCAGTTGGATGTAAAAGGCACACTGGATCTGATCAAGCGGGTTGATCTCTGTGAGACCACAGCGCGGATAGAACTGGATATCGATAAAGTAAGCTCTCTTATTCAAACAGAACGCAACCAACTAGATTTGGAGTTCCTGCGTATTGAAGAGCCTGTGACGCTTCGCAAGCGTACGAATGGGACGAAGCTGACTTGGGTTGGATATAAGGGAGAACCCAATCATGCCCTTATAAGAGCTATTGTAACGGCTCAGGCTTGGGTAGAAGAGATTAAAGCAGGTCGGTCTGTCTCTGATATTATGCAAGCCCATAATATTCCTGAAGGCATGATCTGGAAGCGCATACGCCTTGCCTTTTTATCCCCCAAGATTCTCCAAGCCATTGTAGATGGCACGAGCGATAGAGACCTCACAATCAAGATGCTCACCCAGCATGATCTGTCCCTTGATTGGTCTGAACAACAGGCCCTGTTTTTGAGCTAAATTCCCTGTTACAGACAATTAATTTCCCTGTTATTTTTTGAGATCAGCTTTATAAAATCCCAATAAACATTGGGATTTTCCTTACATTTTCGCGTTTCAAAACATCAAAAAAAGTAAAATTCCCTGTTAAATTCCCTGTTAATACCGAAAAGCAGGGAAAAACCCACCCTCGCAAAATCACCGGCTGAGGTTTAGCGGCATTTATCGCTGATATGAGAGGTGATGTGCTGCATCAGTCGCAAAGCGCTGTCGTAAATCCCTGAAATTGCGCAGGAATAGCATCAAAAATACCAAGACCAGGAATGAGCAGGATGTGGTGGCGGAGACGAAGGGATTCGAACCAGGTGGACGGTTTGCATAGTTCTAACGTAGCAATGAACGCGGCAATATTTCTGCAGTGCTCAGTGAGGTGCTAAGTGCCGATGGTCTTAAGCGACTGTATTTGTGTGGTTAATTTTGGTTGCGGGAGTAGGATTTGAACCTACGACCTTCAG
>Ga0181574_10005031_pt1 | contig 11407 bp, 12 predicted proteins | sample 101ome_24_FD_145600 | JGI IMG/M metagenome (GOLD analysis project Ga0181574, IMG submission 145600) | Coastal salt marsh microbial communities from the Groves Creek Marsh, Skidaway Island, Georgia - 101410AT metaG (spades assembly) | ecosystem: Environmental > Aquatic > Marine > Intertidal zone... | reverse complement strand
CATGGCATTGCGGTGGACATCACCCTCTTTCAGGGCTCCTCGAACACGTGACAGCAGCGCCTGATTCACCTCGACCAACTCACGATAGTATTGCGTCAGTTCCTCCAGTCGATCGGCCAGCGACTCGTCTGGCTTTTCAAAATATCCAGCAAACAGAAAAAAGCTGCTGTTTCTAGCAATAGTTTCCTCGAGGTTAGCAAAAGGTAGGTGGAATCGAGCCATCGGTTTGAGAAACTCGAACCTACTGCATCCACTCGTCGCCATCAGGAGCCCCACCAGTGAATAAATCGCTCTCTGGTAGGGGATATGCCCCAGGTACTCCCGTTCACTGGTGAGAACCTGACACTCCACGATCTCTGTTGAATCTGCGCCATCGACCGCGAACAGCACCGGGCTGATCGCGAGCGCAACCGGGCAATATTCCTTATCGGCTTTATCGTATGGACAATTAGCACACTGACAATTCTCGAGAAGCGCCCAGTACTGTGTATCCGGTTCTTCAACAACCACATGAAAGTCTGCATCGAAGTTCAGGCTGTACTCTGCAGCCACGGACCCGGATGCGGATATCCTGTAAATAATGTTGTCTTCTTCTTTCACTGGCGCTCCCGTCTTGCAGTTTCTGCATTCTATTGCACTGCCATATGCGTTCAGTCGATCAGATCGTTGATAACGGCGTTACTTTACAACAGGTCAGGTTCTGTCACCTGAGGGCGTAACGCTCCTTTCAACCAGGCTCGCGTCAGGGCGCGAGACCAAGCCGCTGGAATTGTTCCGGCGGTGCCTGGACATCTAATAGCGCGACTCGCAACAATTCCAGCATGCGCGCCTCTTCCGGACTACCCAGCTGATTTTCAAGCTCGCCCGGGTCTGCCCGAATGTCATACAAGTAATGTTCACCCACGGCCGGCTGCACGGACCAGAATGGTAAAAGGTCCCCTTCCTCGAAAGGCTGCTTGATCACCGGGATATCGGACTCAGGCATGGTATCCAGTACCGCGCGATGATCTGGGTTCGGTAGACGCAGGCCCGGCCTCGACGGCACCGGCATCGTCGACCAGCGATTCGACCACATGGCAAGTGGGAAACCATCAGTCGCTGGCGCCCGGGCATACTTGTGAATGCCGTCATTAATCTGCACCCACTGACCATATACACCGCCCAGGACGTAATCCCGAATCTTCGTTGTCTCTCGATGCAGCAAGGGCAGGATCGATCTGCCGTGACTCACATAGGTCGATTCGACAGCAAACAGATCCATCAGTGTTGCATTGATATCAACATTGGTGGTCAGCGCATTACATCGCGCCGCTGATACGCCCGGTAACGCAATCATCAGCGGTGTGTGGCCAAGCGGCTCAAACTGGGGCACCCGGGGTTTACCCCAGATATCTTTTTCGCCGAGATAATGACCGTGATCTGTGCAGAGGATGAGTGCGGTGTCATCCCAACGATTGTTGCTGTCCATAACATCGAGAATGCGCCCGAACCAGTGGTCAATCATGCTGAGCTTTGAACCATAGTTGGCGCGGATATGCCGACCCTCGCGTTCACTGATCATGCCGTCAGCCACGGCACCGACCGCGTAAGGTGGCCAGATGATCATGTCGTCATCCCAGTCATCATCGTACATGCCCGCCCAGGGTTCAGGTGTATCGAAAGGCTCGTGGGGATCAAATTCATCGATAAACAACAGAAAGCTATCGTGGGCGTCACCATGAGCGGCTAGCCAGTCGGCCGCTGCATTCAAGGTTTTCGGGCCCGGGAAATCGAGCTCTTCCCGGAACCAGGTGCGAGACAGGTCATAAGCCGCTGTGCCGCGACCGAAGTGTCCCTTAGCCGAGGATGGCAATGCCGGCGTGCCGACCCAACTGGGATCTTCTCGCGTTTTCCACGGGTCACTCTCATGCCCACGCAGATACTGCCAGGCAAAGAAGTCGGTGTGATAGTTCTCGCCTCCGGTCTCAAACAGGTGCGGGTGATCGCTGAAGAGCATACTCGGGATACCCTTACGCCGCAGTTGATAGGTCACCGGCCGCTCCCACAGCTCAATCGAACCCCAGGGCCGCCAGAGAAAATCCATGGCACCCACAAGAATGTCATGGCGTGCCGGCATGCAGGGCAGCGAACCCGTGAAGTGATTATCGAAAACAACAGAACGCTCGGCGAGACGGTCAAGATTGGGGGTTGTGAATTCCTCGCCGCCGTAGGCGCCAAGCATGTGCCGGTTCAGACTGTCGAGCAGCACGACAATTACTTTTTGACATTCACGCATCGGTTGCTCACTCCTTGATGCCGACACAATACCAGCATTACAGGTTTCCAGAAACCTTCTCTGCGACTTATCAATCTCGTTAGCTGAAGGACATGCGCAGGTCAATGTGCTAGCATGCAGGACTGATGAACGCACCCTCTGAAATCGATACACCAGACCTGCACCGCAGTGGCCGATTTCACAGCACCTTCAAAGCCTTCGGCCTGCCAAACTATCGCTGGTTCTTTGCCAGCCTGTTCGGCAACTTCTCGGCTATGAACATCCAGATGTTTATCCGTGGCTGGCTCGTGTTCGAAATCACGGGCAGCTATGAGAAACTCGGCTGGATGGCCGCGGCCGGCGGCATCGTCGGGCTCGTGGCCGCGCCGCTCGGTGGCGTGGTAGCAGACCGCATCCGACAAAAGATCCATATCGTTCAGATCGCGAGTGCCTGCAATGTCCTGATCACGCTGTTTGTTGCCTACCTGATCTGGCAGGGCGCCCTGAAGTTCGAACACCTGCTGATCGCATCAATCTGCCAGGGCGTTGTAATGAACGTCATGATGCCCGCGCGACAGGCGCTGACCAAGGATGTGGTCGGGCTGGAACTCTTAACCAACGCCATCGCGCTAAGCACTTCTGGCATGAATGTAGCGCGTTTGCTGCTGCCGGGCATTGCCGGTTTCATGGTCGCGGCACTCGGTGGTGGCAGCGGCAATATCGCGCCTGCCATGTGGGTTTACCTTCTGATGGCCGGACTCTACGCGTTTAACGGGCTTGGCATGTTCATGGTGCGTGTGCCCGATAACCCGTCGGCAGACGGCGAGCACAAACCCTTTCTCGCCGAACTTCAGCTCGGGTTCCGCTACGTGCTGGAAACACCCGTTATATTCATGCTGCTTGGTTTCAACTTCCTGATGGTATTCTTCAGCCTCACCTATTTCATGCTGCTGCCTGGCTTCGTCAAAGAGGTCCTGAATGCGGGTCCTGACGGTCTTGGTCTGCTGATCTCGATATCCGGCATCGGCTCGTTGGTCGGCTCACTGCTGGTCGCATCGCTGCCCAACCGGCGCCGCGCCAGGGTACTGCTATACGGCGCCTTTATCATGGGGATCGCCCTGGTGGGTTTTGCGGCTTCAACCCATTACTGGTTGTCGGTCCTGCTGCTGACCTTCGTCGGCCTCGGTCAGGCGGCCCGCATGTCGCTTTCGAATGTTCTGATTCAGTCTTACGTTGATGATGAATATCGTGGCCGGGTCATGAGCATCTACATGCTGGAAATGGCTTTCCTGAGCATTGCAATCTATCCCGTCAGCCTGTTTGCTGATCACTTCGGCGCCGACTGGGCCGTAGGTATATCCGGTGCATGCCTCACCCTGCTTACGATCGCACTGGCTTTTGTACCTTCCTATCGCAACCTGGACTAGGCTAATCTCTGACTATGAATGAACACATCAAAGTCAGAGTCTGGGATATCCCAACGCGGCTGTTTCACTGGGTCCTGGCAGCGCTGGTGTCCGTTTCTATCTATACCGGCCTGGACGGTGGTTTCGAGGAAATGGATTACCACATGCTCTCGGGCTACAGCATCCTGGGGCTGGTGTTGTTTCGTGTCATCTGGGGTTTTATTGGCGGACACTACGCCAGGTTCTGCACATTCCTGAATCCCGGAAAAGTCGTGTCATACACCCAAAATCTCTTCAAACCTGATCAGGCGCCAGCAGCAGGACACAACCCCCTGGGTGCTCTGAGTGTGCTGGCCATGCTTCTGGTACTTCTGACCCAGGCAGTCACCGGACTCTTCGCCAACGACGACCTGTTCCTGGAAGGGCCATTGGTTCACCTCGCTTCCGATGAGTTCAGTGACTTTATGACTACGATCCATCATTACAGCGCAGAAGCACTCTATGTTCTGATTGGACTGCACCTGCTCGCCATCGTTTTCTATGAGCTGTTTAAGCGACAGCGGCTTATCCTGCCAATGCTGACGGGACACAAGCAGCTGCCCGCGACTGCGATCACAGAGATCGGCCTGATGCGCGAGCTGTCCAGTGCCCTGATCCTGATAAGCGCGCTGGCGGGCGGTGTCTACTACCTGGTGAACTTCGTCTGAGATAAGACGCGTCGCGCGCTACTCTACTCCGCCTTAAAGTTGTCGTGACAGCCTTTGCAGGATCCGCCGAGGGCCTTCATGGCATTGCCGACCTTCGACATATCACCACTTTCGGCTACGGTCGCAAAGTTGTTCGCGGCGTCCACGAACTTGTCCATGGCGGCATCAAACTCCGCCCGGTTTTCCCAGATTGCCGGCAGGGCTTTCGACTTTTCTGTGGCACTGCCTTCAGGGAAAACGTTAGGCGCAACATTGGCCAGCGATGCGAGGCCACGAGCGTGCATAGCAAAGTCTTCCATGTGCACCTGATTCTTCAGGCTCGTGACAATCGCAGTCATGTGGCCACCAATGGACTTGTAAACTGCCTGCCGGTATTCGGTTTCAGTCTTGCTATCGGCCATCACTACAGGGGCCAGCAGTGTGCCGGCAACGATACCCAGAATTGCTTTCCTCATGTGCTCTCTCCAGAAAATGAGTGTCAAAGCTTACGTTAATTCCTGCCGATGATCATCCCGCATCGTTGACGCAGCAGGGCTTGAGCCGTATCGTTTCTGCCTTCTTCAGGGCAATGTTGCAGGGCATCCGCTATGGCCGCAAAAAAAAACTATCCGTTCGAAACGTCTCTCGAGAAACTTGAGAAACTAGTTGAACAGATGGAAGACGGCGATCTTACGCTCGAAGACTCTCTCAAGACCTTTGAGGAGGGCATTCGCCTGACCCGGGAATGCCAGCAGGCGCTGGCAGCCGCCGAGCATAAGGTGAAGCTGTTGATCGAAGAGAACGGCCAGGTGACGGCATCAGACTTCGAGGCCGAGGGCTAGGCGCCTTCGCCGTGCTGGCATGTACGAGAGCATCCCCAACGAACGGCCCGCCACGCCACTGCTGGATTCCATTAATCTGCCGGCAGACCTGCGCCAACTTGACTTAAGCCAGCTGGATGCGCTGGCAGAGCAACTCAGACACTACCTGCTCTACAGCGTTGGCCAGACCGGCGGCCACTTCGGTGCCGGTCTCGGCGTGATCGAGCTGACCATCGCCCTGCATTACTGTCTCAATACCCCGGAAGACCGCCTTATCTGGGACGTGGGTCACCAGACCTACCCACACAAAATTCTGACCGGCCGTCGCGAAGCCATGCTGTCTATTCGAACACCTGAGGGTCCGGCGCCGTTCCCAAGCCTGGCTGAGAGCCCCTATGATGCTTTCGGCACAGGTCACTCGTCCACCTCGATTAGTGCGGCACTGGGTTATGCGCTTGCTGACAAGCTGCAAAACAGACAGTCACGCACCACCGTGGTCATCGGCGATGGTGCCATGACGGCCGGTATGGCATTCGAGGCTCTGAACCACGTTGCAGCTTGCCAGGCTGACATGCTGATCGTTCTGAACGACAATGCCATGTCGATATCAGAGAACGTTGGCGGCCTGGCAAACTATTTCGCCCGCAATATCTCCGCGGGAGATGCAAGAGCGACACCGCCTGAAGGTGCAGCGGCGGTCCCAGGCAGCATTTTTCGCGATCTGGGACTGGACTATTCAGGCCCGGTTGATGGTCACGACCTGCCTGCGCTCATCAGCGCGATCCGTTCGCTGACCGGAAAGGGCCCGAGAATCCTGCATGTGCTCACCAAAAAGGGCAAAGGTTATGCGCCCGCGGAGGCAGCGCCGGTCGACAACCACGCCCTCACCAAGCTCGAAAAACAGGGTCAAAACAAGCAGATATCTTGCGCCAATCTCTTTGGTCGCTGGCTCGCCACGAAGGCCGAGACGGAAGCCTCGCTTGTCGCGATTACGCCCGCAATGAAGGAAGGTTCAGACCTCACAGCTTTTGCCTCGGCGTTTCCGGACCGCTTTCACGATGTTGCCATTGCCGAACAACATGCAGTCACTCTGGCAGCCGGCCTCGCGGCAGGCGGCGCGAAACCCGTCGTCGCGATTTATTCAACTTTTCTGCAGCGGGCTTATGACCAGTTGATCCATGACGTTGCCATCCAGGACCTGGACGTGCTGTTCGCAGTTGACCGTGCATCACTGCTGGAAGATGGTCCAACCCACTCCGGCGTCTTTGATCTCTCGTTTACACGGGCAATACCCAACCTGGTTGTGATGGCGCCGGCCGATAGCGTTGATCTTGCAGCCATGCTCGATTTTGGATTCGACTATAGAGGCCCTGCCCTGGTGCGCTATCCCCGCGGCAGCATCGCAAGCAAAGTCTCAACTCCTGTACCTATCAGGCTGGGATGCAGCCGCCTGCTTCGCGAGGGCAAAAGGGTTGCTCTGCTCGTCTTTGGCGCGCTAACAGAGACCGCGAGCCAGGTTGCAGCAGCAGCCGACTACTCACTCATTGATATGCGCTTCATTAAACCTGTCGACGACCAGGCTGTGGCAAAGGCAGCCGCGAGTCACGACTTGCTCGTCACACTCGAAGAAAACACCGTCATCGGTGGTGCAGGTGGTGCCGTGTCTGAAGTGCTGGCGGCAGCAGGCATCGTCTGCCCGCTACTGCAGCTGGGCGTGCCTGACCACTTTGTTACCCACGATGAGCCTCAAAAAATGCAGGCTGCAGCCGGGCTCTCAGCCGAGGCAATCACAGCCGCGATCAACAAGCGCCTGGGACAGGAACGTTAACTTTCGCCGAACAAGTGGCCGAGTTTGCCCGCTTTGGTCGCAAGATACCGGGCGTTGTGATCATTTTGGCCAGTTTCGATGGGCAGCCGCTCGACGACGTCCAGACCCAGTTTGGTTAACGCCTGCACCTTGACGGGGTTGTTAGTCATGAGTTTCAGTCGGCCTATCTGAAAGTGAAGGAACATGGACTTACAAATAGTGTAGTCACGTAAGTCTGCATCAAAACCAAGTCGCTCATTCGCTTCAACTGTATCAGCGCCCCGATCCTGCAGCTCGTACGCGCGAATCTTGTTAATCAAGCCGATACCACGACCTTCCTGACGCAGATAAAGAATGATGCCACTGCCGTTTTCCGAGATGGTGCGCATCGCGTGTTCCAGCTGTGAACCGCAGTCACAGCGCAGACTGAACAGACAGTCACCTGTGAGGCACTCAGAATGCACGCGGCACAGCACAGTATCTTCGCCAGCCACATCACCGAGAACGATGGCCACGTGCTCCTGACCGGTTGTGGTATCTTCAAAGCCGTGCAGCATGAACTCCCCAAATGGTGTGGGTAGCTTACAGGCTGCAACATAAGTGACTGCCAAGGATTTCTCCTGAAAGTGAGATGGACTCAACGGATCTGTGCTTACCCTGCGGGTCGCACAGTGTAGCTTCATTATCGTCTGAATCAAAGTTTACTAGTGAGTACCATCAACCCGGCATTTTCACTGATATCAACGTGTTGAAGAAAGGTCATGCCCAGCAGCACATCTGCCGGGTACGGCCCTTCCATCACCACCGCCCGCACATTTCGCTGCCTGATAGGGCCAACCTGGACCTCGTTCAACGAGACCATCGTCACTGGTAGTTGATCACTGGCGGTTGAGGCCACGGCTTTCTCGCCTTTCGCAAGGTCAATGCCAAGCATGCGAGCGGTATCAGCGTTAATTGCCATGATATTAGCGCCGGTATCCACCAGTAAACGCACAGGTCTGCCGTTGATACTGCCGTGGGTTAAATACTGATTGTTCCCGCTGCGGCGGATCATCACCTGAGACTTTTCGGGCGCAACAAAGATTGAGGCAATGCGCTCACTCAATGTCAGCGTGTATTGTTTACCGTTCAACTCAACGACGGCCTTGTCAGGATCTGCTGCGAGCAGCACCAGTCCTTCGTCGCGATCGTCACCAACTTTAACGAGCCGGTTTTCGCCGTTAACACTCAGCATCACGGCGCCTTCGAACAAAGCTTTCACCTCGATGTCCACAGCGAGCGCGAACTGACTCATCGCGAGGAGCAGCAGGACGCCCGGGTATTTTTGCCAGTCTGCGTACATGCAGATTCGACCCATAAACACCATTAAGATTGTCAGAGATTACCAGCTGACCAGCATATTGAGGAGCTGCAAGAGACCGAGTGCGAACAAGCCGGCAATGACATCGTCAATCATGATACCCAGTCCCCCGGCAAGTTCGCGGTCGGCCCAGCCGATCGGACCAGGCTTCAGCACATCAAAGAATCTGAACAGGAGAAAAGCGACCGGTAACCACCAGAACGAGGGCAACCAAAGCATCGCGATCCACATGCCAACAAATTCATCCCAGACAATAAATGATGGATCTTTGATATTCAGCGATGCCGAGACTTCGTCCGACAACACAATGCCCACGGCGAGGGCGACGACGATCAGGCCCGACTGCACGGCAATGGGCAGGGTGAGCACGGGCAGGAACAGGATCATCGCGACAGCAGAGCCTGCCGTACCTGGCGCTTTCGGCGACATGCCGCTTCCGCAACCGGTCAGGAGAAAATAATCAGGTCGACTGCACGCTTCACGTAGATTCATAGCGTCCTCAAAAGTGCTGATAGCTGGTGTCGTCTTGCGGCAAGGGCACACCATTACCGTCTACGGTGACCACTTCACTACCGTCCCGAATCTCGCCGATCCGAGTCAGCGGCACGCCCGTCTCACTCTCCACAACTTTGACTTCACTGCGCATCGCGGGCGCGGCCGTGAAGCACAGCTCATAGTCATCACCTGCAAATAGCGCCATCCTGACCGCACTGGCAAGGCTGGTGCTGGCCCGCAGCTCATCCGAAATTGGCAGACGGCTAGCTTCAATCACAGCGCCCTTGCCACTCGCCAGACAAACATGGTTCAGATCACCGAAGAGTCCATCGGAGAGATCAATCATGGAGGAAGCGATACCTCGAAGTCCCATGCCAGTAGAGAGACGCGGCGAAGGCTCACAGTAGCGACCGGCGAGGTAGTTTTCATAATTGCCCTGCTTTACCAATTCCAGGCCACGCCCAGCATCACCAAGCGTGCCCGAGACATAGATATCATCACCGACCTTCGCACCACTTCGTCGGACTGCTGAATTGACAGGAACCTGCCCAATCACTGTCATCGAAACCGAGAGAGAACCCCTGGAAAGATTCCCGCCCGCCAGTGAAATCCGGTACCGCTGGATAAGCTGCCGCAGGGCTTCGGAAAACTCCCGCAACCATTGTTCGTCAACCGATGGCAGCGTCAGCGACAAGAGGAATGAATGAGGTTCAGCACCCATTGCGGCGAGATCGCTGAGGTTGGCACCCATGGCACGGGCGGCGACGACGTGAGGCGGACAGTGCTGGGGAAAGTGAACACTTTCGACGAGCGTATCGGTCGAGAGGCAGGCCTCATACCCCGCCGGAAAACTTAAAATGGCGCAGTCATCTCCCGGCCCAAGCTCTACCCCTTCGTCCTGCGTGGCGATGGACTTGAAGTATTGCTCGATAATCGAGAATTCATGCTCCATCAGCGAGAAGTCTCTATCTGCCTCAACTCGGATGCCAGCGCGTCCAGCACAGAATTCACGTACTTATAACTTTCGGTCGCACCAAACGACTTAGCCAGCTCGACAGCTTCGTTGATAACAACCTTGTAGGGGATGTCGATTCGAGACTTCAATTCATGAGTTCCGAGGAGCAGTATGGCTTTCTCGACAGGGTCAATCTCGGCGTAGTCACGATCGAGCCTGGGAGAAATGAGCTCAATCAACGCATCGAGTTCAAGCTGAATACCGCGGAGGATTTCGCGAAAGTAAACCAGGTCTGCTCGCTTCATGTTGTGCTCGACCATGAAACTGTCGGCAATCCCGCCGATCTCAGTCTCGGTCAGTTGCGCCTGGTATAGTGCCTGCAAGAGGAACTGCCGGGTTCTGCTCCTGGCAGCGGGCGTTGTCATCCAAGGTTACGCAGCAGGCTGACCATCTCGAGTGCGGTCATTGCTGCATCAGCACCCTTGTTGCCCGCTTTGGTCCCTGCTCGCTCCACGGCCTGCTCAATGGTGTCAGTCGTCAGCACGCCAAAGGCGATTGGCAGGTTTTCCTCGAGGGAGACGCGGGCGAGGCCACTGGAACACTCGCCAGCAACATAATCAAAGTGCGGGGTGCCGCCGCGAATCACAGCACCCAGCGCGATAATGGCATCAACATCGCCGCGCTGTGCAACTCGCTTGGCAGCAATCGGCAGTTCATAGGCGCCGGGGACCATAACTACGGTAATGTTGGCCTCGGGTACACCTTGACGCCGCAAGGCATCGATCGCACCCGCCTGAAGATCAGAGACGATAGCGCTGTTGAAACGACCGACCACCAGGGCAAATTTCGCTGTGCTGGTGGCTGAAAAGTCACCCTCGATAACCTTCGTCATAATCTTCTTCCCGCTGGATTTTGCGACCTGCTACTTGGTTACAGGGACCGCAGTGATTCTTATATCTGTCCCCATCTGCCTGACATCTTTGATGGTAAGGTCGATGAGGCCGGACATTCTATCAATTTCGGGCAGATTGAGTAGTGATCTGCCACTCGCCCCCATCAGCCTCGGCGCAGTGTAAATGATCAATTCATCGACACACCGCTGTGCCACCAGCGATGCGGCCAGTGTCGCACCACATTCAAACAATACTTCACTGTGTTCACGTTGCGCCAGTTCTCGCAAGACCGCATCGAGGCAGACGCGTCCGTCACTGGCGGGCACATGCAGTACCTTCGCCTGGCCCCGCATGTTCTGCCCGGCCGCAACTGTTGTCATGATCACGGTGCTTGATCTTTTCAACAACTGTGCATCCAACGGTGTTCTGAGCTGGCTGTCGAGGATATAAACGGGTCGAACTGCAGCCAGCGCTGCATCTACATGCGGTACTTCCTGCAGGGCTCGCACCGACATCTGCGGATCATCTGCAATCACGGTCTCAACGCCGGTAACTATCGCACCACTTCGAGCGCGCAGGCGCTGAACATCAGACCGGGACGCATCGGAAGTGATCCATTTTGACTCACCATTGGCGAGTGCGGTCTTGCCGTCCAGCGTCATGGCCAGCTTAAGGCGCACATAGGGGCGATTCTGAGTGTGGCGCAGTATATGACCGGGAATGACCTGTC
>Ga0181574_10005029_pt1 | contig 11407 bp, 8 predicted proteins | sample 101ome_24_FD_145600 | JGI IMG/M metagenome (GOLD analysis project Ga0181574, IMG submission 145600) | Coastal salt marsh microbial communities from the Groves Creek Marsh, Skidaway Island, Georgia - 101410AT metaG (spades assembly) | ecosystem: Environmental > Aquatic > Marine > Intertidal zone... | reverse complement strand
AAGAGTAAAATGCACTGAATAAACCTCCTGCGAAACTTATATGTTTTAAAAATACGTTCCCTAGCGAATTAATCCATAATCAAATGAAGCCACAACGTGAAATTTAACCTTTTTCATTATAAATCAGGTGCCTATAAACTTTAAAGCTCTTATTCTTACAAAACTCTTTAGGATGTAAAGCCTCAAACAGATGTTAAAATCTGAAGAAACTTAAAGTGCAATGGCGCTTACACACCTAACAAATTTAGCTTATCAAAATTAATAAAAGAGATAGCTTAGCATGCCAACCGAGCCCTTATTTGTCTGGCTGATAAAGCAAAAGGCTCAGCGTCATTTCCGCTAAGCCTTTGAAGTTAGTGGTGAGCCGTACAGGATTTGAACCTGTGACCCACTGATTAAAAGTCAGTTGCTCTACCAACTGAGCTAACGGCCCACTAAGCGGCCTACTTAAAAACACCGCGCGGTGTGGTCAACCCCGAAAACAAAGAAAAACTCGCAATCTATGGATTCATTGCTCTGAGCGAGATATATCCTCGCTCATGAACAAATCGCTGACCCCTAACTGGCCGTTTTTAAAAATGCACGGTCTTGGAAATGACTTTGTGATCCTAGATTGGCGCAAGGCCGCTTTAGATTTGCCTGCCATATTGATTACCAGTTTGGCCGACCGTTATCGTGGCGTAGGCTTTGACCAGCTCGCCGTCATAGAAAGCGGCACTAGCGATGCCCATTTACGGTTTTTCAACGCTGATGGCTCGGTTTCGGCAGCCTGCGGCAATGCAACCCGCTGCATCGCACGATATTTGATGGATGAGCTCGAAAAATCCAGCTTGCATCTCACAACGGATCGCGGCGCCTTGCGCGCGGAAAAATCACCCGATGGTTTTGTCTCGATAAATATGGGGCAGCCGCTGCTCGCGTGGCAGGATATTCCGCTTTCCGAAGCGATGGACACGCTTGTTTTGCCAATAAAAGGAGACCCAAGTGCTACAGGTATGGGCAATCCGCATTGTACCTTTTTTGTCGAGGATATCGCCGCGATCGACCTAGAAGCGGATGCAGCACCGATCGAACATCATCCCCTTTTCCCCGAACGCACGAATGTACAATTTGCGCAGGTGATTGGCAAAGATCACATCCGAATGCGCGTCTGGGAACGCGGCGTCGGGGTCACGCTTGCCTCTGGCTCTTCGTCTTGCGCCACAGCCGTGGCGGCCGCGCGCCGCGGCTTGACGGGACGCAGCGTTAAAATTGACGTTGATGGGGGCAGCTTACAGATCGATTGGCGCGAAGATGGGGTCTGGCTAACGGGGCCGACCATGCATGTCTTTTCAGGTCATTTAACCACTCAATTTCTGGACAGCCTGCAATGAGCCAAGCGCCAAAAATCACCACATTGGGTTGCCGGTTAAATGCCTATGAATCAGAAGCAATGCGCGCTTTGGCCGAACATGCCAGCTTGGGCGATGCGGTGATTGTGAATACCTGCGCGGTCACGGCTGAGGCAGTTCGCAAATCGCGCCAGGAAATACGGCGGTTGCGCCGCGAAAATCCAACCTCAAAAGTGATCGTGACCGGATGCGCGGCGCAAATTGATCCAGACAGCTTTGCACAGATGCCCGAAGTAAACGCCGTGATCGGCAATAATGAAAAAATGCAGGCGGCGACATGGTCGGCTATGGCCGGGGATCTGATAGGGGATACCGAAAAAGTCAAAGTCGATGATATCATGTCGGTGACCGAAACCGCGGGTCATTTGATTGATGGCTTTGCCACACGGGCAAGGGCTTATGTACAGGTTCAAAACGGCTGTGATCACCGCTGCACGTTTTGTATCATTCCCTTTGGGCGCGGCAATTCGCGATCCGTACCCGCCGGCGTGGTGATCGACCAAATCAAGCGGTTGGTAAATAAAGGCTATAATGAGGTTGTGCTGACCGGCGTTGATCTCACTAGCTGGGGGGCTGATTTACCCAGCGCCCCAAAACTGGGCGATCTGGTGATGCGCATCTTAAAGCTGGTTCCCGATTTACCACGATTGCGGATCAGCAGCATTGACAGCATTGAAGTGGATGAAAATCTACTGACTGCGATCGCCACTGAACCGCGCTTAATGCCGCATTTGCATCTTAGCCTGCAACATGGCGATGATTTGATTTTAAAGCGCATGAAGCGGCGCCATCTGCGCGATGATGCCATCGCATTTTGCGAAACCGCGCGCAAACTGCGTCCCAATATCACATTTGGCGCAGATATCATTGCGGGTTTTCCAACCGAAACCGAGGCGCATTTTGCCAACTCGCTGAAACTGGTGGAAGAATGTGATTTAACCTGGTTGCATGTTTTCCCTTATTCCAGTCGAGAGGGCACCCCGGCGGCGAAAATGCCGGCCGTAAAAGGCCCCGAAATTAAGCTGCGTGCCGCCAAATTGCGCGCGCTTGGTTCGCAAAAAGTTGCGGCGCATCTCAAAGCCCAATATGGTAAAACCCATGCAATCTTGATGGAAAACCCCTCAATGGGGCGCACCGAACAATTCACCGAAGTGGTGTTTTCAACACCGCAAGCCGAAGGATGCATTATATCCGCAAAAATCATCGGCATGCGGAACCAACAGCTGGTCGCCTGATGGCCCCCAGATGCACCGCGCTTCGATGACCCTGCCCATTCTATATAGTTTTCGGCGTTGCCCCTATGCCATCCGTGCCCGGCTTGCGCTGCAGGTCTCTGCCATTTCTACAGACCTGCGCGAGATCGTTTTGCGCGACAAAGCGCCCGCTTTTTTATCTATTTCGCCCAGCCAAAGCGTGCCCTGTCTGCAGCATGAGAATTTTGTGATTGATGAAAGCCTTGATATTATGATCTGGGCGCTAAGGCAAAATGACCCACAGGGCTGGCTAAAAATGCCCGATGCAGGTTATGCGCTGATTGACCAGAATGATGGAGCGTTTAAAGCCGCATTAGATCGTACAAAATACCCCAACCGCTTTCCCCAAGATGATCCGCTAAAAAATCGCCAGATTGCCAGCAAATTTTTACAACTCTTAAACGAGCAGCTGCAGGCAGGGTTCTTGTTCGGGCCCAGCGCAACCTTGGCAGATAGCGCGATATTGCCTTTCGTGCGCCAATTTGCCTTTATCGATAAAGCCTGGTTCGACGCCCAGCCATGGCCCTATTTGCAACGCTGGCTCGAGGGTTTTCTAAGCTCTGATGCATTTCATCTTGTGATGCAAAAATATCCCAAATGGCAAGACGGCGATCCCCCAACGCTGTTCCCAAGCCTGCAAAGCGCCACGTCTAAATAACGGGGTATGGTTTAGAAAGGTTTGGCCCGAGCTGATCGAAATGAATAATCCGGCGCGGTGCATCTACGCCTCTGGAACGCTGGGCCAATCTTGGCTGCGCATTCAATAGGTAAAGCGCAAATAGCGCTGGAAAAGCGGTGAGCCCAGCGTTAGCTTGCGGTGAAATGTTTACGTAAAGGCACAATTACCATGCAATTGATTTTTTCGGCCGCCTCGCCCTTTGCCCGCAAAGTCTATGTATTGATGCATGAAGCCGGACTGACAGAGAAAATCGCTTTAAAAACCGTGCAAACCACGGCCTTTAACAGCGCTGCAGATTTGAAAGCAGCAAACCCGCTTGCCAAACTGCCCACTTTGATCACAGAAGATGGCGGGGCATTGTTCGATAGCCGGGTGATTTGCCGCTATTTGGATGATTTTGCAGGCAGCCATTTCTATCCCAAAGAAACTTTATGGGATGTGCTGACTCTGGAAGCCTTGGCCGATGGCATAGCAGAATCGGCCGTTTCGATGGTCTATGAACTGCGCCTGCGCGCCGCGCATGAGCAATCGCCCGGCTGGATCGAAGCCCAATGGACAAAAGTTGAGCAAGCCCTTGATGCGTTAAATGCGGGGGATTTCTCTGCGCTAGATGGGCCGGTAAATATGGGGCAATTGGCGTTGGCCTGCAGCTTAGGTTATCTTGATTTCCGCCATGAGGCGCGGGCTTGGCGCAACGGGCGCGACCGGTTAAGCGCTTGGTATCACCGTTTTTCACAGCGCAAATCGATGCTTGATACCCAGCCTGACGGCTAATCCAAACCGGGCGTAACGCGCAGGCTGCCCCCAAGCCAATTTGGCCGCGTATACCCGCGCTCTGGGAAAATTGCGCCCGCTTAGCCTTGCAAAGATTTGACGTTTAATGCGCCTTCTTCGCGCGCTTGCATCGCCAGCGCCGCCGCATAAGAGGCCGCAGCCGTTGTGTAATAAGGGATTTTATCGAAAAGCGCGACCGCACGGATATCACGGCTATCCTCCACAGCTTGCGCCCCTTCGGTTGTGTTCATCACCAAAGAAATCTCTTCATTTTTCAGCATATCAACGATATTCGGGCGGCCCTCATACATCTTATTCACAACATCGCAGTTGATCTTATGCTCCGATAGGAAGGCCGCGGTGCCCCGCGTGGCGACCAAAGCGAACCCAAGCCCAACCAAGATCTGCGCAGTTTCCACCATCTGTTCGGTTTTATCGGCATCTTTGATCGATATAAACACGCGCGTGTCTTGCCCCGGCTTGGGCCGTGGTAAATCCATACCAGCGCCCATCTGTGCCTTTAAAAATGCCCTCGCAAAACTTTGATCCCAGCCCATCACCTCGCCGGTCGAGCGCATTTCAGGCCCCAAAATTGTATCTACACCCGGGAAGCGCGCAAACGGCATCACCGCTTCTTTTACGCTATACCAGGGCATATCGGGATCGGCCAAGGTCATTGGATCGGCGATCGGCACCGATTGTTCATAAGAGGCTTCGCCATAGGGCGCGCGCAGTGGAAAGTTTTCCATCGGCTCCCCCGCCATCAGACGCGCCGCAATCGAGGCAATGGCGCTATCGGTGGCTTTGGCCACAAATGGCACAGTGCGGCTGGCGCGCGGATTGACTTCAATCAAATAAATCTCGCCATCTTTCACCGCGAATTGAATGTTCATCAGCCCCACAACACCCAGCGCCAGAGCCAAGGCCTGCGTTTGCCTTTTCAATTCTTCAATAATCTCAGAAGAAAGAGAATAGGGCGGCAAAGAACAGGCGCTGTCACCTGAATGCACGCCGGCTTCTTCGATGTGCTGCATAATGCCCGCGACATGCACTGTGGTGCCGTCACAAAGCGCATCCACATCACATTCAACGGCGCCCGCCAAATAACTGTCAAGCAAAACAGGGCTATCCCCAGAGACCACAACCGCCTCTTTGATATAACGTTCCAATTGACCCATATCGCGCACGATTTCCATCGCCCGGCCGCCCAGCACGTAAGACGGACGGATCACCAAAGGAAACCCGAGCCCCTGGGCAATTTCAATCGCCTGTTCATTCGTGCTGGCGATGCCATTCTTGGGTTGCTTTAGCCCCAGATCTTGCACCAGTTTTTGAAACCGCTCGCGATCTTCGGCCAAATCAATCGCATCCGGCGTGGTGCCCAAAATTGGAATACCCTCAGCGTCCAGCGCTTTGGCCAATTTTAACGGGGTTTGCCCGCCAAACTGCACGATCACCCCGTGCAAAGTGCCCATTTCTTGTTCAACCCGCAGAATTTCCATCACATGTTCGAATGTGAGCGGCTCAAAATAGAGCCTGTCTGAGGTATCATAATCAGTAGAAACCGTTTCAGGATTACAATTCACCATAATGGTTTCATAGCCCGCATCGGTCAGTGCAAAGCAAGCATGACAACAGCAGTAATCAAATTCGATTCCCTGCCCAATACGGTTTGGGCCACCGCCCAAAATTACAACTTTTGACGCCTCGGTCGGGCGCGCTTCACATTCCACATCGCCCATCATCGGGGCTTCATAGGTGGAATACATATAAGGTGTTTGAGCTTCAAATTCAGCCGCGCAGGTATCAATCCGCTTGAACACCGCCGTCACACCCTTAGCGTGGCGCAGCTGGCGTATTGCGGTTTCGCTCTTCCCCGTCAAATGGGCAAGACGGGCATCGGTAAAGCCGAACATTTTCAACTCGCGCAGAGCCTCTGCATCTTGCGGAAGCCCATTTGTCTTCACCGTCTCTTCCATATCAACAATTTCGCGGATCCGGGCCAAAAACCAGGGATCAAATTTGGTGACGGCAAAGATTTCGTCATCGCTCAGCCCATGGCGCATCGCTTGCGCAATCGTGCGCATCCGATCCGGCGTTTGCAAACTGATCGCGCGCACAACCGCGGCTTTTTCAGGCGCCCCTTCGATCTCAACCTCATCAAAACCGGTGAGACCGGTTTCCATAGATGCCAAGGCTTTTTGCAACGATTCATGAATCGTGCGGCCGATTGCCATCGCTTCGCCGACAGATTTCATCGCCGTGGTCAGCGCGGGCTGCGAGCCGGGAAATTTCTCAAAGGCAAAACGTGGAATTTTGGTTACCACGTAATCAATTGTCGGTTCAAAGCTTGCAGGGGTTACCCGGGTGATATCATTGTCCAGCTCGTCCAGCGTATAGCCAATGGCCAGTTTTGCGGCAATTTTTGCAATGGGAAACCCGGTTGCTTTAGAGGCCAGCGCAGAAGAGCGAGACACGCGCGGGTTCATTTCAATCACCACCATACGCCCATCTTCGGGATTGATCGCCCATTGCACGTTCGAGCCCCCAGTCTCCACGCCGATTTCGCGCAATACGGCGATCGAATGGTTGCGCATGATTTGATATTCTTTATCCGTCAATGTCAGCGCTGGCGCGACGGTGATCGAATCGCCCGTATGCACGCCCATCGGATCCACATTTTCAATCGAACAGACGATAATGGCGTTATCCGCGGCGTCGCGCACCACTTCCATTTCATATTCTTTCCAACCCAGAAGCGATTCATCCACCAAAATCTGGTTCACCGGTGAAGCATCCATGCCCGTGCGGCAATAATATTCAAAATCATCGCGGTTATAGGCCACGCCGCCGCCGGTTCCGCCCAATGTAAAGGCAGGGCGAATGATCGCGGGCAATCCGATTTCATCCAAGGCTTCATTGGCCATGCGAACGCCCGCGTTCAAATCGGCTTTACCTTCGGCATCTTTGGGCGCTGTGATAATCGTGGCTTTGGGATTTTCGATCCCCAGTCGATCCATCGCTTCGCGAAATAATTTACGATCTTCAGCCATTTCAATCGCATCACGCTTCGCGCCGATCATTTCAACGTTGAATTTGTCTAAAACGCCCATTTCCTCTAGCGTCAAAGAAGTGTTCAACGCAGTCTGTCCACCCATCGTGGGCAATAATGCGTCGGGGCGTTCTTTTTCAATAATCTTGGCAACCACATCGGGGGTGATCGGTTCGATATACGTCGCATCCGCCAAACCCGGATCGGTCATAATCGTGGCCGGGTTGGAATTGACCAAAATCACCCGATACCCTTCTTCTCGCAACGCTTTGCAGGCCTGCGCCCCTGAATAGTCAAATTCACAAGCTTGTCCGATAACAATAGGACCGGCTCCGATGATCATGATCGATGAAATATCGGTTCTTTTGGGCATTATAAAACCTTTGATAAAGCGGCGAAACAGCCGCGCGCGGACATGCAAGGCGCGGCAAATTGTTGTGGGTTATAGTGATCACGCTGCAAGGTGCAAGTGCCTAGGCAAAAATACCATTATTTGCGGTATAAGTGTCTGTCCTCTTTGGTAAACTCGTCCTATGAGAGACGTAAGAATGGCAGCGGATGTGACATGAAGATTCGGTTTGACACAGTTGATGCGCAACAACCGCGCAGTTTTGACCACCCGGTCAGGGTGATTTGTGCTGCCACCCCCTCAGCCCTGCCAAACGCCCTGACAGCTTTGGATCAAGCGCTTTCAGAGGGGCATTGGATCGCGGGCTATGCCAGCTATGAGATGGGCTATGCGCTTGAGCCGCGCCTCAACGCGGCAATGCCGGAAACGCGGCAATGGCCTTTACTATGTTTCGGCGTTTACAAAGGCCCAACAGCGCGGCCACCCTTCTCAACCACAGCCCACCGGGCAGCGCAGCTTAGCGCCTTTACGCCGCAATGGCGGTTTGACGATTATGAAAAGGCTTTTACCACCGTCCAACGTTATATCGCTGCGGGGGATATTTATCAGGCCAATCTTACCTTCGGGCTAACGGCAGAATTGCAAGGATCGGTTGAGCGTTTGTTTGACGATCTGAGCGCTTACCAGGCGGTAAAACATGGCGCCTTGGTCGAACAAGAGGATGGCCGGGCGATCATATCGCGGTCTCCAGAATTGTTTTTTCGCACAGACGCGTCCGGGCAGATCGAAACCCGCCCGATGAAAGGCACACAGCCGCGCGGCATCACGAAACCTGAAGACCAGAAACGGCTAGACTACCTGCAATCAGACCCGAAAAATCGCGCAGAAAACCTAATGATAGTAGATCTTCTGCGCAATGATATTTCGCGCATTTGCGAAGCAGGGTCGGTAAAAGTGCCCTCGCTTTATCGCGTGGAAACCTATGCCACCGTCCATCAGATGACCTCGCAAGTATTGGGTCAATTGCGCAGAGGCCAAACGCTGTCTGATATTTTCAAAGCGTTGTTTCCCTGTGGCTCTATTACCGGTGCTCCAAAATTGCGGGCGATGCAAATTTTGCGTGATTTAGAGCCAGAGCCGCGTGAAATTTATTGTGGTACGATCGGCTGGGCCGCGCCAGATGGCAGCTCTGAGTTCAATGTTGCGATCCGCAGCCTGATGATCGATAACCAAAGCGTTCAATTAAACGTTGGCGGCGGCGTAGTCTATGACAGCGATGCCGCCTCAGAATATGAGGAAGCTCTGTGGAAAGCCCGCTTCGCAACCGCATTCCAAAAAACTGCCGTTTGATTGAAACCCTGCGGATTGATCCGCAACTCGGAGCGGTTGATATGAAGCGGCATTTAGACCGCATGTGCCTAAGCGCGCAAAAATTAGGGTTTGTATTCCAGCGCGGCTTTATCACCGAAAAAATTCAAGCCATCAAAACCACCAAAGTCTTGCGATGCCGGCTCACTATCGACCAAGCTGGGGCCGTTGAGCTAACGCAGGCGCCGCTTGCCCCCATGCAGCCCGAATGGCAGGTTGCCATAAGTCCGCGGCGGTTAACCTCTTATGATCCCTGGCTGCGCCATAAAACCAGCCAACGCCAGATCTATGATGACGCCCGCGCTGCACTGCCACCCGATATCGATGAAATGATCTTTTTCAACGAAAAAAATCACCTCTGTGAGGGCACGATCACCAATATTTTTCTGCAGCTAAAAACCGGAGAATGGGTGACGCCGCCAATCAGCAGCGGGTGCTTGCCCGGCGTGTTACGGGCCCGCAAACTGGCAAAACGTCAAGTGCGGGCAAAAATAATCACCGCTAAAGATTTGGAAAATTGCCAGTCGTTTTGGCTTGGCAACGCGCTGAGAGGCGAAATCAAGGGCAAACTGCTTCTGGGATGACTTGACATCAGCCCCACAACCCTGTGTATCGGCACAAACATTGATCTTTGCTTGGAAAGGCCAAAGCCATGCACGCCTATCGCAGCCATACATGCGCCGACCTCAATAAATCAAATGTCGGAGAGACCGTGCGTCTTTCAGGCTGGGTGCATCGCGTGCGTGATCATGGTGGATTGCTGTTTATCGATCTGCGCGATCATTATGGCATCACGCAGGTGATGGCGGATCCGGACAGTCCCGTCTTTGCAGAAATTGAAAAGCTGCGCAGCGAATGGTGTATCCGCATTGATGGCAATGTCATGCTGCGCGATGAAAGCCTGATCAACGCCAAAATCCCCACGGGTGAGGTTGAGGTATTTATTCGTGATCTGGAAGTTTTAGGGCAAGCTGAAGAGCTGCCGCTGATGGTCTTTGGCGAGCAAGACTATCCTGAAGAAACGCGCCTGCGCTACCGCTATTTGGATCTGCGCCGCCAAAAGTTGCAAGACAATATGAAGCTGCGCTCAGACGTCGTGGCCAGCATCCGACGCAAAATGTGGGAGCGTAATTTCCGCGAATATCAAACCCCGATCATCACAGCCTCAAGCCCGGAAGGCGCGCGCGATTTTCTGGTGCCAAGCCGGCTGCATCCGGGCAAGTTCTATGCATTGCCGCAGGCGCCTCAACAGTTCAAACAGCTGATCATGGTTTCGGGCTTTGACAAATATTTTCAAATTGCCCCCTGCTTTCGCGATGAAGATCCGCGCGCGGATCGCTCGCCAACTGATTTTTATCAGCTTGATCTTGAGATGTCATTTGTCACGCAACAGGATGTGTTCGACACGATTCAACCCGTTTTACGTTCGGTTTTTGAAGATTTTGGCGGCGGGCGGACAGTCGATACCGAGTGGCCGCAAATCTCCTATCGCGATGCAGCGCTTTGGTACGGCTCGGACAAGCCAGATCTGCGCAACCCGATCAAAATGCAGCGCGTTTCTGATCATTTTCGCGGGTCGGGCTTTGCAATTTTTGCAAAATTATTGGAACAAGAGGGCACCGAAATTCGCGCCATCCCCGCGCCTGGGGGCGGCAGCCGCAAGTTTTGCGACCGGATGAACGCGTTTGCGCAAAAAGAAGGCTTGCCCGGTATGGGCTATATTTTCTGGCGCAGCGGCGAAAACGGCATGGAAGCGGCGGGGCCTTTGGCCAAAAATATCGGGCCAGAGCGCACAGAAGCGATCCGGCAGCAGCTTGGCCTGGACGTGGGAGATGCTGCGTTTTTCTTGGGCGGGAAACCCAAAACCTTCGAGGCCGTTGCAGGCCGCGCCCGCAACGTGATTGGCGAAGAGCTTAATCTAACCGATGAAAATCGCTTTGCCTTCGCTTGGATTGTAGATTTTCCAATTTATGAACAAGATGCAGAAACCGGTAAAATCGATTTTGAACATAATCCGTTTTCGATGCCGCAAGGCGGTATGGAGGCGCTTGAGGGTGATCCTCTTGCGGTTTTGGGCTACCAATATGATCTATCTTGCAACGGCTATGAATTGGTGTCTGGCGCGATCCGCAACCACAAACCCGAAATCATGTTCAAAGCCTTTGAAATCGCCGGCTATGATGAAAGCGAAGTGCGCAAAAGATTTGGCGGCATGGTCAACGCGTTTCAATTTGGCGCACCGCCGAATGGTGGATGCGCCGCCGGGATTGATCGTATCGTGATGCTGCTGGCCGATGAGGCAAATATCCGCGAAGTGATCATGTTCCCTATGAACCAACGCGCCGAGGATCTTATGATGGACGCGCCAAGTCAGCCGATGGCAGATCAATTGATGGAGCTGAACCTGCGGGTCATCCCGCAAGATTAAAGCGGCAGAAGCCTCCTCAATGTGCAGCGCGCGATTTTACCCCGCATGGATTACAAAATTGCGATCTGGCCAATGCGGTGTTCAATTTTCGCGCAGAGCTGATCAATATCGCC
>Ga0181574_10005025_pt1 | contig 11414 bp, 9 predicted proteins | sample 101ome_24_FD_145600 | JGI IMG/M metagenome (GOLD analysis project Ga0181574, IMG submission 145600) | Coastal salt marsh microbial communities from the Groves Creek Marsh, Skidaway Island, Georgia - 101410AT metaG (spades assembly) | ecosystem: Environmental > Aquatic > Marine > Intertidal zone... | reverse complement strand
TGCGCGCCGCTCGCTCCCGCTATTTGCAAAGCCGGGTCGGGGGCGTAGAGGTTGGGCGCAGCGTAATAAAATCCGCAGGCAACAACCGTGAGAATGAACAGGTTTTTCCAGAGGGGATAACGGTTCATCGTTGGCTCGGGCGTTTCAACATATCTGGGTAGGGCTTTATCGACAGGCGCGGAGTGTACCCACTCGAGACCTTCAACACCATGCCACCGCTATGCCAGCCAGGCTCTGGCGTTGCGAAATAGCCGCATCCATCCGGAGTCGGTATGCCAGGCCGGTGGGCACCATGATAGCTGGGCCGCTCGGAACACCCGCTCCGGATGCGGCATCATGATCGTCACGCGACCGTCGGCGTTACACAAGCCGGTAATACCATCGGGAGAGCCGTTGGGATTCATTGGGTACTCAGTAGCCACTTTTAAGTCGTTATCAATAAACCGGAGCGCTACCAATCCTGACTGTTCCAGCGCGGCCTGGTCTGTCGCCCCTGCGAAGCATGCCCTGCCCTCTCCGTGTGCTACCACAATGGGCAAATGCGATCCCGCCATCTCACTCAGTAAAATCGATGGAGACGGTTCGACTCTCACCAGCGACAATCGCGCCTCATATTGCTCTGATCGATTCCTCGCAAAGCGCGGCCAGTGATCGGCACCGGGAATAATGCGCTGCAGTGCGGACATCATCTGGCAACCGTTGCAGACACCCAGAGCAAACGTGTCGGTTCTGACAAAAAACCGCTGAAACACCTCCATGACGGTGTCGTTAAAGAGGACACTCTTCGCCCAACCCTCTCCCGCACCCAAGACGTCGCCGTAGGAGAAGCCGCCGCAGGCCACCAACCCATGGAAGTCCTCAAGCGATATTTTCCCTGAGATGATGTCACTCATGTGCACATCAATCGCGTCAAAACCCGCTCGATCGAAAGCCGCGGCCATCTCCATTTGTCCGTTGACACCTTGCTCTCTTAGGATTGCCATACGAGGTCTAGCGCCCACTGCAATGAGCGGCGCAACAATGTCCTCGTCACAGTCATAAGTCAGCGCCGCAGACAATCCCGGGTCCGCCCGCCGGATTAGCGCCTGTTCCTCGTCGGCGCAATCACTGTTATCTCTCGCCCGAGCAATGGCGTGACTGGTTTCACTCCAGAGCGCCTGCAAAGCACTCCGACGACTGTCAATAAGCTCAAACTGCAGTGTATTGACAACAATACGTTCATCTTCTCGCGGCTTTGCAACCCGGGAGACGCTGCCATCGAGACCCAGCTGGCTGGCGAGGTCCATAACCTCGTCAACGTGCCGTTCATCTACCTGAACCACGGCGCCCACTTCTTCAGAGAACAATCTTGCCGCAGCGTCTTTTCTGTCGATTGCCAGATCGACGTCTAACCCGCAGCGACCGGCAAAAGCCATTTCCAGGAGGGTAATCAGCAGCCCGCCATCTGACCGATCGTGATAGGCAAGCACCCACTCCCTTTGCTTCAGCACCTTGAGCAACTCAAACAGCGCCACAAGATCCTGCGCAGACACGTCCGGCACGTCACTACCCAACCTTTTCCAAGTTTGCGCAAGGACTGAGCCACCCATGCGATCCTGTCCTCGGCCCAAATCGATTAAGAGGAGCGCCGTATCCTCTCTCGCGACTAAGGTTGGGGTGAGCACTTTACGCACATCGCCACAGGGCGCGAAGGCTGAAACAATCAGCGACATGGGAGCGGTGACAGCCCGATCCTCACCCGCCTCCTCCCAGACGGTGCGCATCGACATGGAATCCTTCCCGACAGGAATAGTGATACCCAGCGCGGGACAGAATTCCATGGCCACAGCTTCTACCGTGTCATAGAGCACCGCGTCATCTCCCTCGTAACCCGCCGCACACATCCAATTGGCACTCAATTTGATGTCTGACAGGGCGTCTACAGGGGCAGCAAGCAAGTTGGTAACCGCCTCCGCGACCGCGAGTCGGCCAGATGCGGGGCCATTCAGCAACGCAACTGGCGTGCGCTCCCCCATGGCCATCGCCTCCCCGAGATGCGAATCCAGCGACACCGTTGTGACCGCGCAATCAGCGACCGGGACCTGCCACGGCCCCACCATCTGATCCCGCGCCACCATACCCGTGACACTCCGATCACCGATCGTAATCAGGAAGCTCTTTGAGGCAACGGTGGGAAAGGTCAATACTCGCTCTAGCGCCTCCGATATCGGCACCTCCGCTGCATCAAAATCATCTCCCCTTGCCTCGTATCGATTGCTATGGCGGTGCATTTTTGGCGGTTTACCAAACAATACGGACATGGGCAGGTCCACCGGCTCGTTCCCGAACTGGCGATCACTGACGGTCAAATGCTGTGCTTCGGTGGCCTCCCCCACCACGGCGTAGGGACACCTCTCGCGAGCACAAATCGTTTCAAACTCTGCAAGCTTGTCGGGTTCGACCGCGAGCACATAGCGCTCCTGAGACTCGTTGCACCAGATCTCCAGAGGCGACATCCCGGGTTCATCGTTGGGAACATCACGCAGCTCAAAGCGCCCCCCACGGCCACCATCCTTTACCAATTCGGGAAGCGCATTGCTGAGCCCGCCAGCACCCACATCATGAATAAATGCGATGGGGTTTTCAGGTCCAAGGCCCCAGCAGGTATCGATAACCTCCTGGCAGCGCCGCTGTATTTCGGGATTCTGTCGCTGTACCGAGGCGAAATCGAGATCCTCCGCGCTGTCTCCGCTTGCCATGGAAGAGGCCGCTCCGCCGCCCAATCCAATCAGCATGGCGGGGCCTCCCAATACAATGAGTTTGGCTCCCGCAGAGTAACTTCCTTTCGACACGTGCTCGGAACGAATATTTCCGAAGCCGCCGGCGATCATGATCGGCTTGTGGTAACCGCGGACCCCCTGCTCCGTTTCGATCTCGACAGTACGGAAATAGCCGGCGAGGTTGGGGCGACCGAACTCATTGTTAAAGGCAGCGGCCCCAATGGGACCCTCGGTCATGATTTGCAGGGGGGAGACAATTCTTCCGGGTCTCCCGTAATGGAGCTCCCAAGGTCGGGCGAGCTCTGGGAGTTCCAAGTGCGATACAGTAAAGCCGGCCAAGCCCGCCTTGGGCCGAGAGCCGCGCCCTACCGCACCTTCATCACGAATCTCGCCGCCGGCGCCAGTTCCGGCGCCTGCGAATGGCGAGATCGCCGTGGGGTGATTGTGGGTTTCCACCTTCATGAGCAGGTTGATGGGCTCTTCGTGGTAGCGCCACACGCCGTCTTCCTTGTCGGGGTAGAAACGCCCTGCTGAGTGGCCCGCAACAACCGCGGCGTTATCCGAATAGGCCGATAGCACCCCATCACCGCCTACTTCATTGGTATGACGGATCATTCCAAAAAGAGAGTTTCCCTGATCAATCCCGTCAATACTCCAGCTGGCGTTGAAGATTTTGTGCCGGCAATGCTCTGAGTTAGCTTGCGCAAACATCATCAGCTCAATGTCGTGTGGATTGCGCGCAAGCGCATTAAACGCGTCACACAGGTAGTCGATCTCATCATCGGCAAGCGCCAAACCCAATTCAGAGTTAGCGGCAACCAGCGCTTGTCGACCCTCCTGCAGTACCGCAACCTCGCCGAAAGAGCGCGGCTCGGCGTGACTGAACAATGGCTTGAGGGATGCAAGCGACCCCACAACCGTTTCCACCATGCGATCGTGAATGAGGCTATCCAATGCGAGCAGGCTCTCTCCGTCATCACCTCGAAGCCCATCAATCAAAAATACGGTCACGCGCTCAATGCGCCGTATGGCCTGAAACCCGCAGTTATGCGCGATGTCTGTCGCCTTGCTGGACCAGGGAGATATGGTTCCGAAACGGGGGCTGACCACGCGTTGGCCCGGGGCATCCAAAACCTTCGCATCAACCGGACGCGCCGTACCGGGCTGCAAGAGTGCGGCAAGCCTATCCTGATCCAGCGCTTGGTCGGGGTGGGCATCGACCACGTAGGCGTGGAGCGCATCGCGCAATTGGTAGCCCAGATTCAACCGCCCAATGGCGGTAGCCAGGAGTTCAAAACGGGCTTCAGACAGCGCTGAAGATCCGGGCAGGACAAGCATCTGGGGTTCCTGTGGGAAACGGCGCGAGCATTATACCCCTCCGCTTGCGTGGCATGAATGCCTCTACTGGGATCGGCTGTCCCGAAGAACACTTAGCACCTACAATCCGGCCATGGTTCGTTTAATCGCGCTGACCCTCTCGCTGTCTCTACTACTGGGATGTCTCGAGAGTTCCGAATTGACCCCCGTTGAGGCAGGGCAAGAACTGGTTGTGGTGACCCGTAACACCCCCACAACCTACTTCTTTGACGGCGATCGTCCCTCGGGCTTCGATTATTCACTGGTGAAGCGCTTCGCTCAGCAGCACGGCATGACATTACGCATCAAGGTGGCTTTCAGCTTGCCGGAGCTTTTCGACATGCTGGAGCAGGGAGAGGCCCATATCGCTGCGGCGGGTCTTAGCAAAAGTCTGGAGCGCGATACCCGATTCCATGCCTCTCTTCCCTATCTCCATCAAAAGCCATTGGTAGTCTACAAGTCCGGTTCGCTCCGACCCCAAACCCTCGAGGAGATGACGGGGCGAGACCTCATCGTGGTGGCGGGTAGCGCGCATATCGAGTCACTCAAAGCACTACAGTCTCAGATGCCAGACTTAAGCTGGAGAGAGATTCATGCGGCAGATTCGCTTGAACTGATGCAATTGGTTACGGATGGCAAGGCGGAGCTCGCGATCGTCGATTCCATTGAGTTCAGCATTCAGCAGCGGCTGTTTCCGCGAATTGTCGCCGCACTGGAATTAGGCGAATCTGCCCCGGTGGTTTGGTACCTGCCCCGGACACCTGCTGGCGCCGAAACACAATTATTGGTGGATGACTTTATTGAAGCGGCCCATGCTTCGGGGGACATTGCGCAATTGGAACGGCTACACTTTGGTCGCTTTATGCACGCCTCTCGCCTCGGGTCTCTTGTGTTTCAGCGAAAAGTCCGCGATGCGCTACCCGCCTGGCAACCGCTCATCGAGACGGTAGCGGAAGAATATCAAATGGATTGGACGCTGCTCGCGGCCATCGCCTATCAGGAGTCTCACTGGGATCCCGAAGCGCGATCTCGCACCGGAGTACGAGGGATGATGATGCTCACGCAGGCCACTGCCAATGAGCTTGGCATCGCTGACCGAACTGATGCGGCAGAGAGTCTGCGGGGCGGTGCACGTTTCCTAAAAGATTTACAGCGGCGGCTTCCATCGGACATCGACGAGCCCGATCGCACCTCGATGGCGCTCGCCGCCTACACAATCGGGATGGGGCATCTGGAGGATGCCAGAGTCATCACCGAACGCGCGGGCGGCAACCCGCACCTATGGCCCGATGTCAGGGCTCATCTCCCCGAACTTCAGAATCCTTCGGTCTTCACCTCAACAAAATATGGATTTGCTGAGGGCGCGCAAGCCGTCACTTACGTTGACAACATCAGACACTACGAGGGCATACTGCAGCTACAGAGCCTGCCAGATCAGCGCCTCTCTCCGCCGATAGAGGTCAAGGCATTGCTTCCTGAGCACCTGCGGGATGTTTCTCTGCCCATTCTCTGAACAAGGCCCGCTAAACCTCTGCCTGATTCCGCCTTGCTCTGAAAAAATCCGTGAGCAACGTAGCGCTTTCGCTCGCCAACAGGCCCTCTTGCCACTCGAGGTGATGGTTCAAAACCGGGTTATCCAGCGCATTACCGTTACTGGTCACCGCCCCTGCGCGCGGCTCTCGAGTGGCAAACACAAGCCTTGAAACCCGAGCATGAACCAGCGCACCGCAGCACATTGTGCAAGGTTCCAAACTGACGTAAAGCGTGGTGCCCGGGAGACGGTAATTCCCTTCGCGCACACCTGCCTCCCTAAGCACCCTGATTTCCGCGTGTCCCGTAGGGTCATTGAGCTCAATTTGGGCATTCCCTCCATGAGCGAGCACGCTGTCGCCACGCACCAAAACGGCTCCCACGGGCACTTCGCCTCGCTCTGCGGCGCGTTGTGCCTCCTCCAGTGCCAAGACCATGCAACGGTGATCCCATTCACTGAAAGTCACAAGGGCGCCTCGCTATAGACATGCCAGCACAGCAGCGCAAGGGCACTTCGATATGGCGAGAATACGGCGCCCTCAGCGACGACTCGCTTCTCGTCAGGTCGGTCGCGCCACCCCATCATCCGCCCAAAACCTACTCGCACCGCGAGATCGCCGCTGGGCCATACATCGGGTCGACCCAGCGAAAACATCATGTACATATGTGCGGACCAACGACCAAACCCTTTTACAGCGGTGATAGCTGCCTCAACCTCCTCATCAGATTGCTTAGGTAGCGCGGTCAGTGAGAGCTCACCGGATTGCACGGCCTCAGCCAAAGAGTGTAAATAGCCCATTTTCTGTCGAGACAGGCCAGCAGACCTGAGCTGATCAGGGGAAGCTGCCAGTACCGCGTGAGGGTGCCAATCAGACCCGAGTGCTGCTCCCACACGCGTAGCGATCGTCGCCGCGGCCTTGGTGGAAAGTTGCTGCCCGACCACGATCCGAGCGAGCGATTCAAACGAGTGTTCCCTTCTGCGCGAGACGGGGTAACCGACTCGAGTGATAGCACGATCTATCGGTGGGTGAAGCGCCGCCAGTGCATCCAGTGCCTTCCGGATTCCGCGGTCGGTCAGCATAAATTTAGATGTCATGGGCGTGGCAATCGCTTGGTCAACCGTGTACCGGAAAACCCAGCAGCCCATGGACGTAGCTCACACCACCATACAGTGACAACGCAATCACCACCGCCAATATTTCTCTTGGGAGAGAATGGATTGGCTGCGACAGCGCAGAGGTGCCGTCCTGGCGATTGATAAGGATGATCTCAAACAACGCCCATATCAGTAGGCCGCCAAATAATAGGAATGAAGGTGGATCTCCGTTGACCAGCAGGTGCGCCAGCGCCCACGCCGCCACTGCGGTAAGCTGTGGATGGCGGATAAATCCGCTCACCCGCGCCCCTACCCAAGCACCGGCTATTGCATAGAAACCGAGGTAAATCAGGAGGTTATTCAGCGCCACCAAAGGGGGCTGTCGGACCCAATAGACCGACGCATCAGCCTGCCCATAACCCCAGACCATCAGCACAATCGACAAGAGCAGCAGCAGGGCAATGAGCGGACGCCCAGCCGCTCCAAGTGCCGCCCGCGCACGCGGCGCAATACGCTTGAAAAGATGCGCTAGCGACCAAAGCAACAGTCCACCGGCCAGCGAAGTCATCGATTAGCCCCTATGATTTTATGCTGCGACTCACGGCGCGTATCTATTGTTTTGCTGCCCGCTGCCGCAGCGCGGCGAGGCGTTCACCCATCTGACTGTAATCAACCGTCTTGGCAAAAGCATTGCCGCGCTCACCCTCCAATTCGAGCGCATCGCCAAGCGTTTGTTTCACGCCATCATTCATCAACGCTTTTAGCGCAAAGACGGCCTTGGGGTCCGAATCGGCCATCTGAGCCGCGCAGGCGAGCGCTTCGTCAACCAACTGCTCTGGCTTACATACCCTGTTGACCAATCCCCAGGCCTCGGCCCGATGCGCATCAATAAAATTTCCAGTCAGACTCATCTCTCTGGCCCGGTTAATCCCGATAATCCGGGAGAGCTTTTGCGACAAGCCCCAGCCAGGCAGGATGCCTACGCGAGCGTGCGTATCGGCGAAACGGGCTTGGTCACTTGCAAATAAAAAGTCACAGGCTAGCGCGAGTTCAAATCCACCGGTCACTGCCGCCCCATTTACGGCACCGATGATGGGCTGTCGACACTGCTCCAGCGCCACCACAATGGGGGATGAAGGGCCCAGTCCCAGACCGGATGAGAGCAACTCAGGCTCATCCGTCAGTGCCTTCAGATCGACCCCGGCACAGAAGGCCCGGCCCGAACCGGTCAACACGATCGCTCGCACTGAATCTGACTCGGCCAGATCAGTGAAGGTATTGATGATGGCTTCGGACAAATCGCGATTCAACGCATTGTTGGCCTCGGGACGGTTAAGCGTGACGAGCGCCACTCCCGCTTCCTCATGAACTGTGATTACCGACACGGTTACTCCTCGCTAGGACTCGTTTGTGTCGCAAGCTATCAGACACCTCAGATCAAGAACAGCCCTCGCGGGACACGAATACGCCAGCCTCCGCCACTCGTTGTGGCTCGAGGCTAATCCCCGATCACTGTGCAAACGTTGTAAGTAGCCTGGTCACCAGGCTGGCTGCATGCGCACCTGATCCGGAATCGTATTAGGAATGGTCGGGAGCAAGAACAGCCTTGCGAAAGTCATGCCCGATCCGATTACGCAACCGAGCTTTTTGACGGCCGCCACCGGACCTCGCTGTCCTTCAAGTGCTTCTCTCGCTTCCTGCAACTCGCGCATTCGCTCGAGACCCGCCCGGAAACGTGGGTCATCTGTGTTGAGCGTGAGTGGGAACACCTGCTTCGAAATTTCGGTCGTGATATCAAACACCGTGTAATCAAATTCGGTGACGTCCATACCAAACGCCTCATAGAGCTTTGGTCGGGAGTGGTCCCTGACATACATCGTTGAATACACCGCCAGCAGGAAAAAGCGGATCCATAGCTTGTTGAAACCGCTCAATAAGCTCGGGTCGGAGCGCATGATGAGCGCGAACCCCTCACCGTGCGCGAATTCATCGTTACACCACTCGAGGAACCATTTGAAAATGGGGTGAAACCGCTTCTCCGGATGACGCTCTAAATGTCGGTAAATCGTGATGTAACGCGCGTAACCTATTTTTTCTGACAGGTAGGTCGCGTAGTAAATATATTTTGGCTTGAAAAAAGTGTATTCCTTTTCGCGCTTCAACACGCCCAGATCGACCGCCACGCCCAACTTGTTGAGTGCCTTGTTGATGAACCCGGCATGCCGCGATTCATCGCGTGCCATATAGCGCATCAGTTTAGCCACCTCGGGATTGCTGACGTTTTTCTCAATCTCCTGATAGAGCACACACCCCGAATACTCAGCGGTGATGGATGAGACCAGCAAATCAAGAAACTCTGCTTTCAGTTCTGGGTCTGATTCCAAAATCGACGGGTCGTACTCGTAATTCTGCTTGAAATGCCCACGATTTTTATCCAGCTCGAAATCTCGCATCATGAGATCCCACTCTGCACGGACCGGCTCGATATCGATCTTCTCCATCGCCTTGTAATCCGTGCAATAAAATCTGGGAGCCAGCGGCTGACTTTCAAGCGCCTGCTGGGTCGTTAGATTCAAGGCGGCCCCCTGATCACTGGATTGGTTCATGACGTCCCCCGAAACAGTCTTGCTCATCTGGCGTCGGACACGCATTTGACATTGTCCAAGCTTGTGTCCAAGTTTTTTAACATTTAATTGTCAATTTTATTTGACTATTGGCGCGGGGGCAAGCAACCTGATGGTTGACGGTTAGTTGTCCATAACCTCCGGATTCGCGCGGAGTGCACGCCATGCCCAACACACAGCAGCCAGAGGCGACCTCTCCTGCCCACAATGAACAGACGTCCCCCCTATTCCACCTGGCCTATGTCAGCACGGAAACTGCGCCTTTCTCGCCTGATTCGCTGATTGCGTTACTGACCGAAGCGCGCGAGGAGAATGCGCGCAACGACGTGACGGGCTTGCTTTTGTATCGCGAGGGTTCGTTCTATCAGGTGCTGGAAGGCGACCCAACCGCTGTCAGGTCGACCTTTGATGGAATTGAACAAGACCCCCGCCACAAGGAAGTGCGCATTTTATTCAGCGGCCAAACCGAAACGAGAGAGTTTGCAGATTGGCAAATGGGATTCATTAATTTGGATGGCGTTGCCATCGAAGAGTTAAAAGGATTTTCTAACTTTTTGACTCGAGACGCCCAACCACAGGAGTTTTTGGAAAATCTCAGCCGGGGAAAACGGCTCGCCATGATGTTCAGGTCGATGCTGTAGCGCGGGACCTGAAACGAGGCCTCCAGACACCCAGGGCAACGTTCGCGGTTGCCACCAACCCGATGATGATCAACGACCACTGCTCCGATGATGCAGTCTGACCAAGTTGAGCCACCAACTCTGCGTCCTCCAGCGCGCGGGCCGCGCGGAGCGCCTCGCGCTTGATGGGGCTCTGAATTCCCAGCAAACTGCCCTCAAGCATGAGTACGGTGGTCACAAATTTGGCCCATACCCAAGGTGCTGCGTGAAACCCGGGTACCGCGGCCATTGAGGCCATGCCAAATAGCAGACTGACCAGCAGCGAGGGCATGAGAACAAGCGAAGCAATACGCTCCATCGCCTGCCGCTGGGCAGCATAAATCTCCAACGCCTCATCGGGATGCGGTAGCTGTTGATGGAGAACCCAAAGCACCACTACGGCACCGAGGAAGCTGATCGCTGTCATGGAGTGACCGAACTTCAGAATGTGCCTCATAGTGCTTCTCGCAATTTCAACTTGGTGACACTTTGCTGATAATAAGCCTGCGACAGAACTCAGATTCACCAGTTGCACAGGATCGCTCACTGTGCGCGGACCGGGAGCCCATTTGATGAACACACCATACCCCACCCTTCAGTACGGCCACAGCGAAGAAATGGGTCTACTGAGAGACTCTGTTCACCAGTTTGCCTCCGAGGAGATCGCCCCGCGCGCTGCAGAGATTGACCGTGAGAACGATTTCCCAAGCGATCTCTGGCGCAAAATGGGCGAACTTGGGCTACTGGGTATTACCATTTCGGAGCAATACGGTGGCAGCGGCATGGGCTACCTCGCCCATGCCATCGCGATGGAAGAAATTTCGCGAGCCAGTGCCTCGGTGGGGCTGTCCTACGGCGCCCACTCAAACCTCTGTGTGAACCAGATCCGACTCAATGGAAACGAAGCGCAACGAGCCCAATATCTACCAAAACTCTGCAGCGGAGAGCACATCGGTGCTCTGGCCATGTCCGAGCCGGGAGCAGGGTCCGATGTAGTGAGCATGAGGCTCAGAGCCGAGCGCAAGGGCGACACGTATCTTCTCAATGGCAGCAAGATGTGGATCACCAACGGGCCCAACGCCGATGTTTACGTGATCTACGCCAAAACCGCTCCGGACGCTGGCTCCAAAGGGATCACCGCCTTCATCGTTGAACGCGATACACCGGGATTTTCAAGGTCACCCAAACTGGACAAGCTGGGCATGCGTGGCTCGAATACTTGCGAGCTCGTCTTCGAGGATTGTGAGATATCGGCCGAGCAAGTCCTGGGAGAGGTCAACACGGGCGTGCGGGTACTCATGTCGGGCCTGGACTACGAGCGAGCGGTCTTGTCAGCCGGCCCGGTCGGAATCCTGCAAGCCTGCCTCGACGTGGTAGTGCCCTACGTTCA
>Ga0181574_10005023_pt1 | contig 11417 bp, 15 predicted proteins | sample 101ome_24_FD_145600 | JGI IMG/M metagenome (GOLD analysis project Ga0181574, IMG submission 145600) | Coastal salt marsh microbial communities from the Groves Creek Marsh, Skidaway Island, Georgia - 101410AT metaG (spades assembly) | ecosystem: Environmental > Aquatic > Marine > Intertidal zone... | reverse complement strand
CTCGAGAGCAAGCTTCCAGTCGGCGACGAGGACAGTAGAGCTAGGGACCTCTTTCCCGCACTGTGGATTCCTGACCTGTTCATGCGCAAACTCGTCGAGTCCATCGAGACGACGCAAATCGTGGACTGGTGCCTCTTTTGTCCGAACGAGGCGCCCGGCCTCTCCGACGTCTATGGCGAGGAATTCGATTCACTCTATGCAAAGTACGAGGCGGAGGGGCGACAGCGGAAGAAGGTTCCCGTGAAAGATGTGTGGAATGCCATTCTGACGTCGCAAATGCAGAGCGGCGTGCCCTATATGCTCTACAAGGATACAGTCAACAAGAGAAATGCACAGAAAAATCTAGGAATCCTCAAGAACAGCAACCTCTGCGCAGAGATCGTTATCAAGAGCGGTCCCAGGGACACGGCCGTCTGCAACCTGGCCTCCGTTGCCCTCCCGCAGTGTGTCCGCGACGGGGCCTTCGACCACGACGAGCTGGATCGCCTCGTCAGGATCTGCGTCCGCAACCTGAACCAGGTGATCGATCGCACGTACTACCCCACGGAAAACGCGAGGGTGAACAACCAGACGCATCGGCCCATCGGCATTGGGGTGCAGGGCCTGGCGGACGTGTTCATGCATTTGCGTCTGGCGTGGGAGAGCGAGGCGGTTCGGGAGTTGAATTTCCGCATATTTGAGACCATGTACTTTGCCGCCGTGGACGAAAGCGTCGAGGAGGCCGTGCGGCGGGGCGGACCGCACGGGTCGTGGGAGGGCAGTCCCGCGTCCCACGGCATTCTCCAATTCGACATGGCGGACGGTCCTCTCGCGTACCCCCTCTCGCGCGACTGGGACGCGCTGAAGGCGAAGATCGTTCGCACCGGCATGGCCAACTCGACGCTCCTGGCGCCCATGCCGACGGCGTCGACGTCACAGATCCTCGGGAACAACGAGGCCATTGAGCCCTTCACCTCCAACCTCTATGCGCGCAGGACGCTCGCGGGTGATTTCGTGTGCACGAACAAGTGGCTCGTGCGGCACCTCGGTGCGCGGTGGAATGACGAGGTGTTTCGATCGCTGCAGGCTTCCGAGGGGAGTGCGCAGGACCTCCCCCTGGACGCGAGCGCGCGCGCCCTCTTCAAGACGGCGTACGAACTTCCCCAGCGCACGCTCATCGACCTCGCTGCCGACCGGGGCGTCTTCGTCGACCAGACCCAGTCCCTGAACCTCTTCGTCGACGCGCCGGGAGAGGGGGATCGGGGGGCGACATTGACCCGTCGGCTGACTTCCATGCACATTCACGCTTGGAAGCGGGGTCTGAAGACGGGTGTCTACTACACGCGCACCAAGGCGGCGAGGCAGGCTAAGAAGATCACGCTGAAGGCGCAGCCCTCGACGAGCACGAGGGTGGAGTGCAGCGGCGACGCCTGCACCATGTGCTCCGCGTAAAAAGTCTTCATTTTAATTTGAAGGGTCACGTCAACCACAACCATGAGCAGTCGCCGCACGTTCGTCGCCGAAAGTCCGTCCGGGGTCGCGGGAAAGAAGGTGAAGTCGTCATCGCCGGCCGGAGCCGCTTCCAAGTTTTCGACCATGCTGCTGAAGGGGGAGGGCACGTGCACCATTCATCTGACGGAGGATAAGGAAAACGGGAAGAGTTTCAAGTATGAGGTGGAGCGGACCAAGAACGACTCCCCTTCAGACGGGGGGCTGTACTTTCCTTTCAAAACAAAGACCAAAGCCGTGAAAGGGGGGGGTGGGGGTGCCACCAAAGTTGAAAAATCTGAAAAATCTGAAAAAGAGCGCGAAAATGGGGAGACTAAGAAAAAGACTAGCAGAAAAAAGGTCGAGGTCGAAAAGGTCGAGGCATAAGGCAATCATTTTTTTGCGCTTCAGAAGGAAGAGGAGAGAGAGAGAGAGAGAGAGAAGGGATGATCCGCACCCGCGCACCTCCGCCGCCGCCGCACTTCGGCGACGCCGCCGCAAAGTCGCGGTGGCTGCGACGCCACAAACCTGCGAAGAAGCCTGCTCCGAAGAAGCGGGCACCTCTTCTTCCGCCCAAGGTTGCCCCGGAGGTTGCCCCGGACGACATCTGCACGCGCTTCATGGCGGGCAACCCCTGCGTGCTGTCGTGCGATGTGATCGATGCATAGATGAGTATAGGAACGTTTCCATTAAGTTTTTTTTGGCAGCCGTCTTAAAGATGTTGCGGTGCGGCGCACTGACGCGGCGGGGGACGCCGTGCAAGACGAAGGTCGGTGTGGAGGGCGATAGATGTGTGGCCCACAGGGAGGACTGTCCCATATGCCTAAACCCCCTCCTGCGCGGGACGGAGGTGCGTTGCGGCCACACCTTCCACGCGCGTTGCATTGAGAAATGGTTGAGGAGGAATTCCACGTGCCCGATCTGTCGGAATATTCTTCGCGACACGTACAGGATCAGTATACGAGTGCAGAACGTGACGTCCGAGGAGAACGTGCGCGAGTTTGAGGTCCCGCCGGAGCGTTCGGACGAGGTGTCTCGGATTTTGGAATTGCCGTCGGCGGACTCTGGCCTCGTGGGCGCGTTCGAGGTCGCCTTCGACGTGCACGGGCTGGAGGGTGTGCACGGCTTCATTGACGACCTCAATCTGGGCGACCTCTTTTTTCTCGACGATGTATAGGAAAGGATGACAGTGCTTGACCCCTTTCGATCGGACGGCGTCGTGATGCCGACCACAGGCTCAGAGCCGTGCTACGTCCCAGATCGGTGGAACGACGCGGTGCTGCGGGCGACGCACAATTGCTACAGTTATGCGCTGAATCAGCTTCTGAACGGAGCAAGGATGAACAAGCCGCAGCCGGGCGAGCACGCCGGGAAGATTATCACGCGGAAGGATGAGATCACGTGTCGCGCGATCAGCCAATTCATCCTGGACGACAATCCGATGGACGTGCGCGGACCCATCGACTCCGTGACGGCGCTCTCCCTGCCGTGTTCGCGAAACGAGTACCGCATTGCGCTCGCTGTGAGTGAGGGAGAGGACTACCATTTCATGCGACAGGATCACGACGGGATGTGGTCGCACAAACCCGGCGCGACGGAGGTGTCGCGGGTCGACGCCAGTGGGCGCGCGATTGCCGTGCCGCACGAGGCCGACTGGAATTGGTCAAAGAAAGGCGGGATAAACTATGCGCATTTCTGCGGGTACTTTTCACGTCGTCTCCGTCCACGCGGATCGGTTCGCACGTGAACCAGGCGATCGCGCCGCAGGTGGAGGGGCTCTATCCGTCGTAGTCTATTTTTTTTTACTGTCTCCATCTAAAAGAACCGCCTGGCGACATGTCCATTGTGGAGGGGAAAATGCCCGAGGGGGACGTGTACGAGATGGCCCCGGTGGGCGTCGCGCCGCACCACCTCGAGCCGCGCCCGCCGCCGCCCCAGGTGCACATGGACATGATTAAAAGTCTTCGGAAGGAGCCGACGCTTGAGCTTCGCGAACTCTTCTCCGAGGCCAACGTGCAGCGCGTCAAGGGAATGGTCCGCGACGACTTCAAGCGCGAGAGCGGGTACACGATTGACGTGGAGGCGCAGAGCACGCCGGACGTGCTCGCCATCTTGCGCGCCAACTGGGTTCAGTCTCAGGGAAGCGTCTCCGAGGTCAATACGATGTCGGTGGCTTACATGCTCAAGCAGGTTCGGTCCGCCGTCAGCGCGCGCATCGCCTTCATCGACCGACTCTCGTCCGACCTCAAATTCTTGCCGCGGGGCGAATCCACCTCGCTGGCCGGTTCGCGCGCTCGTGCGTACGATCCCGGCCTGCAGACCGCCATCGGGAGATCGTCACCGTGATTTTTTTTTCCGTCTGGTATAACACAACAATGGCAACACCCCCAAACGCCGCATCCACCAATCCGGTCCCTCCGCCGGGTCCCTCCGCGGTGCCGGGCCCTCCGGTGGTCCGGGCCCAGGGCCAGAGCCCCGCCCAGCGCCCCCAGGGACCGGGGTCGATCAGTACCAGCATGCTCAGCGCGCTAACTCCCTCTAGCGAGCCATTCACTCTGCGGACTCGAGCACAAGATAACATTGAGAGGAACGTTGACGCGCTCCGCCTAAAGATCCACGCGGAGCACGTTCCCCAGTACGTTCAGAATTCCGAGCAATTCAAGGCTAAATTCGAAGCCCTTCCCTCGTCGAGGCGCAAGCTTTCGTCGCGCCACGCCGTCGCGCTCCTACTCAAGGCCAAAATGTCTCCCTACGCCATCGTGCAGCGACTCTCTGCGCAGGGCGTCAAGGTTCCCTCGCTCTACGACCGCTCGCAGATGCTAAAATCCATCCCCGTGCTTCGCAAGCAGCTGCGCGATTTCTCGGGCGTGGACAAGCACAAAAAGGCGCCGGCGAAGAAGACCTCGGCGACGAAGAAGCAGCTCTCGCCGCTGGCCAAGGAAATTCTGGGCGAACTTAAACCCAGGCTCAGTTGCCGCCGCCGCCGCGTGGTGAAGTGTCGCGCGACGAAAAAGTCGCAGTCCAAGTCAAAGTCGCCTCCGCGGCGCCTCCCGCGTGCGGGGAAGAAGCTGCGGAGCCGCGCGAGGTCGCTGGGCGTTCGCGTGCGTCGTCGCCTCCCCCTCTCCGAGACCCTAATCCGGAAGACGGCCAAGGAGGTTCTGCGCAACATCAAAAAGAAGGGGTATTAGATATTAAACGTTTAAGTCCTGAGAGGGGTTTGGGGGAGGGTGAGCAATTCTTCCACGAGCTTCTTCCTCTCCGCAGCGTCGCGAAAGGGAAAGGACACGAACTTGGGTTGAGGCTGAGTCCGAATCACCAATGCAAAGACATCGGGATCCTGATTGGAATGAGTAAAATCAAATTGCAGATCCCGCCGAGACCCGGCCAGTAAAGCAGTGACTAGGGCAAGCTGCTCGGGTGTGAAGAAATCTCCTGCTATTTTCAACGAGTTTCCAATCGAATCATCATCGATCATCGCGTTATCATCGCGTTGACTACGGCGACAGCTTTCAACACAATTTCATCTTCAGTCTCCATCGCGCCCCCCTAACCCTAACTGTTGTGAGGGGTCATCTCTTCTCCCCACAACAGTTTATCCAATTCCAAATTTCTTAAAATTCTTAATGTAAAGCCCTACATTATATTTTCCCATTCTTTTTTTTCAGTTGGGGTGGGGGGGCAGGTGCATCACCCCCCCCTCGTCACAATTTCAAGAGGAGAGGAAGAGGGAACAATGGATGCTACTACTTATCTCTTGTGCACTCGTTTGAATAAGATGCACGCGGAGGAGAAAGAGAGGGATAAGCATGAATTTGTGACCGAACTCTATGAAGCACTCTGCATTTCACCCACAGAATATGAACAAGCCCTTATAGAGGGACATGAGTTGGATGAGGAGGATGTTAGGCATGTGACGAAAGAGCGTTTTAGAAACTTTTTGAACTCGTTGAAAAGACGATTCGAAGTAAACCTGAAAATTCCCTCTTTCTATTTGAATGTAGTTGAGCTGTTCAGGGAGGAAATGGAACGAATGATGGACACAGATGCAATAGATGATGCTGATAACTTCGAGTTGCAAGCTCATGCAGAATGGGGTGTGTTACAAGAATTGTGTTCATTCGATGAAATGACGGAGACGGCGTTCAAGCTTATACGGATGTTTGTAGAAGACATACCGGGGTTTGACATTACCCACATTCCCAGGGAGTGGCAGCACGCGAAGGTTATGCAGCTTCTTAGATCAAATTGCGAGAAGAGTGGCAGGACGTGGACTCCCTCCGACTACAGTCGCGGGAGTTACGACCACGTTACGCATCTTCGTGACCCATGATCTTGTGTTCAATCTGCGAGGGCTTAAGTTTTTGCTTTATTCTTGCTCCCAAAACTTTGCTCCCAAAACCGTCCGAGGACTTCGAGGACTTCGAGGAGCCCGAGGACTTCGAGGAGTCCGAGGACTTCTAGGGACTAAGCCCTAATTTTTTCAGAAAAAGCTCTAAGCCCTGTAAAATATATGTGAAGTTTTTTTTCATTTCTTTTCGGTTGACCGAAAAGTGAGCATCACACCTAGGCCAAGGGTACCTTCAGAACTTCAGACTTGCTTTCGACTTGCTTCTTTTTTTGGACAACTTCTTACTTTTTCTGATCATGTCCTCCTATCACCAGGTCATGGACAAGCTCTTTGACGTCAAGGAGAAGTTAACCGACAGAGAGTATAAAGAGATTGTGGACCTGATGGGTGAGACCAGGCGCGAAGATGAGAGCAGGAAGCGGAAATTTGAGCAGCTGGAGCAGAAGAAATCTGCTGAGCTTCGGAGGCTTCTGGAGCAGGTGGAGCAGGTGGTGGGAATGTTGTTGGAGCAGGTGGAGCAGGTGGTGGGAGCAGTGGGAGAAGCAGAAATCCGAGGAGCTTCGGCACCTTCGGGAGCAGCTAAAAGCACTCAAAGCACAGGTTCGTGAGAAGAGGGAGGCGAAAGCTAGGGCAAATGCGAGCAGATGAAGCAGCTGAAGAAAAAGAGGTCTGAGACTTCATGAACGACCGAAAAAATAGAAAAAAAATATATGAAATAAATATATGCGATTCATCTCTCTCGTTGAAGCGATTTTCATCGGTTTGCTTCTGGTCCCGACACACTTTGGCCTCGGTGCCATGATCGATAACCGAATTCTCGTGTCATTTTTGGCAGGTTTCTTCATTCACATCGGATTCGAGATGGCCGGATTGAACCACTGGTTTTGCAGACGCCTCAATGCGTTGTAAAATTTCTCGAAAAATTATCAATTACATAAAATAATGCCGCGATGCGCCGGAGTCACAAGAAATGGGTCACGGTGCAGTCGACCTGCACGTCCCGGGAGTGCGAGCTGTTTTCAGCACGAGGAAGAAGATGACACGTTGAAGGACTGTGCGATCTGCCTTCACGCCCTCGGGGCCGCGCGGTCGCAGCTCTGTCTCCCGTGCGGGCACTGCTTTCACGAGAAGTGTATCAGGTCGTGGATCGCGTCTCACACGACGTGCCCCGTGTGCAGGGACGAAGCGATCCATCGTTACCGCATAACGCTCGTCGTCGAAAATTTGGAGACGGAAAATATAATTCGAAAACAGCTGGGGACGTCGGCGGCCAATCGTCTGGGGCAGCAGATCTCGGACGCCTTTGAACTCGAAACAGATGTCATGGTATCGGAGATCGAGTTTTTCCCGTCCACGGAGACCGAGTTGGTTCAGATGATTCGTGACCTGGGCATTGGCAATTTTAATTTTATCGAATAAAATTAGAATGGAGACATCCGGGAGCGAGCCATGCTATTACCCACAGAAATGGTCGGAGGATAAACTCGTCCAGTATTCTCACAATTGTTACGCTTACGCGCTAAACGACCTTTTCAGGATTCCCAGGACGGGAGGGAAGCCGCAGCCTGGAAAGTACGGCACAGGGTCCAGTGCCGACAAAATAAATTGCAAAACAATTCACGAGCTTATATTGGACGACAATCCTGGAGGCATTGTGATTCCCGTAAAAAAGGAACGCCTGATGAAGGCGTGCAAGCCAGGATTTTATAAAATGTTTTTGATGGTGAATGACGCCGGAGAAGATTATCATTTCGCCCGGCAAGATTCGAGTGGCTTCTGGTCGCACAAGCCTGGGTCGGGTAAGGTAAGCAACAAAGATGCGAGCGGCAAGAAGATACAGATTCCTCACCTGAGTGACTGGAATTACCAAAAAAAGGACGCTTTCGGAATAAATTATAATGTCATGTGCGGATACTATTGTGTTTCCTCGTCGAAACTTACTCGCTCCGGTGGATATTCAAAGAATACGCGTGTAGATTACAGAAGCCACGTTCCTCGCACGGATGTTTACAAATTGAATCCGCAAACAATTTCATTTATCCTTCAGAAAATTCGCAAGTCGAATGCTGGAAAGCACAGCGTCCTCAAAGTGATTGACAAGGTCGATCCCGTTACGGTGAAACGCACGGCACTGAGGAACATCGCGAAGAAGCTTTTGTCATTGAAGCCATCGAATGCGGCTGCTGTGAAGTGCCTTCTCTCCATTTGATTCATTTTTTTTTCGTGTCACGATTATAGAATGGACAACTGGTTCAAATGGGCGCTCCCCCTCAAAAAGTATATCTTCTTTCCGCCGCAACAAGAAGTAAAAGAGGACAGGGTACGCACGGGCGTGATAAGGTCAATGGGGAAGGAGTCAACCGCACTGAGCAATGCTTTTTTTCATCAGCGGAACATTGAATATCTGCAGCACGAGATCGTCGTGCGATACAGGAATGAGAGCGGTCTTACGGTGTCTCGTCAGTCGGACGAAGCACTTCTCGCCATCATGCGCGTGCACTACATTAACAATCACGGGCAGCCGCTTAACTTCTTGAATACCCTCGTGCTCGAAGATTCGCTCCGCCAGGTGAGGAATGGCGTATCTTCTCACGTACGATACATCCGCGACCTGGATGCGCCACTCCGGGTGATGGACCGCCCCGCCAATGTGTCCGATTATGGCAAAAAAATCTAAATTAAAAAATTTTGAAGAATTCAAATTCTTCAAAATTTTTCAAAACTCTTTAACATTTGTTACTTATAATTCTCAGCATGAAGGAAGCCGAGTCGCGTCCATTGAAGTCTATCAATTCGCCGGTGTTGCTGCGCCAGGTTACGGTCAGGCGGTCGAGTCTCGCGAGGTTGGGCTGGAAGTCGATGGCCATCACATTGTTCGACTTTTCGTAAAAGTATTTGTATCCGCCGGAAGCAACGTCCATGAGGATGGGAGCGAAAGAACAGCGCGCGCCGGCGGTGGCATCGACCTGCCCTCCGGGCATCAGCTTCCCGGCACAGTCCACGCGCGCATTCCGAAGCTCTTCGATGTCGAGGTATATGTAACCGTTGAGGTCGGGATTGCCCAGCGTGTCAGAAAAGAGTATCTTATTTCCGACATATCCCGCATTGTTTGAATAGAGATTGAAGATGGAGTCCGATATGGGCTGCGAAGGCACCTCGTACGATGTTCTCTTCTCTCCGTCCGTGAAGCCCATGATCTTTTGCAGTTCGACGGTATTGATCTGCACGTCGAAGTCTGAGAATGTGGCACTCCTGTAAAAGAGAAATTTGCCGATGTCACCTCGCCAGACAACGGTCATGCCAGTGAGATTGAGGAGCGCATTCGTGAGCTCGGAAGCCAGTTCGTCGGGAGAATACAGCCCCCTCGGGATCGTGAACGTTTTCATGGATGTCCTCAATGAGACGGACGACACGCTGAGCAGATTGACATTGTCGTCGATCGAAAATTTCACATTGGGTATCTTCAGATTCACTAGTTCAATGCGGCGGATCTCTCGGATGGGTGCCTGTAGATGAAGACGGTACGAATTAGGATCCGGGTAGATGCCAGTGTCTCGGGCGTTACTTTCGCACATTATATAGTGAACTTGGTCCCCCATTCTTAATTTATGATTCTGAAAATTATTTAGCATATTTAGCATCCACAATGTAGTAGCCATTTCGGGTGGAGACTGCCTCCGGATCGACTTCGAGGACCTCCTGGGCAATCACTCCGCGCGTGCGCTGGGGATCAACTCCGAGGCGAAGGGCCTCATCCGACCACTCCCACTCGTAGATGTCTATTCCCTCCGTCAGAGTTCCGACCCTCGTGAGATTATTCTTGAGACGCGCGTCGCTGAAAAATTTGAGTGCGGCGCTGGCTTTATCCAGCATATCCTCTACCGCTTTCACGGATTCGTCCGAGGATGTTTTTATTTGCTTGACCTTGAATTTTGAAACTCTGATCTTGGAGAGCGGTTTGTCGCCATTGAGTGTTCGAACCACCTGGTCCGCGGTGAAGAATGGCGACCTCCCGAATCGATCCACCTTTCCGTAGAGCCAGTCCTGAAAGTCCATGACAGAATCCACCGTGATCGGTGCACTGAAAATGTTGAGGAGCCACACAAGCGAAACGGCGGCCAAGATTGTAAATATTCCTACCATCGAATTGATGCTTTCCCCGCCAATGACATTCGTGATCACATTCAAGACCGTGAGCAGCGGAGAGAAAGATAGGAGAATTGAGTATCCGGCAAACCACAGAAGAAGCGTTTCTACGACATACGTCTGCCGGCCAGACATTCCCTTGAATATGATTTTGCTCCATCCAGATCCCGGAGCGAGATTCACGAACCTCTTAAGTGGATTCGTGATCTTTAGGAGGTACGGGAAGAAAAACACGGCGAGCAGGGCCCAGGAGGGGATTCCGGGCGCCGCCGCTTGATTAAGTTTTCTAAATACAAAATCCATTATAATAAATACACCCAAAAAAATAGTCATCGTTTGGTTCGGGACCCACAGTCCCTGCATGTAATGAAAATCGTCATGGGTTCGTCCGCCGAGCGAGTCTGAACCTCGATGAAATCTGTCTTGGAACTCTTACACTTTGAGCACCGCAACAAACCGTCCGACCTTTTCTCACTGAGCATGCGGGAGTATTCCATTCGCGTGCGTTCTTCTTCTTCCAGACGACGCCGTGTGGTTGCCCAAGACCCACTCGGGTCTATCTGCTCCGCCGTGATGAAGGAGGTGTCCCAAATTTCACGTGTTCTCAGTTTGCCCACGAGGTCAAAGTTTCGGAGCGCATTCACGATGTAGCGTGTCCTGCCGAAGTAGATCTTTTGATCAAATCCCCCGAATGTCTCCCGGCTAACGTAATTCATGATTTCGCTCTCCAACTTGACAGACATGGGAACCTCCTTGCCCTCCTTGACCAACGGCCGAAGCACGTCCTGCAAGAGCGCCAGGGCCCGTTGGCGATTGTCTTCCATCTTATAATAACGTATCAAATAATATGTTCTATCTGTGTATACCTGGCGAACCTGATGATGTTGAAGTCGTCGTCCCAGAAGGCGAGGCAGTCTTTCGGGATATTATGTATTTTCCGCAAACAATTTTCATAATACATCACCCACTCTGTCGCCACACAGTCCCGCGCTCCCTTTTTGGTGAAGAGGGCAAATTTAAGAGTATTGATCTCCACGAAAGACCGAATTCCGTAGCGGGAATGACGAAAATATTCCCGCGCGAAACTCGAAAATTTTTCTCGACTTGTCACAATCTCGTGAGTCCTCATTTGCAACTTCTCTAAGAAAGAAAACACAGACGGAGTGTTCTTCCTCAACGACACACCAATTTCTCTCTGAAACACCATCCTGTGAACCGAGCTTGCACAATCAAGGCACAACCCCTTGCTCGTCCGACGCGCCACTTCCAACAATCTTGGCGTAGTCAAAATGATAAAATCAAATATGGGAGACTCACCGCGGATGTCACATCCGATTTCACACATGTCGCAACGACTCTCAAATTTATATGCAATATTCATCTTTTTAGTATATTTAGTCATTAAAATCTCTAGCCTGTCGAACCAAATCCCGACCCCCGACTCCGCGGGCCCCTC
>Ga0181574_10005022_pt1 | contig 11420 bp, 9 predicted proteins | sample 101ome_24_FD_145600 | JGI IMG/M metagenome (GOLD analysis project Ga0181574, IMG submission 145600) | Coastal salt marsh microbial communities from the Groves Creek Marsh, Skidaway Island, Georgia - 101410AT metaG (spades assembly) | ecosystem: Environmental > Aquatic > Marine > Intertidal zone... | reverse complement strand
CCGGCCGAAACTGCCTGGCATCCCGGGAATCGAGACCTTTGAGGGCCATTCGTTCCACACCAGCCGCTGGGACTACGAGTACACCGGAGGCAACCCTGCCGGCGGCTTGATGACCGGCCTGGCCGACAAGCGGGTCGGCATCATCGGGACCGGCGCCACGTCGGTGCAGTGCATCCCGCACCTCTCCGCAGCCGCCGGCGAGTTGTTCGTGTTCCAACGGACGCCTTCGTCGATCGACAGCCGCAACAACCACGACATCGACCCGGCGTGGTTCGGTGAGCTTGAGCCTGGCTGGCAGGACCAATGGCTCATGAATTTCACCACCCTGCAGACGGGCGGGTTCGCCGACGAGGATCTCGTCAAAGACGGCTGGACCGACCTCAGCCAGCGCATCCGTGATCGCATGGTCGAGATGGTGAACGACGACCCATCGGCGTTCAGCCGGGAGGCGTTCCTTGCCGCTTACCGGGACTGCGATGACGAGAAGATGGAGGAGATCCGGGCGCGAGTCGATTCGCTGGTGGCCGACGATGCCACAGCCGACGCCCTCAAGCCGTGGTACCGACAACTCTGCAAGCGGCCGTGCTTCCACGACGAGTACCTGCAGTCCTACAACAACCCGAACACCCACCTCATCGACACGGACGGAAAGGGTGTCACCGAGATCACGCCGACCGGTGTCGTCGTGGGCGACACGCACTACGAACTCGACTGCCTTGTTTTCGCCTCGGGGTTCGAGGTCGGTACGACCTACGCCCGACGCTCCGGCTTCGAGACGACCGGTCGCGACGGTCTCACCCTCACCGAGCACTGGGCGGCCGACGGCATGCGGTCGCTGCACGGCCGCAACGTCCACGGATTCCCGAATCTGTTCGTGGTGGGGTTCTCTCAGGCCGCCAACCTGATCTCGAACGTGCCGCACAACTTGGTCGAAGCCGGCCGAACCGTGGCCGCCATGGTGAAACACGCCGTTGAGGTCGGCGCCGACGAGGTCGAGGTGACGGCGGAAGCCGAGCAGGCATGGATCGACCGGCTCAAGGCTGGCGACCGACGCTTCGCCGCTGATCCCGACTGCACCCCGGGCTACTACAACAACGAAGGCCAGCCCGACGGCACGGCGTCACAGATCGGAGGCTTGGGCTTCCCCGAGGGCCCCGTCGCGTACTTCCAGTACATCGACGCATGGCGCTCGTCCGGCCAGTTCGCCGGTCTCGAGTTCCGCTGAGCGACACACGCGACCTCGTCCCCCGGACCCCCGCTTTACCTTAGGGCGTTGGGCTACCGTCATTCCTCGTGACCAGTCCGGGTTCCCTGCAGCGTCGCCTTGGCGTGACCGACGCCGTTGTGATCGGCGCCGGCTCGATGATTGGTGCCGGTGTCTACGTGGCGTGGGCGCCCGCGGCTCGCGCCGCAGGCGATTGGTTGTTGGTCGGACTCGCAATCGCAGGTGTCGTCGCCTTCTGCAACGCAACCTCCTCGGCGCAGTTGGCGGCGATCTATCCAGAGTCCGGAGGCACCTATGTCTACGGTCGACGGCAGCTCTCACCCTTTTGGGGGCATGTCGCCGGGTGGGGGTTCGTTGTCGGCAAGACGGCGTCGTGCTCCGCAATGGCACTCACACTGGGCGCCTATCTCTGGCCGGAGCAGCAGCGTCTCACCGCTGCACTAGCGGTGGTGGTAATCACCGGAGTCAACATTGGGGGCTTGCAACGCACGGTGGCCGTCACAAAGGTGCTCCTCGTTGTCTCGCTTGTGGCGATCGGTTGTGTGGTGTGGGTCGGGGCCACCGGCCCCTCCCCGGCCGGTGCCGTGACGACGTCGGGCCCTGACGAGAGTCTGCTCGGCGCTGTGCAGGCCGCCGGCTTTCTCTTCTTCGCCTTTGCCGGATACGCCCGGATCGCCACACTCGGCGAAGAGGTTCGAGACCCTGAGCGCACGATCCCGAGGGCAATTCCCCTTGCTCTTTTCGGCGTGCTCGGTCTTTACGCCCTCGTCGCAGTCGTCGCCATCGACTTCGGTGGTGTCGATCGACTTGGCTCCAGCGACTCACCGCTGCGTGATCTCGTCAGAAGCGTCGACTCGCCACTCGGGCCAATCGTCCAGCTGGGTGCGGGCATTGCGTCACTCGGTGTCCTGCTCAACCTCATCCCGGGCGTTTCCCGAACCACACTCGCAATGGCTCGCAACCGGGAGGTGCCCGGCTGGTTCGCCCACATCGACGAGAAGCGTTCCCTCCCGGTGCGTGCCGAACTCACCGTTGCCGCAGTGGTGATCGCGCTTGTTGTCACCATCGACATCACCAGTTCGATCGCCGTGAGTGGCGTGGCGGTGCTCACGTACTACGCCGTCACCAACGCCGCCGCGATCACGCTGAGACGCGATCAGCGGCGGTGGCCCAGGGTGGTCGCGGTCGTCGGGCTGGTCGGCTGTGTTGTGCTCGTGGCAGCGCTCCCCCAGTCGGCGCTGCTGGGCGGCGGTCTGGTGTTGGTGACGGGTGTTGCAGCGCGCCAGATCGCGGTTCGCACACCGGGAGACGAGCGCCCGTAGTGCCGACGACTGCCTCGAGCAGTGGCAGACTGACGTCATGCAGCGCATGCACGTCGGCCTGAAGGTCAGCAACATCGGCGAAGCGGTCGCCTTCTACTCCAAGCTCTTTGGCGCCGAACCCGATCTCCTCCGCTCGGATTATGCGAAGTGGATGCTGGACGACCCGTTCGTGAACTTCAGCGTCGACCTCCATGGCGATGGACCGGCCGGTTCCGCGCACTTCGGGCTCCAGCAGCTCGACGCTCCCGAGCTTGCGTATGCCCGCAAGCGCATCGATGACGCTTCGCTCCCCCGCGAGGACCAGAACGACCTCGTCTGCGGCTACCAACTCCAACACAAAAGCTGGGTGTTCGGTCCTGACGGTGAGGCCTGGGAGGTCTTCCACACGGAGGGCCTGGCACCCGACGGCACGTATGGCTGCGACGAGATGCCCCACACCGGCACCGTGTGATCAGCCTCCTCGGTGGATGAAGCTGTCGCGCCTGAAGCTGTAGAGCGCGGCGGGATCGACGGCGACGTCCACGACGGCAGGCCCATCACACTCGAGCGCCGCCCGCACGGCATCGCCGACTTCGTCGACCGTGTCGGCCCGGTAGCCAGTGGCCCCGTAGGCCTCGGCAACCTGGTCGAACGGCGGGCTTGAAACGTCCGCGCCGATGTAGCGACCGTCGAAGAAATCTCGCTGGTACGCCTTTTCCGCACCCCAGGAGCCGTTGTTCATCACGACGGTGACGGTGTTGATCCCATGGTCGACGGCAGTGGAGAGCTCCGACATCGTCATGCCGAAGCCACCATCACCCATCAAGGAGACCACCGGTCGGTCGGGTTGAGCGAGCTTCACGCCGAGGCCACAGGCGAAGGAGAACCCGACGAGTCCGAAATCGAGTGGGGTGAACAGGCTGTGCGGGCCGCCGTAGCTGAGTTGGTCCGTGGCCTGGAGACACATCGTGCCTGCGTCCATGGTGATGGCTGCGTCCTCGGGAAGCGCACCACGGAGCGCCTTAAACAGCCCCGCCGGCTGGATCGGCGTGCGGTCGACAGCGTCGGCATCACGCTGCACAAGGAAGTCCGTGCGAGCCTCGATCGCCGAGCGCATCCAGTGCTCCCGAGTGGCAGACCGGGCCGATCCACACGCAGCGGCAAGGTCGGCGGCAGTGCGGGCGGCATCGGCCCAGATCCCGACCTCGACGTCGAAGAAGCGACCGATCGCCGTGGGCTCGATCTCGACCTGGATGATCTTCGTTGCAGGGCTGATGTTGTCGCGACTGTAGAAGGTGCTATTGAAGCCGAGCCGAGAGCCGAGCACGATCAAGACGTCGGCATCGAGCACGAGTCGGGAGGCCACCGGGTTGCCACGAGGCCCCATCTGCCCCATGGCACGTTCGACCCGGGCCGGGACCGCATCACCGTGACCGGGTGAACACACGATGGGCGCATCGATCACCTCCGAGAGCGCCACCGCGGGCTCCCACGCTCCCGGATCCTTGATGCCGCCTCCCGCAACGATCACGGGCCGTTCGCTCGATTCGATGAGACGAACCGCCGCAGCGAGCGCCGCCGGGTCGGGTGCTGGCGAACTGTGGTTGCGGTATCGATCCGGCATTCGCGTCGCCGCCACCGGTGTCTGGGCAGAAAGCACATCGCGGGGCAGGTTGATGTGCACTGGTCCCTTGCGCGGCGCAAGCGCCACGCGATGCGCCTCTTGGATAAATTCCTGCACGCGGTCGGCAGACGGGACGGTCCACGTCTTCTTGGTGACCGGCGTGAAGAGCGCTTGTTGGTCGACTTCCTGGAACGCGTCGCGGTGGACATGCCCACTCGACAACATGCCGGCGAGCGCAATCACGGGCGAGTACGCCGCTTTCGCTTGCGCCAACCCGGTGACGAGATTCGTGGCTCCCGGCCCGTTTTGTCCCGCCAAGACCACACCGGCGTGTCCGGATGCGCGTGCGTAGCCGTCGGCCATGTGGGTGCCGGTTCGTTCGTCGTGGACGGCGATGAGTTCGACGGTGCTGTCGTACAGGGCATCGAACAACTCCATCGTTGCCGAGCCGATCAGCCCAAAGACGTAGCGGGTCGCTTCGGCCTCGAGTGCGGCGACGGCGGCCTGGCCGCCTGAGTGGGTATCGGTCATGGGTGCATCCTTGTCAGGAAGTCGATCACGGGTTCGGTAAAGGCGCTGGGATCCTCGAGCAGACCCAGGTGCTGATAGCCCGGCACGATGTGGGCGGCCTCGGCCCCCGTCTGCGTTGCGATCGCATGCGCCATCGCCGGCGTGCTGCCGGTGTCGTTTTCGCCGGTGAGCACGAAGGTCGGGTGAGGGGTCGACGGCGAAGAGGTCAGCTCACGAACCCCATGAGCGAGGATCCAGGCGGCCTGGGCGTAACTCTCGGCATCGACCTGCTCGCGCCAGGTGGTCACGGCGGCAGCTCGTTCCGGATGCTCGGCGAGCGACCCGGGCGTGAACCAGCGAACCAGCGCATCCCCGAGCGTCGCCATCGTGCCTTCTTCGCGGACGCGGCGGGCCCGTGACTCGACGGCAGCCTGTGCCTCTGCACCGCGATCATGAGGTGAGCTCATGATGACAAGGGAGCTGACCCGCTCTCCTGCGTCGAGAGCGAGCCGACGATTGATCATGCCGCCGATCGAAAAGCCGACGATCGCGGCTCGCTCGATGCGGAGGGTGTCCAAGAGTTCGACGACTTGCCCCGCGAAGAGCGAAAGATCGGCGACCCGCGGACAGGGAGCGCTTTCGCCGTGGCCGTAGAGGTCGTAGGCCACAACCTGGTGGCGAGCGCCGTACTGGGCGATGTGGGAATCCCAGAGCCGGCGCGAGAGCCCGAGTCCGTGGATCAGAATGACGGCCGGACGAGCCGACGAATGGCCATGGACCTCGTAGGCCGTACCGCTCGGCGTGTGGTGGATGCCGGACACCGGTGGTCGCTCAGACACCAGCGGGATTGTCGGGGTCGTGACCCATCTCTTCGAGGTCCTGGTAGCGATCGCCGATGCGGTGGTGCGGGTGTCCACCGACCGAGGCGCCGAGCGCCACGATGATCTCGTCGTCGGCCGGTGCGTCGGGGACCTGCAGGTGGATCGTCTGATAGTGCGATCGACGCCCACCGTCGTCCTTGTCCATCAGCGGGATCATCAACGATGTGCCGGAGGCACCTCGGGTATTGGTGAACGCGAGGTACGTCTTGGCGTTGACGGCGTTGCGGTACTGATTCCCGAAGAAGAGGGTGTGGGTGAGTGCCTGGGCGTGCTCGACCTCGCCACCCATTCCCACGAGCGACGCCTTGCCGTAGCCCTCCACACGATCGCCGCATACCGACAGGACCATGTCGGTGAGCGTCTTGCCGACGACCGGGCCGTGCTCGCGGATCTCGGGCCGGAGGTCCTCAACCCAGCCGCGCCCGAACCACGGGTTGCGCACGATCGCAAGGGCAGCGACGAGCAGGGTTGGGTCGTCGACCGTCTTGCCGCCCTCTTCGTGGGTGGTCTGGACGTGGAGCAGGGTGCGACGGATCGTGACAGCCATACGAAATCCTCTCAGGTGAACTCGGGGAGCACGTGGTCGATGAACAACTGCAGGGATCGCTTCTGTTGCTCCATGCCGAGGCCCATCGAGGCGTAGTAGATGAACGCATCGACACCGAGCGCTTCGTAGGCCTTGAGTTTCGCAATGACCTGCTCGGGTGAACCGAAAGCGAGGTTCTCCTCGAGCATCACCGGGTCGACCCGAACGTTCCCGTCGAGTTCGTCGAGCGGGACCTCGTCGGGGAAGCCGTTGCGTACCTCGCCAGTCTTGGTCATCAGGTTGCCGAATTTGCCGAGGACGCTGCGGATTGCGTCGAGTGCTGCCCGGCGATCTGTCTCGTCCTCGTACACGGCGGTGTGACGCATGAGCGCGAACGTGCCGTTGTAGGTGCCGCCGGCCTTTGCGATGGCGTCATCGAGTTGGGCTCGATACTTCTCGGCCTCGGTCATGGGCAGCGTGAGTGGCCAACACATGATGTGACAGTCGTTGGCGACGGCGTAATCAAAGGTGATCGGCGACCGGGCCGCTACCCAGATCGGGACCTGCGGTTGCACCGGCTTGGGGCACGAGGTCGCCGTCGGGAAGGCCCAGAAGTCGCCGCCGTGAGCAACATCGCCCTCCCATAGCTGCCGCACGAGAGGGAGCATCTCCTGCATGTAGCGATAGGAGTCGGGCTGGGCGAGCCCGGGCCGCATCCGGTCGAACTCTCGCTGATACGCGCCCGAGCCGAGGCCGAGCTCGAGTCGGCCACCGCTGATCAGGTCGACCATCGCGGCCTCGCCCGCAAGATTGATCGGATGCCAGTAGGCGGCGTTGGCCACGCCGGAGCCCATCCGGATGTCGTCGGTGTGTGCTGCCCACCAGGTCAGCAGCTGGAACGGATTCGGCGCGATGGTCATCTCGAGCGCGTGATGCTCGGCGGCCCAGGCGATGTGGAAACCGGCTCGATCGGCCATCTGCACCATCTCGAGCGTGTGGTCCCTCACGTCGTGCATCGACGTGGAATCGTCCATGCGCTCGAGGTTGACGGCGATGTGGAACTTCACGGATCCTCCTCTCGGCGTTCGGTCAGCGAGGCTGGAACGGGTTGGCGACCGGCTCGTCGGAGGTATTGAGCCAGACGGTTTTCACGGTCGTGTAGTCCTCCATCGCCTGGAATCCGGCTTCGCGTCCGTAGCCGGAGTGCTTCATCCCGCCGAAGGACGCGATCGGCGAGATCACGCGATAGGTGTTGATCCAGATGATGCCTGCGTTGATCTGCTCGGCCATCCGCACCGAGCGGGCGCTGTCCGTGGTGAAGATGCCCGCCGCGAGGCCGTGTGCCGTGTCGTTGGCAAGGGACAGCACTTCCTCCTCGGTGGCGAAGCGCTGAACGGCGAGGACGGGCCCGAAGAGTTCGGTATCGACGATCGTGAGGTCCTGTCGGGGGCATTCGACGATGGTCGGCTCGTAGAAGAGCCCAAGGAGATCTTCGGGCTGCCGACCGCCGTGGCGGATGGTCGCGCCCTCGTCGACGGCCAGCGCGACCTGAGCGTGCACATGGTCGAGCTGAGCAGCGGTGCAGAGCGGGCCCATCTGGGTGTCCTCGGCCATGGGGTCGCCAAGACGGATGGAGGCGGCGATTGCGGTGAGGCGATCGAGGAACTCGTCGGCAATCGACTCGTGGACATAGAGACGAGAACCGGCGACACAGCTCTGCCCCGTTGCCCCGAAGATGCCGGCTACGCAGCCGTTCACGGCGGAATCAAGGTCGGCGTCCTCGAAGACGATGAACGGCGATTTGCCGCCGAGTTCGAGCGATACCTTCGCGAAGTTCTCCGCCGCATTCCGGATGACATGCGCCGCCGCCTGCGGCCCACCGGTGAAGGCGATCTTGGCCACGAGCGGATGGGTCGTGAGGGCGCGACCGCATGGTTCGGCGTGTCCGGTGACGATATTGACGACGCCGTCAGGGATGCCGGCTTCCGCGACAAGACGTCCGAACTCGAGGAGCGGCGCGGCCGCGTGCTCACTGGCCTTCAGCACGATCGCGTTTCCGGCGGCGAGCGCCGGAGCGATCTTGGTGGCGCTGAGGAACATCTGCGAGTTCCACGGCACGACGGCGGCGACCACACCGATCGGCACTCGCCGGGTGTAGACGAACAGGTCCGGCTTGTCGATCGGCAGTGTTTCGCCGGCGAGCTTGTCGGCCGCGCCACCGAAGTAACGGAAGTATTCGGCGATGTAGGTGGCCTGCCATCGGGTCTCGGCGAAGAGTTTGCCGGTGTCTCGAGTTTCGATTTCACCAAGGCGCTCCGACGACGCTTCCAGCAGATCGCCGAGCCGAGAAAGGCATTTCCCGCGCTCCGTGGGCGTCATCGATGCCCACGGCCCGGTCGTCATCGCCTCGTGCGCCGCCTGGACGGCTCGGTCGACGTCGGCCTCCGTCGCCTCTGGTGTGGTCGACCAGACCGCACCGGTCGACGGATCGATCGACTCGTAGGTGCCTCCGTCGCTCGCAGCGACCCACTCGCCGTCGATCAGCATCGATAGCGCGGTGATGGTTTCCGTCCCCCCAGACATGACGTCACCGTACGCCGTGCGCACGCTTTGGGAAATCGAAACCTTTCGAACGTACGATTCAGGATCTCCGAAGGAAAGGCCGAAGGGCACGCATGAACCTCGACGTGCTGATCACCTACGTGACGATTCTCGACGCCGGATCACTCGCCGGCGCCGCCGAACGACTCCATGTCACCCCTTCGACGGTGACGGCACGCCTTCAGGCGTTGGAGGGGCGACTCGGGCACGAATTGATCAAACGCTCCAAGGCCGGTGCGGTGCCCACGGCAGCCGGGGAACGTATTGCCCAAAACATCGACACGATCGTTGCGCTCTGGGAGCAGATTGAGCGCACCTCGGCGCTCGGAGCGACCATCGGCGACCACGTCACCATCGGCAGCCATCCCGATCTCTGGCCGGGCCACGGCGAAGAACTGATGGCCAATCTGGATCACGAGGATTTGAGCGTGGCCCGAACGGTTCGTCACGGCTCGTCCGATGAGCTGGCGAGCTGGCAACGCGACGGCCGCACCGATCTGTCCTTGACCCACGCGCCGTCCCCTCGAGCCGACCACCGGGTGTGGGACCTTCCCGCCGACGAACTCGTGCTGGTGGCCGACCGTCCTGACCGGCCGACGAGCTTTGACCCCGGCTACGTGTTCGTCGATGCCGGCGATGACTTCGCTCGTGAGCACGCAGCCACGTTCGCGTGGGCCGACATCGCACGCGTCACCTTCGAATCCTCAACGGCGGCGCGTTCCCATCTTCACCATCACGGCGGCTCGGCCTACCTCCCACACCGTCTGGTCGCAAGTGACCTCACGGCAGGTCGGCTCCACCGCCTCGAAGGGGCCCCGACGTTCACTCGCCGGGCATCGCTCGTGGCGCCGTCGGACGCGGTGCAGCGCTGGCCGTGGTTCGCCGTAATCGTGACCGCACTTGGTCTTCGACCCGTGGGGGAAGCGCCGACACCAGACCGAACGCGTCCGTAGCCCGCTCGCGTCAGGCGATCGGGTTCTTGTACGTGTCGAGATAGGTGATCTCCTCGACGGGCGGGCGCGATGCGGGCTTGAAGTCGGTGCCTTTCGTGTAGGCGACGGGAATGAGCCCGGCCTGGGTCATGTGAGGCGGGATGCCGAGCAGTTCGGCGGCTTCCCCCTCCAATCCGAGGTGGAGGGTCGTGTAGCAACTGCCCAGGCCTCGGCTCCGAAGCGCCAACTGAAAGCTCCACATCGCCGGGATGATGGAGCCCATCAAGCCCGCAGCGGCGTTGGTGATGCCCCCGCCGGCAGGCGCGGCGAGAGCCGGGTCGTCGAGCCGACCGATGATCAACGGGATCACCATCACCGGGACCTTCTCGAGGTTCTGGGCGAGATAGTTGGCCGAATCCATGACCCGACCGCTCTGGGTACCAGCCGGCGTCTCTGCGGCGGCCGCCGCCAGGTAGTCGCCACCGGCTCGACGGTAGAGGTCGGCGAGACCTGCCTTCTTCTCGGCGTCCTTGACCACCATCCAGCGCCAACCCTGGCGGTTCGAGCCGGTCGGGGCCTGAACGGCCAACTGCAGGCACTCGAGGATCACATCGTCGGGCACCTCGCGATCAAGATCGAGGCGTTTGCGGACGGCGCGGGTCGTCGAGAGCAGGGCGTCGGTGTGGGTGAGATCGAACTCCATGCCTGCATCGTGGCATGGGACAACGGGTCAGCGCCCATATCGCACCTGGACGTGCCGCCGACGTTCGGCTCGTTGCGCATCACGGGCATCGGTGCCGATACGACCTGCGTCGAAATCCGGGATTGTGTCGGGTAGCGCACTGATGGAGACGAGCTCCGCCGTCGGTGCCTCGGCGGGTTGATCGTCGAGACCGTCGAAGCGGAGTTGGACGATGCCCTTCGCCACCCCGGCGGGATCGAGCCAGTTCGCGTAGCCAGGATCTTCGAGACTCACGACGAGGTACTGGACGCCGTCGGGGGCGTGATGAGCCTGTTCCGCGGTGATGCTTGAGGTCGCGCTTGCGTATTCGAGAGAGCCGAACCAGAGGTCGGCGAGCTGGCTGCCCTGGTAGGGAGCGCCTGTGGGTGGAATGCGGATGACGAGGGCCTGGTCGGGTGCGAGGTCGTAGTGCCCGAGGGACATCCAACGGCCGACGACCCCGGCCTTCGCTCCGGGAGACATGAGTGGCCCGAGGGTGTTGGCTTCGAGGAAGGTGAGTGGGCCGTTCTCGATGAGCTCCGGCCAGCAGCGAACCGACGAGGCGATGTCGTCGGCGGCGCCGCGGATTCGTGCGGCAACCATCGTCGGCGAGTCTGTCGTCTTCCGGGCGCCCTCCCAGCCGACGCGATCGACGTAGACCGCCCCTGGATCCGTGTCGTCCCAGACCGACCAGATCTGGCGAATATTGAGGATCGTTGCCTCAGGCGGATTCACGAGCGTGCTTGGTCCGGTCACATCGGGGCCGAGCTCCACCGTAAAGGTGCCGTCGTCATCGAACGCGATGGCCTCGTCGGGCAGGTAGCCGACGCTGACGTCCTCCGCCCCATACGGCTCCCGACGGTAGAGCTGGAGTTCGATGCGGGCAGCCGATCCCTTGCGGCCCCAAACCCGGTACGCCTCACCGCCTCGGATCGGGGCGAACAGGTAGCGCTGATCTGGATTGTCGCCCCCGGTGCGAATGCGATCGTCGAGCACCCGACCGAAGGGGTGGTCGGCATCTCGCAACAGATGCTCTTCGAATCCCTTCACGAGCTGGCGGCCGAGATGCTGGTAACCGCGGGCGAGCCCTATGGGGTCG
>Ga0181574_10005021_pt1 | contig 11423 bp, 11 predicted proteins | sample 101ome_24_FD_145600 | JGI IMG/M metagenome (GOLD analysis project Ga0181574, IMG submission 145600) | Coastal salt marsh microbial communities from the Groves Creek Marsh, Skidaway Island, Georgia - 101410AT metaG (spades assembly) | ecosystem: Environmental > Aquatic > Marine > Intertidal zone... | reverse complement strand
AACTCAAAGAAGACTTTAATAAAATCACAAGTCTTGTGCGCAAGGTAAAGACTACTGAAGCGGATCGAGCAGAAGCTGCTAAACTGGTTCAGTACCACGTTTACGATTGTTATGATCACAACCAGCCCAACTTAACGTTTAACCAAAGGGATAGATTATTTACTAATATCTTTTTGCTAGTTCAAGATGACAAGATTGTGTCATCAGAATCAACTAAATCTACTACATACGAGGCCCTAAGTGATACGCAACCTCGGGTACAGGATGTAATCAAGCTTGTGGAAGCTCTTCGGGCTAATGATCAAGAAGAGCTAGACTCTATGTACCGTTACTATCTAGAGCAGGGGTATGAAGGACAAATGGTGCGTAACAGTACTCCATACGAATTCAAGCGTTCTAAGAATTTGCTCAAGCGTAAAGAGTTTATTACCGAAGAGTTTCGTGTTGTAGATGTACTTGAAGGTTCTGGTAACTGGGCTGGCTACGCAAAGCGCTTTGTACTTGAAATGTCAGACGGCACACAGTTCGGCAGCAACGTTCGTGGATCACAAGAAGAACTTCGTGCGCTGCTACACGCAGACGAACAGCCTACGTGGGCAACCTGTCGTTACTTTGAACTTACGCCAGACGGTGTTCCACGTTTCCCTGTTGTAATTGACTATGGGGTAGGAGAACGTGACGATTGATAAATAGTCTAAATGACTACATTTAAAATGATTACATTTCTAAATTACGATGATTATTATTCCGGCAAATGTTATACACTACCTGGAGATCCTAAGGAGGGGGTAGTTGACACTCTGTTAATTCCAAAGCATATAAAAAAAGATCCTAAAACTCTATATATAGAATTCCATTACTCGGAGCATTTTAGTGAAACTTTAATTTTAGATGCTATTAAAACAATAAAAAAAGAATTTGCTCACTGTAATATTTTACAATTTATTGCAACTGACGGGCCTCCGATAACAAACGACGATTGGTACACAATACCATCACATGTAAAACCAGCTTATCGTCCAGAATTCCAATTTTATTCTAGATTAAAGAAAGCATTTCCATTTTACACAGTAAATTTCTTTTATCCACAATTTGTATCGTTAAAAGATTATGATATAAAATGGGCGTGTCCTTCCTTACGTAGATATTGTAGAGAAGATTATGGTGTAAAACCAAATATAAATTCCATTAAATATAAATTAAGTTGTTTGATTAATAGACCTCAACTAGCTAGAACAATATTTGCTGCTTTGAGTTTGAATCTCAATTGCTTTCAAACATTTAATAAAGTATTTCAAAACCACATGCACGATGTAGATGTTTCTAAATTTACATCTCAAAAGTTAAAGGGATTATATAAAGAAAATATTGTAAAAGCAGCACAAACTTACTATATTGATAAAACATTTGTTGATAACAGTTGGGATAAAACCCAAGAAAGTCATAACCTAATACAAAAAGGATTTTGTAACGTCGTAATTGAAGATCCAGTATTTTGTGATTGGCGTCGCATAACTGAAAAAACGATGAAGCCTATGGTCTGTTTTCGTCCGTTTATTTTACTTTCAACACCCGGGACATTATCATATCTTCGCAGTCAAGGATTCAAAACTTTCTCAGCTTGGTGGGACGAGTCTTACGACGATATTACTGATCATTATAAAAGAATTGAAAAAGTTTATGAAATTGCTGAATTTATCAACTCGTTGACTAGACAAGATGTGCTTAATATGTATAATTCAATGCAAGAAGTTTTACTACATAATCAAAAAATGGTAAAAATATTTGCAGAGAAATCAGTATCGTCTTTGTTTCCAGATTAGTCTAGTAGGAATCCACTAACTTGGAGTGTGTACTTATCAGTAAGGCCTACGTTTGCACCTATGTGAGGTGTATCACTTCCCCACATGATACCTTGGCCCTGTTTCCAGTTATCAGCAGTTTTCCAGCCATTGTTAGTTTCGTACTGTATAAGATGTCCAGGTTGCCAATCTTCTAGGAATATGTTAGCTCTAACTTTAGTTCTCTTATCATTAGGGAACCTTTTGTTTATTTGAAAAAAAGTATCTCTGTGAATAGGTATAAAATTACCTGGAGATTGTAAAATAGCTGAAATAGTAACTACGTCAATGTTAAGCTTATAACCTATAATATCAAAATTTACCTGGCTAGGTTCAAAAAATATTTGACGAATTTCTGTATTATTTTTTGATACAGTAGCAGGAAAAGCGTCACTTTCTCGTAAATCACGTTGTTCATCTAATTGATGTTTTATACAACTAGATCCAACTGGATATTGTTGGGTTAAAAAATAATTAAAGTCGATGTCAAGTGTAATATTTTTTGGAATCATAGTAAACCTATTTATCTATAATCTTCTAAGATACCGTTTCGTCTTAGATCTAAAGTTGTACAATGCATGCCACCCGCTAGTGTCATGGCGTGCCTAAATTGTATAGGCACGCAGTCAATGCTATATTTTTCTAGTTCATGCATAAGTGATACTTGCATATCGTCACAAATAATTGTGTTAGGGTTTAAGCTAAGTATATTAAGTCCTATGTATGGAGAACACGGGGCAGAATACCCATCTATTTTAGTGCCTTGTGCTACGCAGTCTTCGAAATATATTTTATCCCAATTGGCAAATATTTCTGGACAATTGTCAGGGTTAACCCTTGAACTGTTAAGTAACACCAAGCCCGGACGTAAAGGTATAATTGTACTGTCAAAGTGTGAATAGCTATATAGCTCACTGTAGTGTAAACGATATCCCATGGGTTCGAGCAAGCGCTTTAGCCATTTAAAGCCTTTGAGATTACCGCTATTAGAAATTTGGAATAGTAAATCCTTGCCGACACGTACAATGTTAGGAGCATCAAATATTATTTCTTTATCTAAAAGAGTTGATCTTCCAGTGACATCATTTTCTAAATCATAATATTCGTCTAGCAAACGCGGCTTAGGGGCGCTAATCCATAGTGCGCCGTCTTCAAATGCTTCGTACAGAATATCTTCGTATAATCTTGTTTCCCAATATCTAGAACGAACAGGCGATGGTGTTTCAATTAGCATATCACCTAGAGGTAAAATAAGATCTCTAGGGCACCAACTATACCAGCCTTTGCTAGTCCAATCGAGCGTTGAGAACTCTTGATTCCAATCTATTATCTTAGGTCTGTGTACTTTTACGTTAGCTTTCTCTAGCACACTAACAAGGCCTTCAATGTCTTCGTTTGCTTCGTCAATTATGCTTTGAGGTAATTGTCCTTCCATATGAGCAATTTCATTCCATGCTTTGTCAGCATAAGAAAAACTATGCTGGGTCTTGTCTAAAGTGACTCTAGCATGGTAAGCATGACCTACTATAATTTCCTCTAATGGGTCCCAGTCGTTGTGAGTGTTAACTTTCAATTTGTCAAGCCTTCTAGTTCTGCACGGCCGTCCCATAAACGAGAAAAGCATAACCTATTTGAGTCTCTGCCACGATTATACTGAGGATATCGATCCGCATAGTCTATTCCAAAAGGTACACACGGAGAAAGACCTAGCCCTAGCTTATCGCACATTTCTAGTTGTTTGGATCTATATTTGTTTACGACCCAGTCAGCTGGGAATTCTTGCATCATTGCTGTGCCAACATATGCACTCATTAGGTTTATATAATTGTAGTTTTCTTCATTTATAACGTACAGCTGATCTTCTGCTTTTGTTTTTTGTAGTCTAATACCAATACGCATATTTTCAACTGGAAAAACTTTAGAAAGCGAACTTACTACATATTCTATACATGGCCTAGCAAAGTCAATTTTATAGTTTAGATATTTGCCTACAGTTAAGTTTAGATAAGCTAAGTCTAACATAACAGGCACACCTAGGTAATCACATTGATCTAATATATCATCTATGCCAACATAGTAATTGCCACTGTCAGCAAACGGTAAACTGATTAGCACTACGTCGCCAGCTTGGATAGGCTCATCTTCAAGCCAAGCAAAGTTATCTTCATAGCGCAGTGCTTTCATCATCTGATGATAGAAATATTCACCACGGGCTATACGTAGTCTTTTGTTTCTGTATCTTATGTAAAACTGTGCAAAGCTTTCTGTAGTGCCTTGTGTAAAACAAGCTTCGGTTAGTAAGTCTGCGTTATCAAAATCAAAAGGATCAAACATCCACAAAGGATAAGTTTCTATAAATTGTCGTTTGATGATTTCGGCTGCACTCATTTTTGCACTGTTAAGGGAGGTAAATTTTTTTATCGATCTATCTCTATGGCCTACAAGTAGCTGATCATGTATACCATAAGCACCACCGTAAATTTTTGATTTATTATCAGGCAAGTTAGTATAATATACTTTATTCTTCAAAGCTTAATTTTCCTTTTTTCTTTACAGCAAAGTTTTTATACTGTAGAGTTTTATCTAAATCCTCTTGATTTTTTATACACATGTATTCGTTTGCAAAGTGTATCTCTTTACCTTTATCTATTGCAAGTTGTAGCAATTCATCATGGATAGAATACATACTTAGAACTACAATACACTCAATAGGATCATCAAGCAACTGTTTAAAAATAGGTAAGTGGGTGAGAAATTCGTTTTCAAATTGCCAAGCGTTAGGTTTTATTTTATGTTGATTTAGGTATTTTTCGACAGTGCAACGTTGAACGTGTTTTGTTAACTGTTTATCATATTCACTATTGTTAGACAAATAACACAAAAAGCTTTTTGAATGATCTACGTGTATATCTGTAACATAATCTCCGGGCATCCTAAAAAACGCTCCGGGTAGTCTATTATGATATTCTTCGCCTTCTATAAGAACATGCCAATCAATTGCAAAACGAGTCATATCAGTCATATTATTAATATTGCCATGTATATGCTCTTGAGAAAACAAATGAGCCTGTCCCGGTTCTAATGTGACTGGTATAGATTCAAGAGTTGAATACAAATCAAATTTTGCAGCGCTTAATTTTTCTTCAATTGCAATTTTTGTTAATTTTCTACTATCTTCCAAGCTTGCTATCCACATAGAATTAGAATCATAACATTTAGTCAATGGCATCCATATGGTGCCTTGCCCTCTGCCGTTATCATAGAAAATGCCTTGATGAAATGGCAAACGTCTGCCTACAGCTACTTGATTAGGTATTACAATATTCAACGTAGGTTGTCGCTTAATAAGATATCTTTGACCATTCAATAAAGGTGCTATATAAGTTTCTGCAAACTTATCTAATAAAATTGACCATTCTTCTGTTAAAAATTCGTTTTGAATTTGTGCTGCAATTTCAAAAATTTCAGTAGGTGACAATTGTTGGTGTATTTTTTCTAAACTTTTAACAACAGGATATTTTTCTTGAATTTTTTTTAAAACAAGCAACGGCCAATTAAATTTATTTAAATCATAATTTAGTGTTGCATTGTCAAAGTTTTTTTGCAGTGATGGGTTCATAAAAATATTTACCATAGTGAAATTACTAAATGATATTTTTTTAAAATATGTTGACAATGTGTTAAATGTACTGTATTATAATGAATAATGTGGATAAATATTTCGCTATGATATATGCAACAAAAATTGGTATTGTAACTGGAGGGTTTGATCCTTTACATTCCGGACACATAGATTATATTAAAGAAGCTGCATCTAAAGTAGATATTCTTTATATAGGCGTTAATAGCGATTCATGGTTAGTTCGTAAAAAAGGCAAAGAGTTTATGTCTTTTGAAGAAAGACAATATGTTATTTCAAACTTAAATCTTCCTTGCGAATTCCATGCGATCGGTTTTTTAGATGGCGATAATACTGCAAAAGATATTATATATAAAGTAGCAGCTAAACACAAAAACTCTAGCATATGGTTTATGAACGGCGGGGATCGTACAAAATTAAATGTTCCAGAACAAGATATTAAATCTTTACCAAACGGAAACACATTGTCTTTTATATTCAACATAGGCGGATCTAATAAAAAGAATAGTTCTAGCTTGATATTAGACGAATGGAAAACACAAAAGACCTTAAGGGATTGGGGTTACTGGCGAGTGTTAGACGATAAAAATACAGTTAAAGTAAAAGAGTTAGTTATTGAACCTGGTAAAACTTTAAGTGATCAACGACACTTTCACCGTAGTGAACATTGGTATGTTCTTAGCGGGCGTTTAAATATTGACCTTGAATTTGCAAATGGGGATAAGCAACTTCAAGTACTTAACAATCATACAACTTTTGTAATTAATCAGGGCACATGGCATCGACCCTATAATATCGACGATGAGCCAGTACATATTATAGAAATACAGTACGGAGAAAAGTGCGTCGAAGAAGACATAGAACGTCGCACATAGGAAAAATCATGATATTAATCACAGGAGCAGAGGGCTATATAGGTTCTCATCTTAAAGACTATTTGAACGAAAAGAACGAAGTTGTTGAAGCGTTTGAAGGAGATGTCCGTGATGAGGAAGCGTGGAAACATTATTCTAGCAGAATGTACAGCACTGTTATTCATCTAGCAGCCCTTACAAGCGTGACAAAATCTTTAGAAAATCCTGAAGACTTTTTTGATACTAATGTTTCAGGAAGTGCAGTTACATTTCATTTTGCATCTCAACTTGCAAGTAAAGTATTATATGCGTCAAGTAGTAATGCAGCACAATGGTGGGCAAACCCATACGGTGCTACGAAAAAAATGACAGAACTAGTAGCTGCACCTTATAATAATGTAAAAGGTATGCGTTTTAGAAATGTATGGCCCGGAAGGCAGGACATGCTTATACAAAAGCTAAAATCTAAACGGGTAGATTTTATTCATTCTAATCACAAAAGAGATTTTTTGCACGTAGAAGATTTGTGCAATGCTGTAGATGTAATATTAGATAATTGGGATGACTGTCCTAATGTTGTAGATGTTTGTACTGGAGAATTAGTTGCAATTAAAGATGTTGCAAAAAGATATTATTATACCGGCGAATATAGAGATGAATCACCAAGTTACGAAGTTGAGTCAAATGAAGGCGACCCTGCTTGGTTAATTAGCAAAGGTTGGCAGCCTGAGCATAGAGTGCTCTGGGAAACAATTTAATTAGCAATAAATATACTACACTTTATGGGAGAGGTATATTGAAGGCTTGGATAATTCTAAAAGAACGTAATAAGTATACCAAATACGAAACTGACCGTTTGCTGGATGAAGGAAATGGCGACCTAGAATTAGTCCTTCATCCAGACATTGACATCCTTGTAGGGAATAATGGCCGAGACAGTCTTCGTAAGAAAAAGAAATTTGTTGATTTACCAGATGTTGTAATACCAAGAACAGGGTCGGGCACAGGGTATTTTGGTCTTAGTGTATTAAGGCATTTAGAAAAATTAGGTGTACCGCTGGTTAATAGTAGCACAGCAATAGAAGCAACAAAAGATAAATTATGGTCAAGCCAAATTTTTGCAGAGAATAACTTACCAACTCCAAAAACTCTTCTTGTAAAGCAACCTATTGATTCTCAGCTTGTTAAGAAAGAAATTGGCTTTCCGGCTGTCATTAAAATTTTTGCAGGTAGTTATGGTAAAGGTGTTCATTTAGTACAAAATCAAAATGAGTTTACAGATTTTACAGATTTTGTTTACGGTATAAAATCAGATGAAGCAATGATAGTGCAGCAATATATAAGTTCACGTCCGGGCGAGGATCTGCGTATATATGTAGTAGGTAACAAAGTTTTAGGAGCAATGAAACGTTCATCTACTGACGGTAGTTTCAAAACAAATATTACAAGAGGTGCTGTAGGATCAAGCTTTCCTATGAATGAACGAATAGAGCAAATAGCTTTGGATACTGCAAAAGCATTAGGTTTAGATATTGCTGGGATAGATTTACTGTTCGACGGCGAAGACTATAAATTGTGCGAAGCTAATTCCGCTCCTGGTTTTTTAGGCTTTGAAAAATATACAGGTGTTAATGTAGCAAAAGAAATAGTTGACTTTGCACGATCTAAATGTTAATATATACGTACATTAACTAGAGATGACAATGCCTAAATATTCACAACGCTACTTTAAACCCGAAGGCTTTAAGTTCAAAGACAACTGGTATGTAGGTTTCGAATGGACAGTGCCTGGCAGCAAAGCTGGCACTGACTACACTGTAACACTAACTGAGAAAGGCTTTACTTGCGAGTGTACAGGCTTTGGCTTTCACGGCAAATGTAAACACAGCAAGAAAGTGGTTGACAACTTTGTGTAACATGTTATAAATATAATTGTTCGTTGATGAAGCGAGCGGAACGTATACAGGACAGGGGTGCAAATCCCCTCACCTCCACCATAAACACATGAGGATAGAATGACTTGGGATTGGCACTGGATTGGTTCGTTTAAAGGAACCCCCTTTATATGGGGCGATTTTAGATATAATAGTGGCGATCCATATAAAAGTTATCGCTTTGGTCCATTGCTAATTCGTGTGTTCATGAGGGGGGTGAATTAGGATCGACTGGTGCGGAAAGCAAGTGGAGACAAACCGATTGATACCGTAAGTATCACTTAAACTAAATGCTAACAACTATGTAGCACCTAAGGCTTACGCTCTCGCAGCATAAGTTTTACGGGTCCGATGGGAACCTTGGAACAGAATCCCATCACTCTATATTGGCGAGTGTGCTGAGGTGGATATGCTAATACAGCATCCTTGGGGGACAAGGGATTGGCGATGCATTGATATCTTGACAGTGAAACGGTCCTTGACGTACACTCACTAATATAGAGTTCTAACAGAATACTTTTCAATGTTTTCGGGTATTAGGCATTGAGGAGTTACCGGGCAACGCCCATGGGTCATCGTAGGAAGGCCGATTTCAGGACAGCAATGTAACTGATCTTAAATACCCATTGTTTAATGGTACGTACCATTTGGTACTTTGGTCCGGCGGGAACCTAAGTAAAATCCCGCCATTTTCATTTGACAAACTTCTCAATCATATATATACTACTATTATAACTTAGAGAGGACAGCAAAATGGCCGCACGTAAAAAAGCAAAAACTGTTACAGTTAGAAAAGGCAACAAGCTCAAGGCCCCTGAGTGGACTGGATGGGAGTCTTGGGATGGTAAAGCTTATCATCAGTTTTCAAAAGACACTTTCAAGTTTTACTATGAAAACTTCAAGCCTGCTGATTTGCTGCCGGCGCTGTTTAACTGGATGAAAGAAAACGGATACACCAAAGATGATGTATCTGATGCAAAAGCTGCACCTTATATTGAAACAACACCTGCTATCTATGCAAACATGTTGCTAAAAGGTATGCCTGCATTTGCACCTGCTGAAAATGAATACTGGACGAGTTTGCCAGGCACAATGGGCGAATTAGAACCTGTTGATAAGTTTGTACACGAAGAAGTAAAAAACTGTATTACTAGAGGTAAGCAAGCCAAGCTAGAAAAAGCAGCAGAAGACAAAGAACGTGCAATTCGTGAAGGTCAACCTACACTTACTATTCAGCAACGTATTCGTCAACAGGCCATTGCTGCTACAGAAGACATTGACAACTGGCTCGAAGGCTTTCTTACACAACCTAAAAAGTTTGATGTTAAAGCCTTTGATGTTGTAAAGCACTTTAAAGACAAAGCTGTTACACAAGCTCATGCACGTAAAATTCTTGCGTTTTATCAACCACTAAAGGATGAGTTTATTCTTATTCAGAATATTCCTACGCCGGGTAAGTTGAAAAAGATGAGCGACGCAGACCGTGACAATTACGAGCAAATTAAACAAGCGTACAAGCATCTTAAGAAAACAGATGTAGCAAAATATCTAGATGCGCTAGAAGCTATTGTAGACGCTTGTACGCACGTTATTGACGCCAGCAAAGCTACTCGTAAGAAGCGTACACCACGTCCTAAGAGTGTTGACAAAGTTGTACAAAAGCTAAAATATTGCCAAATTGATGACAAATATAAAATCTCAAGTGTTACGCCAAGCAGTATTGTAGGAGCAAGTGAGCTTTGGGTGTTTAACACTAAAACACGTAAGATCGGCAAGTATGTAGCAGATAAGATTGATCCAACAGGACAAGGGCGTGATGGTAGTGGCTTGAGTGTGAAAGGCACAACTATTATTGGCTACGACGAAGCTGCTAGTATTCAAAAGACTCTGCGTAAGCCAGAAGAACAGTTGAAAGAGTTTAAAGCAGCAGGTAAAGTAAAGCTGCGCAAGTACCTAGACAGCATTGCTACTATGGAAACTAAACTTAACGGAAGAACAAACGAACACACTGTTCTGCTTAAGGTCAGTTAAAAGTTGAAAAGGATGATGAATAATGATTAAGGACGATGAAAAACTTAACAGATTCCTACAAGCTCAAGAACAACAATATGTAATTGCTCTTTACGAGCTCGCAAATGGACAAAAGACAACACATTGGATTTGGTTTATTTTTCCTCAGCTAACAGATCTAGGACATAGCGAAACAGCTAAGTTTTATGGGTTAAATGACAAATACGAAGCAACTGATTATCTAAATCATCCGTACCTAGGTAGTAGGTATTATGAATGTTGCCATGCTTTGATGTCTCATGCTGACAAGTCGGCTGAAACAATAATGGGCAGCGAAGTAGACGCCCAAAAGCTTCAATCATCCCTCACCCTCATGCAAATAGCAGGTGCCGACGATATTGTAGAACAATGCTTAATGACGTTTTATAATGGCAATCCGTGTGTTTATACTAAGCAATTACTCAAGGCTTAACACTTTTACCTCATCAGATAAATATATGCATGTCGAACCATGCTAAACAAATAGTTAAATTACAAGACGGTCTAAACGCACTGTCTTTTTTAATACAAGAATCTTTAGAAAAAGATACTTCTCAAGATAAAGCTGAAATTACTGCTTTTGTTAGTAATACTTTGCGGAAGTATGCCGATAAACTTGTAAAAGATAGTGCATCTCAACTAAGTGAAGATCTTACTAGTTTAATAGATAATAAAATGACTAGTATCAGTAACGATTACACATTACTATCAAATAAAATTAACTCTTTTGAAAAACCTACATTTTATGATAGAGAAATATCAGGCAATAAAATACACGGCGGATTAATTACTGATTTTTCTAGTAGGGGAATAAAAGATAGTGCTACTAAAAATATACTAACAATTTCTGATGTCGGTATTAAAGTTGATGTAATTGATACTTCGTGTATAAGTAACAATCTCACTATCGAAGGTAATTTAGAAACTACAGGCGAAATAAAAGCTGGCAAAATTACTGTAGACGAAATAACTGCTGATGTAAGAATTTCACGTACATCACCTTTAGTGTTTGAAAACACAGAGACAGACTCTATTGCTAATAAAGGTATACTTTGGACTGGCAGTGGACACACAAAACAATTTGTATTTTTGCCAGGCCATGATA
>Ga0181574_10005019_pt1 | contig 11430 bp, 10 predicted proteins | sample 101ome_24_FD_145600 | JGI IMG/M metagenome (GOLD analysis project Ga0181574, IMG submission 145600) | Coastal salt marsh microbial communities from the Groves Creek Marsh, Skidaway Island, Georgia - 101410AT metaG (spades assembly) | ecosystem: Environmental > Aquatic > Marine > Intertidal zone... | reverse complement strand
GGCTGCGGGATAGCCATGCTCAGCGGTCCCCGACCGAGGAATGCCAGGGGATCGTCTTTCGTTCAACAAAAGTCACGATTCCGTAGAAGATGAGTGCAATGGTTGCCGAAACGGCGACCGCCGCCCAGATTCTAGGCGTGTCGTTGGTGTAGGCGGCGGTGAGAATGAGATAGCCGATTCCGGCATTCGCCTGAATAAATTCCGCAACAACCGCAGCGAGCACTGAAGCTGCCGATGCGACTCGCAGGGCCGCAAAGAAGAACGGGAGCGAAGAAGGCATTCGAAGCTTTGTCAATTCCTGAAATCTTGATGCGCTGAGGACACTGAATAGGTCCACCTCGCGACGATCAGCCGCCTTGAGCCCCTTTAGTGTGTAGATAGCAACGGGAAAGAATGTGAGAATGGCGGCAACGACCACCTTCGAGGTCATGCCAAAGCCGAACCAGATGATCACCGCGGGAGCGATGGCCACGATGGGAATATTGAGGCCAATAACGAGGTAGGGAGACATACCTTTCTCGAGGAATCGCCACGAGTCGAGCACGACAGCTACAAGCACTGCTGCCACGACACCTATGGCGAAGCCCACGGCTGCCTCAACGAGTGTCACCCAGCCATTCCGTAGCAGGGAGTCCGGGTTTTCTACTGCCTCCTGCACAATCAACTCTGGTGACGGAAGGATGTATTTCGGCAGACCCCACACATTCGAAGCGAAGTACCACACAGCCACGACAATCACTGCGATGAGCAGCGCAGGCCACAAGCCGACTAGCGAGGCGCGCGCTTTGGTTGAAATTGCATTTGTTGACTGGTCGCGTCCGGCTTTGGGTTCGACGCTGGAAGTCGAAATCTCAACACTCATAACGAGGTGGCTCCCGTTCCGTGAGACGCTCCAAAAAGGGCCTGTTCCGCTCTTTGCCTTAGATCGTTGAATTCTTGAGAAAACAACTGATCAGTTGTCCGTGGTCGCGGAAAGGAAACGTGATACTCCTCGATGATGCGACCAGGTCGCGTAGCCATGACAACCACCCGGTCAGACAGTTGGATGGCTTCCCGAATGTTGTGGGTGACGAAGAGAACAGTGCTATCCGTCGTCATGAAGATTTCCGTGAGCCATTGATTCATGTCGTCGCGAGTGATCTCATCTAGGGCCGCGAAAGGTTCATCCATCAAGATGATGTCGGGCTCCAAGACCATGGCTCGTGCAATCGCCACTCGCTGTTGCATGCCGCCTGACAGTTGCCGTGGAAAATGCTTGACGAAGTCACTTAAGCCGACCCTTTCAATCATTGCTTCGGCCTTTGGCAATGCGTCTTTGCGACTTACGCCTGCCATTTCGAGTGGCAACAGCACATTTTTCAGAACATTTCGCCACTCAAGGAGGGTCGCGGATTGAAATACATACCCAATATGCCGCTCTTTCACAGCCTGCTTTGGAGTCATTTGGTTTACAGAGACTTCACCGGATGTTGGCGTTACTAGGTTTGCGATGCACCGAAGGACAGTTGTTTTGCCGCAACCGGAGGGACCAATGAGAGAGACAAATTCATTCTTTCCAACGGACAAATCGAAGCCCAGAACAGTCAATGGTCCTGCGGCAGACTCAAACGTTATGCCTAGGTCCCGCACCTGCACTGCAACGTCCACTGACGATCTCCTTCCGCAAAGTAAATTACCGGACTGGGACTATCCTTAATGATGATTTGTCACTACTTCTGTGCCTCGGTCCGAATGGCGGGCTGACAGTCCCACCCGCAGACGGTGTCATCTTGCGACACAGCCCACGGGTGGGAAGTCCATCAACTACTGCTGCTTTTACCAGGTGATTTCTCGATACTCACTTGGCACCGCATCCACAAACTGGTTGTCGAATCCAGCCGGAACATCCTGGGGCTCTTCCAGGAGCCCGATGTCGAGAGTCGCGTCATGCGAGGTCTGCCAACTTGACTCCACCATGTCACCGATTACGCCAGACTCCTCAGCCGGACCTTGGGACATCAGATCGCACATCTCATCAACCTGAATGACTTGGAGATCTAGATCCAGATCCGGGGCCGCATCAACGGTGTATTGCGCGCCAGCCGTTCGGTTTTCCTCACTGGAGCAAACCCACTGCCATCCGCGCAGAGTCCCGGTAACGAGGCCTTGCACGACCTCAGGGCGCTCCGCAACTGTGCTTTCGAGCGTGAGGATCGAGTCGCCAGGCAGGAACAAGCCCACGTCGCTGGGACGCAACTCGTACATGTTGTCAGGGCCGTACCCCTCCTTATAGGTGATGTGCTTCTCGTTCCATTCAGTGGCGCTCGCGCAATCAAACGCATCTTGGAAGAACTCTTCCATGGAGAACTTCTGAGGTAGCCATTCAACATCTTCAACGGCCACACCTGATGCTTTGGTGGCGGCTTGAATGCCGGATTCGCCCCCGCCGACCCAGATGCCGATCTTCTTGCCGGCGAGCTTGTCAAAACCGTCAATTCCAGTTTCTTTCTTGCAGACAATCAATAGGCCGTCTGCTTGGTTGATTCCACCAACGCCTACAACCGGAATTCCTTCCTGCCGGTTGGTGTAAATCCCTGCAGGGTTCATGACTGCAAAGTCAGCTGAGCCCGAAGCCAGGAGTGCACCTGCCCTAACGTCAGGGCCACCTGGGATGATCTCAACATCCAGGCCTTCCTCCGCAAAGAAGCCCTGCTCAACGGCCGCAAACTGTCCTGCCGACTCTCCCTGGATGACCCACGGCTGAACATATTTGATCTTTACTAGCTCCTTCGGTGCCTCCTCCTCAGGCGCATCTGCGCCTCCGGAGTCATCCGAACCCGAGTCATCTGAACCGCTGTCCGCCGAATCACTTGTGGTGGCATCACCGCTGTCCGTGGATTCGCTTGAAGAGTCCTCGCTGCTACAGGCACCAGCAAGGACCAACACGCCAGCCGCACCTGCAGCCAACATTACGCGCGCGAGACCGCGCGACTTGCGCTTAAGTGTTGTCACGAGTTTTCCGCCCCTTCCCTGAGCGATATTCCATCTCTATTGAACGGAACAGATTGAAAAATGTTCTTCTGCTTCCTTTTCAATACTGAAATGACACACCCGTCTCCGACAAGTGTCAAGCGCCTTTCGTGAGTCGGCAAGAAGTCGTTATGGGAAAAGGATTTGCTGGACATTCCGGCACAATGTGTTGAACAAAAGTGCCTACTTGGCGATGGTGTCCTTCGGAATCTCGTAAAGATCTATCGCAGAGGTAGCCAAAACGGCGAGCGCGTCTTGATCATCAAATGCACTACGGATGGCAGCAACGTTTGCAACGGGATCCGCTATTGAGAATGGGTGATCCGTGCCAAACATCAAATGATCTGTCCCGACCAGATCAGCCGCCGTCAACAGCGCGCGAGGGTGGTAGAGGACCGAGTCAAGGAACAGCCGGTCCACAACATCGCTCGGGGGAGTAGGCATCCGGTCAACGAGACCAGGGTCCGACGCCCAACCCGCATCCAACCTGCCTGCAAGAAAAGGCAGCGTGCCCCCACCGTGTGAGCCAACAAGCCGCACTCCGGGGAATCGATGAAGAACTCCAGAGAAGATCAGACGGGCAAGGCATACTGTCGTTTCAAGCGGAAAACCAACGGCGACGGGCATGGCGTGGCCAAATCCCTCAAGTTGGTCGAGGGCTAGCCCATAGTGCGGATGGATAAGTAGCGGCAAGCCTGTCTGCTCAAGTGCCGCCCACACTGGATCTAGTTCGGGTGCGTCAAACGTGTAACCTGCCAGGCGCGTACCAGTAATCGCCCCGAACAGATCCTCCCGAGCTGCGATTTCTCTGACCACAAGAGCAACGTTCTCCACACCAGCACCGGGCAGCGCCCCCATTCCGAGGATTCGCCCGTTTGTTCGAGAGCCCAATGTCGCAAAGTCCTCATTAACCTGACGAGCAATCTCTAGGCCATCGCTCTCATCGAGGAAGTCGAGCCACGGGTTTCCCAAGGACAGGAGGGTTTGGTCAATCCCGAATCGCTCCATATACGTCAATTTGCTGTCGAGCGACCAATAGTCGTCTGTGATTACTCGACCCCCGTGATTCGGGTCCTCTTCCTCGGGAAAGATGACAAATTCCTCTATTCCATCCCGACGCGAAACTCGAGGGATTGATCTCCGGTTATGCAACAGGTCGAGGTACCACCTCGGGTAGAAGTGCGAATGAATGTCGAGAACCGTTTCCCCGTCGTTATTCAATTGCTCATCCCTCTCGCCAGTGGTGCGGCGCTACCCCATCTGCTGTTGGCCTGCCACACATTGAACGAGTCTTCAAATGCGTCGCACAAAAAAATAGTACTCGCAGACGGTTGTTCATTTCTGGTTTTGACATATCCCTTGAAGAAAGTTTGTAAATTGGCTCTCGTCGTCACAGACAACCAACAGCGCGCTCGTGTTCTTGAGGAGAGGGAGTTCCAGACTTTGTTCCTAAATCGGGCAAGAAACGAGGTTGCAAGAGAGTTTTGCAGCCAGGACCCGGTGCCCATGTTCATGGATGGCGAATGGGTTCTGGGAGACAGCGAGGCCATACCTGTACTGGACCCTGCCACATCTCGGCCTGTGTGCGAGGTCAGTAGCGCTGGACAGGAACAGGTTCACCGCGCCGTTCTCGCCGCACGCCGCTCCTATGAGCAACGACATTGGGCTGGGCTGCGACCCGATCAGCGAGCGATGGCCTTGTATCGATGGGCCGACCTTCTTGAGAGAGACCAGCAGGTTCTTGCCGAACTCGAAACGATCCAAACTGGAAAGCCAATCCGCGAATCTCGCACCGATGTGGCACGCGCCCTGGACGGTATTCGCTTCTATGCGGCCGCGGCTCGCAATATTCACGGTGAGGTCATTGACGTCAGTCACAAGCATCACAGCTACCTACTTCGTCAGCCGCTCGGAGTCGTCGCCGCGATTGTTCCCTGGAACGTTCCGATTGTGCTCGCAGTATCGAAGGCAGCACCCGCATTGGCTGCAGGCAACTCGGTGGTAGTGAAGCCCAGTCAAGCAACCCCCTTGACGGCTTTGTACTTGGCGCGACTGTGGGAAGAACTAGACCTCCCTGACGGCATCTTCAACGTGCTGAATGGTCCCGGGGCAAGCGTCGGCGAAGGCCTGTGTCTTCATCCGGCGGTCACCGGCATCAGCTTCACCGGCGGAACGGAAACTGGTCTACGGTTGGGAGAATTGGCTGCATCCCAGAACAAGAGGCTCATGCTCGAATTGGGGGGCAAGTCTCCCAATATTGTGCTGGCCGACGCAGACCTCACTCGGGCAATTCCCGGCTCAGCCAATGCAATCTTCTACGGGCAGGGGCAGATATGCGCTGCTGGATCCAGACTCATTGTTGATGCCGCGGTGTACGACGAGGTCGTCGAAGGTGTGTGCACTATCGCTGAATCGATTCGTATCGGTGATCCTTTCGACGAGGAAACGGAGTTCGGCTGCGTCACCTCAACTTCACACCGAGACAGTCTCGTTGACTGGATCGACCAGGCATGCAACGACGGCGCAACGCTCAAGGCGGGCGGCGGCCCGGCAACAGTTGCTGCACTTCCAGAAGGTGCATTCATGCAACCGACCGTGTTGGTAGATGTAGCTCCGTCTGCACCCATCAAGTGTGAAGAGGTCTTTGGGCCCATTCTCGTCATTGACCGAACTTCGAGTGTCGAAGATGCGTTGGCCCTAGCAAACAAATCCCAGTTCGGTCTCAGCGCTGGAATATGGAGTCGCAACTTGCCTCTGGCCCGCACGATCGCTAACCGCCTGGAGTCAGGTGTTGTGTGGATCAATGACTACGGAATCTTCAATCCAGCGATGCCTTTTGGTGGTACCAAACTGAGCGGAACCTCGCACCGCGAATGGGGCATCCTCGGACTTGATGCCTACCTGGAACACAAGTCCATTTGGGAGTCATCTGAATGAACCGATTCAAAGATCGCGTAGCCGTCATTACGGGCGGTTCCCAGGGCATTGGGCGCTCTTATGTCGATGCTTTCGTCCATGAGGGGGCGAGGGTTGCCGTACTGGACATCAATGACCCATCTGTCACCTTGGCTGACCATGCGAACGCTCCCGTGGTTGGGTTTCAAGTCGACGTCACAGATAAGTCGGGCGTTCAACAAGTCATCGACGAGATTGTCACTCGCTTTGGGCAAATCGACATCGTCATAAACAATGCCGCCTACTATGAAGGGCTCACTTTCCAACCGTTCGACCAGATTTCAAGCAGGGACTGGGACCGGTCCATGAGCGTGAACGTCAAGGGTGTGTGGCACGTTTGCTCCGCCGTTGCCCCACATATGCGGGAACGGAACTACGGACGCATTATCAACATTTCAAGCAACGTAGTATTTATGGGCAAACCCAACTTCCTCCACTATGTGACGTCTAAGGGTGCTGTGTGGGCGTTATCAAATGCGATGTCTCGTGAGTTCTCCGGCACATCCATCACAGTTAACTGCGTCGCACCTGGCTACACCATCACATCAGCGACTCGCGGAATGGGCTCTCCCGAAACTGTCTTCGAACTTGAGAGGCAGATTCTGGAAGCTCAAAGCATCAAGCGGCTCCTTGGTTCTGAGGATCTGGTGGGAGCAGTTCTCTACTTGGCTTCGGATCAGGCAGCGATGGTGACTGGCCAAACAATCACCGTTGATGGCGGAGTCATTGTCGGATAGGGCATCGAAGTGACGCATTCAATAGAAACCGTATGTGGCCCCGTAGCCAACGACGAGTTGGGGTGGACACTGGCCCACGAACACTTCTTTACGGAGACCTACAACTCTCCAGGTATGTATCTTGCAGATCCACAGATCGCTCGATTGGAGCTCGCCGACGCAGCACAGGTCGGCACCCAGACGGTTATTGACCTCACCACACTGGACATGGGGAGAGACCCTCAATCTCTCCGTGCTTTGTCTCAAGATACCGGCGTCAACATAATCATGGGCACCGGCTGGTACACCCAAGCCACTTATCCGGAATGGATCAACTCAACCCCAACAAACGAGCTCGCTCAGATTCTCATCAACGATATTCACGATGGAGTCGACGGCGTTCGTCCGGGCGTCATTGGCGAAATTGGCATCGCCAGTTCGACTCTCGACGCTCGCGAGGAGCGCGTTCTGCGTGCTGTCGGGCGAACACATGTAGCAACTAATCTGACGATCTTCATTCATCAGCAACGAACATTCAGCGGTCCCCTGGCGCTTCAAGTGCTTACCGAGGAAGGGGTCTCACCCCATCGCATTGTCTTCTGCCACATGGATTCAATCGAAGCCAAGACGGTCCACACGGATGCTTCCTCCATGGGGGTTTGGCTGTCTTACGACCGCCTTCAAGGATGGGATTTGGTGCACCAACTACAGCCATGGGAAGTCGAGAGAAGACTGGATCTACTTCTCACTGCTCGGCAAGAAGGCTACCTCGACCGTATTCTCCTTAGCACCGATTGCTGCGTGAAGGGTGATCTGCGTCGCTACGGAGGACCTGGGTACGTCTTCACTCATGGAGATTTCGCAAGACTTCTGTCTGATCATGGTTTTTCAGACGGGGAACTTGACCAACTCTTCTCTTCGAATCCACGGCGAGCCCTCACGGGTTGTGCCTAGCGTTCATTCATTGCGGCGGACAAGACAACGTCCATATTCTCAATCGGCGTTCTGGCTTCAAGCGCCTCAACAGTTGCGGCTGTAGTCGTCACCCAACCGAAGTGGGTTGAAATGTCATATAAGGCGGAGAGCTGCTCCAGAGGAGACATCGCTCCCACTGCATCCTCTGGTACGACGACATCGTATCCGCGGAAGAAGGCGTCATGAGCGGTCGCCCTCACGCAAATATTGGTCAGAACCCCCACAAGTATCGCGTGACGCAAACCACAGTCCCTCATAACCAAATCGAGGTCGGAATCAAAGAATCCTGAATAGCGGCGCTTAATTACCACAATGTCACTGTCTTCTACCTTCAGCGATGCCACCACCTCAGAGCCCCATGTGCCTTCTCGCGAGTGCGACATGCGCCGGGCAAAGTTGCTGCGTGGCCGAAGGTTTGGTCTGTGCTGTTCATTCACAAAAACTACTCGTCCGCCTGAGTGACGCACCGAATTCAAGATTTGGTTTTGCTTTTCACACAGCGTTAGTGAATCGGGATTGCCCAGGAGTCCCTCCTGCTGGCAAAAATCGTTGAGCATGTCTATCACCAGAACGGCAGTTGCCTGAGGCTCAAGTGTGAGGGGTCTACCAAAGAGCCGGCGTTCTCTGTAGGGGTCAAAGTCGGTCATGATTCCCTCCACCGTCGTACAGTCGCGAAGCCGCCATTTGGGACTCCTTCACAAGACCCACCTCGTCAACCCCGACTACTCTCCCTTCCGACACAACTGGCACCCCACCAACAAAGACGTACTGCGCACGAGATCCGGAATAACACCGCATCAATAACCAATCAAGCCGCGAAAATGACTCCTTGGGTGTGCCAGCGAAATCCATATCCGATGCATCCCACAGGGCAAAATCGGCGAGGTTTCCGGTCTGCAACGTCCCCACGCCCTGCCAGCCAATTGCTTCAGCACCACCTCGGGTACAAGCGTCCAAGACCGTTGCCGGGACAACTCTTGTCTGTGAGTCATTTCGGAGTGCCAACCGTGCCTGCTGGAGTTGCCAGGCCAATTGAGCCTCACCAAGCATTCCCCCTCGATCGTTTGACGCAGCGCCGTCTACGCTCACAGCGATTCGATTGTTGCGCGCAGTCCACTCATCAAGAGGCGGCGTCGGATACCCCAGCAGTGCACTGCAACTCGGGTTGTGAACGACCCCTACGCCGGCCTCACCGAACCTTGCGACATCACTGGCCTGTAGCCGGGATCCGTGAGCAAGCCAATTTCCGCGTCGCACGAGACCTACACGCTCAGCCATTTCATAGGCGTTCTCATCGGTTTGAAGAGTCCCGTCAATTGGGTGAAAGTGTGTATGTAGGTGACTTTCAGCCACCGTTGCGACTTCGTCAAGCGCCCGGTGGAATTCGCCCCCGTCATCCACCACTGGAGTTGTAGGCCCAGCAGCCCATCGCAAGCGATCACTTGTTGCACGCGACAATGTCACAGCAGTTCGGCGAAGTGCTTGATCTGGTGGCTCCACTAGACGAGCAACATCAACATCCTGCGCTGCCAGGCGTTCCTGAAGCGGACCTTCCAGGCGTGGGGCACATCCACGCACGTACAGGAGGCGAATGCCAACCTGATCGGCAGCGTCGACTACCGGAGAAACATGGTCCTCGTCCCGGGGATGCAAATACTCAAACCCCGCCACCGTGGTGCACCCGCCAAGAAGCGCAGCTGTAGTGGATACCAGGGCACCCAGTCGTGTATCCGCAGTGCTCATTTTTGACCATGCCCGATAGTGAACATCTAGCCAATCGATCAGCGACCCTGGTGCGTGAACCCCCCTCGATAGTCCCTGATAAAGGTGATGGTGAGCGGCAACGAAGCCTGGCAGTAAGACGTATCCGCGGGCATCAAGACTTTCCTTCGCCGATGGAGCCGCCCCTACACCTGATGCCTTGACCCGCCCTTCCTCGATCAGCAACCAAGCGTCGATCAAGGGCCTCATGCGCCAGTCCACAACGAGTGCGCGAATATCGTGAATAACAAGGTCACCCATGGAGACATCCAAGACTAACGGCAGACAACCTAGGAAACTCCTCCACGGGGACTCGATTCCGCAGTGGCAGCGGCGGCGATGCGGTCGGCTATTGCCGCTTGATCGCTATCGTTCCCAGGAAGTTGAGCGACAGTCACACGAATATGGCCTTGAAGAGTAGAAAACGGACTCCCCGGGGCCACGCGGATTCCCTCGGCTGCGAGCATCAGCAAGGTCGCTCGCTCATCCCTGACTCCCACCCAAAGATTCACTCCGTCACCCGGGTGCACATGCACGCCCTTCGCTTCCAGACGCTCCGTCAATCGTTGCGTGCGGCGGCTGTACTCGTTGCGTGCACGAGAAACGGCTTCGTTCGAATCTGGATCATCAAGCAAAGCGACGAGCAGAGATTGGAGAATCCGGCTGGTCCACCCTGGCCCCAACATTCTTCGAGCCATGAGTGGATCCACGATGTGTGGCGGGCCGCTGAGTCCGGCGATCCGCAAGTCGGGTCCATGCGATTTGGAGTAACTTCGAATGTGGACAACTCGGTCGGGCATATGGGAACCCAACGACAGATCCTCAGCCCGAGCGATTAGCCCAGAGTGATCCGCCTCAACGACAACGCACTCGGAAGTGGCGAGAATGTGAGTCAGATGCTGTCCTCTCTCGTGGGTTAGGGAAGCGCCCGTTGGGTTTTGGGCACGAGAGTGCATGAAGACAGCTACAGGATCTCCCGTTAGGGCTGACTCCAGCGACTCAGGCACCATCCCCTGATCATCAAGTTCAACTGGAATCAGTTCAGCTCCGCGCGCCTCCAATAGATCAAGCAGCGCGGGAAACCCCGGATCCTCAACTGCAACCCTGTCACCAAGACCGACCACCTCGTCAATTACCCTCGAGAGGCCGTCAAGAGCTCCATCAACCGTAACAATTCTTTCGGATGCGTACGGCCAGGAACTTCGAAGTCTGTCCCCCAGTTCTGGCAAGACAGGATCATCAAGGTAGCTCGTAGTCCATCGGAGCGATTCCGAATGGAGAGACTGAAATGCTTTGTCCAGCGGTGGCAAAAGGGCAGCGTCCGGCATGCTCGTGGATAGGTCGACTCCGCTTCCATCTGCGACTAAACCAATGCTCAGATATCGAATCGGTCTGCTTGGCTCTGCGCTACTCCGCACGTATGTCCCCGCTCGTCCGCGGGATTCAATGGCTCCGACAGCGCTTAAGGCCTGCCACGCTTCACTCACCGTGGCTGGGCTCACACCCAACTGTGCTGCGAGGTCTCGCACCGTAGGAAGTCGGTCACCCACCACAAGCCGGTCTGCCCTGATGAGTCGATTAACTGCGGCTGCTATCCCCTTCGGAGAACCGTCAGTAATGGCTGCAAGCACCATGTCCGTCACCGCAGGGTCTATGGCTTGGGACCCCCTCAGGGGCGCGAGTGACATCCAGCCTCCTGATTCTTGAACTCGGCCACAGCCTTAGGTTGCTATGGCACCCTTATCCATCGGGCGTCAAGCCGCACAAATATATCCGAAAGCCACTGCCCAAAAGTCCTTTTGTCTAAACTGCAGAGTAATACGAAATAGTTGGCGTTTGACCGCGATCAGTATTGGGAGGATCCATGAGCATCGTGCGTGCCGCACTCGTCCAAACGGATTGGACGGGTGACAAGGAGTCGATGATCGTTAAGCATGAGGAGTACGCCCGCGAGGCAGCCAAGCAGGGCACACAGGTCATCTGCTTCCAAGAGTTGTTCTACGGCCCCTACTTC
>Ga0181574_10005008_pt1 | contig 11457 bp, 6 predicted proteins | sample 101ome_24_FD_145600 | JGI IMG/M metagenome (GOLD analysis project Ga0181574, IMG submission 145600) | Coastal salt marsh microbial communities from the Groves Creek Marsh, Skidaway Island, Georgia - 101410AT metaG (spades assembly) | ecosystem: Environmental > Aquatic > Marine > Intertidal zone... | reverse complement strand
GTGTAAAATAACCTTCGTGGTCCACGCTCGCGTTTCTTTTTCACCCGTTGTGAAGTATGTTTGAAGCTTTAGTTGCTTATACACAGCTCTAACCTACACACTTACATTAATAGAGATACAAATCAAACGTGAGTAAACGTACAAGAGCAGGAAGACCCACTTCTTTCACTCCCAACTCTTCGAGAAAGAATTCCCGTTCTTCAAGTTCCATTTGTACAAGTTCCGATTCAATCTTAAAATGAAATGAAATAAAAGAAAGTATTCAATTCGAGAAAGCTTAAACCTTTGCAGAAACAATGCAAACGGAAGAACCTTCGCTTCTTGCAAGATCGCGCAAATTTTCTAAGTAAACATTTCCACTTCCCTTCAGAAAACATAAATTCATATACTAGATCTTTCACGAGTTTTACCTCAGTCCGTAAGTCACTTTCACAAACATTCGCAGCATATATACATGGTTTTTGAGTCAGTAAATTGAGGGTGGATAGCAATGCACTTTCTTCCTGTACAATTAAAAGTTATTATCATCCTAAGTTGATAATTTATGGCTACCTCACTGAGCTTGAGAACACGAACTGGAATTCCACTTTCTAGTGATGAAGATACTCTCTCAAGCACTTCAAGTTCTGCTGCTTCTTGTGCTTTTTCTGTGGGACTCTATCAAAGGAAATCAAATTGTAGTTTTCAGGAGTTTTGATGGTCGGACCTTTGCTTTCCCTTTCCTTAGTCTATCAATTCTCCTTTCAACTTGCAGCAAATCAGAGAGAGCTAATTCAAAATTGATTGTTGCCACGTCTTCTACAGGATTCACACGCCCATCAACATGTATCACCTATGAATAGAATGTAATTTTTGTTTCTTCCCCTACTATTGACAATAAAACCTCATCATCATCAAAGCATCGAACAGTATGGATTATCGCATCACATTCACGAATATTTGAGAGAAATTTGTTCCCTAGTCCCTGGCCCTCTGAAGCACCCTGTTTTACTTTTCAGTACTTCGCTTAAAACGAAAATTTCCAACTTTTACTAAACCAGCTATATCAACTATCTCAACAAAAGCAGGTATTATATTTTCAGATGAAGAGATTCGTGAAAGCACTTTCAGTCGCTCGTCAGGCACCGCAACTATCCCAACATTTGGTTCAATCGTGCAGAATGGAAAGTTGGCAGTCTATTTACTTAAGTTTTGGGGAATAAAAAAGTTAACATAGAATTACTTGTGCTGCAGCATTCTCCGTTAAAGCATTGAATAAAGTACTCTTTCCCACATTTGGTAGTCCTAATAAATTACATTAGTTTCGCAACTTTTTATTGCGATAATGAAACTGACCTACGATACCAGTTTTCAAGGACATTGAAGTCCTCACTGTCAACTTTTTCAACGCCCGAGGTACATTCTTTCTGCTTAACTACAAGTTTTTATGGTCAATATTCAGTTGAACGCTAACATGCGACTGATATACCGCTAGTTCACTCCTTCGACCTCGAAATGGCGAAGAGGTATCAGCGTGGAGTTTCATTTGATCTATGTGACCTAATGCTGTTCAGATACAAACAGCGAACGGATGCTATTTCACGGTATGGATATGACGGAATATATGTTGGTCACACACCCTATTTCCATATATTTTCGATCTTTTTTTATAATCTTTTCATATTGTTAAAATTCTTCTGGAATTTGATATTTGCGAAAGAAATCAAATAGGCTTCGCCTGCGCAGGTTCGAATCCTGCCGTCTGCGTTCAAACAAAGTCGAATAGCAGCATCGTACTGCAGCATCGAACTGCAGACGTGCCCGAGTGGTTAAGGGGTTTGACTCGAATCTTTTTTTGCAGGTAGCACTGTATAGCACTGGATATATCAGGCTATTTTTTTCTCGGATGTATAACGTTAGCACGCGATACCTTTTTTCGAATAAATCCAGTTATCGTAAACACGGGTGAAGGGACAACTTCATACAAATTTTTCGTCATTTTACCAGCTTATAAACTTACGTCGAGTTCTGAGTTGCTGATGCAAAATAAGTATATGCATCGATATCGCCAAAGAAAACGAAACATTTACCAATTGGATCGCAGAAAGCATTGAGTGGGGGCAACTATGGAACAGCGTTCAGGGATTCCGTCTTTCTCGAGTATCGACGAATCGCAAGGAACCATCAAGATCGGTTATACTGTAACGCATGGTTGGGAGCACACCACAACGCTCACGAAGCACCAATTAAGTTTGATCACTGTTCTGACAACTTCGTGTTGCCGGGGCACTAATGTGAAGAAACATAATAAGAACGGTACAAATTTTGGGTACGATATGAAGAACGCTCCTTTCGACCCAAAACTATCTAGCTTTGAACGACATGCACGAATGGATGATTCAGTTACCGTCGTGCACGGTACCCAGAATTTCCATGCATGGTACAGTTCAATCGATACAACACTTGCCCACGAGGCTGATGAAAGATATCGTTCCTATGCGAACAAATTGACCAAATTATGTTCAAGCTGTGACTCTCTTTTGACAAAGATCTGCAATGGGTGTAGAGATGTTTCTATTGTAGTAACCATACATGGTGATATTGCAAAAAGAGGAGAGGTATTAAGAAATGATTGTCAAAGACTCATGCGTGAGATAGATTACCTGTGTCATTTTGCCAAAGCAATTAAGTCAAAACTTGTATTTTTTGATGAGATAGATAGTGTTACTGGCTTGCTTCCAGAAAGGAATCTTCTTGTTGACACATCTACAATAGATAAAAGCTCTTTAGTTGATTTCATTCATCTACTTGAACATCTGGACTCATGTATAGAATTTATTGGGGAACATCAACAATATACTGGTGGAAATAACTATAGTCTAAAGTTGCAGCAGCTTCGTGGCAGAGCTCTTGCTTCAATCCGATTTCGCTTTGTTGCACTTCTAAATGAAATAAGTATTTCCATCTCAAAAAGCCGCATGAAAGTTCAAAAGGAACTTGGCGTGCAGAGTCTTGACATTGTCCAGAAAAAGACTCTCAATGAAATTGGAACTTGGTCTGAAACCTCAGAAGAACATATAACCTCTACATTTTACGTGAAATATGCAACTTTTTCACAAGATTTGAAATCTCTGATAGTTGAGATTGAAAAACGAACGAAGAAAGCAGAATATAAATTACTTATAAAAGACTGTTATAATTTGTACTGTGAGGAGCGTTCTAAACTATTACATAGTACGGTACGACTGAAAATGCATGAAATTGTCATGAAAGCTGCTCAAGATGTACAAAGCCTTACTCGTACAGGAATTGCATATCTTATAGAACTTGCTGTTGCAGAAATCGGACTTTTCAAAAAATTATTTTCGATGAATGAACGCAGCGGGGCTTTAATTCCTCTCATGAACTCTCTCGGTGGCCTTGTTTACGATGTGTTTAGGCCGATATACATAAGTATAGGTAACTCACTTCTTTTGCTAATATTTTTGAACTCATTTTATAAACAGGAAATGTATTCGAGCTTGCAAAACTTGCTGAAATCATCAAGAGTGAAATTTTAGAAGGAACACTTGCTGAAGATGAGTATGTATTTATAACACTTTCTCCCATATTGCACCATATGCTGGCTGATATACAAGAACGAATGATATACCGTGCACAGATATTTTTGCGTGATGAAGTTGGTAACTACGTTCCTTCTTCAACGGATGTTGATTATCCAAAAAAACTCTCATCTTGCGATGAATTAATAAAGAATGATTCCATTTTTTCAAGTCAAAGTGCTCTTTGGTACCCGCCGCTTGAGAAAGCTTTACAATGTTTGAGCAGTCTGTACCGATGTATTGAATCGACAACTTTTTCGGGTTTGGCACAAGAAGCTGTCAGTTTATGTGCAGATAATATTATACTTGCAAGCAAGGCAGTGTCTCGGATTTCTGGAGTTGTGGATGGACAGCTATTTCTGATAAAACATCTTCTCATACTAAGGGAACAAATTGCTCCATTTGATGCAGAATGCACCATAGAAGTAAAGGAACTTGACTTCAGCCATATACGAGGACATATGCGGCGTATATTTGCAGGGGAGTTATCATTGTTCACATTATCTCACGACAATGCGTTTTTTGTTCTTGCCTCTGAGGGACGACCTCAAGTTCTTGAGTCTACTGTGAATTCAAAAAAAGAACTAGAAAAAAAGTTGAAAATTGGATGTGAGGCCTTCATCATGACTGTTACGAAATCAACTGTTGAGCCTATGCTTCGTTTCATCACGAAAGTAACAGCTTTTGAAATTTCCGAAGGTGATGGAAAAACATTGTCTACTTCAGCTTTTGGATCCGAAAAAAGAGTTGCAGAAATTATACGCAGTGTGAACAGTTCGCTTGAAACTTCATTCATTGATACGATTAATTCTCTGAAGATGTATGTCAGGGCGAAAGAGACCCAGGCTCTATTACTTAAGCCAATCTTCTCAAATATAGTAGAAGCACATGTTCAATTCTTCAATATACTTCTTCAAGAATATTCACGAGAAGTATTAAAAGGCTATGGTATGCTTGATGTTGACGAATTGAACACGCTTTTTCAGAGAATTTGATTACCAACAGACTTAGAAGTTTTACAATAACGTTCTTATTCATTATTTAGAGTCGAAAATTTTAGTCTTGATTTTCATAAATGACAATTTTTACAGACAAGATCATCCATTTCCTTAGTGGGAGAAAGTTAAGTCTGATCAAACGTTTTTTTTGTGGCGAAGTCACTTAAAATCCGTGAAAAAAGGTACATCCGTAAAAAACATGTAAACATCTAAACATGAAAACCTTTTTTCACGGATTTAAGTGTCTTCGCCGTTTTCTTTTCTTTCTAAAAAAAGAACCTTCACGCATATCTCCCGTACCCATACGTCATTATTACTGTTTTGGCTGCATATGCACTAGAAATCGAGAAAAGGAATTAAGAACATTATCACCATATGAATTCGCGGTAAAGTGTTCGTTAGTTTTGAATACACATGAGTTTAGAAGTACAGCAGAGAAATAGAAAGTCATATAACACGAAAATACGCGATTCGAAAAAAAATAGGACAAGGGGTATTGACTTTCTTGACCGCGAGAACTTTGCTTATTCGTTGAAAGGCATACGGAACAGTTTGGCATTCTATAGATAGAAACGATGGAAAACAAGTTGCAATCAAGAGGATAACAGAAGCTTTTCGTAATGAAAGGGACGCAAAGGTAGCAAGTTTACGAGAGAAGTGTGGTGACTTCTTTAACAGTTTTGAAAATTTAGCGTACCTTTCGAGAAATATTCTGCTTAAAAAATCTGGGTGCACATAAAAATATTATTAAGTAAGACGTATTCCCCCGTCATTAAATATCTTTTCAGCAGTAAACTTTCTAGATTGCTCAATGTTTTCAGATGCGGGATCGATTCTGATATGTACTTGGTTTTTGAGCACATGGAGACTGATTTACATGCAGGTAAGGACTTTCGAAGTTAAATTGAAATTCTTTTTTATATTACACTAAACATTGAAGTGTGCAGGTCAAACCAACTAAAAACAATACATAATTACTATGTGCTATATCAGATTTTCTGCACTTTACAATACATGCACAGTAAAGACATAATCCATAGAGATATAAAGGTAGAACGAGATTCACTCCAGGCTGCTTTCAAAAAAACTCTCTTTCAAAAAAGCCTAGTAATATATTAATGAACCAAGACTGTCAGATTAAACTCGCCGATTTCGGCCTAGCGCGTAGAGTATTCTGCAACACAACACGAAATTATGCTTGTGATTTAACATCATATGTGGCAACAAGGTGGTATGTGACTCAGTGAAAATATCTCACAAAAATTCACCAAAATGGATAGGTATCGAGCTCCCGAGATTCTACTAAAAAGCAAAACATATTCAAAAGCTGTAGATATCTGGTCCGTAGGTTGCATTACTGGAGAGCTGTTCCTAAGGTGAGTGCAATCTTATCGCCAGAATCGATCAAAAGAGTTCATATTTTTAACTAGGCATGTTTTATTTCCTGGAACCTCATCGGCACACCAGATCAGAATCATATTGGAGGTAAAAAGCAAACTGATATCCCTTGAAGTACTCCCTCACGAATTTCCTCCAGAATACAAATTTATATCCCGTCTCGTGGGATTTGAAGAATATGAGTCATGCAAATTTCATGGATATGATATCTGACGCTAAATTTGAACACTTTTCGACGGTACGAAAATTCTTGCAGCTTGTGTAATTAATAGAACCCTTCATACTTGAATTTGAGCAGAAACTCATGCACAGGAAACCACTAATAAAACTACTACAAAGACAACTGGCATGTGATCCACAAAAGAGAATAACTGCTACCAATGGTCTGAGAGATATCAATTTTCGTCGTTTCATGGATAGAACTAGAGAAAATAAGATCATAGAATCAGATCAAGTGCAAAATTTCAACCGCAACTTTGACTTTTTCACTCAAAATACATTTTCTTTGGCTTACTTCGAGGGAAAAACTTTGCAGGAGTACAGAGAGTGCTTGTATGCCGAAATCTTGAAAGAAAAACATCTCTTAATTAACTGGAGTACACCACAGGTGATCAAGAAGCAATTTTAATTATTCAGCCTCAAAACAGATAAAAAAGGTTCGCTCAAGAGTTGGATCATAAACACACTTTAAGAAAATAATAACACCTCCAAGAATAATTTCTTTTTCTCATTGGGATGTTCTGTTCTCTTTGTACATGCTAAGTGGAAGCAATTCAGCACAAACCAACAATCTTGTTGCAATGCCAGGGCATATTTAGAAATATGCTCCAATTCTCTTCGCGAGATCACACTATACTCATGCAAACAATCAAGGTGCCTAAATGTGAATAGCTTTTCTACACAATTTGAACTCATTAAGCTCCGTAGATAGGTATGAACTGAATCCAGAACTAATTTATTTCTATTTCTGTCTTTCAGTAGACTCGTGTGGCAATAGATTATTGAATTATCATGAATAGTTCCATACTTATGGACTCCTCCTTGCTGACTTTTATACATGTCCACAATCATCAGAGAAGAATTCAGTAAATAGATAAGTGAAAATAAGTATGCCATCGAATATTTGCTCTTGAAGTTTTTCAATGAAATACACGCCTGCTCCAAGAGACTTTCAGTCTTTGATTTATAGTATAATTCACGAACGAGAAATTTGCAAACATCCTTCTCAGCTGAAGTTCCATGAACAGAAACTTTATGGATAATTGCTGTTATTTCTACTAGCATACTACAAACAATGTTAGCACCACAATAATCCTTTTTATTTTCTAGAGCTATCCATTCCATTCTCAGCCAATGTATAAAAGAAGATTCAAAAATATCGGAAACACATTTGATACTAATCTTGTCTTTCGAGGCATTCCCATGAAAAATTAACTTCGAGACAATGCGTAAACCAAAAGTTGAGAATAGCAAAAGATTATGGCATCTAGTCTGCCATTCTGTAGCTCTTTGTTCAATATCCCCACTAGATCTCAAGATATCCCTCCACGCATGATATACAAACGCCCCAAAGTATGTGGAATCTAGTAATGCACTCCAAAATTGAGCCATGCTCTTGTCAAGAAAATATAACTTTTCTGAACAAAGCACGGGATGGAAGTGTGATTTTTTTATTTTTCCACTCGCTTCAAGTAAATGATGAACACTTTTTAGCTCAAATTTTCCGCTGAATCTGGGTATATGCTTCTTCGCTTGGAGAGGAAATTTCAAATTATCGCGTGAAGAAATATCTTGGTTCATATGTTGCTCATCGATGAACTCTTCTGCTAATTTGTCTGCTGGAATACCATGATATAACAATTGTAAAATCTCAATAGTTAGAGCTGTGTCTTCATAACTGAGAATTTTCTGATGATTCTGGACCAGTATCAATAAAACGTCCAAAAAGCCATATTTTAAGAGACATGAGGTAAGTATCTTCTTTAAGCGTATATTACTTTCTTCCTCTACGATTATTAATAAGTTCCGATAAATCGTCAAAGTCAGCTGCAGAGATTTAGACTCGCTATTTTTGAAACTTGCTCCTCTAGCTGACTCAAGTTGCCGGAGTGGTTCTATTATTAAACCTAAGACTATTGCAAATATGTGCTCATTTTCGATGAGAGCATTTAAATGGTTAAAGTGGGCCCTATTCTGCTCCTGCACATTAGTTGCAATCTTTTCAGTCGGTAGCGTTAAGAAAGCTATCAGTTTCACTATAAAAGAAAGTGAAAAAGGTGAATTTAAAACGAGTATTTTTTCAACTTACCTGCATGGTAGACCAGACTCTGATCCTGACTATACGTAAGCATGAGTGGGATGATATCTTTATGCATGATATTCCAAGCTGATAGTTGGAGCATTACAAATCTTTCACTTGTTGAATCGCGGCGTAGAAATCGTATTAGATCTTGTAGAGTTTCTTCGAGTGGAAACATATGAGTGGGAATTCAAAAAATTCAAATAAAATACCGAGACACTGAGAATCTTTTACATATACGCCATTCTGTTTCATTCCTAAATTAGAGGTAAGACTCAACAGATGAGTTTCGTCCATTATGTCGCAACAACGGAGGAAAGAAGAAGAATGTTCCGTTGATTCCGGCGCAAGTGAGTTCGTACGATTATCTTTCGCAGCTGCTGACCTTGCTTTGTGCTGTTCTTCCTGACAGGTGGAAAATTTTTTAATTTTTTATATGCGAGTAGCCGAGCACCGAGTAGCGAGTTTGCACAGAGAAGACCCATTATACATAGATCCAGCACATTTCGCATATATGGTATATGTGTTTTTCTCACTTTGTCTGATCGTGACGGCTCATAGAAGGAGTGGGGGTCTGCCAACAGAAAACCCTTCAAGTAAACCACAGACAACTACGATATCTCAAAAGCCATCGTTACCAATAAAATTTGTGCAATAAATGCTCCTCGACACTATTGATTTGGACCTCTAGGTATTAATCCTGAATCCATCTGATGTCAAATAACCGTCTGTTCGAAGTGAATTGTGTGTAAATGAAGTAGAGAGGTAACAAAAAAAAGGAGGAAAATGACTCAACGAATTGAAAAGATTATAGGAGCAAAGTATAGCGGTGGTAACATCCTGTTAAAAAATGATCTCCTGTACTTCACAGTCGGAAAGTATGTGTATACCTATGATCACACGAATTTACGCTCGGACGTATTGCAGATTGCAAACTCTACGAGTATTTCAATTTTGTCGTTGAGCTCTTGCGGCAAATTCCTCTTGACTGTAGATTTCCTGGGCTGTATTTTTATACTGAACCTTCAGAAGAAAACGACAATTATGAAAATAACTACCAATGAGCGTGTTATTGATGCTAAATTTAGTACTGGATCTAAGTTTTTTGCTGTAGTCAGACAAGGTAAAGTTGACATTTGGGCATTGCAACCTGTTGGGTTGAGTTTTGAGAAAGTCAGTCTATTCAAAACTTTTGCAATCCCGTTCTTTCACTCAGAAAATAATCGTAGTCTTAGTTGGAGTTCAGATGATAGTTGCATTATTTTAGGCTGTGAAGATTATACATGCCGGATTTTTGGTCTGCAAAATCAAGCTGGCGAGGGGAAAGTTGAAGTTCTGGTTGGCCAAAAGGAATATGTAATAGACACCCATATGAGTAATGACATGTCAACTACAAATTGTGTCACACGGAATGGAACGTTGCTAACATGGTTAAAAAGAAAGGGGAAATGGGCAATTGAAAAAGTTACAAAATTGGATCCTTCCTTTAACGTAACAACTTCATGCTTCAATAGAGAGAAATCACTTTTAGTTGTCGGTTTTGACAGCTTTTTCCTAGTTTATGATATTCACCTGCGTTTGCAAGTACAGAAAATTGCTCTCGATTTTAGCCTGAATTTGTGCAATTTTAGTGACAATGGAGAAATCATTTTGTTTGGATCTGAACGGAATGGACGAATATCTCTATGGGACTGGAAGAAAGAGATAATGATATATATGAATCAGGGCCATCAGCAAAATGTCCAAACTTGTGCTTTTTCGACAGATGCTTCTTTGATTGCAACGGGGTCGACAGATTGCAAAGTGAAGGTTTGGGCCTATAATTCTGGAGATTGCATTTCGACATTTTGCGAGCATTCAATGCCAGTAACGGCAGTCACTTTTGCAAGTGGAAACCATGTTGTTGTTTCTGCAAGTCTTGATGGGACAGTTCGAGCTTATGATCTTATTCGCCATCGTAACTTCAGAATTCTTGTTGGGGATGAATCTGGACAATATACTTGCTTAGCTGTCGATAAAAGTGGTGAAATGATATGTGCCGGGACTTTTGAGACCAATAAGATATTTTTATGGTCGCTAAAATCAGGAAGGCTTCTTGATGTATTTGTTGGGCATGTAGCACCTATATCAGGTCTACATTTCAACCATTCAAACTCAACATTGATTTCCGGTTCATGGGACAAAAGCATTCGATTTTGGGATATTTATGATAGAAGGAAAAAACAAACGGAAGTGATTTCGCTTTTAAGTGACATCACCTGTCTCGATCTGAATTCTCACAACTCTCATCTCGCCGTTGCAAGTATTGATGGGAACGTCTCTATCGTTTGTTCAAGAACAATGGAAATAATTTCTTCATTTAATGCTTCACAAGACATAAATGGAACTCAAGATGATAAAGGCGATAAAAAAATACACTCTCTCTCCTACAATATGGATGGGGTATTACTTTTAGCTTGCTCGCATTTTCATCTTTATACATTTGAAAGTAAGGGTTACACACTCTTACGACGGTTCGCTGCAGGAAGTTGGATACAGGTGGAAAATCTAAGCTGCCACACTCCTCAAATTATATTTTCAGCGAAGTTCTCCCCAGTGAAGCAATGTTGGGCTGCCTCTACCACAAATGGCCTATATATTTTTGCAGAAGAGAATCTTCGTAAAAGTTTGTATCAAGTTGCTAAACATAGTGAATGCACCGATGTGATAGAAATGATGGCAATAGGTTCATATTGTGAAGCTGTTTCTACCGCACTCGGGCTCAAATTAGACTTTCCTTTATTGCAATCGATTTTATTTAGTATTCCACAGAGAACGGTAGGAAGTGTCATCAAAATGTTACCTCAAGAACAGATTGTGTTACTTTTGGAAGTGCTCGAATCTTGTCTAGCTGAGAGTAAACACTTGACAATGACTCTAAGCTGGCTTCATGGAGTCTGTTCCACTCGCTGTGACGTGCTTCCAGCACTACCACTATCAACCTTGACTCAGGTATTAGTCCAAGTTTCAGAATTGCATCACACAGAAAGTTGGAATGTAAGCAGAAACAAGTATGCTTTGGATTTTGTTTGCCAATAAATTCAGAGAGAGTTTTTTCACTTCTTCACATACAAATATAGCATATGACAGTCACATTACACTGTACTTTACTCGGAGCAGCATTTTAAAAAAAAAGTTGGTT
>Ga0181574_10004999_pt1 | contig 11467 bp, 9 predicted proteins | sample 101ome_24_FD_145600 | JGI IMG/M metagenome (GOLD analysis project Ga0181574, IMG submission 145600) | Coastal salt marsh microbial communities from the Groves Creek Marsh, Skidaway Island, Georgia - 101410AT metaG (spades assembly) | ecosystem: Environmental > Aquatic > Marine > Intertidal zone... | reverse complement strand
CGTTAGCCTCGTGATGTGGCGGAAGTGGGATCAGTTCGACCCTGCGACAGATTTCATGAAGTGGGCCCGGGTAATTGCTCGTTTCGAGGTGCTGAAGTTTCGCCGGACGATGGCGAGGGATCGGCATGTCTTTCGAGACGACCTGATGGAACTGTTGGCGGATGCCTCGGAGGATTTGGAAGAGCGGGTTTCAAGCGAGCGCTATCGGGAATGCCTCGACCAGTGCCTGGAGAAATTGCCTGAGAAATCGCGGAAGTTAATTGGGGCCGTTTACGGCGAGGATAAGACGATCAAGGAGGTTGCGGCGGAGTTGGGGACTTCGGCGACGGCCCTCTACAAGGCCTTAAATCGAATTCGCACGGAGTTGAGGGGGTGCATTGAAGTGCGCTGTGCGCGTGTTGAAGGCTGAGCCCCGTGCACGGGTTCGTGCTTGCTGGGGCATCAAAATTCTGCGATTTTTATGGGCAATTTTTGCCGTAGCGGGAGTACAGTTATAATGGAACCCGATAAACTCAATGATCTGGTACAGGCCCAGTTGGATGGGCGGCTATCGGATGAGGATTTTGCAGCCCTGGAGCGCGTCTTGGAGGATTCACCGGAGGCGCGGTTGGCGTATACGACAATGGCGCGACTCGATGCGGCGTTGCGAGATGAGGGGGGAAGTTTTGAGGTGCTGGAACAGGATCCGGTCAGGTGCTGGAGTGTCCAGGCACGGTGGCTGGCGGTGGCGGCGGTATTCATGCTGCTATTAGTGCCGTTCTACTATCTGTCGAACAAGGAAGCCGTTTCGGAGCGCGAGGAGATGGTACTGGTTGCGACGAAGGGCGTGGCGGTGATCACCGCGGAGGCGGATGCCGTTTGGGATAGACCCAAGAACCTGGGTGAAGGCGTGGCGTTGGAACCCGGAATGTTGGTTTTGAAAGAAGGCTTGGCGCAGATCGATTTCTTTGGGGGAGCTTCGGTGAGTTTGTCCGGCCCAGCGGAGATCGAGTTGATAAGTCGCGATGCGGCGGTGTTGCATCGGGGACGGTTGCGTGCGGATGTGCCACCCGCAGCAAGGGGGTTTGAGATTCGTGCGAGAGAGGTTTTGTTCGAGGATCTGGGCACGAGTTTTGGATTGTCCGTGGATAAAGGGAAAGAATCAGGTTTGGTGGTTTTTGATGGGGAGGTTCGGGTGACCGGTAAAGATGGGAAACCGATGCTTTTGAATGATGGCGAGGCGGTGCGTCTGGAAAGTGGATCTGCGATTCTCGACGAGGCAGAACGCTTGGGAAGCTTTCCTGATATAACGGATGTGATCGCGGGTTCAGGGAGTCGGGAAGAGGTCCGCTATGCAGCTTGGCGAGAAGCCAGTATCGATCGTCGGCGAGATCGTCGGCTCATTGCATATTACGACTTCGAAGGGCTGACTGCAGCAACGCGGCGGTTGCGTAATCAGGCGTTGCAAGGTCAAGGCTCGGAACTGGACGGAGGGATCGTTGGGGCGCGGGTGGCTCAGGGGCGATGGGGGCAGAAGACCGCTCTGGATTTTCGGGCGGAGGGAGACCGGGTGCGTTTTGATATTCCGGGTGAATATGAAGCGATATCACTTTATGCCTGGGTTCGCATCGATGCGTTGGACCGACATTTGAATTCACTCTTTTTGACGGATTATTTCGATGAAAATGAAATTCATTGGCAGCTTTCCGGTGAGGGACACATGCATTTTGCGGTGAGTCCCATGGGGGCCGTCGATATCCCCGAGCATAATCGTCGCTTCTTCTCAGAAAACTTTTGGGATCCTTCCATGAGCGGACAATGGATGCTGCTGGCGGTGACCGCTGAGAAGGGTGTGGGAACGGTTCGTTTTTACGTAAACGGAGAGGCGGTCGAAATACAGGATGGAACCCAGATGCATAAGCCGTTGCCGGAGATGCGCTTTGGAGAAACGGATCTTGGAAACTGGAGTGAGCCTATTTGGGAGCGTGCGATCCGTACATTGAATGGTCGCATCGATGAGTTTGCGATTTATTCGGTGGCGCTATCCGCCAAGGAGATTAAGATGATCTACAACGAAGGTAGGCCATGAAATCCAACGCTTTATTTGTTTTTTCCATGTTGCTTGTTCCCCTCGGGGTGTTTGCTGAGAAATGGAGTGAGGGGGAGAAGCTTTTTGCATTGAAGGTGAAGCCGCTCTTTGCGGAGAAGTGCAACGCTTGTCATGGGGATGATCCCGAGAAGATCAAAGGGGGATTCGACATGCGTACACGCGAGTCGTTATTGAAGGGTGGGGAGTATTTTGCACATGAAGTGCTTATGCCGGGAAAGGGGGAGAAGAGCTTTCTATATATCACGACAACGCGGACCGAGGAGGATTACGAGATGCCTCCCAAGGAGGCAGATCGCTTAAATGAGGAGCAGCGTTGGTGGATCCGGGATTGGATCAACGAGGGAGCACCCTGGCCGAGCGACGAGCGGGTTTTGCAGATTCAAGAGAAGTTTGGTGAGGGCGAGCAGGTGGTGACCTCGAAAGCACTTTCGGAGGATTGGCAGAACCGACGCTATGCATCGGAGAAGCTTTGGGCGTACAAGCCACTCGTGGTGGAGAAGGTTCCTGCGGACGAGCATCCGGTGGATTTCTTTGTGAACCGGAAACTCGCGGCAATGGGTTTGGAGGCCGCGCCGGATGCGGCGGCACGAGAGTTGGCACGACGCATAAGCTACGGGTTGACTGGACTGCCACCAAAACCGATGCGGGCAAAGCAATTTGAAATGGACTATGCGACGAATCAGGAGGCTGCGGTACGGACCTACGTGGAGGAGTTGATGGGGACACCGGGCTACGGAGAACATTTCGGCAGGCATTGGCTGGATGTCGCACGATATGCCGATACCGCAGGTTTCGCCAATGATTATGCGCGTCCGAATGCCTGGCGCTACCGTGATTACGTGATTCGCTCCTTCAATGAGGATAAGCCCTACGACCGTTTTGTGCGCGAGCAGCTGGCGGGCGATGAGATCAATGATAAGAATCCCGAGAACCTCATCGCGGCAGGATTCTTGCGGATGGGTCCCTGGGAGCAAACGGGGATGAGCGTTTTCCGGATAACGCGCCAGCAATGGCTCGATGACGTAACCGATTCGGTGGGGCAAACCTTTCTGGCCCACGCGCTGCAATGCGCGAAGTGCCACGATCATAAGTTCGATCCCGTTCCAACCCGAGATTACTATCGTATGATGGCGGTATTTTCGACGACGCAATTTACGGAGCGACCCGCAGCATTCCTTAAGAAGGAGAACAAGACGTCTTTTGCGGAATCGACGAAGTGGGTACATGAAAAAATGGCGTACTACAAACGACAGCGGGAGGTGCTTAAGGCGCGCGTGGACAAACAGCGGAAGGAAGAGACCGGCGAGGCAAAGACTGGGATGAATAATCTCGAACCAGGAGACGAGGCGTCGCTGGGACGTATGCAGAAAAATCTCCAGCGTCATAAATGGGAGCTCGACCGAACGAAGCCGCTGGCCTTCTCGGTTCACACGGGAAAAACGGTGGAGCGAAAAAATATCAGCGCAGCGCTTCCCTTGCCGGCGAAACCGTGGGCAAAGGGGGCGTTTGATAAGGATGTAATCCTTAACGGAGGGGATGCCTATTCGTACGGGGAGCCCGTTCAACCCGGACCACTGAGCGCGGCGACATATCTTGGCGGAATGGAAGCACCGCCGTTCCCAAAGGGTCAGGGCAAGCGCCGTCTCGCTCTCGCAAACTGGATCGTCGACAAGAAGAATCCGCTCACCGCGCGGGTGATGGTGAACCGGGTTTGGGCCTGGCACTTTGGCAAAGGTATTGCAGGAAATCCGAATAATTTCGGCGGAACGGGATTGCTCCCAACCCATCCCGCGCTACTTGATTATCTCGCAGATTGGTTCATGACAAATGACTGGTCGGTGAAAAAACTGAATGTCTTGATCGCGAGTTCGGAAACGTATCGACGCAGCTCGCGTCATCCCGATGCGTCGCTCCTCGCGGAGAAGGATCCAAAGAAAGATTTTTATGCGGTGACGCTACCTCGACGGCTAACCGCAGAGGAGATCCGAGACACCATGTTGGTGGCGAGTGGAGAGCTGAATGGGCAGGTAGGGGGCATTCCGGCCCGGCCCGATATCAACGCGGAGGTGGCGCTGCAACCGAGGCAACTCATGGGTGGTGCGGCTTCCGTTTACGAACCGGATTCGCTGCCGGAACAGCGGAATCGACGGTCGGTTTATGCGGAGAAACAGCGCGGCTTACGGGATCCTTTCCTCGAGAGCTTCAATCAGCCGGGGCCGGATAAGTCGTGCGAGTTACGGGAGTCTTCGACGGTGGCACCGCAAGCCTTGACCTTATTGAATGCGGAGGAGGTGCTGGATCGCTCGGTGGCCTTTGCCGATCGCCTGATCAAGGAGGGCAAGAAGAATGGGGAGACGATTGGGCGTGCTTTTGAACTGGCCTTAGGGCGTCCGGCGACCTCGACCGAGATGAAGGCCTGTTTGGCGGGGTGGAGGGCGGCCATTGAGGAAGAAAAGGGCATCGCTCACCAACCAAGAGAATTTCCCAAGGGCATGAAGCGTACGGTGATGGCCGAAAAGACCGGGGAGCCTTACACGTTTTTTGAATATATGCCGGCGTACGAAACCTACGTACCGGATTTGCAGCGTAGCGATGTGGATGCGCGTACAAGAGGTCTGGCACATGTCTGCCTGGTGCTCTTTAATTCGAACGAGTTTTCCTATTTAGACTGATGAAAAATGTAAACTCTATCAATGTCGATCCCAGTCGCCGGGATTTCCTTTACGGCCTCGGTGCCGGTCTTGGTTCGGTAGCCTTTAGTTCATTACTTCAGGCAGAGGAAAATAAGCCGGTTGCGGGGGCTCACCACGAGGCGCGGGCGAAGCGTTGTATCTTTTTGATGATGGAGGGTGGACCTTCTCACATCGATACGTTTGATCCGAAGCCTGAACTTTCGAAGAGACACCTGCAGAAGTTCATGCGTTCCGGAGAGATGGAGAGCGCGATGTCTTCCGGAGAACGTTACTTTGTGAAGAGTCCCTTCGATTTTATAAAGGCGGGGCAGAGTGGGGCGGATATTTGCACAGAATGGCAACACCTGAAGGAGATGGTGGACGATATGTGCTTTTATCGGGGTGCCCAGGTCGAGTCGGTAAACCATCCTACTGCCTGTTACCATTTGAATACAGGAAACCAATTCGGGGGTGACCCTGCGTTGGGGGCCTGGGTGAATTATGGATTGGGGTCACCGAATAAGAATCTGCCGGGTTTTGTGGTGTTGCCGCGGACGAGCTATCCACAGGGCGGAGCGGGTAACTGGTCGAATGGGTTTTTGCCGGCGCACTTTCAGGGGACACCGCTGCGTCCGCAGGGCAGTCCCATTCTGAATTTGAACCGGCCGGTGGGGATGTCACAGGGGCGGCAGCGCATGAATTTGGATCTTCTCGCGACCTTGAATGCGGGGCATTTGGAGGAGCGGCCAGGGCGCAGCGATCTGGAAGCGCGAATGAGTTCCTACGAACTGGCCTACCGGATGCAAACGGAGGTTCCGGAAATTCTCGATCTCAAGGGAGAGGATAAGAAGACGCTTGAGATGTATGGAGTAGGCCATACCAAGACGGATGCCTTCGGTAGAAAGTGTTTGATGGCCCGGCGGCTCGTCGAGAATGGGGTACGCTTTGTGCAGGCCTATGCCGGTAACTGGGATAGCCACGATTATATCGAGAAGGCACATGGGAATCTCATCGCTTCGGTGGATCGACCGATTGCAGCCTTGCTGAAGGACCTCAAGGAACGCGGATTGCTCGAGGATACCTTGGTGGTATTCTGTGGAGAGTTCGGGCGTACGCCGGACAATGGGTTGCGCGGAAATGGAAAATCCTATGGTCGCGACCATAATGCAAAGGCGATGACCATGTGGTTTGCCGGAGGGGGTGTGAATGCCGGTCATACCATCGGAGCAACCGATGATATTGGGGCCGAAGCCGTCGATTGCGTGCACCATATCCGTGACGTGCACGTGACCTTGTTGCATCTGCTTGGCTTGGACGATAATCGGCTGACGTATTATCACGCCGGTCGTTTCAAGCAACTCTCACAGTTCGGCGGACAGGTGATTTCGGAGTTGTTGGCGTGATAGCTTCCTGGCAGGCATTCTCATGTAACTTCAGGCTGCAGGTCAGAACGATAGGAAAGACCGCAGAAAAGATTTTCGTCCTGATGATATGTCTCTGCGCGAGTGCTCCGCTGCACGGCGTCGTTGCCTCGTCGGATGAGCCGGTTGTCGCCGAGGGGGCGAAGTTGGAGTTGTTGGCTTCGGGATTTGAGACGGTAGAGGGGCCGCTGGTAAAGGGCGAGACATTTTATTTTACGGATATTCCAAATCAGCATATCTGGACGCTGGATACAAAGACGCTGGATAAGATACTGCTCGAGGAACAGACCGAGGGAGCGAATGGATTGGCCTTTGACCGTGAAGGGCGGCTATTGATGTGCAAGGGCGCTGGCAAGCGCCTTTCTCGGCGGGAGAGGGACGGGTCGGAGACCGTTTTGTTCAAGCCGGTGCGTCAAGGGGTGAATGGTAAAGAGATCCCGGTGGGGGTGAACGATGTTGTCGTTGGAAAGCATGGAGACATTTTCATCACCGTACCGGGAGCAGGATGTGTATATGGGCTGGATCCGGATGGATCGAGGCCGCGGGTGGTGGTAAGTGGCCTGAAGGGTCCGAATGGACTCATGCTTTCTCCGGATGAAACGAAGCTCTATGTGTCGGAGTACAGGGCACAGCGATTGCATGTCTATGACCTCGAAGATGGACGCGGTGTGAACGGGAAAGTGTTTGCCGAAGTCAAGCCGGAGAGTGATTATGGATGCGACGGGATGACGGTGGATGCGCTCGGTAATCTTTATTGCGCGGGTCCCCATGCCGTGCGGGTATGGAATTCGGAAGGCGAGTTGATCGATCGAATTGCGGTTCCTGAGAGTCCGACCAATTGTGCTTTTGCCGGGAAGGGGAGCCAAACCCTTTATATTACAGGACGTAAGGCCGTCTACCGGATCGAAATGAGCGTCGCCGGGGTGCGGTGATTGTGCGTGTTCACTGGTTTTTCAGGGGCCGGGTGTTGCTGTTCACTGTTTGACAGTAATAGTTCGTTGATCTATGGATAGTCGAATGCGTTGAATCTGTGCCGTTTCGACATGACGATTGGGCGGGATTCAGAAGACGGACCATCCGTTTTGGGTGCACCTTTGTGCACCCATAGTTAGTCGTTTTAACCTGAATAAGGAAAAGTATAAGATGTCGAAGATCGATTGGCGTTATCACCGCCCTGGCTGACAGTCCTGCGTAAAAGCGCAAGAGTTTCTTGCGGAATCAAATGTCGAAGCTGTTGAAGTACAGCATGCAAAGAAAGAAACCATCGTCGCTACTGAAGCGATCTCATTGGCTCGCAGGATGAATACGGTATATGCTGCGAAGGGGAAAAAGATCGCGCAGTTGGACATTAAAAAAGATCAGCCGAGCGACGAGGAGATCGCTCAATTAATTGTTGGACCGAGTGGTAATCTACGCGCGCCCTCTTTGCGGGTCGGAAATACGCTGGTGGTTGGTTTTAATCCAGACATGTACAGCGATGTGCTTTCGGGTTGATCCGTCCGGGATCGTCGAGGCATGGCACATGGCAAAGGTATGGTAGATCGTCGGTTTTTAATGGATCGCAACGTACTCAAACCCGTATCCGGCGGTTGGCGGTTCCTCCTGCCAGATCAATACCGTTCCCGTGATTCAACAGCGTTTTAGAGTTCTTTGATCTTCAGGTTACGGAACCACACCCGGTGACCATGATCCTGCAGGGTGATGTGCCCTTTTTTTAGCGTCGCGTAATCTTTCCATTTGCTGAATTTTGCTTTGGCGATCTGCTTCTTCCACATGGGGCTGTTGATTTCGTACGTCGCGGTTTTCACACCATTAAGCCAGTACTCAATGTGGTTGCCTTTGGCCACAATTCGGCCTTCGTTCCATTCTCCAATGGGTTTGGTTTCGTCGCTTGGAGCAGGTTCGACCCCGTAATGGCCGGCGGTTTGTTCGGCGGGTCCAACCGCTGTGCCTTTGCGCGTACGGAAGCCCTTGTTGTCCAGAATCTGGTATTCCGGGCCGGTCAGGTACGGGTGGTTCGGCCCCTCGCCCACGCGAAACATGACTCCTGAGTTGGTGCCTGCCTCGACTTTCCATTCAAAACGCAGGTCAAAATCATCGTATTGAGCGTCGGTCATGATGTTGATGTGGGGACTGCCCTTGGGACGCCCGGTGAGGTGTAACGACCCTTCCGGATCCACCTTCCAGGCTCCAGTAATTTCAACCCCGTTATAGCCGCGCCATCCTTTCAGACTTTTACCATCGAATAGTGAGATCCAGCCTCCGTCTGAATCGGCGGCGGAGCATGTGCAAGCGAGGGTTGAAAAGAGTATAATGTTCAGAAATGTTTTCATGATGCGTCGATAGTTTGAGTTGTGTGGTTTTATTGACGGACGATAGTTGGCGCTATTTGTCGGGTGTAGGATGCGTATCGGTTATGGGAGATCCTTTTCCGTTTGCGGAAAGCGTTTACGTTGATCGCTGTCGATAGGTTTCCCGGTTTTCCGGCTCCACCATTCGTGGGCCCGATCAGGGTCATAAGACGGATTGGGAATGGGCATGCGCGCAATAACGTCGGTACGCCAGGCCTTGAGTTTAGCGGATAAATCTCCAATCTTCCCTTTGCGCTCCGCAGCCAGATTCTTTGTTTCTCCGAGATCATGGGCGAGGTGATAAATCTCAACGTCTTCACTTCCGTCAAGGTATTGGATCATTTTCCAGTCGCGTTCGCGAATGGCCGATGCCGGTCGGTCGTGATGATAGTGAGGATAGTGCCAATACAGTGCCTGTCGGGCAAGTTTGGCGGTTGGTTTGGAGAATAGAGGCACGAGGCTGTGGCCGTCGATTGTTTGGTGCTCAGGCAAGTTTCCTCCAGCGACTTCCACAAAGGTCGGGTAAAAGTCATGTGATATCGCGGGCTCTGCGCAAATGGTTCCCGGCTTGATACGGCCCGGGTACTTGATGACCGTGGGAATGCGGATGCCACCTTCATGCAAAGAACCCTTTTCACCTTTCAACGGGGCGAGACTGGAGACATTGTCGTCTGCGTGTGCCCGGTAATCGTAGCGTCGGTACAGGCCACCATTATCAGAGGTAACTACGATAAGGGTGCGGTCAGTGAGTCCATGCGCAGCAAGCTCGTCGACCACTCGACCGACCAAGGCGTCGACTTCCTCGACCATCGCCGCGTAAACGGGATGTGGTAAGGTACGATTTTTTGCAGTAGCGCGTTTGCGGTATTTTTCGACCAAAGCGGACTTGCTCGCAAGTGGAATGTGTACCTGGTAGGGCGAGAGCATCAGAAAGAAGGGCTTATCTTTGTTTTCGCGAATAAACATTTCGCAAAGTTGGGCCTCATAGTCCGTGCGAAACTGGTTGGCCTTGGGAGGAGGCAGGGATTTATTGGCACAGTTAAATTTTCTGGGAAGGTGAGCGCCGTTGATCTCGGCAGCAAAGGCATATCCATGTTTGGCTGGTCCGAATTTGTCACCCCTTCCAAGATGCCATTTACCTACGTAACCCGTCTGATACCCATTGTCCTGAAGTACTTCGGCGACCGTAATCGTATCGTGAGGTAAGGCCATCGTCGTCTGAGGGGTTCGTACTCTTTCGAACGGGCGCCAATGACCGGGAATATGCGCGGTAATGCCTATACGTGCCTGATTCTGGCCAGACTGAACGGCACAACGCGTAGGCGAGCAAACTGCTCCTGAAGCGTAGAAGTCGGTAAAGCGTAAGCCCTCTTTTGCCAGTTGGTCGATGCGAGGAGTATCGATGAAGTCGTTTCCGTAGCACCCTAGGTCTCCCCAGCCCATGTCATCGATGAAGATGAACACGATATTGGGTGGTGTGGTGTTGTTATTTATAGCGTGTGCAGAGAGTGCACATAGTGTCGAAACTACGGAGCAAAGTAAAATCACTAGTCGTTTCATTAAATATTCTTCTTTCTGTTTTTCTTGTGTACAGCCAGTTTCGGTATGGATGTAGGCCGGAATCTTTTCAGGCGGTTCGCCAGTATGGTTTATTGTTCAAACTCGTCGTTACTCATACGGAGGTTCACCGGAATGTCGTCCTGCTTGATGCCTTTATCGCGTTTCAGATTCAAGTGTATTTTCCAGTGCCCGCTCACGTTCCACGGTTTAACCTTTCAGTGGGTGGCAAGGCGCGAAAGTGCATGGCAATACCAGCTCCCGGATTATCATGGTCAGCGGGCAACCGTTGGATGCGGTGATAATGGCAATGCTGGCCTAAACGTTTAATTCCCAGCCTGAGCGTCTTGGCCGGCGCACCCAGGCATTTGCAGCATCATGGTTCCTTACCTGGAGATTTTCAGCATCCCATTGCAGTTCCTTTCCGGGGAATTTTTTCCCGAGGTTGCCAAGTAAGGCCATTTCAGTGAGCGGACCTGAGTAGGAAAAGTCTGCGCCAGCTTTCTTTCCGTTTTTGATCGCTTGAATCCAATCACCTTCGTGACTGGTTCGTACGCGGGGCAGGGTGGCCTTGGGCCTGGTATATCTTTTCATTGCATCCTCAGGTAACAGCCGAGGACTTCCTCCGTAGACCCCACACCATAACATGCCTTTGGTGCCCTTGAATAACGAGCCTCCTTCGCGTGGAAACTTGCGGCCCTCTTCGAGGCCCTCTGGACGAGGAGGTTCTTGTCCTTCGTACCAGTTCAGTGTCAATGCGGGGAACCCGTCACGGGCCGCAAATTTGAAGACAATTTTGGCCTGATCGGGATGAACATCGAGGTTACCACCAACGATGTCTGAACCAAGGACAGAAATAGGGTCGCCGAGTTTAAGAGCTGTTTTGACCGGGTCCAGCGTATGTGCGCCTCGGTCACCCATCATTCCGCAGCCGAAATCCCACCAGCAACGCCACTTGGCCGGGTGATAGCAGCTATGGTATGGGCGCATTTCTGCGGAGCCTATCCAGTTTTCCCAGTCGAGCCCCTCAGGTAGTTTCTGTCCTTCCGCGGGACGCTTTTTCAGCGGGGAACTCCACCATGCATGCCCGGGCGGGGAATACATGAGGCTACACCAGGAATCGACCTCCGTGACCTCCCCAATCGCGCCGTCTGCAATCCACTCGGTGATCAACCTGATGCCATCCTGTGAATGGCCCTGGATTCCCATTTGGGTGACGACGTCATATTTTGCCGCAGCTTCGGCGAGCACACGTGATTCAAAGATATCATGGGTCAACGGTTTCTGACAGAACACGTGCTTGCCAGCCTTCATAGCCGCGAGCGAAATATCCGCGTGGGTGTGATCTGGCGAGGCAATAACTACCGCATCGACTTC
>Ga0181574_10004997_pt1 | contig 11468 bp, 10 predicted proteins | sample 101ome_24_FD_145600 | JGI IMG/M metagenome (GOLD analysis project Ga0181574, IMG submission 145600) | Coastal salt marsh microbial communities from the Groves Creek Marsh, Skidaway Island, Georgia - 101410AT metaG (spades assembly) | ecosystem: Environmental > Aquatic > Marine > Intertidal zone... | reverse complement strand
TACATTATTGATATTTTCAATATCTTCATCATCAAGAATGGGCACGCAAGCAGTGGCTACATCGAATCCATCCAAGATATCAGGCATGGCATTAATAATTTCAAGAGGCATCAACGGTTCGTCTCCCTGTAAATTAATCACTACATCTTCAGGATTAAATTGCATTTTTGTGCACAATTCATGGATACGATCTGTGCCGGATACATGTTCAGCTGAGGTGATAATTACGTTATTACAAAAATTACTAGCTAAATCTAAAATCTTGCTATCATCAGTTGCAATAAATATAGAAGAAAATTTTGATTTTGCTGCGTTATCAAAAACTCTTTCTAGTAAGGTTTTATTGCCCAGTTTCTGAAGAGGTTTCTTTGATAATCTTGTGGATCCTATTCTTGATGGGATAACAATATGGACATCAGTCATTATTATCAATTACCTCTTCATCTACGAGGCGAGGAATATCATCAATAATAGGAAAAGAGATATTACATTGATCACAATCCAAGCGATCATCATTAGATTGAGTAAGTGAGTTTTTGCATCGTATGCAAACTAAAATATCTAATATCTCTTTATCAAGCATCTAACTTACCCTCTAAATCTTTTAAGAATCTCTCTTCTGGTTGAGCTGCAATGACAAGATACCATATTTTTGAATTTTTAAAGTCTTTACATTTTGCAGCATCTTTTTCAGTCATGATAATCGGAAGATGATCTAAAAATTCAATGTCTTTGGATTGGAATTTATGATGATCTGTGAAGGCATGCTTAATAGACGAGAAACCTAACTTGGTTAGTAAATCAAAAAATCTATTAGGGTTGCCTATACCCGCAACTGCATGAATATTTTTATGCATTGGCCAATTAGCCACATCATAAGATTTACCTGAATTTAAATGAACGAACTTAGATGGATTCATAGACATTAAATATTCTCCATCTTCAGCAGGCCCACCATTATTAATTATGAAATCTACATCAGCCAATCTGCTCTTGGGCTCACGAAGAGGTCCTGCAGGCAACATAAAGCCATTTCCAAGTCTTCTCCTTCCGTCTATAACAGCTATTTCAATATCTCGCTTCATAGCATAATGCTGGAGACCATCATCGGTAATAACTAAATCTAAATCAGGATAAGACTGCAGCAAATGATCCACTCCTCTTGATCTATTTCTATCAAGAACTAAAGGTGCTCCAATTTTTGCTAGGATCTGTGCCTCATCACCAGTTTGTTTAAATGTAGATTCCTCATTAACTAGTAAAGTGCCCTGATATCTTCCTCCATACCCCCTGCTTACAATACCAATCCTTTTTCCAGCAGCAATAAAATATTCTGAAATAGCTCTAACCAAAGGTGTTTTACCTGTCCCGCCGACGGTAATATTTCCCACTACAATAATTGGTTTGGGAAAAGGTTTCTGAGAGTTAATTAATTTTTTCTTTCTAGAGCTATAGACAAGTTTTGCTATAAAAGAAAAAGGTAGTAAAAGCCATAACCAAATACTTTTGTTATACCAGGCATTGATAAATTTATTGGAAGATACTTCTTCTTCATAAAAATCTGGTAAATATTTAGGTGCAGAAGTTTGGATAACTTTTCTAGTTGCTCCATCAGTATCATGATTTTTATAAAGCTGTTTGTAGAGTCCCTCAGATTCAAGTAATTCTTTATGGCTTCCTTGTTCCGCAATAATTCCCTCATCGATTACAAGAATCCTATTGGCTTTTTCTATAGTGCTCAGCCTGTGGGCAATGATTATGGTAGTTTTACCATGCGTAAGTTCGTCTATTGATTCTTGAATGAATGACTCAGACTCAGTATCCAATGCAGAGGTGGCCTCATCTAAAATTACTATTGGAGAATTTTTGTAGAATGCTCTAGCTATAGCGAGACGTTGTCTTTGACCACCAGACAATAAAACTCCATCGTCTCCAATGTAGGTTCTAAAGCCATCAGGCAAGCGATCTATAAAATCTTTGCAACCAGCCTTTTCTGCAGCAAACACTAATCTTTCTTTATCAATATCTTCATATCCATAGGCAATATTTCGTTCAACGGTATCGTTAAATAAATTTGGTTTTTGGGTAACTATAGAGATAGAGTTTCTTAAATGTTGTAACTTGTAATCCTTGATATCAACATCATCAATGGTTATTTTGCCGCTAAATCCACTATAAAATCTGGAAATCAAACTACTGATGGTTGACTTACCAGATCCAGATTTACCTACTAGTGCAATGGTTTTGCCTGGTTCCACAGTAAAAGAGATATCCTTTAGTACACTTTCTTGTTGATTGTAGCCAAAAGCAACATTACTAAATTGGATGCTGCCTTTAATTTCAGAAGTTACCTCTCCATCATCTTTTTCTACAGGATGGTCTAGTTGTTCAAATATTTCTACTGCGGCTGCTATACCTTTTTGGATAACAGCATTGATATTTGTTAACTGCCTCATTGGTTTTGCCATGAGACCAGCAGCAGTAAAAAATGCCACAAAGGTATCAGCTTCAAGCTTAATAGATAACCCCTGTTCCAAAGCGATATATGCAACTAATGCTAAGGAGAAGGATATAAGAATTTGGACAATCGGTGTTGCCAAAGAGTTAGTGGCCTCCAATTTAAGATTCTGTTTTCTGTTAGCATTGTTAGCAAAAGCAAATCTATTGCTTTCATAATCGCCTGCATCGAACGATTTGATTTCTTGGTTTCCATCAACAGCTTCTGAAGCAATATGGGTTACGTCTCCCATAGCTGTTTGGATTTTTTTTGCTAACTTACGAAGCCTTCTACCCGCAATCATTACAATGAAACCTATAACTGGTATAACAGCAACCAACATGATGGTTAGCCTCCAATCTAGATAGAGCATGTAAAAAAATAAACCTAGTAAGAGTGCGCCTTCTTTAATAAAGGTTTTAACAGCATTGGTGGTAGCGCCAGAAACTTGAGTGGTAGTAAAAGTAATACGGTTCAATAACTGGCCAGATTGACTTTCATCGAAGTATCTCTTGGGAAGATATAAAAGCTTATTAAAGAGTTGATGCCTAAGATCATGGACTATACCAAAACCAACCCTCGCCATGAAGTAATTACCAATAAAGAAGCCTATTCCTCTTATGGCAGCAATGGCAATCAATGCATAGGCAAGATATGATCCAGGATTAGATTGCTCAGATCCAATATACTCTATGACTCTTCTAATCCACTCAACAGCAGCAACATCCGCAGCAGCAAACAATAGAAAACCAACTATGGCTACTAAGAAGGAAGCTTTGTATGCAAAGGTGTACTGAAGAAGTCTCTTAAATGCTTTGTTCATGAGTATACGTCTGAATTTTTATATTTAAAAAACCCAGATCCTCTAAACCGTCCATTATTTTAACAACATTCTCGAAAAATACCTTTTTTTCAATGGCAAGTATTAAAACTTGATCTTGAGAATATGCTTGGTTAATACTCGTAAAGATTTCTTCTAAATTATTGATATTAAGTGTTTTATTTGATATAGAAACTCTATTGTCAGCAAATAGATAAACAATTTGCTCAAATTCTACATTGCCTTGATTGAAATTATCAGTGGTCGGTAATTCAAGATCTATATATTGATTGCCCTGTATCTTTGCAGTCACCACAAAGAAAATAACTAATAAAAAAACAATATCAATTAAAGGTGTTAATTCAATTCCAAAAGCAGCTTTTCTTTTTGAGAGAAATTTCACTTTTTGGTAAGGTAATCTATAAGCTTAGATGACTCAGTTTGGATTGATACCATTAAGTGCTCCACCCTTCTGTTGAAGAGATGAAAAGCAGTTAAGGCTGGTACTGCAACCAATAATCCAACTGCAGTGGTAACCAAAGCCTCAGAGATGCCTGAGGCAAGAAGGTTTGCATTATTTGTTTGATTTAAAGATTCCAAGTTAGCAAAGACCTTAATCATTCCAACAACTGTACCCAATAAACCTAATAAAGGAGCAATGCTAGCAATAATGCCTAGATTGCTAATATTTCTCTCAAGATCAAATCTTATTTCCTCTGCCTTATCTTCTGTTTTAGATTCAATAATCTCCCGCGGTAACTCCTTAAATCTATATATAGTTGCTAACATAGACCCTAAATGGGACATGGAAACAAATGATTCTTGTTGCTGAATAGTAAACTTATTATTTTCAATAAGTATTACAACCTGCTTCAGCAAATTAGATGGAATAACTAATTTTGATTGAAGTAACCAAAGTCTTTCTAAAATAATAGAAATCATTAGCACTGAACATACTAGAAGCGGCCATATAAACCACCCCCCTGAGAGAATTAATTCGTACATAAGGTTATTTTATAGTGCAATAATCTGATCTGCACGATCTGCAAAATCTTTATCATGGGTTGCAACAAGAAAGATTGAATCTTGTTCATGCATTATAGAGATTATGAGCTCTTGAAGTTTTTTAGAATTTTCTTGATCTAAATTACCAGTAGGTTCATCCATTAGTACCAATGATGGTTTGTTAATAATTGCCCTTATGAATGCAGCTCTTTGTCTTTCACCTCCAGAGAGTTGAAATGGGTAATTATTCATTTTATGCAATATTCCTAGTTGCTCAGCAAAATTATGCATTCTATCTAAAGCATCTTGCTTAGGTTGATTAATAATTTCTGCAGCTATCAAAATATTTTCAGCAACAGTAAGCGTATTAACTAAGTAATGAAATTGGAATACAAAACCATAATCGTGAAAAGGCTCAGAGTGATGAGAATTATTTATACAGGTATTATTAAATATAATTTCCCCTTTCGTTGGCTTATCAATGGTTGAAATTAGGTTAAGTAAGGTTGTTTTACCTGAGCCCGATTCACCAACCACTGCTGTTAACTTTGATCCTAGTGCGTCAAAGGTAAGCCCATTTAAGACAGAAGTATTGCTTTCACCATCAAAATAAGTTTTGTATAAGTTCTTTACAGAAAGCTTATTCATGTCTTAAAACCTGTGCAGGCAGTATTTTGGTAGCCCTTTGAGCAGGAATCCAAGCAAATAACAGTGTGATAGCTAGAGAAAATCCAACAATCAACAAAATCTGATCTAAATCAAAATAGTATGGAAAGTAATTAATAAAATAAGCATCCAAAACATTTCTATTAGTTATCCCTTCAATAAAAGCCAAAATAGCATCAATATTTGGAGTAATCATTAATCCTAAAATAGTTCCAATGACTATTCCCAAAATACCTATTAACAATCCTTGAGTAATAAATATTAAAGAGATATGGCTGGGCTGCATATGGAGTGTTTTTAATATGGCTATATCTGCCTCTTTAGCTTTAACCGTCATAACTAAGTTTGAGAGGATATTAAAACAAGCAACTGTAACAATAAGAAAAATTAACAACCCAATAATCCTTTTTTCTAATTGGATTGCTTGAAATAAGGTTCCATGAGTTTGGTACCAGGTACTAAAATAATAACCTTGTTCATTTAAGACTTCATTATCGATAATGGAATATCCGATATTGGTCACATTAAATAAATCATTGGGTTTGATCCTGATACTTTGGGTATAACCTACTGGGAATCTTAATAACTTTGCAACCAAATCGTGATGAGCAAGCACTAAAGAAGTATCAAGTTCAGATTTGAGCTCAAATATTCCTATCACCTTAACTTGCAAGGTTCTGGGAACTGAACCAAATAGGGTATTTCTAAGCTCGCCAGTAAATATCCTCAGCGAATCACCTAAATCAATATTTAAAGACTGTGCTAACGATGAGCCAATAATTATTCCATCCTGTGGCAACATATCACCAATACTTCCAGCAATAATAAAATCTGGGAGGATAGTAATGTTTTTTTCTAATTCAGGATAAATGCCAGCAAGCAACATAGGCTTTGTACCATTATCGTTTTGTATCAAAATCTCTGATTGAGTGTATGGAGAGTGTGCGATGATTCTCTGGTTAGTATCAAGCTGATCGATCCAATCTTGGTCGACTGAAAATGGTGCATCCTTTTTAATTATTAGCTGAGGAACAACTCCCAATATTCGATTTTGAAGCTCTTTTTCAAAACCATTCATTACTGAAAGTACTATGATTAAAGTAGCAACACCAAGAGAAAGACCAATTATTGAAATAAGTGCATAAAAGGATAGATATCCAGTATCTCTTGAACGAAAATATTTAAAACCCAACGAAATGGGTGTTTTGAGCATTTACTTAATTAATTTCTTCAAGGTTGCTTCTACATCGTCTTTGTAGGGAGGCCTCATGAATCCAAATAATTTTTCAAATCTTGGGCTCACTTCTTTATAAATTGCTTTTGCATTACTAAAGTTTAAAAATCCTTCTACTCCGTTGTAACGACCAATGCCGCTGGGACCAACTCCACCAAAAGGTAAATCTGATTGTTGGAGATGTCCAATAACATTGTTGACAGTAACTCCTCCTGATGTCGTTTTTGATAAAACCTTATCTTCTTCGGTTTTGTTATTCCCAAAATAGTACAAACCTAGTGGCTTATCTTTGGAATTCACATACTCTATAGTTTCATCGATATCAGAGTATTTTTTAATAGGCAGTACTGGTCCAAAAATTTCTTCCTGCATAACTTTCATATCATCAGTAGGGTTCATTACTAAAGTAGGAGGAATTTTATAAGCTTCTTGTTGAGAAAAATCTTCGTTTGCTGGATTAATTTCATCTATAGTAGCGCCCTTTGCTCTTGCATCATCAATTAGTCCATTGATTCTATCGAAATGCTTTTGATTGATAATCGATGTGTAATCAGGATTATGTTTAATGTCAGGATAATATTCTTTTACTGACTCTTTGAGCTCAGCTACTAAATCAGATTCTAGGTTATCTTTGACTATGACATAATCAGGAGCTAAACATATTTGCCCTGCATTCATTGTTTTTCCCATCATGACACGTCTTGCAGTAGATTTAAGATCTGCGCTCTCTCCAACTATTACTGGAGATTTGCCGCCCAATTCTAGAGTAACAGGAACAAGGTTTTTAGCAGCAGCTTCCATAATATATTTACCAACGGCTCCACTGCCTGTATACAGAAGATGATCAAATTTAAGAGATGAGAACTCAGCACCAACCTCAGGTCCACCTAGCACAGTTCCAAACTCGGTATCATCAAAATACTTATCACAAGATTCTTTAAGCAATGCCGAAGTATTTTCTGTATATTCGCTTGGCTTATGCATCACAACATTTCCAGCAGCAAATACAGCAATAAGTGGACTAAAGGTTAAATTTACTGGGAAATTCCATGGAGAAATCATTCCAACAACACCCAAGGGTTCGTACTCAACATAGGAACGCGCACCTAGAATATTAAATGGGAATGATGTCTTGCGTTTGCTTTTACCAGTCCATGATTTTATATTTTTTTTGGCATATTCAATATTAGGAATTATTGAGTAAGCATCTGTAATCATTGATTGATTTTTAGATCTCACTCCAAAATCTTCATTCAGTGCATCAACGAATTTATATCTGTAATCTAGAATAAGTTCTTTCATCCTATTCAATCGATCAATTCTTAAATCAATACTAGGAGCACCTTGTTGTAACACATATTCTTTTTGTTTCTTTAGCATTTCATGCATATTACTCATAATTAACCCCTATCCTGTTTATCTTTAGCATTAGTTTGTTGAATTGCAGACCTTATATTATCCCAATCTTCATCTGATACGCTAGCTAAGCTTGAAAATGTTCCGCCGCCACTAAGATGCTGAGCACCATCTATAGCTATACTTTGACCTGTTAAGTAATCGCATCCATCGCTCATCAGGAATGAGGCTAGATTTTGTAATTCTTCCATTTTTCCCACTCGACCCATAGGGATAGACTTGCTTACATCTGCTCCCTCAGACATCATAGAGCCATTCGGATCTAGTCTTGCGGTCATACCTTTGGTTGGGAATGCACCAGGCGCAATAGCATTCACTCTAATATTTTTAGGCCCCCATTCAACAGCTAAAGACATGGTCATTGCATGAATGGCAGATTTAGACATGGCTGAAGGAACAACGTAAGCAGAACCCGTCCAAATCCATGTAGCTAGAATTGATAATATGGAACCAGGCAATTGATGTGCAATCCATTTTTGTCCAACACTGTGTGTAACATAAAAGGTTCCATGCATAACAATATTGGAAATAGCATCAAATCCACGTGAAGAAAGTTTATGAGTTGGAGAGATAAAATTTCCAGCAGCATTATTAACCAATCCTGTGAGAGGCTTAATGTTGAAAACATTTTCAACAAAACCTTCTACATCTTGGGGAGATCTTATATCTAGAGTTTCATAATAAGCATTGATACCAAATTGATCTGTTAAAGTCTTAGCGGTATCTTTTAAGGGGTCCTCTCTTCTTCCGCAAATTGCTATGTCGGCTCCTAGAGAAGCAAAATGGGTAGCCATTTCTTTGCCAAGGCCTGTTCCGCCTCCCGTAACAAGTATATGTTTCCCTTTTAATAAATTTTCCTTAAACACTATCCTAATATCTCCTTAATTGAGTCTACCCAGGGCTCTGAAGCATTTAATGAAGGGACATATTCCACCACTTCTCCTCCAGCTTCTTGAAACAAACTATTGTACTCATCTCCCAATTCAATCACAGTTTCAAGACAATCTGCAGTGAATGCAGGAGATACTATGAGTATTCTTTTCATTCCATTTTCTGCGAGGGATTTTAAAACTTCATCTGTAAATGGTTCCAACCAGTTTTTAGTGAGTCTAGATTGAAAACAAACCGTGTATTGATCATTGTTTATCTGAGATGAATTAGCAATGAGTCTTGCAGTTTCATAACTGGTTGCTTTGTAGCAAAATTTATTGAGTTCTGTAATTCCTTTATCACAATTTTTATCCTCACAAATATTATCACTATAAACCTTATTGACCTGTGAATTAGGCAGTCCATGAAAACTGAAAAGAATATGATCATAACTATTGATATTCATTTTCGAAAGATTGTTTTTCCAAGCATTAATAAATGAGGGTTCTGAATAAAATTGACCAATATGGGTAACTTTGGGTATTACCCAATATCGAGATAAAATTTTTCCTACCTCTTCGTAGACACTCCCTGTAGTTGCTGATGCATATTGTGGAAATAAGGGAAAGATTATTAACTCATCTGGATTGGTATCCAATGCTTCTTTAATAGCAGATTCAATAGAAGGATTTTGATAGCGCATGGCATAGTAGAATTTATCCTCAGAGGATCCCTGATTAAGAGTTCTGGTTAATTCCTCTGTATAGAGCTTGAGCGGTGATTGACCTGAATATTTACTAAAGAGATCCTTGTAAATTCTAGAGGATGCAAAAGATCTTATAGGACAAATAATAAGATTTACTAATAAAATGCGAAAAAACCAAGGATAGTCAATAACTCTGGGATCAGATAAAAATTGTCGTAAGTATTTGAATACTGAAAAATAGGTTGGGCTATTTGGAGTGCCTAAATTAATTAATATGACTGCTCTATGTGACATTTTCTTCAATATATTCTGCTTTAAATGTAGAAATAGAAAGAAGCATTATAACGGCTATAAAGCATAACGCTGCTGAAAAAAGATATAGATTAGATGGATTGTATTGATAGATAGGCATTGCAACCACAGGAGTTAGCATATGCCCTATAGGGATTACTGAGCCCAGATACCCTGCCGCAGAACCTTGGTTGTCTGGACTTTGTGAAAGAGATAATGCTGAAGCATTAGCAGGTCTCACCATGCCTGAGCCCATGCCATTTAGAATAATAGCAAAATAAAACATCGCAATTGAAGTTGCATAAGCTGCCTGAATATAAGAGAAAATCATTATGATTGAACCCAAAATTAACAATTGATAATTCTTGAGTTCAAAATAATCAGTAAAAAAATATTGCGAAATAATAGTGCTTACTGAAAGTAGTGCAAAAGATAGACTGATAAGTAAAGGTAAATCATCATAATTAGTAAATGAATCAGACACATAAAAACCTATGGACTGTAATAGCGATGCCTGACAAAAAGAATAAAGCGAGGCTAGCACCAAAAAAGGCAGAATAGATTTTTCTAAAAAAGATATTTGTGGGCTTGTATCATCTCTAGAGATGTCTCTAGATGTGTTTGGCATAGTTTTGTAAAGACCTATTGCAGAGATAATTGCAAACGATGAAAAAAGGTAAAAAGGCATAGCCTCATCAAATAAATATAAAAATCCACCCAATAATGGTCCCAATACAGTACCGGCAAGAAAACTAGATTCTAATCTTGCAAATTTCTTGGTTCTTATACTCGGAGGTGAATGATCTGCTACAAAAGCAAAGGCAGCTGGGCGTGTTGCAGAGCCAATTAAACCATTAATTAATCTTCCTGCTATTAGTAATGGAAACAATAACAACACATCCATTAATCCATGTTTAGCAAGCAGCAATGGAGTGATTAACGCTATAAGAGAAATGGCATAACCAGTTAGCCCTATCATGGCAATATTTCTCCTACCATAATTATCAGAAGCCCTTCCCCATGTAGCACTGGTCATTGCCCATGCAACTGCTGAAATGGCAAATATCGTTGATGTTTGAACCTCAGTTAATCCTAAATCTCTAGCTAACGGTGGAACTAACACAAATGCAAAGGATTGGCCAAGACCAACAGAAAAAAGACCTATCTTTAACCAAGAATTTGAGCCTGAAAAGCTATTACGAGATGGTGCGGATGCCAATTTTATCTTTAATTTCTGAAAGAAGTTCTGATGCTTGGGGCCTTACTTTACCAGCACCTGAAATCAAGATTTCTTCTATTTCAGAAGGGGAATCTAATAATTCAAAATATTTTTCTCTAATTGGAAGAATAATTTGATTAAGGTATGAAAAAACTTGTTCCTTAGCATCTCCCCAACCTATGCCTTCAGCATAAGCTTGCTTCATATTGTTTACTGCTTGGTCATCAGCAAAAGAAGAAAATATATTAAAGAGATTGCAATTCTCATATTCTTTTGGCTCACCGGGTTCAAGAGAATTAGTAACAATTTTTTTAATAGCCTTGTTAAGCGTTTTTTCATCGGACAGCAGAGGAATGATATTTCCGTAGGATTTACTCATTTTTCTTCCATCAAGCCCAGGTATGATTTTGGTATCTTCATTGACGATTGCTTCAGGTATGACAAAGGTTTCACCATAAATATGATTAAATCGCAAAGCAATATCTCTGGTCATCTCTAGGTGTTGTAATTGATCATTTCCTACTGGTACCTTATTAGCATTGAACATCAAAATATCTGCGCTCATCAAGACAGGGTAAGAGAATAAACCCATAGTAATAGACTTATCCTCATCAGCATTGAGTTCTACATTTTTGGCAACAGCATCTTTATAAGCATGAGATCTATTCATCAGGCCTTTTGCAGTTACACAATTCAAAATCCATTGAAGCTCAGTAATCTCAGGAATATCAGATTGTCGATATA
>Ga0181574_10004996_pt1 | contig 11469 bp, 13 predicted proteins | sample 101ome_24_FD_145600 | JGI IMG/M metagenome (GOLD analysis project Ga0181574, IMG submission 145600) | Coastal salt marsh microbial communities from the Groves Creek Marsh, Skidaway Island, Georgia - 101410AT metaG (spades assembly) | ecosystem: Environmental > Aquatic > Marine > Intertidal zone... | reverse complement strand
CCATGGGTTCATGGCGTATCGGGTACTCAGACTCACAGGGACTTGTGACACACCCTAGCCGAAATCATCAAATGCGATCATTTCCTTTTCAACGCCAATCGCATCCAACATGCCCATCGACGCAGAAAGCATCATGGGTGGGCCACACAGATAGTACTCAATTTCAGTGGGATCCTCGTGCTGATCTAAATATTCTTCTTTCAAAACCGTGTGTATAAACCCTTGGTAACCCTCCCAATTGTCTTCGGGCTGTGGGTCAGATAACGCAACATGGTAGGTAAAATTAGGGTTCTTTCTCGCCAACTCTTTAAATTCATCGTCATAAAACATTTCCCGTCGAGACCGAGCCCCATACCAAAAGGTAATGCGCCGTTTGCTACTGAGCCGTTTGAGTTGATCAAAAATATGACTACGCATGGGGGCCATTCCCGCCCCACCCCCGATAAAACACATTTCCCGGTTGGTATCTTTGGCAAAAAATTCGCCATACGCACCACTTAATTCTATGGTATCGCCAGGCTTTAAATTAAAAATATACGACGATCCAATACCCGGCATCACATCTTTCCCAGGGGGTGGGGTTGCAATACGCACATTTAAAATAATGACATTGTCATCGCCCGGGTAACTGGCCATGGAGTACGCCCGAAAAATTTCTTCATCGTTGCTGGCATTTAAATCCCATAAGTTATAGCGGTCCCATTCGTCTTTGTATTCATCTTCAATATCAAATGATTTAAACGATAAGTCATAGGGTGGAATGTAAGTTTGAATGTACCCGCCAGCCGTAAAATCAAACTTCATGCCCTCGGGCAATTTCAAGACGAGCTCTTTAATGAACGTCGCTACATTGTGGTTGGACACAACCTCACAGGTAAACTTTTGAATACTAAAAATCTCATCTGGGATTTTGATTTTGATATCCGATTTCACTTTAACCTGACAGCCCAACCGAACGTTATTTTTTCGCTCATTCAAGGACAGATGGGGCAACTCTGTCGGCAAAATATCACCCCCCCCTTCTAACACCTGCACTTTACACATGGCACAGCTTCCCCCACCGCCACAAGCGGATGGAATAAAAATCTTTTCATCGGACAATGCCGTTAATAAGTTGGTTCCCGACGCAACTGTAGGGCTTTTATCTACCTCATCGTTGATTAATACCAAACAGTCCGCTGTTTGAACCACACGGGTTTGAATAATGTAAAGAATTAAAACCAAGAGCATAATAATGCCCGTAAACACTATGAAACTTGCTGTATACGTTATCATGATAATTTTATCCCCGCAAATGCCATAAAGGCCATTGCTATTAAACCAGTCGTAATCATATTAATGGCAAATCCGTCCAATCCCTTCGGCAAGTCAGCGTAGCGCAGTTTTTGAAGCACAGCAGCCATAGCCACAATCGCCAAATACCATCCGATGCCAGACCCCAAGCCAAAAACAACCGACTCCGAAAAGTTATACTGACGCTCACGCATAAACAACGAGGTGCCTAAAATGGCACAGTTTACGGCGATCAACGGCAAGAAGATCCCCAACGAGCTATGCAACGCCGGATCGTATCGCTCCATCACCATTTCCACGATTTGAACCATGGCCGCAATGGTTGCAATAAAGACAACCAGATGCAGAAAGCTTAAGTCAACCGTGGGAAACCCCATCCAAGCCAGTGCCCCTGGGGATAATAAAAAGTGATTGATTAACCAGTTGGTCGGCACTGTAATGCTCAGAACAAAGATAACCGCAAGCCCCAATTTATGGGCCGTAAAAATATTTTTTGAACAGGCCAAAAACGTACACATGCCCAAAAACAACGCCAATAAGATATTGTTAATAAAAACTGATTCGATAAATAAACTAATTAATGCTTCCATACCTAACGACCCGTCCACTTATTTTGCAACCACACCAACAATCCAATTGTAATAAAGACACCCGGTGCCAAGACCATCAAGCCCATGTCCACATAGCCAGCGGCATACGCTGCGTCGGGAACAATTTGAAACCCCAACAACGTGCCAGCACCTAAAAGCTCTCGAAATGCGGACACAACCACCAAAATATAGCCATATCCCAAGCCATTGCCCAAACCATCCCAAAACGATAGCCAGGGGCCATTACCCAAGGCAAAGGCTTCGGCACGCCCCATAATAATACAGTTGGTTACGATCAGCGAGACAAATACGGATAACTGCTTACTCACATCGTACAAGAACGCTTTGAGTAACTGATCCGCTAAGATAACAAGAGACGCAATCACAACCAACTCAACAATGATACGAATGTTTTTGGGAATATAATTTCTAAGCAATGAAATAACCACGTTGGACGATGCCAATACAAACGTCATCGCCACCATCATCACAATCGATGGCAAGACCTGGGTGGTAACAGCTAAGGCTGAACAAATCCCCAACACGGCCACGGCAATTGGATTGGCCGATACCAACGGGGCTGTAAATGTTTTATACGCAGCGGTTTTGGATATCTTCATGATTGTTTTTCCTTCAATAATGCACTCGCAAACCCTTCATACTGTTGCAATGTTGTGCGTAAATCTCGCTCAATACCAACCCCTGTAATCGTGGCCCCACTCATGCCGTCCACGTAATAGGCCTGCTGATCAGACGCAATAGTATCCGCCACTTTTCCCTTAACAACGCCAACCGATACCAACTGACCGTTTGGCTTTCGAATTTTCTTATCAATAAACTGGTTCAAAAACCAAGGCTTATCGCACTCACCCCCCAAGCCAGGAGTCTCCGCATGCTTATACACAGACATGCCAACAACCGTGCTGGCATCCCCATCCAAGGCAATGTAGCCGTGAATCCAGCTCCAAAGCCCATACGCTTTAAATGGAATCGCATACCGCTGAATGGACGCGCCGTCTCGAATCACATACATGGGCAAATCCGCATCACTGGGTTGCTCAACCAAGGAACCCGCGGCATCCACATAAATAGATTCAACCGTGTTGGTATACACCGCAAGCACCTGGTCTTTGCTCCACTTGTCTGTTGACTGCATGATCCCTAAGGCTCGCAAAATATTTTTTTGTTGATCGACCAACATATTTCGGGCTTGCAATGGTTTAAGCCCTTCAGCCGCTAAGGTTAGCAAAAGCCCCACGACACAACACATTACAAATGCAAAGATAAATGATTTAATATTAGATGACATTGGGAATCCGTCCTTTGATATGCCGTTGCACGAAAATATGATCCAGCGCAGGCGCAAATACATTCATTAATAAAATAGCCAGCATAACCCCCTCCGGATACGCGGGATTTACACACCGAATAATCACCGTCAGCACGCCAATCATAATGCCATAAATCCACTTGGATGCATGCAAACTGGGCGACGATACTGGATCCGTCGCCATATACACCGTCCCAAAAGCAAAACTGCCCATAACCATGTGCCAATGCGGGGGCAGACTTAAAAATGGCAGGGTGGTTTCCGTTGAGAAAACCATCAACAAACTACTCATAGCCACCAAGCCAATGACACTGCCCAGCATGGTTCGCCAACTGGCGACACCCGTGAGCAGCAAAAACGCAGCCCCAACTAGAACCAATAGGGTTGATGTCTCACCAATACTCCCTGGAACCAAGCCCAAAAACAACTGAGACAAGGTAAACCCACTGCTCACCAGCGCATCGGTGACCGACCCGGCGGCACTGGCAGCAACGGCCAATGCCGTCGCCCCACTGTACCCATCGATTAATTGATCTTTCCCAACCATCAAATACGTCCAAACGGTGTCCCCGCTTAACTGAGCTGGAAAAGAAAAAAACAAGAAGGCTCGCGTGGTCAACGCTGGGTTTAAGAAATTTCGGCCACTACCCCCAAATACCTCTTTGCCCACAATAACACCAAAAGTCACCCCGACTGCCGCCTGCCACAAGGGAATGGTCGGAGGCAACGTTAAAACAATCAACATGGCGCTGACCAAATAACCTTCAGACACTTCATGCCCCCGAATAATTGCACTCAAAAACTCCCAACCCAGGCCCACACCATAGGAAATAATTAACAAGGGAATCACCCGCATAATCCCAACGGTCATAATGGACACGATATCCAAGGGAAGTCCAGCTGCTAGATGCGATTGGTACCCCACATTAAAAATGCCAAATATCAAACACGGCAACATCGATAAAATAACCAAATTCATGTATCGCTTGGTATCAATAAAATCTCGAATAAACGGGGCTTTTTGCGTAACTGTTCGAACAGACAACGCAAAGCTTTCAAACGCTTCGAACAATGGATACAGTTTTGAATACTGTTTGCCCGGTTTTACATGCTGCTCAAGACTATGAAACAGACTTTCTATATACTTCTTCATACCATGGATTCCTTATACAATCGTTGTTTAGCTTCTTTAAATATGGCAGTTAATTCAATTTTTGATGGGCAAATATGCGAGCACAACCCACACTCTGCACAATCCAAAAGCCCTAAGTCTAGCGCCCCTTCAATGTCATTGTTATACAACGCCTTGGCTAAAAACTGGGGCAAAATACCCACCGGACAAACATCTGGGCAGGCGCTGCAGGCAATACACGCTCGAACCCCACCATTCAAATTAGTCGACGCTTCGGATTGTTTCTTAGGCAACAACGCCGATACAAAGGTGCGAAAGTAACTGGGCTTTTGCGCACCCGGCATAAAAAAGTGCAGCAATTCTCGCTCGTAGCGCTCAGGCAGCACATGAATCGCATATTCGCTGTAACTTAATGACCCTTCCCGAGTACTCAACCGACCGGTATACACCCCCCCAGATAGGTACCGGGCATTCCCTGACGGCAACTGCGCCAACGCATGCTTGTATGGAACACCTTCAATGGTGCGAATATGCTCGGGCTTTTTGACAAGTGGCCCCGAAACAACCGCAACAATCTCAGATGGATACTCTCCGGTTAACAACAACTGACCCATGCGAATCACATCTTGATACTGGACATACCAGGCTGAATTATCGTCCGATGTTTGTTTAATACCATGCAAAATAACACCCGGATCCAACGATGGAAAATCCCCATCGGCGTGAACGGTGATGAGATCGGACAGCATATGCTGCGTGCTGGTATCCGACCGATGGGCCACCACATGGACGGTGGGCGCTAGCTTCTTTAACGCTAGAATCCCCGCTCGAATTTCAGCATCACGACCGGCTAAAACACTCGAAGCGGACGGGCTGTGCGGCTCGTTGTCTCCCAGCGCAACAATAATCGATGGCGGCACCACCGACGACGACGCAATGGCTCGAAACGGCAATGCCTTAAGGGTTCGCCACAATCCACCCGTCTCCAACAGCGAAACAATCGTGTCGCGATCTAGCTCTTGAATTGACGCTTCCGTATGTGCTGGGTTTTCAACAACACCCAGGCTGTCATTCACATCAATGCGAATCGCATCAATCACACGTCGAGGGCCATATTCAATCGCACTCACATAGCCAGAAACCGGAGACATGTACCGAATGGTTGGGCGGGCTTTATCATAAAACAAAACCGCACCTTTTTGAACAGCATCGCCCTCTTTGATGGCCAACTTCGGCTTCAAGAATGGAATAGCGGACGGAGACAAAACACACTGCTGAGGGGGGGCTAAGTCTCGAATCCCATCACTGGGAACGCCCGCAAGCGCGAGTGAATAGTGATTGGGGACTTCTACTTCTTTGCAAATACTTGTTGTCATGATTACTACTCTCTATTATTTTTTACTAATGCCTCTTATTAAGTATAAAATTTTACCAAAAATAAACGGCTTCGGCAATTACATAATGGCCACAACAGACAAAATACTAATTATTGACACAATATTAAGCACAACCCCTCGAGTCACCATCATGCGAATAGTCAGTGGCCGGTAGGCCAGTACAATGGCGTTGGGGGGCGTGGATATGGGCAACATAAATGCCGCTGAAGCGGCTAACGTGACCGGCACACACACCAGCAGCAAGGGCACGCCAATTTGCACAGCCACAGCTGCAATGAGCGGCAGCAACATGGCCACAGAGGCTAAATTTGAACTGACTTCGGTAATCGCCAAGGTTGCAATGGTCAGGCCCACGATTAACGCCCACACCGGCCATTGATCCACCATTGCCACTTGATTCATAATCAGCGCCTGCAAGCCCGTTTCAGAAACCCCTGTAGCAATGCTCAATCCAGCGCCAAACAACAGTAAAACACCCCACGGGATCGTTTGCGCCTGATCCCACGTTAGCAAAGCTGTTCGCTTTTTTGCGCCATTCCCATGCGCCACAACCGGCCATAAAAACAGCACCATAGCACCCGCCATGGCAATGGTTGTGTCTGATAAAATTGGCCCGCCCAGCCAATGATTGAGTGTTCGACGCCCCACCCAAGCCAGCGCGGTCACCACAAAAATAATTAACACCCGCGTTTCTTGGGGTGTAATACGCCCCAATTGTGCCAGTTGATCTCGAATCACGCCCTTAATCGCATCAAATGACTGGGACCGAACCGGACCCATGGTCCAACTCAAATACCCCCAAGCCACTGGCAACATAATGCACAAATAGGGTATCCCGTAACGCATCCAAGCAGCCATATCCAGCACGATGCCATAGCGTTCTTGCAAAAATGTCGCTAAAAACAAATTGGGGGGGGTTCCAATTAATGTTGCCGAGCCCCCAATCGATGCCGAATAGGCAATTCCCAGCATTAACGTTGCATTAATACGCACCGCAACGGATTCGTCCAAGTCGGCCAATTCCGACAAGTAACTGGCCACAGACATACCAATAGACACCATCATAATCGTGGTAGCGGTATTGGATATCCACATGGACAAACTTGCCGTTGCCAGCATAAAACCGGCTAAAATGCCTCGGGGCGATCCCGGGCAAATTGAAACAATAATAAACGCAATTCGGCGATGCAGCCCCCAAACTTCCAAGGACTTGGCAATAAAAAACCCCCCCATAAATAAAAAGACAATGGGGTTGGCGTAGTTGCGCGTCACGGCCCCCAAATCCATGATGCCCAACAACGGAAACAACACAATGGGTACCAATGCCGTGACCGCCAGGGGCACTGCCTCCGTGGACCACCACACCAGCATGAGCCATAAACATGCAACAAACAAACAAATGGGGTTGGATAATCCTGAAGCACCCACACAAATAGCCAACGGCAAAACACCCAACGCAAATAACTGATAGTATGTTTTCATTTTAATCCTTTATTTTTTTAATTCGTCTTGGCGATCTTTCCAGTACGCCTCACCATAACTAATACAACATTCTTGATGCATCGCAATCGGAACTTTAGCCTTGTACACATAAAATTGCGCATACGGCACGGCCAACTCCGGCATGTACAATTCATAGTAAACATTGGGTTCAAAACTATGATTATACAACGACCCATACCCCATCACAAACACATCGGAGTCCCCCTCAATTGTGCTGGAAAAAACATTCAGTCCAAACCCAGCGCCTGTCTTATGGTGATTGTCTTTAATGTATGGGGCAATTTCAATAATTTCATTTTCTTGAAACGATTTTTTAGCAAATACCCCGCGGCCACCCAATGGCGATTGATCAACATAAATATTGGCGTAATAATCCATTAAATTCGGCGGTGTTGGTTGTGTGGTACTCACTGGGGGCAAAACAATCGATTCCCCCGACGCAATAGCGCCATCCGCCACAATATTCACATACTGATTTTCAGGCTGTTGGAGATCCCCAGTTGAAAAAACCAGTCGCGCATTGGCCGACTCATGAATTGTGTAATAATTCCCAAATCCAAGCAAGCATATCCATTCATTTAATGGCGGATAATACACCGAATATCGAACGTACCGTGTGGGCTGGTCCCCACTGGCAATGGTATACGGGACACACTCAATTAATTCGCCATCTACAAAGGCTTTGCGTGCAACCACGGAAACAGCGGCCCGACCCGAGCTAACGAGTTCAATATTGGCATAGCACAAATGAGCATTTTGGAGCATTGAATTATCAATCATATCAAAAAATGTTTAAAAAAAGCAAAAACAGGGTATAGTCATGGATACATGATTGCTGATTCAATTTAGGCCAGCCAGTCATACGAACCATTGGGGGCTCACAAAGAGAGTTAAATAACCAGATTTTTAATATATTTTCATACCGTCTCTACCCGCCCCCTTGGGCAACCTGCCCAGACACTGGTATACTGATTAGATCAGATTATGACAAACAAACAAGCACTCCTGGGGATTCATCCCGACACGTTACGCCAACACTTTGTGGATGCCGGGCAACCCGGGTATCGGTGTGACCAAGTGTTGCAATGGGTCTATCAGCACCACGCACCCACTGTGGCGCGCATGACCAATATTGGCAAGGCCACCCAAGCGTGGCTCAACGAACATTACACAGTGGATCCCCTGCGTATTGTGGCCAAACAAGTGGCTGCCGATCAGTCTGCGACCAAGTATGCCGTTCAACTGCACGATAACCAACGGGTTGAGGCGGTGGTTCTTAAAGAGAAAACCGGCTATACCTTATGCGTATCCAGTCAGTGTGGCTGCGGTATTGGGTGTCGGTTTTGTGTCACGGGCACCATGGGGTTAAGCCGCAATTTAACCGTGGATGAAATTGTTGGGCAAGTTGTCTTAGCGGACCAAGACACGCCAATTTCTCGACTTGTGTTTATGGGCATGGGAGAACCGCTGGCGAACGTACAGGCCGTGGTTGCTGCCATTGAAATTTTAAATCATCCCAAAGCCATGGGAATTGGCAAACGAAAAATTACCGTGTCAACATCCGGGATCATTCCAGGCATCCAGTATTTGATTGATCGTGATATCACCTTAAACTTGGCATTTTCCGTCGGGCATGCCAATCCGCAAAAACGGCTCGCTATTATGCCCATTGAAAAACGATTCTCCATTTTGGATGTCGCCCAAGTCTTGCACCAATACCACAGCCAACACAATCGGAAATTAACCCTCGAATACACCCTGCTCAAACACACCAACGATGATCCTGAAGCCATTGATGAGCTGTGTCGATTGGGAACGTATTTAAATGCAAAAATCAATTTAATTAATTTAAACCCACATCCGTCAATTCCCTATGAGCCCGTGTCCGAAACCACCCTCTATGCAATTGCGGATAGCATTAAAAGCCGTGGGCTTCAGGCAACCATTCGGCACCCAAAAGGCCAAGACATTGTGGCCGCTTGTGGTCAATTGGGCGGCGGTTCAATCGCCTCAATGTGACGGTATACCGCTCCGGCTTTGACCAGCACTAAATCAAATCGAAACTGAACATCTTCGCACTGATGAATGCCTTGATAAACCGTGGCCATATGCACCAAACGTTGGTATTTTTTCGGTGTAATGGACCAAACAGGATCCACGTGATTCGTATGATACGTTTTCACTTCTACAATAACCACCAAATCGGGTTGGTCTACCGGCTGAACAATCACATCGACCTCGCCAAACTGTGTCCGAAAGTTGCGCGCCAATATTCGATATCCGTTGGATTGTAAATACTGAACGGCCACCCCTTCCCCCGCTTGTCCCAACTGATACCGATACCGAGTCATTGAAGGTGAAACGATTGCCGATGAACCGGCGCTAATCCATGAGCCCCGATGGCTCGGCGATGCTGCTGGGTGGGATAGCCCTTATGCTGAATAAACCCATAGCCGGGGAACCGAGCATCCAAATACTGCATGTAGCGATCCCGAACCACTTTAGCAATAATAGACGCTGCCGCAATGGATGCCTCGGTTTGATCCCCACGAATCACGGCATGAACGGGAGCGTTTGTGCGCAAATAGGGCACCCGATTGCCATCCACAACCACCTGCTGAATGGGATCCACACACCGCGCCAATCGGTCAAATGCCTGGCGCATGGCCATGAATGTCGCTTGCAAAATATTTACCCGATCCACAATCGGAGCGTGCATCCAGCCCACCCCCACCGTCCCGTTTTGGACAATCGTTGCGTACAGAGCCGCACGCTGCTTGGGCGTTAATGCTTTAGAATCCGCCACACCCGGCACCGGGGTATGCAAGACCACAGCCGCCGCTACAACTGGCCCCGCCAACGCCCCACGCCCCGCTTCATCAATCCCCACAATCATGCGTGAAGCTGCGCCAACAATACATCCACATCCACATCGGGTACCCGATCCACCGCCACCGATTCATAGCCCTTAGGCAGTGAAAACCAGCGACGCGTGGGCTGCAAATGAATAATCCCCTGGATCAAACAATGCGTTCGATTGCACCGCAACGATAAAGCCACAATTTTTTGGCCGTGATAATACAGCTCATACGGACTATGATAGGCCTGACAAAAGGTCAAATCTCGGGGGCCAGCATCGGGATTCAGTTGGGTCGTCACCCCACAGCGCGCCAAGGCCGCTTGAATATGCTGCTGGGTCACCGATACCTTGTCTTTGAGCTTTTTGGGTAACTCTGGATGATCCAATACCGCCACACAACACACCACAATATCACCGGGACAATGGAACACCATGCCACCGCCCGTATAGCGCTGTGCATGGTCAATCACAGCCAACTCGGCGGGCAATGTTTGTTTGTAGGTATACGTCACCGACGGCCTGGGCCACCGATAATACTCCGCCAGCCAATTGGGTTGCTGAGCCAATTGCTCGGTATCATACGCCATGTGTTGGGCGGCTGACTGAAACAAATCCCGTTGATCAACGACTACCATCATGCTTACCATGGTACCAGATTCACCCACAAGCATTAAAACCAGGTTGTCTCTTTCAGTGCAATAAACTTGCGCCGAACTGCGTTTCACGATACAGTAAATTGTGAATAATAATGTTCAATTAAACATTAGGAGTTAAACAATAACATGATTACAGAACTGTCTGCCACTGAGTTGGCATCGCGCCTGGATAATGGCGACAAACTGGTCCTCATTGATGTGCGCGAAGCCCATGAGTTGGTCTATGGTCAAATTGCCAACAGCCAGCATATTCCCTTGGGTGACCTGGATTTTGAGCTGGATAAATTAGACCCCAACCAACCCACCGTCTTTATTTGTCGCAGTGGGGGACGCAGCCATCAGGCCGCAATGCTCGCTTCCGAGTATGGATTTTCCGATACCTACAATCTGACGGGTGGCATGAACCAATGGGCAATCGATGTTGACCCCGATATGGATGTGTACTAAATCATGAATACTCCGTTTCATCAAACCACCATTGCGTTGGTCTATGACTTTGATGGAACGTTGTCACCCAAGGCCATGCAAGAATACACGATTTTGCCTGAACTGGGCGAAGACCCCGTGGCTTTTTGGCATGAATGCACCGAAGAAGCCCACCGGCTCAAAGCCGACCCCATGCTCACGTATATGCGGTTACTCATTGAAAAAATGGCCAAAGCCGGCGGCCGAATTACTCAGCAACGCTTGCGGGAATTGGCGGCAGGA
>Ga0181574_10004985_pt1 | contig 11483 bp, 13 predicted proteins | sample 101ome_24_FD_145600 | JGI IMG/M metagenome (GOLD analysis project Ga0181574, IMG submission 145600) | Coastal salt marsh microbial communities from the Groves Creek Marsh, Skidaway Island, Georgia - 101410AT metaG (spades assembly) | ecosystem: Environmental > Aquatic > Marine > Intertidal zone... | reverse complement strand
GCTAGCCTTGCATCTATGCCTTGTTCAATAATTAATTTTGCCTCTGATAGTAAAGCATCTACCATTTCTTTTTCATTAACAACTCTTACTACTTCACCTTTTATAAATAAGTGCCCTTTATTTTTGCCGGCTGCAATACCTAAATCTGCAGATCTAGCTTCACCAGGACCATTCACAACGCAACCCATAACAGCAACTTGTAATGGAATGTTTTCATTATTTAATGCATCTTGAGCCTCTTCTGCAACTTTAATAACATCAACCTCTGCTCTTCCACAACTTGGACAAGCAATTAAATCTAAAGAGTTCCTTTCTCTTAGACCTAAATACTCCAATAAAGCTCTTCCACTTTTAGCTTCTTCAACTGGATCAGTTGTTAAAGAGTAACGGATTGTGTCACCAATACCTTCACTTAATAAGGTTCCAATTCCTGCAGTTGACTTAATTAATCCACCAGGTAGTGGTCCTGCTTCTGTTACGCCAAGATGCAGAGGGTAATCTACTTTTTCAGCTAAAAGCCTATATGATTCAATCATTAATGGTACGTTCGAATGTTTAACGGAAATTTTTATATCGAAAAAACCAACATCTTCTAGATACTTTAATTCTTTTAGAGCAGATTCAACTAGAGCTTCAGGTGTAGCATCACCATATTTCTCGAGTAAATCTTTATCAAGAGAACCGCCATTAACACCAATTCTGATAGGTATGTTTGCTGACAAAGCTTCTTTGGCCACTTCCTTAATCTGTTGTTCTTTTCTAATGTTTCCAGGGTTAAGTCTTAAGCCATTAACACCGGCATCAATAGCTGCAAGTGCTAGTTTGTATTGAAAGTGTACATCAGCAACTATTGGAACCGGGCTTCTTTGTGTGATTTCAACCAATCCTGTAGCAGCATCTACTTCATTACAAGTTACTCTTACGATATCTGCACCATTAGTAGCAAGTTCGTAAATCTGCGAGAGCGTAGATTCAACATCTTTAGTTTTTGTTGTAGTCATAGATTGAACAGATATAGGAAAATCTGACCCAATTCCAACTTTACCTATTTGAATTTGTCGTGTTTTTCTTCTATTAAATTTCATAATCTTATTGGCTGCGTAATATCAAGATAAAATGCTGTTATTCCTAAGAATACAAAGATAAAAATTACAAGAGCAGCGATTGGATATAATTTTTTATCTTCTATTTTTTTACCTGTAATGCCTTCGTACAATGCTAAAACAATTCTTCCACCATCTAATGGAACTAACGGTATCGAATTAAAAACAGCCAAGAAAATATTAACAAAAGCAAGCAAACTAAATAAATTTACATACCCTCCCTCAGCTATTTGGTTTCCAGCTTGTGCTAAGCCAATTGGACTTAACGGTCTTACTTCATCAGGAACATCTTCGCCTGTATAAGTACCAAGTAAAGCTTCAAGAGTAGATGGATTAAATAATGTAAATATACCTTCAATAGCTGCCTTAGTCATATCAATTTCTATAAGAGTTGTTGCAGGTATAGCTTGTAGCAAACTAAGAGTTTGTCTTTCTAAAACAGGTGAGACCCCTAAGTAACCAGAGAGTTCATTGTTTAATAGTCTTGACTCTAACGTAGTTGTAGTTAAGTACATTTGAGAATTTCGAATATATCCTATCGATACATTTTTATCTGGATTAACTTCAATAATTGAAACTAACTCTTCCCAACTCTGTACCTCTGAACCGTTAAATGAATAAATTATATCTCCTGGCATCAAACCTGCTTTTTTTGATGGAGCATCATCATTTGGATTGCTTATTGATTCTCCGATTGTAGCTACCTCTAGCGTTGGTTGGTCTATCCCATAAAAAGCAAATATAGAAAATAAAATTATCCATGCTAGAAAAAAATTGACCAAAATTCCTGAAGATGCAATATAAAGTTTTTTAGTCCAAGAAGCAGTATGAAATAATTGGTCACTTTTATAGTCAGCAACAGGTTCATTTTCATCCATTCCTGGGATCTTTACGTATCCACCCAACAAAATAGCTTTTAATCCATACTCAGTATTGTTTCTCTTAAAAGAGAATATCTTTGGTCCAAAACCAACAAAAAATTCGGATACCGCGATTTTAGATCTTCTTGCAGAAATGTAATGACCAAGCTCATGAAGTACCACAAACAATGTAAGCAATAAGATAGTTAAAATAGCATTCATATATTAATTATTACACTTATTGGATTAAATCTACAAAATGAACGAATAGAACAAGAATTGGAAAACTTAATAATTGCGAATCAATTCTATCTAATACACCACCATGACCTGGCAACAAAGTGCTTGTATCTTTAAGTTGAATAGATCTTTTAATTTTTGATTCAAACAAATCTCCCAAAGTTCCAAATAACACGAACAAAATAGAAATTAATATTTTTTGCGTTAAGGTAACACTTAAAAAATAATTTAGAACAAAGAAAACAAAAATAGATCCAACAAATAATCCGGCTGCAAAGCCCTCTACTGTTTTGTTAGGTGATATGCTTTCTGAAAGCTTTCTTTTGCCATATCGCCTACCAAACTCATAAGCAGCAACATCATTAATTGATATTGAAATTAATAAAAGGAAAGTAAATAATGGCCCAAAATTATTTAAAAAATAGCCAATTGAAGCTAAACCTGTTCCAAACCAAATAAGAAACAAAAATGAGCTTCCGAATTTGTCATAGACTCCATAATTTACAAAAGTTCCTGTGTAAATAACTACACCTATAGGAAAAATTAAATATGGAATGTGAAAATTGTTTAAACCAAAAAAATAAACCACAAACAAAGGAGCAAGAGCTGCATACAGTAATAACGGATAAGGAAGTATTATTTCATATTCGAACATATCAAACCATTCTTTAGTAGCAAGAAGAGCAACGATAACCAACAAAATTAGTGCTGAAGTTTTATTAATAAACATTGCAGCAACAATAATTATCAATGCTAAGCCTGTCACAACTCTTGGATTCGATGAGAAAAATGAAGGATCTTCTTGGTTTTTACTTATCTGAGATGAATCATTTTCATCAGGAAGTTCAATGTATCCAGGCCAAAACGTACCATCATTATCTGATTGAAATAATTTTTTAAACCTCAAGTAACTCATTTTGTTTTACCAAAAGTAATTCATCAATTTTATTTACATACTTATCAGTTAACTCTTGTACTTTTGATTCCAATCTTTTTATCTCATCAGCAGAATTGTCATCTTTTAATTTGGAAATTTCATCAATGCCAAATCTTCTGTGTGATCGTATTGAAACTTTTGCATCTTCTGATGATTTAGAAGCTACTTTACCAAGTTCTTTTCTTCTTTCTTCTGATAGAGGTGGTATTGGTATACGAATTACTTCTCCATCATTTGTTGGATTTAATCCAATATCTGCATTTAAAACAGATTTTTCAATTTCTTCTAGAGCTGTTTTGTCAAAAGGTTGTATGACTAATAGCTTTGGATCTGGTACTGATATTGTTGCTAATTGCTGAAGTGGTGTCTTAGTTCCGTAGTATTCTACATTTAATTTATCGACTAGTGATGGATTTGCTCTGCCGGTTCTGATCGTTGAAAATTCATCTACCAAGTGATTTATTGAATTAATCATCTTTTGCTCAATATCTTTTATAAGTATTTCGCTCATTATTTTATTAAAGTTCCTAGTTTCTCACCTGTAAGGGCTTTGTAAATATTTTGTTCTTTAGTACCATCAAATACCCTTATTGGCATTTCGTTTTCTTCACATAGTGTTATTGCAGTTAAATCCATAACTTTTAATTTGCTTGTGACCACATCTTTATATGAAATTTCATTGAAAAGCTCAGCTTGCTCTTCAACTTCTGGGTCTTTATCGAAAACACCTTCAACTCTGGTTGATTTCAGCATTAAATCAGCATCTATTTCTGCTGCTCGAAGTGAAGCCGCTGTGTCAGTTGTAAAATATGGGTTACCTGTACCTGCTGCAAAAATAACAACTCTACCTTTTTCAAGATGCCTTATTGCTCGAAGTCTAATATAAGGTTCTGCAACAGCTGTCATGGTTATAGCGGATTGGACTCGCGTTTGTGTGCCGTTCTTGTCTAAAGCATCTTTTAAAGCAACAGCATTAATAACTGTTGCTAACATTCCCATGTAATCTGCATTTGCTTGTGCCATGTTTTTTGCAGATTCTTGTACGCCTCTAAAAAAGTTACCACCGCCAACAACAACACCTATTTGAATATTCTCATTATTAGCTGATGTTATCTCAGAAGCGATTCTTTCAATTACCTTTGGTTCAATACCAAAATTAGTTTTAGGATTAGAAAAGGATTCTCCAGATAGTTTTAGTAGAACCCTACTCATTGTTAAGTACCAACCTCAATACTCGAAAATTTCTTAATGTAAATTTTTTCACCTAATTTTCCAGATAGCTCTTCAATCATTGTACCAACTTGACCCTCATAAAATTCTGGATTACAAAATGTTTGTTCATTCAAAACATAATCTTTGTAAAAAGATGAAATTTTTCCATCAACAATTTTTGTTATAACATCTGCAGGCTTTCCTTCATTTTCGGATTGCTTTTTAATGATTTCTTTTTCTTCCTCAATTCTTTCTGAAGGTACATCTTCAATATTTAAAAATTCAGGTTTTAAAGCTGCTATATGCATTGCTACTTGCTTAGCAACATTTTTAAATTCATCTGATTTAGCAACAAAATCTGTTTCACATGCAAGTTCGACTAGTACACCAGCAACAGCTCTATCCTGTTGAAAATGTATATAGTCACCGATAGTTCCTTGGTTGGCTTCTTTATCTGCTCTTTTTTTCGAGTCTGCTAAGCCTTTTTCTCTGAGATATTTAACAGCATTATCAAAATCTCCATTACTTTCAGACAGAGCTTTTTTGGCATCCATCATTCCAGCGCCAGTCATATCACGTAGTTTTTTTACATCTGCTGCTGAAATTGACATTATTCTTTCTCCTTATTCTCAACTTCACTTCTTTTTCCTGAACCTTTAAGACAAGCATCGGCAATTGCTGAAGCAATTAACTCGATTGATCTAATTGCATCGTCATTACCAGGTATAACAATTTCAACTCCTTCAGGATTTACATTTGAGTCTGCTAAACCAATAACTGGAATGCCTAATTTTTGGGCTTCAGTAATGGCTGTAGATTCATTTGAAAGGTCTACGACAAAAATTGCATCAGGAAGTTTGTTTAAATTGACAATTCCGCCAATTGATTTAGTAAGTTTTTCAATTTCTCTTTTGATCCTTAATCTTTCAGATTTTGTATATGCGTTTATTTCACCTGAAGACTCTAAAGATTTTAATTCCTTTAAATAAACTACTCTTTTTATAATCGTTTTAAAATTTGTGAGCATACCACCCAACCATCTAAAATTCACATAAGGCATGCCAGCTCGAATTGCTTGGTCTTCAATTACTTGTTGAGCTTGTGGTTTAGTTCCTACAAATAAAACTTTTCCACTATTTGCAACTAGCTTTTGTACATATTCTTGAGCTTGTTCAATAGCGTCATAAGTGATTCTGAGATCTAAAATGTGAATACCACTTTTAGCTCCGTATATAAATTTATCCATTTTGGGATTCCATCTTTGTGTTTGATGACCAAAATGTACGCCTGCTTCAAGCAGGTCTTTCATTGTTGTACTCAATATTTCTCCTTTGGTTAATACATCCCATATTCCTTGCCTAAGCGGTTTCCAAACTTTCGTTCACCAAGGAAACTTGTAAATATGGTGTCTATTTTCATTTGAATTCTAATATCAAAAAGATATTATTCAACCCCTCGGATGAGATTGTTTGTATTTTTTTTGGAGTTGCTTTTTAGATACATGGGTATAAATTTGTGTTGTACTAGGATCGTTGTGACCAAGTAGTTCTTGAACTATTCTCAAATCAGCACCACCCTCTAATAGATGTGTAGCAAAAGTATGCCTAATGCTATGTGGAAATGTTCCAGTTCTAAATTTAACGATCCTTCTAATTTCTCTGTCACTTAATTGACCTCCTCTTACACCAAGAAAAAGATAATTTTTTGACTTATCATTTTCAAATTTTGGTCTTGAAGTCTCAATATATTTTTTTGTACTGACATATGCTCTTTTGGTCATAGGTAAAACTCTCTCTTTACTCCCCTTACCTAAAACTCTTATAGAATTATTTTTGTTAATACTGTTAGAAGTTAAATTTGAAACTTCACTGACTCTCAGACCAGATGAATACATTAATTCTAAAATTGCTTTATCTCTTATATCTTTTTCAGAAGATACAGGAAGACTGTCTAGGAGTCTGTTTATATATGATGCAGTTAAAACATTTGGCAGTTTTTTCTCTACTTTTAAATTGTTTACAATTTTTATTTGGTTTTGATTAAAGTAATTATTGTCAACAGCCCAAGATAAGAAAGTCCTGATTGAAGTGATTTTACGATTAATAGAAGTTTTTGAATATTTATTCTTGTTTAAATGTTTTAGATAACTCGAGAATTCTCCAACACTTTCTGTATTTTCAAAATAATGTTTTATGTCAGAGTTGTATGATTTGATTGTATTTTGTGAATAATTTTTCACATTATTGATGTAGATTAAATATTCTTCAAGTACTTTTTTTCTATCCGATTGATTATTTAGATTCAAGTCTTTTCTCAAGCCTTCTCTGTAGTCCTGATAGTATCAAAGTTATTATCAAATATAAAACAGTAAGTACAAGATATGTCTCTGCAAATCTAAATGTACTTCCTGAATACAGTCTTCCTCTGTAAGTCAAATCTTCAACAGCTAGAACTGATAACAAAGAAGAGTCTTTCATCATTGATATGAAATCATTTCCTAGGGCTGGAAGCATATTTCTAAATGCTTGAGGTAAGACTATAAATCTCATAACTTGCCTGTCTGTTAAGCCAAGAGATGCCCCACCCTCTCTTTGACCTACAGGTACAGACTCTATACCAGCTCTAAAAACTTCAGCAATATATGCACCGTAAAACACTGATAAGGCAATTATTGCTCTTACAAGCATAGGAACATTCCCATTATTAATGTTGAAGAATTCAGCACCTCTTACAACTACTACAAATGCAATAGTAAAAATTAGAATTAGAACAGGTACGCCTCTTATAAATTCTATATAAGTTCTGGAAATCGTACTAGCAATTTTATTTTTAGAAATACGCCCAATTCCTGATATCAAGCCTAAAAATAATGCAATTACAAATGAAATAATTGTTGATAAAAAAGTTATAGAAAGACCAGGAAGAATAAAATTGAAGGCTTTGTTATATTCTGGATTAGAAAAAATAATATAAATCATCCAAGAAATGATTCCAATCAATATCAATAACCACCAATTATCAGGTTTGAATAAATTTTTAATTTTCATCTATTTTTCTAATAATAAAGCAATAGGCACGGTTTTCCGTGCCTATTACAAATTTATATATAAATAAATTACTTATTTATACGTCACAATCCTCAGGAAGATATTCAGCAGGAATGTCTTCATCACACTCTGCTATATCATCATAAGTAACTGTAAAATCTGGTGAAAAGAACTTTGCATTTATATCTGCAAGTTTTCCACTTTTTTCCATAGCTGCAAGGCCTTGATTAACAACATCTACTAACGGGCTTCCATTAGGAAACGCGAAACCTAGTTGTTCAGATGTTAAATCTCCACCAACCAATTTAACTTGATCTTTATTTGCACCCATATATCCTAAACCAGCAGTTTCGTCAATAATAGACGCATCTGCATCGCCAGAGATAACAGCTTGGATAGCAAAGTTAAAATCATCAAATGCTTTAACTTTGTCTTCACCTAATTCAGCAACAGCAAACTCATAGTTTGTAGTTCCTTTTTGAGTTGCAACTGTATAGTCTCCATTTTTAAGATCATCAATACTTGTAATTTCGTCGTTACCGACTGCTACAAGTACTCTTTGGGCAAGATTGATGTAACCATTAGAAAAGTCAATGATTTCATCCCTCTCAGCTGTGATTGTGATACCGTCACCAGCAATCATAAATTGTCCATCAGCTACAGCTTGTATCATTCCATCCCAAGCTGCTGGTACATAAACAGGAACGAAATTCATAAGTTCGCCCATATGATTAAATACATCATAGTCCCAGCCTTTAGCTTCTCCATCAGCTGCATCAATATAGTTGAATGGTAAGTATGCATTCTCTACAGCAAATGTAAATTCACAACCACCTAAATCAGGTAATCCGTTTTCTCCTGTTGTAATTTCTACTTCATCACATGGAGTTGCAGCGGTTGAACAAGCAGCAGCTACCAATGCTAGAACAAAAATTAATAGGAGTGATTTTCTAGTTTTCACTTAGTAAACCTCCAATTTGTTAAGTACAAATTATTGCATAAATATACAAATAAATGAATACTTATGCAATTATTTTATTCATCCAATGTATTTTTATAATTGGGTTGTCTTTTTTCAAAAAAGGCAGACATACCCTCAGCTACGTCTGAATGCTGGAATCTACTATTTTGATTAATAGTTTCATTTCCTATTGATTTTTCGAATGTTAAATCTAAACCATCTTTTATTTGTTGTTTGACCATACATATAGATATAAAACTTTGTTTGTTTAAATTTTCTATCAAATTTTTAAATTCTGTATCCATATTTTCTGCATTTGTTAATTTGTAAAGAACACCTAATCTATCTAACTCTTCTCCATTGATTTCATTTGATGTCATCATTAATTCCTTAGCCTTTTGAATACCTATTATTCTTGGTAATAACCATGAGCCCCCAAAATCAACAACTAATCCCCTTCTAACGAAAACTTCTATAAATCTTGTCTGTGGAGTAGCGATAATAAAATCGCTTAGAAGCATCATGTTTGCACCTGCTCCTGCAGCAATTCCATCAACAAGAGAAATTATTGGTTTTTTGCAATTCCACATTTTTAAGGCTGCTTTTGAAACATCCTCCATAAGAGCATTGACTGTCTCTCCTAATTGTGCACCAGCTGAATAATTACCATTTATGTGTTTGATTACCAAATACTTTTGATCACTATTTTCAAATGAATCAATCTCTTCTTGAAGTTTTATCCAATCATTAGCACTAATAGCATTCATTGCTTTTTCATCATTAAATTGCAAGAATTTTATTTCATTTACAATATTAGATTCAAGTGTCATATTCAAAAGTTTAATACAAAACTATTTAGAATGTACGTATGGGATTTGATCCGAACAAACCTTACAAAGCAAACAAAACAGATTATCTAAATATAGTTGCAGCACTTCTTTTAACAACAATTGTTCTTATATGGGCATTAAATTAAAAGATTTACGGTGGACATCTGAAAGTCCATATTTTTTAATAGCTAATCTATGCTCTTTAGTTCCATAACCTTTGTTTTTATCAAATGCATATCCGTTGTATTTTTTTGATATCTTAATCATGAAATTATCTCTAAGAACTTTTGCAATAATACTTGCCAATGCAATTGGCCTGCAATTGTCTTCGCCTCTTATAAGCGAAATAGCATTAAATTTAGAAATTTTGAAATGATCGACATAAACAATATCACCATCTTGGAAAATTGAAGAGATAGATTCTTCTAATACTTTTTCATTAGCTAATTTAATTCCATAGAGATCGATAAATTTATTATCACGTTCTATATAGGAGTACTCAATTTCATTTTCCATAACTAATTCATATATTTGATTTCTTTTTTTAGGTGATAACTTTTTCGAATCTTTAACATCCATCAACAAATCTATATGTTCATAGTTTACTCTTACAGCAGCTGCTCCAATTGGACCAGCAAAGGACCCCCTTCCAACTTCATCACTTCCGATAATGTAATTATTAGGATTTAGATTCCAAATTTTATCTTCAATCATCTAATTTTTTAAAATTATCAATGGGATAAATTAAATAAGTTGCTTTTCCAATAATATTGTTAACGGGAATAGTTCCTATGTATCTCGAGTCTTGACTGTTAGGCCTATTGTCACCCAAAACAAAGATCTCATTTTCAGGTATCAAAAAAGTTTCTCTTTTAAAGTTCACCCCTTCATTTATATTAAGAATTATGAACTTATCATCATTTACGAAAACCTCTCCATTTTCCAAGATTTCAACTGTATCTCCCCCGACACCGACTACTCTTTTTATGATTGCAGCATTTTTTTGATTATTGATGTTTCCAATATTCCAGATTTGTAGTCCAGTTAAATATTCATTTAGTAGATTCTCTGAATATTCTGTATCAGTATTGTAAAAAACTACAATATCACCACTGTCAATATCTAGAGGAACAATTGTATCTTTAATTACAAGAACTCTATCATTAATTTTCAAAGTTGGTTCCATGGAAGTTGAAGGAATAAAGTATATTTGAATTATTAACGTTCTAACTAACGTAGCCAGAAGAATCGCTAATACAATAGTTCCTATTAATTTAATTATTTTTTTGATAAATTTATTTTAATTGATTAATTTCTATCTTCTTTGATTTTTGCAGATTTACCTACACGATCACGAAGGTAATACAATTTTGAACGTCTTACTTTACCTTTTCTAACTACTTCAAGTGAATCAACAATTGGAGCATGGACAGGAAATATTCGTTCAACTCCAACACCAAAGGATAATTTACGGACAGTAATAGTTTTATTGATACCTACTCCGTTTACGGCAATGATAACTCCTTCAAACGTTTGAATTCTTTCTCTATTGCCTTCAGAAACTTTTACATTAACTTTTACAGTATCTCCAGATTTAAAATCTGGTAAATCTTCTTTTAAATACTCTTTTTCAATGTTTTCGATTAAATCCATAACCACTCCAGGAATGAATTATATAAGAAAATAGACTTTATATGTCTTTTAAATTATTCTTTTTCCACTCTTCGATATCTTTATGGTTACCAGACAGCAAAACTTCAGGTACAGACAGATTTTTAAATGTTTCTGGCCTTGTATAAACAGGAAAGTCATATTTGTTGTCAATAAATGTTTCATACTTTAATGAATCTGGATTTCCTAATACCCCTGGAATCCTTCTTATTAAAGCTTCGAGCATATACATCGCTGGAACTTCACCTCCAGAAATGACTGTGTGTCCAATAGAAACTTTGTAATCTGCATGGATATCCAAGATTCTTTGATCAAAACCTTCATATCTTCCTGCAATTAAATTTATGGACTTAAATGATAATAATTTAATTAATAGAGTTTCATCCAACTGCTCTCCTGATGGAGTTAGAAAAACATTGACATCTGAATTTGAAGATTTAATCGCATTATCTAATGGCTCAGGCATTAATACCATTCCAGGTCCCCCACCATAAGGAGCATCATCTACTTGTTTATATTCTCCAATTCCAAATTCCCTTAAGTTAGTAGTTTGAATATTTACCAACTGATTTTTAATAGCTTGTCTCACAATACCTATATTTTTCCACTCCTCAATTAAATT
>Ga0181574_10004971_pt1 | contig 11499 bp, 7 predicted proteins | sample 101ome_24_FD_145600 | JGI IMG/M metagenome (GOLD analysis project Ga0181574, IMG submission 145600) | Coastal salt marsh microbial communities from the Groves Creek Marsh, Skidaway Island, Georgia - 101410AT metaG (spades assembly) | ecosystem: Environmental > Aquatic > Marine > Intertidal zone... | reverse complement strand
TTTTATCTTCCACTTCTTCCCAGTCTTTCTTCTCTTCCAACAACTCCTCGACGTCTAAACGAAGTTCCTCGTTTTCCATCTCCAGCTGCAAACACTTGCGGTTCAATTGCTCGGCTTCGCCTCTGCTGAGATGGTTCAAGTCCATGGAAGGCGTGTTTCGGAACGCTTGCATGATCGCGCTGTTGTTTTTGTTTCTCCCGTTTGGCGTCGTTGTCATCATTTTTTTATTCGTAAACGCGTTTAAAACGCCGCACAGAAGAGGGAAGGGGACAGACGACGGCGATTTGTCTTTCGAATTTTTTTCTCAGACGACTTTACACTACTACCGACACGGGGAGAAAACAAACGCGCGCTCCTTCTTCGAGGAAACGACCTCTCTCTCTCTCTTTATCAGGACGCGCGAACGGACACACGAAAGCGCGCTCCTCGTTCGTTTAGTTCTGTTCGATACTTTTTCTTCTTTTCTACAAAGCTCGCGCGTGTGTTTTTTAAAAAAAAGTGAAGTGAATCAGAGAGAGATGTGTTTGTGATTGGTTCGCAGGTACGAGTAATATTTGGGGAAACTTAAATTTTCGGTCTTTGTCTTGTTGTGTGTGTGTGTGTGTGTATGGTGTGCGCGCGAAAATTTTTTCAAGCACGCGTCGCTACTAATAAAAGCTCTCTACATTGCACATCTACTGCTATGATAACAAACTAACGTTATATTCTGCTAACAGTCCGTTTTAAGCGTACCAAAGATTCGGTCCGGCCACTGGAACGGGAAGGCGTAGTTGACGTTGAAATGTTTATGATGCAAGTCGTGGAACCTCGCTTCGTAGGAGAAGAGAAACCAAGGCAAACGAAAATCCACGCCCGAATGATCGAGAACACCAAACACTCCTAATATCGCCATGTACAACAAGAAAGACTCTTTCGGTAAGTCTTTCAACGCAAACGCGGGCGAATATAAAATACAATAATACCCGAAAGCCTCTAAAGGGTGGATGAACAAGTCGCAATACACCACCGGGCTTTTGTATTCGTGATGATATTTGTGCATCCTCTTATAGAAAAACTTGTGGTGCATCAGCCGGTGCCACGGATACTCCAACGCGGACTGTAATAGAAGCGCGTGAAATAACCCGATACCTATTGCGAGTGCGCTCGTCTCAAACATCGCGGCTTCGTTTATGCTCGATTTCCCTCGCACGGTGAGCTCCGTAACCATCAACGCAAAGAGGCTGGAAACGACTAAATTCAAACTCGCAAACGTCCTGTGTTTCGGGTGCCTCTTTGTAGTTGATGATGATGATGATGTGCTCGTGGTATTATTCTCATCGGGCCTACTCGAGGTGAAGAAATCCAACAAAGGAACAGAAAGCGCAAAGGAACTAAAGGTATTCTTTCTATTCTGTTTTCTTCTAATCCCGGGCCACTTCTTCCATCCGTTTGGTTGTATCTTCCACGAGATTTCCTTCTCGCTTCGTAATTTGTAGAAGTAAACTTCAATCAAAGCGCTCAAAAGGAAGTATCCGAAGAATTGCGCGAAGAACGCGCAGTAACTCCAAGCGTGTAAAGTGGGAGCGTAGTGTTCTTCTCTCATTTTGTTCTCGAGCTGTGAAAAATTCTTCGTTTAACTAACGAAGACGCGTCTGATGATTATGCCTTCTTCGAGCGCGTTCATCTTATGTTTTCGCTTTTCTACTCATCATTCACGAAAGTGAGAGAGAGTGTATCACTACTATATCTATCTGAATGTGAGAAGTGACTAACGACGACGTTTCACAGGTCGTTATTAAAAAAAAACAAACCACCTTTGTCTCGCTTTCCACACGCAAGGAACAAAACGCGCGATGTTGTTCGAGGTGAAGGTTTCCGAGCCAGTCGCAAAGTCGGTGAACAACAAAATCGTTCAGTTCTACCCGGTCGAGGCTGTAATTGTCCGGTGCGATGATGATGACATTGGAGGAGGAGAGGACGATAAAAAAAAAACGTCGACGACGTTCACTTCGATGCGAAGATTCTCTCAATTCCGAGAGTTGTACGCGTTCTCTTCGACAAAAGGTGCGCGATTACCTCCGTTTCCTCCGAAAGTGTTGATTGTTTCTCCGCAACACTTAGAGGAGAGGAGAGCAGCTTTTGAACAGATTTTAAACATAATGATGAACGATAGAACGTTGAACGTTTTGCCAGAAGTCGCGTCGTTTATTGGTTGCAAAGAGCTTTTCCTCGATGGTGCCTTGCGGATATTGGAAAACGCCGGAGATGACTGGACGATACCAAAGGGTAATAAGAACAAAAATGGTAGCTCTAATAATAGTAATGACAACATCAATGGAAAATCTAGTGGAAACAACGAGACGACGCCTCAGCGACACGAGCGGAGAAAGAGCAACGGCTTTGACGGCTACGATTCGTGGGAGGAAGAAACGCCAATAATGAGCAGCTCGCGTTCAAAACAAAAGTCGTTGGAAGAGTTTCACCTTTCGAGCGCAGCGCTTCACAAGACAATAGCCGCATCTCCGAGTCCACTAAAGTTTACTCCAGCAAGCGAAGATAAAAATGGGAGCATTTCAACGGGATTGACATCAATGATGAAATCACCAGCAACGATGACAGCGACAACAACATCCAGAGAGAATCCAGTCACATTGGAATCTCAACAACAACAACAACAACAACAACAACAGCCACAGCGCGCTTTTAACGGAGTCGAGGCACGCGAAGCGATCAAACTTGGCGATGCTGCGTCTTTAGATGCTATTTTGAGTAGCGGCCAAGTCGATCCGAATTATCGCGACGGACACGGATTCACCCTTTTAATGTTGGCTGCAATGTTCAATAAGAAAGAGTGCTGCTTAAAATTACTCGCCTCAGGCGCTAGAAAAGAGTTAGTCAATAGGGATAACGAAACTGCAATAGATTTAGCACCAGTTTCGCTCGCAAATATCATTAGGCAATATAAATAGCAAAACGCAGTTTAGATTCTCTAGTTTACTACACAATTCGCAAATCTAATAAACAACGCCTACGAGACTGGGTAGGCAAAAAAACTCAATACACAATCTTCATCTTTTTCCTTAAGCAAGTCCTAATAACTTCAAAGTCGCAGCTGAATTTTTCTTAGTGTCGGAACCGTCGGAGATGGCATTCATATATTCTGTTTCAAAAGCTTCTTTCACGACATTGACGAGCGTGTCGTCTTCGGAAAGAACAAGTGCAAGTCTGTGATTGTTCACCGGATACATCTTCGTCTTTATCTTTTTCTTTCTTTTCGTGGCCGATTGCTCCGCTTGTTTTTCTGAAGAATGAACGACGATTGCAGCTTGGTCGACGTCGTGCGTCCAACTTCCGGTGTGAATAGTAATGTCTGCTTCGCTCCTCAGCGCTCCTTGAAGTAAGAGCGTCTTATAGAGTCGCATCCAATTTGCACTTCTCGATGGTCGAATGCTCGCCGCGAATAAATCTACTTGCGGGCAAAACGCTAAAACTCTCGTCGCATGCTCGGCGAACACTAAAGATGCAGACGCTCCCATCGAGTCACCGAGATATAAGACTCTCGAATACTTGGAGCAGATATCTTGCAACCGGTTGTTCCATTTACTCACTTCTTCTTCAACGTTTCCAGTCATTTTGTTTCCAGCGTACCAACTTCTTTCCACGTCGCAGACATACAAGACATCGTAGCTCTTTCCATCGTTCTCCCCAACTTTTTTCCGCAGTTTCTTCAATAGTCCGCCCCAGTTAGGCACTCCCGGCGCGCTACCAAAAGAGACGATCAAGACGGGAGCTCTTTTGGAATCATCTAAAGCTGATTTGTTGCCATCCCATTTCACGAGTTTAAAATACCCGGCGTTATCGCTCCTATTCGGAACTTCTGCAACAGAAACAGCGCTCATATTTTCAAACCCACCGCCTATTTTTCGAGCTTGCTCTGTATCTATTCCTAAAGTTTTCAGCATTCTTGCATCTTTCATGTTTTGAATAAACGCTTCGAGTTCACTTTTATCTAAATTTTCGTTGTTTTCAATCCACAACTGTCGCAGGGATTGGGATTTTTGAAGTTCCTTTGGAAGCGAACGTAAATCGTTCGAATACAACCACACGGACGTGAGAACTGGTAAATTCCTCAGCTCTTCCGGCACGTGTTGAATTCTGTTCTCCGCGAGGTTCAAGCTTCGCAATCGCTTTAGATTCCCCAACGAACCAGGAATGCTTTTCAATTGGTTTCCTTGTAAACTGAAAGTCTCCAACGCTTTCAAAAACTGAAAATCGTTTCCATTGGCGGACAAATCTTCAATGCAATTCCCGTGTAAATCGATATCGGAAAGGTTAAACATTTTTCCTAGGTTTGGTAATTCAACCAGTTGATTACCAGGTACGCTGAGCTCTTCCAAAGCGACGAGTTGGGATAGATTTTCTGGTAACTTTTGTATTCGGTTCCCGGCGACGGAGAGGTTTCGCAAAGATTGGCAGCTACATATGGACTCCGGTAAACTCTTCAGTAAGTTTCCATGAGCCCATAGTCCTTGCAATCTCTTCAGTTTCCCTATGGATTCTGGTAGTTTCGTTAATCTATTCCCGGCTAATCCTAATCGTTCGAGCAGTTGCAAATCCCCTATTTCGTCTGGTATGCGATATATCCTGTTGTTTGATATTTGCAAGTCCGTCAGCGGTGCGTCGTCGTTCGTAATATCGAATATTTCCATCGGAAACTCCGTCAAGTTCAATCCAGTCAAGTCTAATCGCCCGGTCGATCGGGATTTCTTGATTCGCTTGGAAACCAGCTCGTCCAATTGTTCGTTCTCTTCTTCTTTATCCACGTCGTCTAAAATGCTCACTCGCATCTCTTCTCCTTGCCGTCGTCGTCGTCGTCGTTCGCTAGCGGTGGTTCCGCGACGAAGATACGATGGTACCGCATACCGCCGTTTGATGTCTGTCCTCGTCGTCGTCGATGTTGCCCTCATTTTCTGGCTATTACTGCTACTAACACCGCATATCATCGTTTTAGAAATATATGACACTCTGTGGATAGGTGCGCAAATTCTTTCCAAAGGAAAAAAAGTGTGGGTGCTTTTGCCACCGCGAGGCAGGCAAAAAAAGGCAAGGAGAGGGGTGAGGCGCGAGAGGGTCCTTCCCTCAAACCTGAATTTTCAAAAAATTCTCCTGTGCTTGCTCTTCGCCTCTCCTTTTGCGCCCGTTCCTCGTTGTTCGCTTCAAAAAAAAAAGATGTCGGCTCTTGCTAGGAAGGACTCCGGTGGGATGGCAACTACGACCCGAGGAGAAGGAGGAACAGGGAGAGAAAGAGGAGAAGTGAAAACAAAATCGTCGTCGTCGACGCACTCGGAATGCTCCACGCCTTTGGAGTTGAACAAGTTTCTCTCCTCCTCCTCCTCCTCGCAGTCTTCGTATTACTTGGCGGAGTCTATACAAGCCGTGGAGCGATGTTTGAAAGAAAACAGAGAAAACTTGAGAGAGTTTTTCTCGACGTGTTATCAGACTCTTCTGTGGCAGATATTCAATTTTGACGAGAGCGGGAGCGGATGGTTACAGAGCGTGTACACCATGCGATTGCAGGCGTTGAATTATTCCGCGACGAATGGTTCCGGGACGACGCAAACCGGAACAAACAGAGAAATTGGCTTGAACGCATCTTCTTCTTCTTCCTCGACTCTGTTGAAGAAAAAGAAGGAAAACGAAGCAACGGTGCATCTTTTGTTGAAGTTTTTGAGTCCCGAAGGACCTCTGATGAAGGCAATATTCTCGGCAGATTCGAATAATTTGGTCCAATTCGCGTTTCCATTGGAGAGATTGCCGTCCAAAACGCAGAGGATGTTGCAAACGCAGCAAGGGGCGATGGAATTAAATCGCAATCCGTTGTATAGGGGGAAAATAAAACAGGACCAAAACGGACGGTTTCAAGTGCATTTGGGATTGTACCACTACTTTCTCTTTTGGAACGCGTATTTTGTCCAAAGAGTAGGAAACATAACGAGCAGCAGATCGGGAGGTTCCTCTTCGTCCTTACATCGGTCGTCGTCGCTTTCACACCACCAACAATACATGCAGCAACACCAACGACCGACACTCGCGCAAACGCACGACTTACCAACTTCTGTATCCTCTTTGCGAGGGTGGCCGAACTCGACGTTATCGTCGATAAAGAATTCTGCTCTCCACCACACGATGAGGTCTAGTAGTGGGAGTGGTGTAAACGGTAGCGGTGGCAGTGGTGGTGGTCTAACCGGCTTGAACGCTAGCAGAGAAGGAGCATCGGCTACAAAGAACCATCACCCGTATCAAGACTTGCTGATTTCGCACCTCGAATATTTTTTCAAGCCACGACAAACGGACGATGCGAACGAGAAGTTAGGAAGCAATATTGTTACGGAAGGTGAGATGATTGTGAATGTTCTCACTGAGTTTTGGTTGAGCGAAAGTGACATCTCTAGCGGGTCGAGGTATTTGTACAATCCTCCAGACGACAACTTAGTAAACGCGGTCACGCTTTTGGTTTCTTATTTGGGAGAAAAAGAATACAGTTCTCCTGCATTTTTGCGCACGCGAGAAGGATTGAAGCGTCCCTTGTATAGATTTTTACGCGAAGCTTTCATGTTGTGGCCGATTGAGTCGACGAAATCCCTCGAACCTATCACGAATTTATGGGCCACATACATCATGCCCTGGTGCAAAGAAAATGTTCGTTTCTCGCATGCGCTGCAGGATTCAAAGTCCATGTCTCACCTTCTTGGGAACGTTCCGTTTTACCATTACTTGATGAAACACTTCCTAGAACTGTGTTGCAAGCTTGTACCGAGCGATCCCGAAGGCACGGCGATCATTTTGACCCGAGTATTTGAAAATCTCGAACAGTCTCCCGACTTGGTTCTCGTTCTCAAAGTTCTCGAGGAAGGCTTTAATAAATATATGGAAGATCCGTTGAAAGCGACGGCGAATCGCATCAACAATCAAGAAACGTTGACTCCGTACGATCACATGTTTCCAATCATTCAAAATCAGCTCGAAGATTGGGATCCCCCGGCTTTGAAGCCGGAAAACGACCTCGGCGGTTCCAGAACCCCCGCGGGAGCGCAACACACTCCCCTTAGAAATAGAAGTAGCCGATTAGGCGGCAACGCTGGATTATTCAATTCGCCGCTTTCGAGGAAGAAACTCGGCGGCGTTATGGGTACTCCGGGAGGTAGAACACCCATGAGAGGACAAAAAAACCAACAAGATGAGTATCAAGTGCAAAAATTGATCATGTTTGACTTAGGGCCGGAAGGTTTACCCCAAGTGGCGATTGCTCTTTTGGTACGTCTCAGTCGCGACGTCCAAGAATCTTGCTCAAATAGTATTCTCAGGAAACTCGTGCCGCAGTTTCGAAAATCAGCATTTGCTGTGCTTCCTTTGGAAAAGTTAGAAGACGTCTCGCTCCTCAAAAACTCTGCCTCGCAAGCTTCGGGAGCAGCTAAGAACGTCACAAAAAATGCTGGCGCTTCGTCGTTCGAATGGAATAAGAAATCGAAAATCAAAAGCGCGCGCGACTTATACGTTGGCGATTGGATGCATCGACCTATTGGCGAGACAGAGTTTGGTCCGTTGGTGAGAATTCTTGTGTATCTTTCTCAATTTCTGAACACCGTTTTAAACTTTGACGGTGTGCGAAAAGAAGTCGTGGACCAGGAAGATGTCTTTGCTCTCATCACAAAGACTTGGAACGAATGCCCAAACAAAAAGGACTATTGGTGCGTGATGAAAACTCTCTGTGCGATCGGGAAAATCGGAGTTCTTGGTGCTATAGACATCGTTCTCGGTATTTTACGTCGAAGAGGCTTCCGAGTCAACTTAAGATTTATGGCCGAGTATTCGATGATGGTTCTTTTATTCATCGGGTATCACATTCTCAAGTTCGTGCTTCGAGTGTTATTCTTTTAAAGCAGTGACTCTTTGATTAATTGTTCTATCATACATAACTATTGCACACATACATTTCTAAATTATCTAGTGTTACTACAATTACGCCACGGTGTGATTCGTGGTTTCTCGCCTGCTCCATGGACTACTACTTGCCTTTCTCATCGTCCTTTTTCCAAAACTGCACTTTCTTTTTTAGTTTCTTTGCCCACTCCGGCAATTTTCGCGGTGGCGGCGGTGGAGGTGGCGTCCAGCGATTTGCCACCTCGCGATGGAACACGTATATTAGCTGTCGAAATCCAAGAGTGAAAAAGAAACTCAACATGACGGCAATCATAAGCAACAGAATAGTTGCTGACCGCTCGGTGACTGTTCCAACATCCCAAACACGTTCGAATGCCGTACCCGTGACCAAACCCTGTGCGGCACCTCCAAGCGATGCAGGATCAGCACCGACCGGGGGAAGTAAGATAGTCGCTAAGCTCGGCACGAGAAGGGCGAATAACCCAATAATCAATCCGACGACGCTCGATGCAATTGCAGATAAGTAAAAGAATGTCTTGAGAAGTAAAATTTTCCGACCCAGCATGAGTTCCGTGCTCCGTTTCAAATTCTCTCCACCTTGTTTGCCTTCAAATATCCGAACGGGGACGCAAAGCGCCAAATCTAAACACCTCATTATCCCTAAATATGGAATAGGAATGGTAATTATACCGTTCCACGCGATCGAAAGCGTTCGGCGCAAGTCTATTACGAGAATCGACTTGTACAGCGCCAATCCTTGCTTCAAAACGCCGTACGCGTACTTTGGTTTAATTTTCCCGTACTTGTCGTCCATATTATCATTTTCTTTTTCTATCGTTCCATCTTGTTCCTTATCTCCGATGTATGCATTCTTAAACGTCGCGATACGAACGAGAAACTGACACAAAAACTTCCACGCCTGCACGGCGACCACAAACGTCGCCGCGACGACTTCCACCTCGTGCACCTGTATCAAAGCTAAGAAGAACGTCCCTCCAAGATTTAACGCTTGCGCGAAAAATCCAGCGACAAAGACAAGGGTCACAGTCGGTAAAAAGTCTCTCCAAGACATTCTCAAAACTTCCCCAATGATTGCTTTTGCCGTCAACTCTTTCATGCTGTTTATTTGTTCTCCTTCTGTTGCAACTTTTATGGGAATTCGTGGCTTCGCTAACGGATAAACCTGCAATGTTCCTGAAGACAGCTCTCCTTTCTCTCCCGTCTGCGCTATTTCTGTAAATGTCGGCGGCGGCGGTGTTTTCATCGTGAAACTCTCTTTCTTCGCGCCATCGTCTTCCGCTCCTGTCAAAGCCGCGAGAACGAAGACTCTGTTTTTCGGAAATCCAATCGCATTCCCGTAACTTCTTCTTCTTCTGGCGGTTATATCACAAGATCTCGTTCGATGACTTCGACGAAGACATTGGAAAGAGATCGAGGGAGAGAAGGAGGATGAAGAGAAAGAGGAGGAGGAGGAGGAGGAGATTATCATCGTCGTCGTCGTCGTCGTCGTCTTCACAAGAAGAGGAGCAAACAGTAGAGTAAAAAAAATCTGAAAATCGTTTGGAAGTTGAGCAACAGAGCATCAGTTGGTGTTAGGAGTCTCTGAGTCATCATATCATATTTATTTTCCACACACAGAGAGAGTGCGTTGCCTTCTTCCCCTTTGGTCTTATTAACTTTTCCTCCGCGCGCGGGTGTTTTATTTAAAGAGACACAAAAGAAGAAGGAGAACTGGGACGATCAAACGAGCCTAGAAACACACAGACAGAAACACACGCGCAAGTATACGCGCACGAGAAAGAGCGCGTCGTCGTTTCGTAGCGTACATATTTCTTTTTCCCCCATACAAAAAAATCATGAACGTTCAAAGAATAATCAACGAGAATAGTAACAATAACAGCAACATCTTCTCCTCGCTCTTAGTCGGAGGAGAGAATCACGTCAGCAACAAGAATAAAAGCAATAGTAGCCGAGCGAGAGGCGTGTTAGGAAACATCACGAACAACAACAATAGCAGGAGTAATAATTTTGCAACAACGGCAGGGAAAAAGAAAACGACGAATAAAAATTTTGATAGTAACAGTATTGAATGTCTACAGAGAGACGTGGAACGATTGGCTCGACAGGAATGCCACGAATTTGAGGCCATAGGGAGGAATAGCGCTACTAATAGTAACAACAACAACAACAACAACAACAACAACAACGAGGATCGAATCATCTTAAGTAAGATAATGGAAGAACTCATCGTGGAATATTCCGAGAGAGAGCTACCGCACTCGTACTACTACAAAACGCTGCGCGAAGCTTCAAACCGCGCGGGTAATGAACGCGATGACCTCTGCAGATTCAGCTTTTAAAATGTGTTATACTATACAGCGAGTATTGCTACGATTCTTATTAATTATGTTATGGCTATTTTCTACTTTGAACCCGCTTCTCTGCGGCGTCTGCTAACTGAGTCACTTCGGTCAAAAGTTTGTTGAGCACTGCTTTCTCTTGTTCGGCGTACACGAGCTTTGCCGTCGATTCTTCTTCCGCTATTTTGGCTATTTTATTATTATTCGATTTCGTTGGTGATCTTGCCGGTGACTTTTTCGTGGTGATCTTCTCACCATTCATCGAAGGCGGTGCTGTCGACGTTCCCGTCTCCGATATCCTCTTCAAAGCATCGTACGCCACCTGGTCGTGCGCTCGCTTTCTCGCAACTTCTGCCGCGCTGAGCAAAGCTTCTCCTAATTGATCTACCGCGTTTGGCTTTATCAAGCCGTGCAAAATAGGTTTCTTTGTCTTCAAAAAGTGAGGACTCGCGCCTCCTTTCGCGGCAAAACCCATTGGAGATTTCTGCGGTAAATACGCCTCTTGTTTCATCATGCCTCCGTTTGTTTTATCGCCGTCCATCTGTAACCCAGGCGCGACGAGCAAACTCGCGTCTGATCCTGCCGGCATGAACTCTTGCTGACTCGCAATCGCTTTGTGCGCGTCCGACCCTTCGAAGTTTTTGCAGTCCAAGCATCTGCACATGTCTGAACAGAAAATAGACGCTTGAAAACACTCGCAATACTTCTTTAAGCAGCCAGATTTTTTACAGTGGCAACCTTTATTGTGCTTCTCGTCGCCTTCTCCACCGTTCAATGTCGGTAATACTTTCGGTCTGAACGCGTTCGGGTTCCTCTCTAAAGTCGCCTCCACGGCTTCTTGTCTCTGCACCGAGTTTTCCACGTTATTTTTACATTCTATGCAGTTGCAGTTTTGCAAACAGTATTGCCCTGAGGCGAAGCACTCGCAGTACAATTTCAGACACCGAGAGTTTCTACAGTTGCACGTCTTCCGATCGCTTTGGATGTTGGCGTTATTCAAGGACAAAGTACCCTGCGGAATCATTTTTTCTCCTCTCCCTTCTTCTATTTTCGCGCGGGTTTATTATATCCTCGTGAACCAAACTGTTCTTATTCTCTCCTCTCTCTCTCTCTCTTCCTTTCTCAAAAGCGAGACCAAGGTTTTTCGAATTTTGAATTTATATTTTTCTCCCTTTCTTCTCTTTCTTCTTCTTCTTCTTCTTCTCCCGTTTCGCTTTGG
>Ga0181574_10004969_pt1 | contig 11501 bp, 12 predicted proteins | sample 101ome_24_FD_145600 | JGI IMG/M metagenome (GOLD analysis project Ga0181574, IMG submission 145600) | Coastal salt marsh microbial communities from the Groves Creek Marsh, Skidaway Island, Georgia - 101410AT metaG (spades assembly) | ecosystem: Environmental > Aquatic > Marine > Intertidal zone... | reverse complement strand
GGTGGGAAAAAGCGTGTTGCTAGGCATGATGACACGCAATACTGAAGCTGATGTCGTCGTTGTGGGATTGATTGGCGAGCGAGGTCGAGAAGTTCAGGAATTTATCGACCAGTCATTGGGTGCAGCGGGCATGGCGCGAGCCGTAGTAGTTGCAACACCTTCTGATCATCCTCCGCTCATGCGGATTCATGGTGCGCTGCTGGCGACGCGCATCGCCGAGTATTACCGCGATTGTGGCCTGAAGGTACTGCTCTTGATGGATTCTCTAACGCGATACGCTCAGGCGCGTCGGGAAGTTGCTTTGGCCATAGGCGAAGCGCCGGTGACGAAAGGCTATCCACCGTCGGTGTTTGCCAGTTTACCAGAGCTGGTCGAGCGCGCAGGTAACAGCTGCACGGGCCAAGGATCGATAACGGCAGTGTACACGGTGTTGACAGAGGGCGACGATGATAATGATCCGATCGCGGACGCTGCGCGTTCTATTTTAGATGGCCATATTATGCTGTCGCGGCAAATGGCGGGGGCTGGGATATTTCCGGCGGTTGATGTGCAAGCCTCGATCAGTCGGGTCATGCAGCAGGTTGTGTCGCCAGAGCACCAACAAATGGCTCAGCTGTATCGCCGTTTAAATGCTCTGTATGAAGAGAATAGGGATCTGATCAGCGTTGGAGCATATACAGCCGGTACTGATGCCAATATAGATATGGCGATAAGTCTGTGGCCGAAGATGATGGAGTTCATGTGCCAGGACCTGGGCGAGTCGGCGGACTTCAATTCAGCCTTGGCAGATCTTCAGCAGTTGCTAACCTCTGGCGCACCGGTCAGCTCTGAGCAGCCGCTCAATGGCTAGGGCTAAATCCCGCTCGGCACGCATGCAGATGCTGGAAAGCCTGACGGACAATGAAGTCAAAATTCTCGCTATGCAAATGGGTCATCACGCCGCGCAGCTGCGCGACAGCGAGGCTCAGCTGAGTGATCTGGAAACCTATCTTGACGGTTGTGAGATCGCACCTGTGGGTCAGGGACAAGCGCGCGTTAGCGCATTACAGTTGGTTGAGAAACATGCGTTCCTGCAGCGGCTACGACAAGCGGTTGCAGCGCAGCAAACAGTGGTTCTTGATGCACGCACCCGCTACGAGGCTGTGCGTGCACAATGGTTGGCCAAGCATCTCAGAGGGACTGCTCTGGGCAAAGCGGTGCAACGTTTTCAAAAAGAAGAGACACAGGAACTGGAGCGCCGTGAGCAGCGTCTTCAGGACGAAACAGCAAGCCATATTTTACAACCGCGCTAGCCACTGGTAGCTACTTCACATTCGCTTGAGATCTGCGTCACACTTTTAACGTTCCAGTTTGAATCTCCCCGATCGATCCCCGATAGTTGATGAATCGACGTAACTGTCGGAAGCGATCGGGATAGAGCATCCCGATGTAGTTCTTCTTCAACTGAGAAAGGAGTTCGGTTGTGGATATAGCAACTCTCCTTGGCTTGATCGGGGCCATGGTAGTAGTCGGTGTAACGGTGGCACTGAGCGGTAGCCCCGTGATGTTTATCAACCCGAGTGCGATTGTGATCGTGGTAATCGGTACCTTGATGGTAACGCTGGCGCAATTCAGCCTAAGGCAGTTTCTGAGTGCCACGAAGATTGCTGCGCAGGCGTTTGCGCTGCGACGCGAATCCCCCGAAGAGCTGATCCAAAAGTCAGTGGAACTTGCTGGTATAGCGCGCAAAGGCGGCATTCTAGCGCTCGAGCAGGCTGAAATCCCCAATGAATTCATGCAGAAAGGTCTCAATCTGGTGATTGATGGGCATGATCCTGTAGTGGTCCGAGATATTCTGCACAAAGACATCACGTTGACCGTTCAGCGCCATATGGAAGGTCGAAATATCTGGATGGCCATTGGGGACGTCGCCCCTGCGATGGGCATGATTGGTACGCTCATCGGCCTTGTGGCGATGTTGGCGACCATGGATGATCCCGCAAAGATCGCGCCCGCGATGGCGGTCGCTCTGATTACAACCCTGTACGGTGCGATACTTTCAAATATGGTGGCGCAACCTATTGCGAATAAGCTTGAATTACGTAGCAAAGAAGAAAAAAGCTCCAAATTGCTGATCACTGATGCGATTGTGGGTATTCAGGACAGCCAAAACCCTCGGGTCCTCGAGAGTTTGTTGAGCAACTACTTGCCTCCGTCCAAGCGTGAAAATCGCGACGAGCAGGCGGCCGCGTAACGGCCGGGTCGAGCATGGAAGAAGAAGTAGCCAAGCCGCCGGCGGGCGCACCGAAATGGATGGTGACGTTTGCTGACCTGTCGACTTTGTTGTTATGTTTTTTTGTGTTGTTGTTGTCTTACGCGGAAATTGATGTCGCTAAGTTCAAACGGCTCGCAGGACAGATGCGTCAAGCTTTTGGTGTACAAGCAGAAGTTGAAGCAAACCAAATTCCGAAAGGCACCAGTATCGTGGCACGGGAGTTCCAGCCGGGTAAGCCGGAGCCTACAACCATTAAACAAGTGCGTCAGATAACGACTGACTCTAATCGTAGTTCGTTGCGGTTGTCTGATCGTGAAGATGGTGAAAAGGTAGAGGGCAAGGAGCAAACGCTCGAGGAGCTTGCCCGACAAGATGCTCAGAGAATTTCTGAAGCTCTGGCCGAGGAGATCGAGCAAGGCAAAGTAGAGGTGCGTGCGCAAGGAACCCGCACGGTCATACATATCCTCGAGAAAGGTTCGTTTGACCTTGGGTCTGCGGATATGAAACCCGAATTCTTGCCGGTATTGGAAAAAATTCACGATCTGATTGTCACCACAGAAGGCGTCGTTCGCATTGGTGGGCACACGGACAGCTTACCGATTGCGACCCAACGTTTCCGATCCAACTGGGAGTTATCTGCCGCACGGGCAGTCACTGTGCTGCATGAAATGCTGGACTACCAAGAAGTTGATCCGTCCCGCTTTCTCGTCGCAGGGTATGCTGACACTAAACCGATTGCTGCAAACGATGAAGCTGACAGCCGTGCTAAAAACCGCCGCGTCGATATTTCTATCTTGCGCGGTGAACAACAGGAGGGTGCACCGCTCACGGCACCCGTGGAAATGCCAGGTCAGGGGCGTGGCGCGCCTTCAGGAGACAGCGTAATTGAGGTGATTGAATTCGCCTCGTCCTAGTGTAGGTGGCCTCAGCTCAGTTTTTAGCGAGTCAGGCCTGCAAGGTTTCGCGTCGTAACCGTACCATCAGTTCTGCTTCCCCGTCAGATAAACCGCAGGCATCAACCAGAGCACGTGCAGGCGCTCCTCGACTGGCCATACGTGCTGCTTCTTCTACCGATGGTTGCTGGAAGGAGGCGGTGTGCATGCTCTGGCTGTGCGCATTCAAGACCGTGAGTTTTTCTTCAAACTCATTCAGCAATCGCTCCGTCCTTGCGTTTGACTGGGCATTGAAGTCGCTCAATTGCAGCAGGACGTTGAGTTGATTGCTAGAGACCTTAAGTGATCGAAACAGAATTGCGCAAATGCACGTGAGAACGATCACCAGCACTGCCAGCGTGATCAGTGCGACGACAGTGAGGGAGACGGTGTGTTCCATGAGGAGTGCGTTCATACGTATTCATCCACCTGATGATCCGAGTCGGGTCGCGGCTTCGGATTTTTCTTGCGTAGTTTTTTGTCGGCCTTGGTATTTGCTTGCCGATACTTTCTCTCGTCGGTCTTGTGTGTTGGCAGCGTTTTAGGTCGTGGTCCTAGGTGATCAATTTCTGACATGGGTAACTCCGGTTTATACAGGGTTTACTACTCGTCCAATTGAGCACGCACGCGTATCAGTGCTTGCCCATGAATTTGACAGACACGAGATTCAGAAACGCCCAGAACTTCGCCAATTTCTCGTAGGTTCAATTCTTCATCGTAATACAGTGACATGACCAAACGCTCCCGCTCCGGGAGTTCCTCGATTGCGGCGACTAATAACGCCCGCGAGTCTTCTTGTTCCAGCCTATCCGAAGGCTCGGGTTCATCTGTCGCAGGGTCGTGGCTCATCATGTCGTCGTCACCCTCGGGTTCGTCCAGGCTAAATAATCTGCAGGCGGTCGCATCGCGTTGTAGCTGATGGTATTCGTCAAGAGAGATATTCATCTCATCTGCGATGTCCTGATCTCGCGCTTTGGTGCCGGTTTGGTTTTCAATCCGTTTGACCGCTTGCGAGGCCTCGCGGATTTTTCGATAGACCGAACGCGGGGTCCAATCTGAGCGACGCACTTCATCAATCATCGCGCCGCGAATACGAATGCCTGCGTAAGTTTCGAAGTTAGCGCCTTGATCAGGTCTGAAGTTGCGGCCGGCTAACAGTAATCCAATCGTCCCGGCTTGAATCAGATCATCGACATCTACGCTGGCTGGCATTCTGCCCACCAGATGATAAGCGATGCGTTTTACCAGTTCGGCGTGCTTGAGTACCAGTTCCCGCTGATCCTGACCGGAGTGTTCAAGATATTCGTTCGCTGCGCTCATACAGGCACGCCTTCCATCGCGCCATCAGCGAGCATTCGTTCCATGAAAAATTCAATTTGTCCTCGAGGACCGTTTGGAATTGGCCAGGTGCTGGCTGTGCGCGCCATTTTCTTAAATGCGAGGGATGACCTGGCACTTGGGTATCGGGCGGTCACTGCAACCTGTCCCTGAATTGCCCGCAACATATATTCGTCGTAAGGGATACCACCCATGGGTATCAAGGTGACGTCTAGAAAACGCTCAGCGACGCGGGCGATTTTGGCATAAACGTCGCTGGCTTGGGTTGGTTCGCGCACCATGTTGACCGCGATATGAAACCTTCTCACATTGTATTGTTTGCTCAGCACCTTGATAACGGCGTATGCATCGGTAATGGAGGCGGGTTCATCGCAAACGACCACAATGACTTCATGAGCAGCCTGCACAAATTGCATCATGCTCGACGATAACCCTGGCGCATTATCAATCACCAAAACGTCAAGGTCTTGAGTGAGTTCGCTAAAGGCCCGGATGATAGCCGTTTGCTCGTGTACGCCGGTTTGCGCCATATGCAAGACGCCTGAGGCGGCTGGCACCAGATCAAGGCGTGGGCAGACTGGCACAATGATGTCTTGCAACGCGCAATCGCCACTCATAACGTGAGATAAGTTGTACTTGGCCTGTAGTCCTAACAACGTGTCGATATTCGCTAAGCCCAGGTCTGCATCTAACAACAGCGTTCGATTGCCCAAGCGGGCCATCGCCATTGCCAAATTGATGGACACGGCGGTTTTGCCAACGCCACCTTTGCCTGCGGTGGTGGCAATGACCTTAACGGGATTCGGCGAGGTTTTGTCATTGCTGTGAAGCATGCGCGGATTCATGGATAACACTTTACCCATTCATGGCCGCCTGGCTGAACATCTTAGGCACTCTTTGCTCCTCAAGCACGGGGTCCGGTTCAGGACCTCGTGTGTCGTGTTGGTAAATTGTATTGGGTTTAAAGGCTGCCTGGCTGGATCCTTTGGATTTGATTGCACGGCTGATCAGACCGGCGGCCATGCCTGACCCAAAGTGTAGATTTTCGAGAATTTCCTGCCCGTCGGTGAGGTAGCATATTTTCAACTGTGTGCTGATCATGGCAGACAATAACCCACCGAAGCTGACAGCTTCATCAACTTTGGTGATGACGGCACCGTATAAATCGACACAGCTGAATCGTTCGATACTCTCGTTGATGCACTCGGTTTGGGTATTGGCCGACAGGGTCAGTAGGGTTTTAACAGGCACTCGAGACTGATTAAGCATGGCCAATTGTTGCACGACTTTAGGGTCGCGCTGGCCATAGCCTGCGGTGTCGATCAGGACCAAAGATTTGTTTGAAAATGCCTGTAGCGCCTGCTGAAGTGCGCCCTGATCGGTTGCAATGCGTACAGGAATTCCCAAAATTTTACCGATGCGTAGTAATTGTTCTTGCGCACCGATTCCCGCACTGTCTGTAGAGATGAGTGCGACCTGCTCGTTGCCATGATTCAACGTGTAGGCTGCTGCCAGCTTGGCGACCGTAGTGGTCTTGCCGACACCGGTGGGTCCAACCAATGCAAAGTTGCCCCCGTTGTCACAGATGTTTTGTTCGGTGGTAGACAAACGTTTGCTTAACAGGGCTAACACCGTCCGCCAGGCGTATCGCTCGTCTGCTTTTGTAGGAATGATATCGACCAACGATTCGATGATTTTCGGGTCTATCCTGGCCTGCTCCAGACGCCTGATGATGGGCGCGATAGCGGGGCGCTGGTGCTGCAGTTTATCGAAAGCGGTTTGCGATATTTGCTCCTGCATGAGGGATCGCAGAGATTTCAGCTCTGCATTTAGATCATCCAGGCTCGGGCTCTGCATTGAATGGGTGGGTGAGCGGGTTTCTGGCTGTCGCTGATCCGGTGTGGCGTTGGGTTCTCGTAAAATTGCGATGGGTTCTTGTAGATTGAACGGGTCGGCTTCGCTGGCCAGAGATGTTCGACTCGACTGTGAAATGCGGGGTTCCGGGTCTGGTTCCAGCCACACATCGGGCTGCCAAGAGGTAGAGCTTGAAGCGTTAGCGCCTATGGGGCTGCTCTGCGCTTCAGTCTCGGCGGGGCGTGCCGCGGGTTGCTGACTGTTGCTACCAAGGCTCTGGTGAAATAGCGATTCATCGTAGTCGATCGCGGCGACCACTTCGACACCACCCTCGACAGAGCTGTTGGAGAGAATCACCGCGTCGGGACCCTGTTCTTCGCGAACCTGCTTTAGAGCAAGGCGCATGGTTTCAGCATAAAAGCGTTTGATTTTCATGTCTTATCAGCTCCCCACTGCCGCGACTAATCGCACTTTGCGATCGTCTGGAATTTCATTGTAGGCCAGCACATTTAAGCCAGGTATGCCTTGACGTACGAAGCGGGCCATCCAGGATCTGATCGCTGGCGGTACCAGTAAAACGGCTGGTTCGCCTGCCACTTCCTGACGTTGCGTTTGCTGTAACAAAGCCTGGTGAATCTGGTCCGCGAGTGAAGGCTCGAGTCCAATACCCTGGGACGAAACTGCAGGTACAGATGAGGTGTGATCTTGTTGCATACCATTGGGCGGCGCATTAACTTGTTGCACACTGGACTGCAGGATTTGTTCCAACTTTGGATCTAAAGTGAATGCTGGAATTTCGGCGCCTAAACCATTGATTTTATGAACAATTGATGGTGAAAGAGCCACTCGTACTGCCGTCAATAATGTGTTGGGGTCTGGATTGTTGGGGGCCAGTTCCGCCAAAGTTTCGACAATTGTGCGCATGTTTCTGATCGGGATCTGCTCCAGCAGAAGATCCTGTAGAACCCGGACTAGGGTGGCCAGAGGCACCACTTTGGGGACCAGGTCCTGTAATGCCTTTGGCCCATCTGCGGTGAGGCGGTCGAGTAGTTGCTGCGCCTCTTCGTGTCCTAACAATTGATGGGCATGGGTTTTAATCAATTGGCTTAAGTGAGTGGCGATGACGGTGCTTGCATCGACCACGGTATATCCTAAAGTTCTGGCGTGGTCGGCTGAAGAAGTGTCAATCCAGACCGCGTCGAGACCAAACGCCGGATCTTTAGTCTCGATCCCGCTGGGTTTGCCTGCGGCGCCACCGGGATTGATGGCCAAGCTACGTCCGGGGTGAATTTCTCCTTCGGCAATGGGCACGCCGTGTATCGATATACGATAAGCGCCGGGCGCGATATCCAGATTATCCCGAATATGGATCGGTTGGATCAGAAACCCCAGCTCGCTGGTGAGATTTTTGCGCACCCCGCGTATACGCGCCATAAGTTCGCCGCCCTGTTCCCGGTCAACCATGGGAATGAGTCGATAGCCGACTTCTAGTCCGAGGGCATCCATGGGACCTACCTCATCCCAGGTCAACTCTTCAGGTCGAACCTCGGTAGGGGTTTCTGCCAGGGCGTCAGGCTCGGGGGGCGCCCGCCGGTCTTTGGACACCTGATAAGCACCGGCGAGACAGGCGGCGCCGAGGGAGAGGAACACAAAACTGGGCATGCCGGGGATAACACCGAGTAACACCAGCACACTGCCACTGATGGCGAGCACTCTGGGCTGTCGAAACAGCTGTGCGATGACCTGTTCGCCCATGTCCTGGGGGCGGGACATCCGCGTTACGATAATCGCCGTGCCGGTGGACAGTAACAGAGAGGGGATTTGCGCGACTAAACCATCCCCGATCGTTAACAAAGTATAGTTACGCATGGCGACGCTGAAAGACAGATCGTGCTGCAGCATGCCAATGGCGAGCCCACCGACGATGTTGATGAACAAGATCAATACGCCGGCAACGGCATCACCTCGAACAAATTTACTGGCACCATCCATGGAGCCAAAGAAGTCGGATTCCTCTCTGATTTCTGCCCGCCGCCGCCCAGCTTCGTCCTGGTCGATGATCCCGGCGTTCAGATCAGCGTCGATGCCCATCTGGCGACCGGGCATAGCATCCAATGTGAAACGCGCGGTGACCTCTGAAACACGCCCTGCGCCTTTGGTGACAACAACGAAGTTGATGATGACTAGAATGGAAAACACCACCAAGCCGATGGCGTAATTGCCGCCGATGACGAACTCACCAAACGCTTCAATAACTTTACCGGCCGCATCGGTACCTTCATGACCATTGAGTAGGACCACGCGCGTTGACGCAACATTAAGTGACAGGCGCAGCAGCGTGACCAGCAACAAAACCGTTGGGAATACACCCAGATCCAAGGGACGTTGCACGTAGATCACCGCCAGAATGATGATCAGGGACAAGGTGATGTTGAATGTGAACAACATATCCAGCAGAAACGGTGGCAGAGGAATAACCAGCATGCCCAGAATCAATAACACAAAGATGGGTGCACCCAGACCGGTGTTCAGATAGATGCGCAGATTTTTTTGCAGATCATTCAGCATTATTTGTACTCATCCGGTGCCTCGACTTCGGGGATGTCCGGGGGTAAGCCTCCGTTTTCAAGCGCCTGGTCGAGCTGGTAGATATAGGTCAAAATCTGGGCAACACCCACATAGAGTTGCTCATCAATTTCATCGCCAATCTGAGCGGTGTCGTACAGCGCTCGCGCCAATGGTGGTGCTTCAAAAATAGGCACATTGTGTTCGCCAGCGACCTCCCTAATGCGAGCGGCAAGATGATCGGCACCCTTTGCCACAACTTTTGGTGCGTCCATTTCTTCCGGGTCGTAACGCAAGGCGACAGCGAAATGCGTTGGGTTGGTGACCACTACCGAAGCGATTGGTATGTCTTCCATCATGCGCCGATTGGCAACTTCCTGTTGCAGAGCGCGCATTCGACCGCGTACTTCCGGCCGACCTTCACTCTCTTTCGACTCGTCTTTAATTTCCTGACGTGTCATGCGCAATTTCTTGGTGTAATCCCATATTTGAAAGGGGACATCGACGGCTGCAATCACGATCAGGGCAATACTGAACAGGAGAAAAGAGATAGACATTAACCAGCCCGCGTGACCCAAGGCTTCCATTAAAGGTTGTCGTCCTAACCCAAAGAAATCTCCAGCCAGTGAGCGCAATACCAGGATGGCGATACCACCGACGAAGAAAAACTTGGCCATAGCTTTGAACATCTCGACCAGCCCGCGCATGGCGAATAAACGCTTGAGGCCAGACAAAGGATTGATCCGTTCACCCTTGAATTTCATGGCTGATGCGCTGAACGACCATCCCCCGAGGGCCATAGGCGCAAACAGGGCGACAGCGCTGATGATCAACATCCAAGGGGTCAGTAAATTGGTAGCCGCTGAAACGGCAGCGCCTAATGGAAATAACAAGCGGCTGGTATCAGTCACGTCCGCTCGAGACAGGGATAAACCCCGAGTCATGATTTCGGCGATGTTGTTCAACATCGTTTCACCCAGCAACAAGACGGTGAGGGCGGCGCAGAGGGTGATCGCCATGGTATTCAGTTCGCGCGATCGGGGTACGTCGCCTTTGTCCCGCGCATCTTTCAGCCGTTTGGCAGTCGGCTGCTCTGTCGGTTCTTGAGACTTGTCTTTATCTGCCATGCGATTAGCCCAGGCTGCTCGGCGGATACGTCATCAGGTGACCCCCGAGGACAGGGCCCGCAGGGCCAGAAACACGTTGTCGAGCATATTCGTGAGCCCGGCCAGCGTAGTTTGCAAGCTGTATTGCAAGATGACGAACCCAAGTAAGATGGTGGAAGGAAATCCTACGGCGAATAAGTTGAGCGTTGGGGCAGCACGGCTGATCACGCCATAAGCGAGATTGACGACCAATAAAGCAACGACAGCAGGCAAGGCGATTAATATGGCGCCGGCGAACATTTGCGTGCCCCAGCTGACCACGGTCCAAATGCCGTCCGTACCAAAGCTGGCACCACCGGGTGGCAGGGTTATAAAACTGCGGACCAGCACTTCGATTAAAATCAAATGGCCATTGAGCGCCAGAAACATCATGGTGGTCAGAATGATGAAAAATTGGCTTAAGATTGGCACGTTCATGCCGCGCTGTGGATCGACCAGCATGGCGAAACCCAAGCCCATACTCATGGCAATTGTTTGACTGCCAATGATGACTGCGTCGAAGACCATCTGCACCATGAAGCCCATGGTTGCACCGATAAGAATCTCTTGGGCGACCATGAGAAAGCCGGCGGCACTGAGCGGGTCGATGGTTCCTGGGGACGGGATAATTGCCGCCAGACTCGCGGCCAACACCAATGCCAACACTATGCGTACGCGTGCCGGTACCAGTCGTGCGCCGAACATCGGCGCCGCCATGAGCATGGCGCCGATGCGACAGAAAGGCAGGACAAACTCGTTGACCAGTGCCTCTAATTCGAAGTATTCGGCAAACATAGCGCACGGGTCAGCCGATAAGCTCTGGTATGCTCACCACCAAGGTGCTGGTGTAAGACATGATCAAGCTCAACATCCAAGGACCGGCTAACCACAAGGCGACCACCACGATGATGAGTTTCGGAATGAAGCTCAGCGTCATCTCGTTGATCTGGGTGGCGGCTTGCAGCATACCAATAAGCAAACCGACCAGAAGTGCGGATAGCAGTAGGGGTGCTGCCAGCATGACCATCACCTGGATTGCCTGCTGTCCAATGCTCACGACAGATTCGGGGGTCATAGATTAAATCTCCTGAGATTGGATAGGCGTCATATGAAAAAACTTGATGCCAGGGTGCTCATCAGTAATGACCAGCCATCAACGAGCACAAACAGCATGATTTTGAAGGGTAAGGACACCAACATAGGCGACAGCATCATCATGCCCATGGACATGAGGGTGCTGGCTACGACCAGGTCGATCACGACAAAAGGGATAAACAGCAGGAATCCAATCTGGAATGCCGTTTTAAGTTCGCTGGTGATGAACGCCGGAATCAGAATGGAAATGGGTACGTCGGCTGGGCTCGCAATATCCTCCCGATTGGACAAAGAGACAAACAACTCAAGTTCGGTTTC
>Ga0181574_10004965_pt1 | contig 11504 bp, 10 predicted proteins | sample 101ome_24_FD_145600 | JGI IMG/M metagenome (GOLD analysis project Ga0181574, IMG submission 145600) | Coastal salt marsh microbial communities from the Groves Creek Marsh, Skidaway Island, Georgia - 101410AT metaG (spades assembly) | ecosystem: Environmental > Aquatic > Marine > Intertidal zone... | reverse complement strand
GCCTTCATCGGTAGCCTGATGGCCGGGATTGGTTTGGGATTACTATTTAGCGCAATCATAAAATAATGAGACTTATACTTTTCTTCATACTGAACTTTGGCGCCTTAGCCCTGGGCAGCTATTTAATGGGCGAAGGCCCGTTGGGATCTTGGTACACCAACTTGAATAAAGCGCCATGGACTCCTCCTGGATGGGTATTTGGCGCCGCTTGGACGCTAATCATGGTTTGCTTAAGCCTGTTCATGAATAAAGCGCCATGGACTCCTCCTGGATGGGTATTTGGCGCCTCTTGGACGCTAATCATGGTTTGCTTAAGCCTGTTCATGAATAAAGCAGTGCAGGTGGAAAGTTTACGCAATACCATTTTGTGGATATATGCCGTTCAACTTGTGTTCAATATCGCATGGAATCCGCTGTTCTTTGACCTCCATTGGATGGGATGGGCTTTAGTGGAGATCATTATTCTTGTATTCATCGTGGGTGCGATGGCACTTATCGCGAAACCTCACCTGCCGAAAGTGACTTGGTTGCTCACTCCTTATGTGGTGTGGTTATGTATTGCCATTACCCTAAACGCGTACGCCTTGCAGAATAATTAATGGCGTTGCATTAGCTTGATGTTTCGGAATTGAACCCGGCCTTTCCAGGCTTGCAGAGCAATTTTTCCACGTCTCGATTTCCCAAATTCAGGGTATTCAGCAAATTTTGAATTGGCAACTGCATTTCTCCATTCTTGCGTACTCAAATCCATTTCCGCCGTCTGGACCTCATTTAGAAAAAAGGTAATCAGGTTATCGTTCACAACAATGCGTGTCCGATTCCAGTCGCCCTGGTTGTAGGGAACAGAATCTGGTAATGCTTGAAAGCCATAGAAGGCCCCGCTCATTCTCGTGAGGTCGCCATAGTTGTGGTTGGTGGTGTCCGAGTGATCTAAAATCTGGTACTCTACCCCACTCATCCAAGGAGCCGCAAGAGATTCTGCTTCGACCACTTGTAGGAAAATCCCACTATTACCACCGCTATCTACCTTCCATTCGCAATTCAGTGTATACGAGCCTTCAAAAGAAAAATCGGTAACCAAATCGCCGTATTCCCCCTCATGTTCCGGATCGCAAGTCAACAATCCATCCTCTACAAACCAAATAGACGGCACATCCCCTTCATTGTACAAATGCCAACCACTGAGGTCCTCCCCATTAAAGAGTGATTTAGTTGGATTTTTTTCGGGTGCATTACAAGCAAGTAATACCACGAAAACCGAAAGGGTCAAGTATTTCATTTGGCTTAGGCTTTCGTTAAAATTACATGATTTGTCCCTGTAATGCTACTAAACAATCCGATTCTGTAAGTTAACTTCGATGTTTTGTGGGTTAAATATGAGATTTCAGAGAAAGGTTCTTGTTTTCATTTTGGTGACCATTTGTATTCCACTTCTACTTATGAAAGGATGCCAAAGTTTGACGCGTACCATTTATTGGTCCATGGATTGTGACCAATTCAACATTGACCACATCGAGGTGCGCACAGGCATCAATATCCCCAAGGTCTCGACGCTACACTGTTCGCTGAGCTCGACCCAACGCTTGGTTGACTTCAACGTACATCTCGACGATGAGGAATTGCATAGCTATGCAGACAAACATTTTACCTACCAAGATTCTTTGCATTCTGCCGAAGGCGTCCGTGAACATCACCGCTGGTTTGCTACCTTAGACACTGCAAATCGCATTTTGCATTTCGAACTTCAATACCTCGAGCCATGAGTCAAGATTTTGAGCAACATTATGTAAATCGATCCAATTGGATTCGTGCCGCGGTGCTCGGTGCCAATGATGGAATTCTTAGCGTTAGTAGCATTGTGGTTGGTGTTGCCTCGGCAAGTTCAACGAAGGATCCCGTAATCATCGCAGGGCTTGCAGGCCTTGTTGCCGGCGCACTGAGTATGGCCGCAGGAGAATACGTGAGTGTAAGTTCCCAAGCAGATATTGAACATGCCGACCTGGAGCGCGAGGCGCGCGAGCTGGAGGAAATGCCGGAGTTAGAAGAAAAAGAATTGGCAAAAATCTACGAACGCCGTGGCCTAAAACCTGAGACTGCTGCAGAGGTGGCGCGCCAATTACATGAACACAATGCGCTTGAAGCGCATGCCCGGGATGAACTTGGAATTAACGAAATGACATCGGCAAATCCCCTCGAAGCAGCAGGGGCAAGCGCACTAAGCTTTATGCTCGGAGGGGGCCTCCCCTTTGCGTTAATCTTCATGTTTCCCTTGAAGCATCTGTTTTGGACTGAATACCTGTTCAGTGTTTCTTTTCTTGCCCTACTCGGGGGAGTAAGCGCGTATTTAGGGGGTTCAAGTGTTTCAAAAGCAATTGGTCGCATCACCATATGGAGCACCCTTATTATGGCCATAAGTACTGCCATAGGACAATGGATCAACATGCCCGGAATATGAGTACTCTAGCGGCAAACATTCAATTCATTCCTTTATCCGATTCGAATCCAATGGCTCGCGTGGATGAGGCCATCTCGCTGATCCAATCCTCCGGCCTGGCTTATGAAGTAGGTCCTTTTGGCACAAGTGTTGAAGGACCAATTGACAGGGTGAATGCGCTCATTTTAGCCTTACAAAAATTGGACAATACCCAAGAATTCTTATTGAATGTCCAATACCATGTCGGTGACAAACGCCTGTCCAATTCAGATAAGGTGGCTAAGTTCAGATAGGTCGCTTCCATCGTGAGCATGTGCGCCCTATATTTGCGCCCACAATTGTGATTCAAACCGCAAATACACTCTGAATTATGTCAAAAATTCTGTACACCAAAACAGACGAAGCACCAGCATTAGCAACCTATAGCTTCCTACCAATTGTTAAAGCCTTCACCGCAAAGGCAGGTATTGAAGTTGAGACACGTGATATTAGTTTGGCAGGACGCATTTTGGCGACCTTCAATGACTTTCTCACTGAAGATCAGCGTGTAGACGATGCATTGTCAGAACTTGGAGAATTGGCAAAAACTCCGGAAGCCAACATCATTAAACTTCCCAACATTAGTGCCTCTATCCCGCAACTAAAGTCGGCAATCGCTGAATTACAAGCTGCAGGATTTGCGGTTCCCTCCTATCCCGCAGAGCCAAAAAATGACGAGGAAATGGCCATCAAAGGCCGTTACGATAAAATCAAAGGATCGGCTGTGAACCCTGTACTCCGCGAAGGTAACAGTGACCGCCGTGCCCCTAAAGCCGTAAAGAACTATGCTAAAAAGCACCCGCACAGCATGGGCGAATGGACCGCTGATAGCAAGAGCCATGTAAGCAGCATGACAACGGGCGATTTTTACGGTTCAGAAGTAAGCACAACCATCGCTGCACCTTGCGCAGCAGATATCGTATTCACTGCAGAAGACGGTGCAACAAAAACACTCAAATCTGGCATTGCGTTGCAAGCCGGTGAAGTGATCGATGCTTCTTCAATCAGCATGAGTGCACTTAAGTCTTTCTTGGCTGAGCAAATCAACGACGCTAAAGAGCAAGGAGTTTTGTTCTCCCTGCACATGAAAGCAACAATGATGAAGGTCAGTGACCCGATTCTTTTCGGTGCTGCTGTTGAAGTTTACTTCGCTGAGGTATTCGAGAAATACGCAGAAACCTTCAATGACTTGGGGGTTGATGTTCGCAATGGTCTAGGCGATGTGTACGCGAAAATCGCTACCCTGCCTGCAGACCAGCGCAATGAAATCGAAGCTGCCCTTGCTACGGCGATTGAAAATGGACCAGATTTGGCCATGGTCAATAGCGACAAAGGCATTACCAACCTGCACGTTCCTTCAGATGTGATCATCGACGCTTCTATGCCAGCCATGATACGTACATCAGGACGCATGTGGGATAAAGATGGTAAACCACGAGATACGAAGGCAGTCATTCCAGACCGCTCCTACAGCGGAATTTACCAGGCAACTATAGACTTTTGTAAGGATAATGGAGCCCTTGACCCTACGACCATGGGCAGCGTCAGCAACGTAGGATTGATGGCTCAAAAAGCCGAGGAATATGGTTCTCACGACAAGACCTTCCAGCTCGATGCAAATGGCCGCGTAGATGTTATGATCGACGGTAAGGCTGTTTTGACTCAAGCGGTTGAGGCTGGCGATATTTTCCGCATGTGCCAAGTAAAAGATGCCCCTATCAAGGATTGGGTTGGCTTGGCAGTACGCCGCGCTCGTGCCACTGAAACACCTGCAGTATTCTGGTTGGACGAAAATCGCGCACACGATCGTGAACTCATTAAGAAAGTAGAAGCGTACTTGCCGGACTACGATGCTGAAGGTCTAGATATCTTTATTATGTCACCAATCGAAGCAACCACGTTTAGCTTGGAGCGTATCGTTCAGGGATTGGATACCATCTCTGTAACGGGCAACGTATTGCGCGATTACTTGACCGACCTCTTCCCTATCCTTGAGGTAGGTACTTCAGCCAAAATGTTATCCATAGTGCCGTTAATGAACGGTGGTGGTTTGTTCGAAACAGGTGCCGGTGGTTCTGCACCAAAGCACGTAGAACAGCTCACAGGTGAAAATTACTTGCGTTGGGACAGCTTGGGTGAGTTTCTTGCTCTGGGTGTGAGCTTGGAGCACTTCGCTGAAAAAGACGGCAACACCAAAGCAGCAGTGCTATCACGCACCTTGGACGATGCAACCTCTAAGTTTTTGGAGAATGACAAGAGCCCAACGCGTCGCCTAGGCGGCATCGACAACCGCGGCTCTCATTTCTATTTGGCCATGTACTGGGCGAAGGAATTGGCCAATCAAAATGACGATGCTGACCTAAAAGCCACCTTTGCACCACTGGCAGAAGCTTTGAGCAGCAACGAAACCACCATCGTTGAAGAGCTTATCGCCGTGCAAGGTAAACCAGCAGATATCGGCGGGTATTACTTCATGAACGACGCCTTGGCCAGCGCCATCATGCGTCCTTCTACTACCCTAAACAACGCCATTGATTCTTTCTAAATCTACTGGCGAAAAATTTGAATACAAGAACCCCCCGGGCGCTCCGCGCCCGGGGGGTTCTTTTTGGTCTATAAAATTTTGGCCTTAACGCTGCTTTGCAAACGCAAAAGTGAAAGGAATATGAAGGCGCTTGGCCCAACTTTTCTCATCATGTGCCGCACCTGGAAACTTCTGCGTTGTCCAATTCTTCTCTGACTCGAAACCATTATTGAGCAAAACCTCATTAATCTGGTTTTGGAACGGCTCATACATCCCATCCAAGGTCTCCGTACCGTAGTCAAAGTAAATCTTACCTACGCGTTCCGGACGAAGGTATTCCGCTACATATGCTTCAAAAGCATTGGGAATCTCCTCATTCGGAGCGAAGCCCCCGGGCCAATGCGTACTCATGCACAATGCAGTACCAAAAACTTCCGGGTATTCCCCTATGGCATACATGCTCATTAATCCACCCATGGAGCTTCCTGCTACAGCCGTGGCACTTTTATCCGTATACACCGCAAACGTCGAATCTACGAGCGGCTTCACACCCTCGACCATGTATTGTAAATACTTGTCGCTTTGTACGGGGAACGTAGAATCGGACCCATAGCGCATGGCGATATCTGCCATGGTAGAATCTGAAAATTTACTTTTCAGGGTATTGAACGGCTTCTGCGGAAAGTATTCAAAGTTGCGCATCATACCTCCATTGTGTAATCCTACAACGATGGTTGGCAAAATGGTTTTTGCAGCAATGAGGCTATCCAAAACCTCGTCAACGCGCCATTCCTGGTGGTTCCAAGTCACCTTCGCATCAAAGAGCATCTGCGCATCATACATGTATAACACCGCATGCTTTCGTTTTCCGTCATAGGTGCGAGGCAACCAGATATCCAACGGACGTGCACTCAACCATGGTGTGGCATGAGCGGAATCCAAGCGCAACAGTGTACCGGAGCTAACCCCAGAGATGGTATCCCATTGCACACCAGCATTCGCGGGAGCAGCCCCGTTGCTCGTGCAACTTGCGACTAAAAGCGCAATCCCAATACTCAAGATCAGTCCTCGCATCTTTACTTCAAATCAAAAATGTAGGATCCCATTGGCGCAAGCGTTAACGTAGCACCAAGTGTTACCTCCTCTCCTGTCCAAACATCCGTGGCCGTGGTGAATCCTTCAAGGCCTTGTTGGAATCGGTCCAAACCTAGTGCCACTTCCTCATCATTGCGGTTCAACACAATCATCTTGTGCTCATCCCCGAACCATTTGAAGTACACATATACCTCGCCAAGCGGGATGTAGTGTAGCATTTCACCCATATTCAATGCGCACGAGCCACGACGCAAATGTGCCAAATCCGCAATATACTGCTGCGCTTCCTGCTGTTGCTCAGTCAGTCCTTCACCCGTAAATGCATTCACAGCATCGCCTTCCCAACCGCCAGGAAAATCTGATCGAATCACACCATGATCTTCCGTTCCTGGGTTAGCCATCAAGATTTCCGTACCGTAATAGAACTGCAATGTTCCACGAGTCGTAAAAAACAAGGTCATTGCCATCTTCCACTTGTCGTAATCTTCGTCAAGACGTGTGTAAATACGGCTCATGTCGTGATTATCCGGGAAAATCATAATGTTGTTGAGATCGCCGTACATGTAATCATTGGCCAAGCTTTCGTAAATCTTAGTCATACTGCTGCGCCAAGTAGCTTCGCCCATCAAACCGTCCACTACAGCACTCTGCAATGGGAAGTCCATCACACTCGGTAGATAGGTGGTGTAATCGTCCATCTTAGCTGTACCCGCTTGCCAATAGCTGATCAACGATGGATCACTGACCCATTCCTCACCAACAATATTGAAGTTCGGGTACTCGTCCAAAATAGCCTTGGTCCAATCCGCCAAGAATTGCTTGTCCGGATAAGGCCACGTATCCATGCGAATGCCGTGAAGTCCTAAATATTCCACCCACCAGATGGAGTTTTGAATAAGGTATCGGGCCAATTTCTCGTTGCGCTGGTTCAAATCCGGCATTGTCTCCACAAACCATCCATCAGTGAATTGCTTGCGGTCTACCTCTGCCCCATGCGGATCAAATCGGCTGACTTTCATATGATTCGTCTGTGTAAACGCGGGCCATTGGTTCACCCAATCCGCACTCGGCAAATCGGACATCCATGGATGCAAAGACCCGATGTGATTGGCAACTTGGTCCATAATAATCCCAATACCTTTCTCCTTCGCCTTTTCTGCCAATTCCTTGTATTGCTCATTCGATCCGTATCTGGGATCCACATTGTACAAATCCGTCATGGCATATCCATGATAGCTGTAGGTCTCCATATTGTTCTCAAGCACAGGATTCAGCCATAAGCTAGAGATTCCCATTTTCTCAAAGTAATCCAAGCTTTCGATGATACCTTTCAAGTCGCCACCGTGTCTTCCACCAATGAAATCGCGGTTTGGCCCTTCCAACATTCCCTTTACTCGGTCATTTGAAGGGTCGCCATTTCTGAAACGATCTGGAGTGATGAGGTAAATGAAATCCGCCGAGCTAAAACCTTTGCGCTTTGCAGATCCAGCTTCACGCTCAAAAATCTCAATGGACAAGGTGCCCTTTTGACGGCCTTTTTTGTCTTTAAACAGTAATTGATGCGTACCAATGCGCGTATCATCAGGAATTTCAACCTCGACAAAAAGGTAATTCGGGCTCTCCAATGCTGACGAAGAAATAACCTTTAATTCCTTACCCACCGCGGTGAGTTCAGAAATGTCTTTACCATAGACCATGAATTCAACGCTCTGCATTTGCATACCACGCCACCATGAGGATGGTTCAATTTTTTCCAATTTTTGGGCCTGGAGCGCCACAGACAAAATAAGAGTGAGTACGACGAAAATCTTTTTCATGTTCAAAAATTAGAAGGTTGAAGTTACAATCCGCCCTCTTATTATCCTTGCATTTGTTAAGTAGCCCTTAGTTTTGCATAAAACTTGAGCAAATGGCTAAATTGAAATTACAAGCGGAAGTGCTGAACGCACTAGAGCACAATGAAATGCTGCCATTCTCGGATGCTCAACGCAAGATGGTTGGTTCCATCAAAAGCGGACAAAATCACTGGTTGATTCATGAAAATGAACGAGAGCTGCGTATCGCTACCGTTGCAACCATTGTTCATGATCTTAAACAGAGCTTCGAGGACGTTGCACGTGCGCTCATTTTGGTTCCAACCTCTGAAATTGCAGATGAGTATGCTGAACTGTTCGAAGCACTTGGCAAGCATACCGATCTACGTGTTTGGACCGCATATGAAGGACCAAAAATTCTTCAACAAAAGGAGGATATTTATTTTGGTGCAGATGTAGTCATTGCTACCCCTAAGCGTTTAAACGATTTGCTCAATATCGAAGGATTTAATAGTGCCTCGGTACAAAGCTTGATCTTGGACACCACAGACCAATTATTGAAAGTTGGAAATACCGCATTCACTCAGCGTATAAGCGACAGTATTCCTCCTAAACAAAGAATCGCATTGAGTCGAGATACGGAACGCGGCATAGGAAACTACATGAGCGTGTACTGCTTTCCCTATGAGAAAACTAGCTTAATCTCGCCGCAATAGAGAAATCACGAGTATCTGGCCAATAACCAGAATCACGTGCAGGATTCTTCGTTGCTGATTTAAGTAACGAATCATTCCACCAATTGCTGGCCTCTTGAATCAGTGCATCACCGTCCTTCATATGAAGCGGCTCTTCTCGCACATCAATGTAGGCGTTAATGCGCCACTCTGAACAAACCGCCCACAGATGCTTGATAAAGCTCACTCCTGGAGGAAATCCTGTTTTAGCCGAATCGAAATGTAAACTCCATTGATAAATGTTAAAACCGCGTTGGGCACTTTCATAGAACATCGCTGGTTTCAAGGGCAACAGTAAAGGGCCTTCTCCAGATGTCCCCTCCGGGAACAACACTACAGTTTGTCCTTCTTCAACGGCATCAAGAATATCTTGTCGTGTTTGAGTTCGACTTTCCTTGCTTTCACGCTTCACCCAAATCACTCCTAATGCTTGTGCAGCCCAGCCTATCAATGGCCAGGACTTTACCTCCTTCTTACCAACAATTGTAAACAACTCAGAGGTCGGAATGAATAACACATCTAAATAAGAACGATGATTTGCCATGATGATGCCAGGACCTATGTTTTTGAACTTTGGTCCATGTACACGAACGCCTACAGCCCACAAGAGGGCCCATCGAATGGCCATGAAAATGCGATGTGCAGCTCTTCGGCCTGCGAATGGATACATTGCCGCTAGAAGCAAAATCCCTAGCAGAATGATTACAAAAATCAGCGCAACGCGTATGGTTCCAAGTATATATTTCATAGTGTGAAGCTAATTTAATGTTTAGAACAGAATAGCCTCTGAATTGTGCAAAAATCAAACATATTCATCCGTTAGTGGACAGACGAACTTGATCTTAAACCTAATTGATTCAGAAATGAACCATTAAAAATTCCATCGATCCGTAAATGTGTCCTTAAAGTCCATACCAAACTTTACTCGGAAGCCTGGGTGAATATCCAGCGGCAAAACCGAATAATACAAACCTAGACGTGTTGGAGCATCCCACATCTTAAACTTTCGTTCCAACCCCGCATAGGATTCTATATGCATGAGTTTGTTAGATGGTATCGTGAGCATAGCCCCGCCAATGGCCGTGCTTAGCTTTAATCTCCTAATGATTGGAATCCTTTGAAGGAAGAAGCCTTCGAAATGATGAATTCCATTCACCATAACAAATGGTTCTGGACTCGCAAAAGTCTCAGGCAAAGACTGAAATGTGTATAACGGATGCGTAAATAGGAAGAAATCACCGCCCCTAAACCACTTATATTCAATGAATCGGACGGTGCTTGGGTCGTTTAGAAATCCCCCAGATGATACCAAATAGTTACTAAATCCGAATGTCCCATGATTCAAGTAATCCTCAACTATGAACTCATATTTGCTGTAGCGGACATCCGAGTTTAAAAAGCCCGGTATCCCCTGCTTGAGTACGATTCGAAAATCGGGCCAACGACTACTTAAGACTATTTTATGCCTCCCTTTCAGATAATAGCGTTGAAAGGGACGAATGAGAACTTCCAGGCCAACTTGCCCCACCGTATACGTTTCAAAAGGTGCTGGCGGTGCCAAAGAATTAAAAAAATCGCCCCCAAGGTCCAATTCTTCTATGCTTTCGCGCTTACTGTATTCAAATCCTATGCGCGTGTAAAAGCCATTAAACCACTCGAATCGATGATAGGCTTCAGCATAAGTTTTTTCGATATAGTTACTTCTACTAAAGATCCCCGTTAGGTCAATACTTTGAGTAATCTGTTGGTAATCGTTTCCAAATTTCAGGTTCCATGAAGCATTTCGCAAGGGGGCATAGATGTAATTTAAATCTAGAGAGCCCTTCAAATCTTGATTTCTAAGGCCATAGTTTAGACGACTTGTAGCACTGAATTGCTCACCCGACTTAAAACGTTTGGTCCCGTAGGCCAAAGGTGTCCATCGCGTACCCCCGACACCGAAGTAGTTGATTTGACTCAGCAAAGGACTGTAGTAAAACTGTGTACCCTTACTACGCTTACGGTAACCAATTCCGCTGACGAGCGGTTCATACCAATGAAAGGCATTGTATTCTGCATCAGCACTATCCAAGTATTCATCGGAATTCAAGTAGCGTATTATGCTATCCTGGCGACTAGTCCATTGATCAAGCTTATCATCTTTTGGTCTGTATTGTGCCCAAAATTCGGGTCCTTGAACTTGCTGTTCAGGTATGACTCCAATCAATGTTTTACTCGGCTTTGGTCGAGTCGGACATTCATTAATACTGATCACCTTTACTTCGAGTGTCTTTGAGCCATTGCCATAGGTAAATTTCTGATTCGAAATGTATTGAGCGATGCCGGTCCCATAGGTTTGCTCGACATCTATAGCTCCAACCATACCTGAGAATTCATCAACACGAAGCGCCTCTATATCCACTTTCATTTGTCCTGTCCATCCGACACGATTCTCTTTCGGCTTGAAATATAAAATTGCATGTGCCGACGTATCACTTTTCCACTCGGATAGAATAGTGAATGAATAATTCGACCAAGCTTGACGCTCAAATAACCCTATGATGGGGATTGACGCTATTGAGGCATCATTGATTCGGTCAAAGGGATAAAAATTACTGCGATCGAATCGACTGTAGGGATAGGTATTGAAAAGTCCGATTTCTCCACCTTTACTAAAGTCAAATTGCGTATTGAACGAAAATGAGGCATTTGCTTGAACGGATCGACCAAAATCTGCCTGTTGCTCCTGATAGTCTTTTAAGGCGCTAATCTCTTGATAAACTAAAGTTGGTTCAAAGTAAATATTAGACAACACCTCGAAATCGACAGCTCCCTTGGCATCGTACTGACGCATGTACACTGAAGCATTTGCTGGCTTATATTCT
>Ga0181574_10004963_pt1 | contig 11507 bp, 10 predicted proteins | sample 101ome_24_FD_145600 | JGI IMG/M metagenome (GOLD analysis project Ga0181574, IMG submission 145600) | Coastal salt marsh microbial communities from the Groves Creek Marsh, Skidaway Island, Georgia - 101410AT metaG (spades assembly) | ecosystem: Environmental > Aquatic > Marine > Intertidal zone... | reverse complement strand
CCTCATCCTCACTTGCCGGCCAGTAAACCTAACGTCAGTCTTAGGCTGGACGAGATATGGCCCATAAACCTCCTCATCGCCCTGTGGGGCAAATCGGGTCTTAAAGTAAGCTGTCAGCCTGTTTGTGGGAAAACTGTCTGAGAGGAGCTGTGTGGCCTTTATAACGCCATCCCCAACATCAATAGAGATAGGGCCAGTTTCAGCCCAAGGCCGCTGGCCACCATATCCCGCGTTCTCAATTTCATGCCGAAAAACGTTGTTTTCAGAATCTAGCCAAATGGGATCATTGAATACGCCGGAATCAACACCAACATGACGGTCAATCTCACCAATCGACCACGTACCCTGACTGTAGTCATAAGCTACATATCTGGAGTTAACCTTGCGAATGACCGTATTGCCATCAACCGTCTCGTTAACGCCATCTTGCCCGCGACCCGTATAAAACCAGATAATTTCGTTAAATTTCGCATTGGCAACCGCATAAACGTGATGCCAGAAATTGGTGTCTAAAAATCGGAAAACACGGTCCGAAACCTCGCAAGGCAATTCGCTAACACTACTGCCGTCATAAACGTAAAAGCCGTCTCGGCCCATCCAGAACGCGCCTGCGCCAGTTGCCGCCACGGCCCTGTCAGAGACCACACCACAGTTTTTACCCACTTGCTGAAACCCATAAACCAGCGGCGGGCCTGAATACGTCGCAACGTGGGCGTCTGTGGTTGTCAATATAAGGGTCCGGCCTCTGACTCTAATGCCGCATCGAATAGCGCCGTCAGTTTGGAGCTCAAACCCGCCCGCCTCGTTCAATGAACTCGCGGCCCATGTCGTAGGGTCTTCACGATCACACCACGCCACCCTGCGCACGTTAATCTTGCCGTCCTGCTCGGCGGCCAGGGCAAAGACAAAACGCTCCTCAGTGGTCACAATTGACAGGCATCGAGGAGAATTTTCTAACTCAGCAAAAGAATCCTCGCTAGGCTTCCACAACCATATATTTCTGTCAGTAGTAGAAACCCCCAGAAGCCACTCACCATAATTGTCTAGCGTCCAGGAGGTCGCAGGGATTTTAACCGCACCTTCTAACTGTCTAGGCGTCCCATAAGTCTCAAAACCGTATTTTCCGCCGCCATATCCCTTATTCAGAAAGGAAGTCTCACTTCCCGCTAACGTTAAACCTTCCGTTAACTCTTTTATGGCCCCTTCGCCGTCCATTACGTAAAGGCGCAAGGGCGTTGCAACGGCTAAATAATAACCAGCGCCAGCCGCACCGCTGTCCTGGTTTAAAAACCAAGAGTGGGCATCTCTGGCTACCATGTCATCAGGGATTCTTACCGCCGAATAGGAGGCATCTAAATAAGAAACCCAGCCGCCAACGGGCAACATTGCGCCTTGATCCCAGCGCATTAAAGAACCATCATGCCAACGATCAGAGCACTGGTATGCCGTGCCTTGCCACTTAATCCCCGCCGGAATGGATAGCTTCAAATATTTCATTGGCTTACATCTGCATTATTGGGGTAACTGTATTGAATACCCCAGATGATTCGCACCGCACCATCCCCTGGTCGAGCATAGTCAGGGGCGCTCTCTAAAGAACGGTTGTAAAGGCAGGCACCACCACCGCCAAAAGACTCCAATGTGCCACCAGAGCCCGCGTTGCCGCGCAATGGTGGCTTTGTGTCTTCCGGAGGCCAATTCACTGCCTGACCAGACGCACCCTGACCCTTAAATCCAACCCCACCACCGCCGGCGCCCTGCTTAAAGCCTGGGCTTTGCCCTGGGCGATTACTCCAATACGCAAAGCCCCCAGCCGCCGACCCGCCGTTACCGCCGTTGTTTGTGCCAGATCCGTCTAACGTTATCGCTCCGGCCCCGCCAGCCCCAAGGTAGCCACCAGCACCACCTCCAGCGCCACCCCAAACCTCGCCGTTTAGAACCAGTCCGGCATCAGAGCCTTGACCTCCAAAATGACCCTCGCCTTGGTTGCCGTGCAAATCAAATCCCCCAGAATTTAGCCGCTCACCCCCGTGCGCTGTAATCAGCCTTGAGGCAAAACCCGCTGTGGCCTCATCGTACTTGCCGACAATGCTGTCTCCCTGATTCGTACTATTATCAATTTGCGGGCGCCCAACTTGAATAATCAAAGCCTCCCCAGGTGTCACCTCAATATCATTGGCCCAAGCCAAGCCGCCACCGCCTCCACCATGATATTGACCACTTACCGCATAGTCGTTAAAGCCACCCGCGCCAATACAGCAAATGTGCAAGCGAGTGATAGCCAGCGGGACAATCCAACCGTATTGGCCAGGAGTGCGAAACTCTCGCTCGCCAATGTAAACATCTCCGCCACCGGAGACGGTTAAAAGCTTTGGTCGGATCAAGATGCAACCCCAGAGTAAGCGCCAAACAACTCAGGCCCGTTTCCAGCGTCGGCAGTCCAAAACTGAATAACGTTAATTCCAATATTTAAGTCGGGCTCCCCGCCGCCAATCCACTTAACGGCGTTGCTGTAGCCGTTGTGCTTCCACACAACCGTGCTGGCGTTGCTGGTGGTTTTATTAATCATCAGCGTCAAGCTCATCCCAACGCTAGGCATGGCAAGGTTGTACGTGTAGCTGGAGGTCGTAGTAATCCCAACAGAGTGAATGGTCCCTTGGTCAGGGGAAAGCGTTGCGGTAGTGCCGGTTTGCAGTGCCGCCTGACCTTCAGTAACAGCGCCTTCAATCTCAATCTGTCTGGCCACTACGTCAACATTGGTAATTGTCCCGTCCGGACTATCCATACCCTGTAATGCTTTTACTTTGCCAGATATCTCTGTGTCTGGATGAATGCTCAGGTCGTTAACACCACCCAGGTCGCCAGATATTGACCCGCCATTAATTTCGCCAGAGTCAATTTTGATGCCATTGATTGACTCATCACCGCCAAGCAATCCATCAATCCTGTCTAAGTCGTCATTGAGATTTCCGCCCCACTCATTCTCAGAGCCGCCAACAGTGGGCTTGATAAGCGCGTAATTCTTTGTGGTTGCCATAATTAACCCTCAGAGCGTCACATTAAATACATTCTGGCGGAGACGGCGAGAAGTCAGGAGCGCCGCAATCAATCGTTACTGGATCGCCATCACCGTCAACCGTGTATACCGTGTCGCCTATTGTGAGATTGTAAGCCAGCCCCGTGCCTTGAAGATAAGCCAACAGGTTGGGCAATGAGAAATCTTGGCCCTCATAGGTAACGGTGTTGTAGCTATCAGCTATCTCACTACTCGTATTTGTTTCCGTAGTTGTCGTTGTAGTTGTAGTCGTCTCCGCCACATTAGAAACTTGATCTTGAGAGATGCTTGCAGAATCGCTAAGCGTGTAGTTATCACCGTTAACAGAAAGTCCACTGTTGTTAGCCGCCGCCATACCCACGCCCGCAACCGCTTCAACGATTCCGCGATCTGCCGCCTGATCCCCAAGAAGAATATCCCTGTTGTTGTCTGACGCATTTCTCTGAACCCCTGCATTAATAGCCGCCACCCCCAAACCGCTAACTAAATTGCCGACAGTAGGCGCAAGCGCCTTGACATACTCAAGCCCAACATTCTGCTCTTTCTGCAAAGTAACAGTAGGGGGATCACTGTTAGCATCATCTGCTCCACGCGCACCGATCACGGCTAAGGCCACCGTCACTGAAGCGGCCTGCTCTGGATTTGCTTCGGCCACACGGGCAAGGGCTTCCACTAATGCGGTTTTTTGTGCCGCCTCTGCTTGCTTTTCTTTCACTCTAGCCTCGCGTTGAACCGCGACCATACGCACCTGATCTGCCGCGTGTTGTGCGGCGCGGGCGTTTCCCTTGGCAGTTGAGCAACCAGAGAGTAAAATCGGGAGACTGACTGCGACAACAGTCAGCCCCCTAACCACATCAAATGGAGGTTTGATATGGCTCGCAAAAGTATCCCTGAATGTATCCATGATGTCTTGCGCTACGATCCTGAAACGGGAAATCTGATCTGGCTTATCAATAGAAGCCGAGGCATCAAGCCTGGAAGCATTGCCGGGTGCATCGACAAAGGTGGCTACGTTCGAGTTACCTACAACTACAGGGAATACCTTGGCCACAGGCTGGCATGGTTTTTGGCGAATGGTGGTGAGCCAGAAATGATTGACCACATCAACCATGACAAAAGCGATAACAGACTGTGCAATCTTCGCGCTGTTGACAACTCTATGAACCAGCTTAATCGAAAGTCTGCCAAGAAAGTTTATTGGCACTACCACAAGTCGGTGGGGCGATGCTATGTCCACACTCACTACAAAAAGCGATCTTTGTACGCTGGAAACAATATTACTACTGCTTGGTTTAGACGCATTATGGCTGAGCGCGCTGATCATCCTATAGCTCTCCCTTTTCTATCTCTCTGACGTTCAGTATCGGCATATCAGGGTGTTGGATTCGTGATCATGTCCACAATTAAGAGCGAGAACCCGTTACCTTCCGCGCCCCCGTTTGTGCCGTCTGCGTTGATCCTTGTAATAATGAACTCCACCCAGTTTTCATTGAAGCCGGTCAGTGACACCAGCGTGGGGCGGAGATCAGGAACGGACCAGAACGGGGTGATGATGGGCGCGTAGTGGTCATTAAAATCAGTAATGGCTGAGTCGAAGTTGACCCTGTACCCGCCGCCGCCAAGATCCTGAACGGTCGTCACGCCTTCCTTGTACATTATTTGAGAGCCGTTGTACTTACAGCTAGCAACGATGCCGCCGTTGGACAGGCTGGACTTCAGCGCGCCAAACTCCGCCGTGGTCAGGTCAACCGGACCGTCCACGTTGGGGAACGTGTCTTTGATTGCCCGCTTGATGTTTCGGATATGATCATCGCCATCACTGATGCTGTCGCCACCCAGAGGATACTTCGGATCAAGATCGTTAATGTAATTTACGGGTTCAACTGCCATGGTTTATTCCTCGGTTGTTACGTTGTTTTGTTGTTCAGTCGCCGCCTCAGACATTGCCGCAAACTCTGCGGCCTGCTCTGATACCCTCTGTAGCTTCTCTGCCATCTTCAGCGTGACGCCGTCTTCTATAAATGTTTCAGCGTCCTTCCAGACGTAAATGTAAGCGTCCGAGCCGAAACCGTTGCTAACGTAAAACTCATTGTTCTCCCCCGCTCTAACTATGTGCATGTCTTGGCACGGGGCGAAACCGTATGCGGTAGCAGAGCTTTGCAACTGCCATCCCTGAGAGCGCCAATAACTTGTGGTGCCACCAACCACTTGAGTGCGGTAATAGTAGCTATCGGCGGTAAAGTAGGCGGGCGTGTAGGCAAGATATTGATTGGCTGACGACAGTTGTTCACCGCCCGTAGCGTATACGCCGCAGGTTGAGCCAACAGCGCCACAGCCAACAGATGTGCGATTGGTTTCAGTAGAAACCACGCCCTTGCCAATTAGGTAATTAAACCTCTTACCGTTTTCCTCTTTTTTAATGGAGCGGCCTGTTGAGTCCTTGTCAATGCGACCGTCTGCGTTGACAACAGGTCCAGCCATTGAACTAAAGTCACGGCTCAGGTCCGTAATCCAAGCAAGCCCGCGATTGTTTCGGTATCTGGCGGCAAAGGCTTCGCCGCTTACTATCAGGCTGGGATCTGGCTGTATGTTTGAGTCGGTCAGTGATGAGATTTCTTGCAAGTCGGGGGTTAGAGTCCGGTAGTTATATGTGACGAACGTACCCGAAGGCGTCATTGATGAGTAAAATATGCAGGGTCGGTCATAACCCTCGTACTCAGCCTCGGTAATGGCAATGCGTGCGCCAATCGGCTGTGAGCCATTGCTCTTATCCAGAAGCTCAAGGTCGCCGCTTACCTCGTTTATACCGACCCTTGCAATACCGGCGGCGGTGTTATTGCTCCTCGTAAGGGCAAAGACAAGGGTCTCGCCGTCACTGCTTACGAAACACCCATGAGTGTACGTATTCGAGTTCCAGAACCAGCTATCCATCCCTATGTCCTGTAGCCTGCCAAGGGACAGCGTTTTATCTGCGTTCTGTTTAAAATAGACATCACCGTAAGACTGGTTTGTGCTACGGAACAGGTAATTTTTTAGACGGACATCCCAAGGCGGGGCGTTGCCCGAGGCAATAACCTCCGCGGATGTGATGTTGGACGGTATCTCCAGCATTTGAAGACCGCCTACCTGAGTGGCGTCCCCTACATCGTTCATTTCCCACTGAGAATATCTAAAGTAACCGGGGCCGGTTGCCCCCGGCTGGTAAAAGACACGGTAGATGTCCTTGCCAAAACAGATTGGCGTGGACGTTCTGTCTGTGGTGATGCTGTAATCGTAGGCGGTTGTGCCGAGATTAATATATCCAGCAGGAACTTGACCGCTCTGAACACCAGCGTCACCTCCGCCGCCGCCATTATTAGGGCAGTCCGGTTGCCGCACCCAACCCGTGCCATTGACGAACTCCCACACTGAGCCGTTGGGGTCGGTGTACTCTGTCTCTACGTTGGGATCAGGGAAGACAATCATAGCTGACGCTCCACAGCCATCCATGTGGGATTACCAGCGTTGTCATAGTAGACCCATAGGTAGCCGTCATCAGTGTTCAGCCACATCTGCCCCTCTACAGGATCAGCGGGTGGGGTGTCGCCAACGTGTACTGGCGGGGCGCTGTCACCACCACTCGCACCACCTCCCGGCGGGAATAACTCAGATAAATGCTTACTCATGCTTGTGACTCATCCATCTTATGGGGAATCAACGGCAGGCGCGGTTGTGTAAACACTCCACGTATTGCCGTCCCACAGAAACGTAACAATGGTGCTAGGCAGATCCAGAATAAGCTGACCCACAATTTGATTGCCCAATGTGCCGTTTAGGTTCACCGTTAAATTGACATTGCCCCAAGCGCCTGCGGCGTCTGAAAGCACAACGTAGCTCCCTGCATCGCCAGGAGAGAGTGACGGCAGGCTTACGCTTGGGTCGGCGTCGGCTATCGATACCATGTAACGCTTGTTAGCTACGCACTGGAATGCATTAGTGCTGACCTGATCCCAGCCACCATCAAGCGCGGATATCTCAACGCCATACCCCTTCTGCTGTATGGCAATCCCGTCGCCGGCCTGAAAGTCAAGATCCTGCATTGAGAACACGTTAACCGTGCTACTGCCATTGACCTTGTAGCGCCAATACTGATAGTTATCGGCGTCAGTGTTGACGCCTAAAAAATCAGCGGTATTCAGCGCCGTAACCTCACCATTGTCTAGCTTGCTGTAAATGGTTCCGTTACTAACGTCCAGGGCAAACTCAGCCTCAGCCAAAGCGGCCTTAGCTGGCTTACCCCTTCCGCTCTTGATCGTGATTTCTGTCACGGCTTAGTAAGTTCCACCACTGATAGAAATGATACTGGCCTTACCGTCAAGCTCTGCCTGAAGGCCGTTGATGTCAGCAATTTCATGGGAATGCCCATCTGCTGACAAATTATCCAGAGCATCCTGAAGCCCGTTAATCGTGCTGATGTCCTGATTGTGGTCATCCGGCGGGAATACGCTTGGCTTGTTACCAATCTCGTCCCACGTCACGGTTACCGAGGCGTCGAAGTGGATTCCTGTCCAGCCCGCGCCCTGACCCTCAGATACCAGCCAGTCACCTGAGTTGTAGGTGCCACCGTCAAAGACGCCGCCGTCCTCACAGATGAAGTAAAGGTTGTTTGAACCAGCAGGCGGGTCAGCAGGGATTGGGCCAGTGGTAAATCCTGCGGCATCACCAGCGTCCGTGACCTGAGTGATCGTGCCAGTAGACATCGCCACAGTACCGGCAAACGTCAGGTTGCCCTGCAGTGCGCCCAGCTCTGAGTCGATGTTGGCGAGGTGGGTCAGGATATCGTCAATCTCAACATCCAGCGTCTTGGCGTCTTGCCCAGCCTTGCCGTTGTCGATCTCATCGTAGTCGTGTCTATGCGGTGCTGGGTTAAACTCAGTGGGCACATTGTCCAACTGATTCCAGTCGATGGTTTCAGATGAAATATCCGAGCCCAGCATGACCACTGAAGTGCCTGCGGCATCCAGCGTCCAAAGCATGTTGTCCTGAAGGTCAACGAGGATCTCACCCCCGCTACCGCCAAAGTCTGAAACGTCTGGCTTGCCTAAGCCGTGTCTCAGGTAGATTCTTGTGCTCATATTACTTCTCCTTTAGTTAGTAACTGCCGCCCGAGACGAGTGACACTTTTGGCGTGTTATCTGCCGCCAAATTCTTGATGGGCTCTGGCTTATTAAGTATGTCAACCCACTCCACATTGCCGCCAGGAAGGCCACCAGTGCCGGCGCTAACCTCCACCCATTGGCCATCCTTCCTGCCATAAATTTTGCCGTCTGAGGGCGCGTCACCGAACGTGTCAGACGTTTGCGTCATAAACACGGACCATGAGGTGCCCGACCATACAAACGTCGCTATAACGTCCGTGTGGTCCAGAATGAGGGTCTTGGGGCTCTCGCCGTTGAGCATCCCGTTGAGCGTTACCGTCAGCGGATCGTCTGCCCAGTGGCCATGACCATCGGCGATCTCAACAAACTTGCCCTCATCCTCCAGGCCAAGGGCCGGAAGTGACACCGCGCCACTGCCCTTTATCCTGTCGAGGTATTTAGTGTTGGCCTCGCACTTAAAACCGCTGGCCGAGATGATGAACCAATCCGCCGATACCGCTACGTCGCCGTCACCAGAGCCAGAGCCGCCTATACTGCGCCACATGCCGGGCTCGACGTATTCCCAAGTGCGCCCCAACTCAAAATGGGTCGTTCCGTAGGGTGGGCTTAAAGGAAACTGCACCTCTCTCAAATTACTCATGAAGACGCCTCTGCTCGCTTTCTAGCCGCCACGGCGTCATCGAAATCTTTAAAGTAGCCAAGGCTTTTTCCGCTGTAATCTCTAGCCCGCCACTTTTGTCTGTGCTTTACCCAGCTAACGCCGGTCACACCACTGGTGTTTGTGTTAAATAGCCCGTGCTTTCTGACGTTCACTTTTTGAGTGACGGATTGGAGGTTATTGATGCGGTTGTCCGACTTGTCGCCGTTGATGTGATCAACAACATCTTTGGGCCATTCCCCGTGGACATAAAGCCATGCGAGTCTATGAGCGTGATGTAGCGTTTTATCTACCGATATGCGTAGATAGCGATTCTTTTCTTGACACCCAGCCGAGGTTCCTTTTTTTATTCCCCTCATTGAAACTTTCCAAGTAAACACACCCGTATCAGGGTCGTAGCTCAACAGCTCTTTCAGACGGTCTTGTGTTAGTGTGCGCGTAGCCATGATTACCTCCTCAACAGGTAATGTGGTTAGTGGGCGGGGTGCTCCAACACCCCGTTCACGCATTGTAACACTCAGATCACTCATCGGCGTCTACCCCCATGGCCCTTGACGGCCTTACGTCGCCGGTCAAGCCAGTGATCTTCAGCATGAGAAGGTCGCCATACTTATGGTTGGCTTCGTAGACATACATGTTGGGTTGCCACTCCCACATGAGCCGCATATATCTCTTTTCGTCGTGCTCGATATAGTCAATCTCCTTGGCAAATAATAGTTTGCCGTCGGAGTTGAACACCTCAAGATACGCGCCCTCTTTCCACTCAAGACCCTCGGTGAACTCGTTACCAAATCGCGTCGCAACCACAATGCCCATCGTGTAGTTATCAAGGGCATTGCGGGTGTTGCCGTAGTAGTCAATGCCGATAAAGTGGTCTGTGGCTAACTGGTCAATGGATTCTCCCCACTGGCCCCTGCCCATCATGGTGTGCGTGACAGTTGACGCCGCGGCGGCTACCCCAGGCGTAAAGTTAACCTCAACCCTGTAATAGGTGCTTGTAGTGATTGGAATGGATGCGTGTTGATAAACCTTGGTTGGGCTATTTAGCTGTACGGTCTTTTTGCTCCCATCTGAGCGCAGACTGGCAAAGCTCCAGATCATCACCGGAACCGCCGCCCTAGTAGTGTCCGCCTGATCGTAGACGACAATGTTGCCGGGGATGTTCATTGTTGCCGAGGTGTTGTTCTTGTTTACGTCAATACCGGCAAAGTACGCATCACGATTAGATAGCTTGATGGTGGAGGGGCTGGTGACGCTACCCTCAAAGTACATAGTTCCCGGCGCACCACCAACAATAGGCACGGAGCTGGTTGACACCTTGTAAGTAAGCAAAGAGGCGAGCCTTCCTGCCTCATCACGTAGCTCAAACAGGTCGTCATAGCTGGCAATCTGCCTACCCATTGGGGTAACGCCGGCCCCATTGTTGTAGTACCAGAATTGCATTGAGGGGTTGAACAGCCCCGTCTCGCTTCTAACCCAAGCATCACGCGGGTCAACAACAAGCTCTATATAACTGCCTCTGTCGGTAACTCCGTCAACCCTGACACTGGTGTTCCACGATATTGCATTACCGTCTACCGTGTCGGTAAAGTTAAGCGTGAGGATCGAATCCTCGTTGTACTTGTACTCGTGTGTCTCACCGTTCTTGTCGGTCTTGTGCATCCTAATTGTTGTGGTGAGACGCATCTCATAGTTGTCGAGCGTCATCTCCCCAGCGTTAGGTGCGCGTGTAGAGTTGCCTATTGCGGTCAGCGGACCATGAGGGGCTAGTTGCCCAAGCGGCCCCTGATCTTCGTCTAGGTCGATTTCTCCAAATAGCTTTCTTGCACCTTCAACAGTCAGGAGGTTATTGCCGTTCTCCTGCTTGCCGTAGTAGTTGATAGCATCAATGCCACTGGCGTTGTGGTAAACCTGCAAGAGCCTGTTGTTACTGCCCTCGTCTGTTTTACCCCTTAACTCAAAGCCAGCAGTATCCGTGCCAGTGCCCTTTTCAACGATGGTGCGACCATTAAAGGTTACTCTTACGGTGGTGCCTTCAGTAAGAGTCTTGTTTGAGCCCGTGAAGCGAATGTGGTCAACGCTGTGCAGACCCTTGCTACTAAGGTCTACGTCTTTATCGAACTGGAACCAGCCGTTAGAGCCGGTGGTGCCATGCCACTCAAGTTTGCCGTAGGCGTTGGAGTTGTAGGCATTGCTCATTGTGATGCGGGCGGCGGCATTGGCGGGGGCGCTTTGGTTTCCCTCCACCAATAGAACGGCTTCAGCATCTTTCTTAACATTAACCCTCGGCGCTACGAGGGTGCCGGTCATGGTGTCGCCAGACTTCTTTACGTAGTTGTCTAGGTCGGTGCTCGCACCAGTGAACGAGCGGAACAGTACGTTCCAAACATCGTTGACTACCCACTCCTGACCTTCGGGGTAAACCTCAGCGTCGGCTACCTTGATCTTTGTCCAAGCGCCTTGATCTATTGGATCAGCAACAACACGGAATCTAGCCAGCGCATCACCTGGGCCGGACATAAAGAAGTAGCTGTTGGGCTTAACGTCAGTCCAGTTGAAATCATAGCCGCCAAGGTTCTTGTTGTGCGCCCAGATTTCTTTGGTCTGCAATGGGTCGTAGGTAGAGGACGCCCCGTTCAAGGTCATACAGGTAAAC
>Ga0181574_10004961_pt1 | contig 11509 bp, 8 predicted proteins | sample 101ome_24_FD_145600 | JGI IMG/M metagenome (GOLD analysis project Ga0181574, IMG submission 145600) | Coastal salt marsh microbial communities from the Groves Creek Marsh, Skidaway Island, Georgia - 101410AT metaG (spades assembly) | ecosystem: Environmental > Aquatic > Marine > Intertidal zone... | reverse complement strand
TGTGATGGAGGCGCGGATGATTGCCTATCCGTTTACTCTGCTTGAGTGTTGCCTGGTGACCGATGGCGGCGGCGCACTTATCTTAACTGCCGCCGATCGAGCAGCCGATTTTGGCACGCCCCCGGTTTACATCATTGGTAGCGGTGAAAGTGTCGAGACACCAATGATCAGTCAGATGGATGACCTGACCAGCTCGCGTGCATTCAGGATGTCTGGCGAAAAAGCGTTCGCCGAGGCAGGTATTCATCACAACGATGTTGATCACCTGATGATTTACGATGCATTCGCTCACCTGCCTTTCTATGGTCTCGAAGATCTGGGTTTCTGTAAGCGGGGTGAGGCCGGTGCGTTCATTGAGGAAGGCAACACCCGGCCCGGCAGCAAGCTGCCACTCAACACCAATGGTGGCGGTCTTTCGTACATGCACTCCGGCATGTATGGCATGTATGCACTACAGGAAAGTGTCAGGCAGGTTCGTGGAGTTGCACCAGCACAGGTTGATGACGTGGAGATAGCAGTTTGTCACGGTGTCGGTGGAATGTTCGCTGCGGGTGGAACAATCATCATGAGTAACGCGCGTCCCTGAGCTGCACGCGTTTCCGCGACGCGTCTGATGGGATAGTTCTAAAGGAGAGGATAATGAGTGAGTTCGAAGGCAAAGTTGTCGTAATTACGGGTGCTGGAAACGGTCTGGGTCGCGCCCATGCGCTGGAATTTGCCCGTCGCGGGGCAAGTGTGGTGGTCAATGACCTGGGTGGCAACGTTGCTGGCGGGGGTGATAGTGATGCTGCCGACCAGGTGGTTAAAGCCATCAGGGACGCCGGTGGTAAGGCGGTTGCCAACAAGGCGTCGGTTGCGGACAGGCAGGGTGCAAAGAGCATCATTGATGATGCCCTCAATCATTTTGGTGGTGTGGATATCCTGGTAAACAACGCAGGCATCCTGAGGGATAAATCGTTCAAGAACATGACGCTTGACGACTGGGACATCGTCATGAATGTCCATATGAATGGCACCGCGTATGTGACCCATGCCGCCTGGCCAATCATGTATGAGAACAACTATGGACGGATTGTCTGCACGTCTTCCGGTTCCGGCATCTGGGGTAACTTCGGGCAGGCGAACTATGGCGCCGCCAAGACCGCGATGATCGGTTTCATGAATGTACTGGCCGTGGAAGGGGCTTCCCACAATATACGCGTCAACTGCCTTGCGCCTGCGGCCGCTACCAGGATGACCGCAACAGTGCCTGGCAGACCACCGATTGATGTCGACAACCCGCCCGCGGAAAGAGCGCCGGGTCTTGTTACGCCAGCGGTGCTGTATATGTGTTCTGAGAATGCGCCATCAGGCAAGATCTACCAGGCGCTGAACGGCAGGTTCTCCATGGCAGCCATGTATACGAATCCATCCGTGGACCTAGGGGCAGATGCAAGCTTCGAGTCCTTCGTGGAGAATCTCGACCGGATTTCAGATATGTCAGCTGCAGAGGACGGTGTCGCGAAACGAGCGAGGGCAAGGGCCAGGCAACGTTGATGATGGCTTCGAAGGTGTCTTGGCCACGCCGGAGTTCGGACGGGTTCGTTGCTACCGGCCACCGGTTCCGGCGCGGTGCCGCAGATGCTGGCCGCCCGATGGTACCTGGGTGCAGGACTCCAGTGACATCATTGATTACGTGGAGGTCAGGCAGAAGCGGGAACCGGTTGTACCCGATGTTGCGACAGCACCGACAACACTGCCCGACTAAAGACTATGGTAAGACTGGCTGACCTTCCCGATTACGAAAGAGAGCACCTGCTCTCAAAGAACATGCTGCCTATTGGTCCAGCTGTCTGGGTGGCATCTTCAAAGCCCCTGTCTGAAATGCGCATCGCGCTGATAACAACTGCCGGGTTGCACTACCGGGATGCGGAAGCCTTTGAGCTAGCCGACGCCACATTCCGGCCTATCGATGGCAACGAGAATCTGAACGACCTGGTCATGTCCCATACCTCGGTCAATTTCGACAAGTCCGGTTTTGTTGAAGACGTCAACATTGTCTTCCCCCTGGATCGATTTAAGGAACTTGCCTGGGAAGGCACCATCGACAGCGTTGCCGACATTCACTACAGCTTCATGGGTGCGGGGCTTCTGCCGGAAGCTTATGAAAAAGGTGCCACCCAGGTCGCGGGGATGCTGAAGCAGGACAGGGTCGATGCCGTTTTCCTGACTCCCGTGTGACCCAATTGCACGCGTGCCGTGTGTGCGCTCAGCTATTTCCTGGAACGTGAAGGAATTATGACCACCGGTATCAGTCTTGTGCGGGAGAACACGGAAAGTATGCAGCCACCCCGCTCACTCTGGGTGAGCTTTCCCCTTGGGCGCCCACTGGGTAAACCAGGTGATGTAGCCTTTCAACATGAAGTTATCGCATCCGCCCTCGACCTGCTGAACCGGGGTGACGGGCCGGTACTTGAGGATTTTCCGAAAGACGTTCCTCCTCTTGAAAGTGATGGTCTTGCCGCCTGTCCGGTATCATTTCCAAAGAAATTTGAGGAAGAAGAAACCTGGGCAAACCGACTCGCGAAGGAACTGCAACTGCTGGAGCCCTGGTACGAATTGTCGTTACGCCGAAGAAACGGCCGAACGCTCGTCGGTGTCGCTGACCAATCACCTGCTGAGAACATTGTGATGATCGGGGGTTACCTGGACTCAGGCGAAATCCCTGAGGACATCAAATGGTTAAAGAGATCAGTTGAAGATCTGAAGGCCTACTACATTGAGGCAATGACTGCGCAACCCGGGGACTACGAAGCGAAGACCCAACAGGAGACATTCTGGCACGACACCCAACTGGGTGAAGCCATCCTCCACTTCTATCAACACTTTCAGAATTCTGAAGACAATGCGCAAAAAATGATCGCAAGATTGTTAGCCCCTCGCGAGGCCGTGGGAGAAACAACAGGACCCAAAGGAGCGAAAACCCTTGATTGAAATACAGCCCGTTTCAGACAGTTTTGTGGCTGATGTTACCGGCATTGATGTCAGAAACATCACAGATGAAGAGTTCAATACCATCTATGAGGCCTGGCTTGAGTACGGTGTTCTCCGATTACGGGGCCAACCGGTCAATGAAGATGAACTCCAGGCCTTTTCAGCACGTTTTGGCCCTCTGGAAGAAATACCTTTCGGCCGTATGTCGGAAGAGATGAAAGCAAAAGTCAAAAACCGTTATGTCACCCAGCTTTCAAACATTGTCGTCGACGGGAAACCGATTGGGGGCCTGGGCAACTCCGAGGCAAACTGGCACTCGGACATGACCTACATCGATGTTCCCCCGCCCGCGAGCGTATTGCTCGGTGTCGAGATCCCAGCGGAAGGTGGTGATACTTACTTTGCCGATCAGAACGCGGCTTTTGAGGCCATCCCGAAAAACCTTCGAGAGAAAATCCAGGACCTGACCATCAAACACGATGCCGCTCACACCAGCATCGGCAAACTTCGGCCGGGTTACGAACCATTCGATGACCCAAGAGACGCACCCGGGGCGATCCACCCCATCATCTCCATCCATGAAGAGACTGGCAAAAATGCCCTCTACCTCGGCCGTCGCGAATGGGCTTACATTCCAGGACTGGAGCTTGAGGAAAGCGAAGCCCTGCTTGATGAGCTCTGGGGATACGCAGCTTTGCCCGACGCTGTATGGAAGCAGCAGTGGCAGCCATTTGATCTCATCATCTGGGATAATCGCCGTGTTCTGCACAGGCGAGATGATTTCGATGCGAACTCGCGACGCCTGATGAAACGCTGCCAGGTACTGGCGCGAAAGTCAGAGTCTTCATTGATGGCGAAAGGCATCTATGGCTCTGAAGCGCATGCCTCTGCTCAGGCAGCGGGAATCGAACTCGAGTTGTGATACGACACACGCTAACATGTTCGAGACTCGCCAGATGAGGGCAGCACCGCAATGACCAACCGCCTGTTCAGCTGGGAACTCAGTTTTTTCTCTGGCAAGGCCAAAGCCTACCTGCCTACAAGGACCGCAGGGCGATCTTGATGTTAGCTTCAAAGATGTCCTGGCCACGCCGAAGTTACGGGAGGGTTTGTTACTACCGGCCACCGGTTCCGGCGCGGTGCCGCAGACATGCAGGATGATAATCGCCACATCGCCACATCGCCATTCCACTCGACTGCAGTCGGTAACTCAAAACCGCAGGGTAGGACCTGCTTTTTTTATTCCGCTGTCACCTAGCTGACAAGTCGATGCCTGATTTTTCTGATTTACTGGTTCCATACGTGATCTAACAGCGTAACTGACACGAAATTGTCCCGAAATTTTAGACGAGCGACCTGACAAAAGGACAATCTGAACTATGAGCCAGACAACGCTTTATGGAACGCCGGTCTCCCTATACACCGGCAACGTCAGAAGCTACCTGATAAAAGCCGGGATTGATTACCGCGAAACCACATTTGGCTCGGCACATTACCGGGACGTGGTACTACCCAAGGCCGGCGGGCGTCAGGGGGTCCCGACGATCGAGCTGGGAGATGGGACCGTCATCCGAGACGGCGCTGCGATCATCGATCATTTTGAAACAACAAGTGGTCACGCCTTCTCTCCCAAATCGCCGAAACAACGCATCTTGAGCAGATTGTTTGATGTCATCGGATCCGATGGGCTGCTGCGTCCTGCCTTGCACTACCGCTGGAGTTTCCCGGAGGAGAATGGCGAATTCCTGAGTTTCCACTTCGAGTCGATCATGTCCCACGGACCAGAGCACTCAGAGCTGGGCGCGACCGCCACAGCCGGTGCAAAGGCGTTTGGCAATGCAATTGGTGTGGCGCCTGAAACGATGGAGCTGATCGAGAGCCTGTACCTGGAGTTTCTGGACAAACTGAACAGTCATTTTAGCCAGCACCCTTACCTGCTCGGCGGCAAGCCCTGCATCGGCGACTTCGGGATGCTGCGTCCACTCTACGCGCACCTGGGCCGCGACCCGAAACCACTTTCAATCATGCAGGGAAACGCCATTCGAGTGTTTAGATGGGTAGAACGGATGAATCGACCTGAGCCCGACGTCGGAGAGTTCGAAACCCAGAGCGATGCCTACCTGTCAGACGATCAGGTGGCTGACGGCCTGATTGATCTGCTCAAGCATATCGCCATAGATTTCATACCCGAAACAAGAGCCGCAGCAGACTGCATCAATCAATGGATCGACAACCAGCAAGAGCTCGCACCGGGAACGCCAATACCGAGAGGAGTTGGTATGGGGTCATTCACGATAAGGGGCGTTACGATCAACGCGCTCGCACAACCTTATCGATTCTTTCTCCTCAAGCGGGTACAGGATGAGTTCGCACTCCTCGACGACGCATCACAGCAGGAGGTTCAAACACTGCTGGCCGCGTGTGATATGTCCGAAGCCCTGAATATCAGACTAACTCGGGAAGTCGGACTGAGTAGCAATCTCGAAGTGTGGCTGTGATCAGAAGTGACGAAGAAGCAAAGGTAAATTGTGCAGCAATCCATCCCGCTAAGAACAAAGTTAGCATTTGGCGTGGGAGCAGCGGGTGAAGCTGTCGCAATATTTAGCTTTGCTTCTTTCGTTTTTTTCTATTACAGCCAGGTATTGGGCCTACCAGGCACCTTGACGGGATTGGCGGTTACAGCCAGCCTCATCTTCGATGCCGTCACTGACCCACTCATGGGTGCTATCTCAGACCGTTGGCGCTCTCGTTGGGGACGACGGCACCCCTTTATGTTCGCTGCCGCGATCCCTTTAGGAATAACCGTTTTCTGCATTTTCTCGCCACCAGCAGACTTAAGCGATTGGGCGCTCTTCGCCTGGCTAACCGGGTTTTCGGTGTTGATGCGGGTTTTCGTCACCATGTTCGACATCCCGCACCTAGCCTTTGGCGCAGAAATGTCAGAGGACTACTTACAACGCTCTGTGATCATGAGCTACGCCTCCATCTTCTCTTGGGTAGGAGGTGCTGGCATTTTCCTACTCGCCCAACTGGTCTACTTTCGTTCAACGCCGGAATACAACAATGGCCTCCTCAACCAATTGGCCTATCCAGAGTTTGGCTTATCTGCATGCCTTCTGATTGTTGGGGCTTTGTTAGCCTGCAGCTGGTTTACGCGCGACCGCATCCCTCTCCTCCCTAAGGTGAAGGAGACTTCCTTGGGCATTCAGCCTCGAGAAATGCTGATCGAGTTATTCGAAGTGTTGCGAAACCGCAACTACCTGATGTTGCTCCTCGGGCTCTTGTTTCTGGCCATCACAATCGGTACGCGTTCAACGATTGAACTGCATATGAACACCTACTTCTGGGAGCTTGTGCCCAGCGAACTCGCCTGGTTTCCTTTGGGTTCAGGAATCGGTTTTATCCTAGCGTTCATTCTGACCAAACAACTGCATGAACGCTTTGAAAAGCGCGGTACAGCTGTCGGCGCTCTCATTCTCCTTGCCTTTTTCGCAACAGCTCCAGTTGTGGCTCGCTTCCTGGATCTGTTCCCGAACAATGAAGACAAGGCCTTACTCCCATTGTTGGTCTTTTTCTCAGGCGCCGGTTATTGCGTCATTGCGATGCTGACCATTTCAGTGATGTCTATGCTCGCAGACATCGCCGACCAGCATGAGCTCAGGACCGGCAATCGACGCGAAGGGATGTTCTATTCAGCAAGGACTTTTTTCTCCAAAGCCACCACAGGTTTGGGTACCTTGGTAGGTGGCATAGCCATCGATGTGATTGAATTTCCGTCGGGCGTCAATCCGGGCGAGGTACCAGATTCGGTTTTGACTCAACTTGGGCTGCTTGACGGACCCATCGCCGTGATACCAGGACTAATCGCGATCTACTTTTACAGTCGCTATACCATCACACGGCAAGAGCATGCTGAGATTCGCAGGGCTTTAGGAGCACGCTAACGACAATTCTGTTACTCACGTTGCCAGCGCCCCGATACTAAGGTATAGCCGCAGTCTGACCCAGAATGGCCATGATCTTCTGGGCAGTTTCATGGCTGGAGTTCTGGTTCTGTCCTGTGACAAAACGCTTTTCATCGTCTATCACGGTGCTGGTAGCAAAGAAATCTCTAAACCTCTCCTGCTTGGAATAGATGACGCCTGCCTTACGCAGCGGGCGATTTCCACATCCATGCCAGCATCAAGGAATTGGTAGTAGACTATCGTAAATTCGGAGGCCATCACACCTGTTGGACGAACGGTGGTCTCTCCCGGTACATTTAGCACTGCATGACTTGTCGTAATCAGTAGAACCTGCTTGTCGGTAGGGCCAGATCTAACACCGCCACCACCGCAGTGGCGCTGATCATCATTTTCTTTAGCGTAAGCACAAACTCCAAGTGTGTACTTTCTTAGAGCATCAAAAAAAGAGGGAATGCTTGCACATACAAATCTTCGAAGTAAAACAGAAACATCACCCGTCGAGGTGTCAAATAGGTGACAGGTAGATGCCTAATTCTCTGACAAAGTGCGAGCCTTTAGTCAGAGAAGTTCGCTATGAAAAAGAAAATATTTATGGCAGTTGCCTTGACCTTGACTATCTACGGGATTAACACCAGAGCTGAGGAGATCGCACTGGAAGAAATCGTTGTGACTGCACAAAAGCGCGAACAGAGTCTGCAGGAAGTTCCTGCCTCGGTGACCGCGCTAACTACAGATACTATCGAAGCAATCGACATCACCAACATGGCCGACCTTACCAGGACGTCAGCCTCTCTGACTCATGGACAGGGTCCAACGCCAAATAGTGGCGCCTTCAGAGTGCGTGGCATTGGAACTAGTGTCGTCAGTGTAGGCCTTGACTCCAGTGTATCGGTGGTCATTGATGAGGTGGCGCAGGCACAACCTGGACAAGCCCTGACCAACCTGATCGACATCGAGCGAATAGAGACTGTAAACGGCCCTCAATCAACACTATTCGGTAGAAACGCCTCCGCTGGAGTGCTTAATGTCACCACCCAGTCACCCACGGAGGAGTTCGAGAGCTACATCCGTACCACGCTGACCGACGATGGCGAACAAAAAGTCTCGGGAGTGGTTAGCGGTCCGGTGACCGAAGCTCTGGGCTACAGAGTCGCAGCGTACTACAGGGACTATGATGGTTGGACGGAGAACCTCTTCACTGGTGAGGATATTAACGGGGCGGAGCAGCGCGGTGTACGGGGTAAGCTCGCGTGGCAGGCTACTGATATGCTGAATTTTCTCCTTATTAGTCATTACTACGAAGACGACAACAATTGTTGCAGCCTGTCACATCGTGAGCTGGACCCGTCAGCGCGACTGCTGGGTCTTGCACCAGTTACTTTAACAAACCCCCTAACGCTCACCAGGGTGGGGGAAGATAACGCAGCCCCCGAAATCGACGCTGAACCTAGGTCCAAGGCTATAGACAAAGGCACAAGCCTGAAGATCAATTGGTCTATCGGTGATTTCGAATTAACGTCAATCTCCTCCTATAACAACTGGGAGAACAACACGCGGAGTGATTTAGACTTCTCCCCCTTCCTGCCGAATTTAGGCAATATTCCCATCGCCGCACTTTCAGGCGGAATAATTTCAAACTCGTCGATCGATAGCAAATTCATTACCCAGGAATTACGACTTAGTTCACTAGCAGGTGATCGTTTTAATTATTTTGCCGGGCTTTACTTTTCCGATACGGATACCGATAGGCGGTCCGAGAGAAACTTCAGACCGGCTGCATATGCCGCTAATTCAAGTACCCAAAATAAGGCGGTCTTCGGTCAATTCACCTGGCAACTTCGTGAAGACACCCAGTTAACACTTGATGGCCGTTACAACCACGAGGAAATTTCGGTCGACTACAGTAATCTGCAAGAAGGTGAGAGGTACAAAGCCAGTGACTCTGAAAATCGCTGGCTAGGTAAGCTTTCACTGCAACATTTCCTCAACGAAAAAACGATGTTGTTTGCGTCTGCAGCCAACGGATACAAGGGTCAAGGTTATGATATTTCTCCGTCGTTTAATCAGCGAACAGCCGACAACCCCGTTGGGGCTGAGGATTCCAGGTCTTTTGAGGTTGGTCTCAAGAGCACACTGTTCGACCAAAGGTTGCAACTGGATGTAATCGGTTTCTATACCCAATACGACGACTATCAGGCCCAGAACTCAGAAGTAGTCAATGAAGAATTAGTTCTTGTCGCTACCAATGTAGGTCAGTTGGAAACCAAAGGGGTAGAGATCAATACCAACTTCCTTGTTGGGCGGAGTCTCAAGATTAGCAGCAGCATTGCCTGGGTCGATGCGGTTGTCGATGACTATCCCGACGCCGATTGTTACCGCAACCAGACCGTGGCCCAAGGCTGTGTACCTATTGAGCCTGGCTCCGGTCGGTTCGTCCAAGACCTGGGTGGCAAGCCTCTAAATAACTCACCTGATTGGAAGATTACATTAGGCGCACGGTACTTCGCGAGACTCGAAAGCATGCCTTTCGACGGCTTTGTCGACGTCAATTACCAGTGGCAGGATGAGGTGAACTTCGATCTGAATCAGGATCCACGTGCCGTGCAGGACAGCTACGCCACGCTAAATATAAGCGCAGGTATACGTGAACGTTCGCGTGGCCAATACCAGATGACACTTTTTGTTAACAACGTCTTTGATCAGGATTATACGGCAGCGATTCTTGATCTGTCGGAACTCTACCTGGACGATACCGCCTACATTCAACTGATGCCCCGAAATGCCCAACGGTACGCTGGAATACGCTTGAAATATTCGTTTTGATTAGATTTCTAGCAATGCAGGCTCTGGTTTCCACAATCAGCTCTCGTTTCCTGCGGATATCACCCTGCTCCCAGTCAAGTGTTCCGCCAAAGAGTATGGTGAGGATACCTTCTCTCGGGTCCTAAGCAATATCGCGAAATCGACACTGCCGACCAAAAGAATAGCTAGTGGGAATCAGTTGGCACTGTCATGTACCGCTGGATTGATAGTGTGGCTGAGTTGCCCCCGTCAGGCGTGGGCACCACAAACTTCTGCAAACCGATAGTTATCGACTAGCGACAAGTTTGCTGTATCGAGCAGAACATATTCCATAAAGCAAATTGATGGAGTGGTCAGGAGCATTTAGATCGCTCTTACTCCCCAGCCACCCGCAAACACTTACTTCGATTAATGTACAGAAACAAAAAGCCCGCAAACAGCAGTCCATGTCCTACTACACCAGCGGGCATGGATATCATGAGGCAAGCGATAAGCATACAAATATGAAATGTCGAAAGAAGCCCCAGACCTAGTGCTAAACTCGATTCGGAGTCGCTATATTTTGAGAACCACACAATGCTCACTGCCGCAGAGAGAGCTGCAAAACCATAGAGAACAAGTCCCCCATGAGTCGCCGCATCAAATTCCGCTAACCGGAAAGGCAGAGTGACTAACCTAGCTGATGTCAGACCTTCCAGAACCAGATTCAATCCCAACACTGTAAACAGAACTTTTCTCATATTCCTCATCCTTTTATTCACGCGCGGTCATCATTTAACGCCTGAACTCGCTCAACAACGCGCAATAGAGCAGCGGCGATTTCAACGGGAACCTCCTCTTGCAGAAAGTGGCCACCTTGTGTTTCGGTGACGGGCGCTTGCGGGAAAAACTTCCTCATTGCAGGCAGGCCTAATGCCAAAATCGGGTCTCTCATTCCCCAGACAATCTCAGCGGGGATATCCAGACCTTGGACGTAGTTCATGATTGTTCTCATTGCCGGTGTACTTGGGTGATCCGGGCCATCCGGAACCATGCGCATCATCGCCAGAGGAGCTTTTGCATTCCTACTTTCCACCACAGGCTTCCCATAGAGGTCCGCCACCTCGGCTAGAAATTGGTCCGGGTCACCCTGCAAGCGATGCATGCTATCAAATATAGAGAATAACCCTTCCAGCATCAGCTCGCCGACTACCGGGATTTTGACTACAGCGTGGGGGACGGAAAGATTCACGGGTTCGGTAGGGGCACCGAACCCCGTGTTTAGCATAACAGCTCCCTTGATTAACCCAGGTGAGAGGGAGAGTGCCCCCATCCCTACGGGCCCGCCCCAGTCCTGCCCCGAGTACACCAGCTCGGTGAGCTGTAACTGCACCAACACGCTGTTCATCCAGCGCATATGATTGTCCACAGTATGTGCGCTCGCAGGCACCTTGCTCGAAAATCCCAGGCCTACCATCGTCGGCATAATCAGGCGAAGCCGATCCTTGGGCAGTTGTTCGGCAATCTTGCGATAAAGAAATCCGGATGTCGGATTGCCGTGTTGCATGTACACAGGGAAGCCGGTCCCAACTTCCAGGACGTGTACTTTGATTCCTGGTTCTACCTCGACAAAATAGCTCTTGTAATCCGCAGTAAGGTGTCTCGCTGCGTACGGCGGCAGAGGGAAAGCTTCAAATACTCCCGCGTTCAATGTGACGATGCCTTCCCCCATGGGCGTGGTCTGTTCACCATCCCGGGTGATGACACCACCCATCGCGATGCTGAATACA
>Ga0181574_10004952_pt1 | contig 11522 bp, 10 predicted proteins | sample 101ome_24_FD_145600 | JGI IMG/M metagenome (GOLD analysis project Ga0181574, IMG submission 145600) | Coastal salt marsh microbial communities from the Groves Creek Marsh, Skidaway Island, Georgia - 101410AT metaG (spades assembly) | ecosystem: Environmental > Aquatic > Marine > Intertidal zone... | reverse complement strand
CTGTCTGTTGCTATGGCCATGACTATCAAAGCTGATGGTAAGATCACCGACCTCGAATTCGAGGAAGGCACACATGGTCAAGTTAAACGACTCTTCTACGATATAACTAAGCGGCTTCGGATGATGCCAAAAATCGAAAACGGCAAGGCCATAGCATCCCCCTTCTCCTTGGTGCAGACATTTAAAGGCGCGAATTTCTCACCAGCGAGTGAAGCGGAAAAGGCCCATTCGTCGTCGGATAGAACAACCGACCGCCAATCTCCCGTACCAGATACCGATGCACAAAGACAGGCGGCAGACAGTGATTAAGCGGCTTGCCCACGCCTTTACGCTGATTGTGCTGACCACTTCCTCGCTCAGCTATGGACAACAATCCGTTCTCAATTATCTGTACACAGAATTTAATCTGCAGGATCAGCAACGAGTCATGGACTCGATTCAGCGCGGTGATCTAAGTGCAGATGCCCAAGCGGAGCTTGCGTACGCCGAGGCTCAGACGTTAATGACTCAAAACAACATCCAGCCAAATCAGGTGAGCGCCACAGCGGCTGGTCGTTGGCTGGCCAACGCCGCGATGTTGGATATTCACGCAGGTCGACCGGACCAGGGACAATTGTTTTTATCCGAGGCGCTAAACCTGTTAGGCGCTGATAGCGCTCCGTTTGCTCCTAAACTGTTTAACGCGGTGATGGCCCGCGGTGTTGCCGCTTTTCGACTCGATGATTTGGAACAGGCCAGGGACGATTTTCAATGGGGCCAAAATATTCTGCACCGAAATGAGGGAGTGCTTACCTTCGCACAAGCCGAGACAGTGAACTGGCTGACCAGGGTCTATTTGGGCCAAAGAGAATTGTTCAATGCAGACACCCAGCAACGGTTTTTGCTCAAGCTCGCGACCGAGCACTATGATGAAAACCACCCAATGCTGATATCCATCAAGCAAAACGTTGCCGAATACCTCGGACAGCGGGCGGCACTTATCTCACCACTGGACGACGAGCCGGCGCGAGCTATTCGGCAAGCCATGTTTACAGAAAGCCTCACCTTGCTCGAGACACTCATCAGCACACTCGAACAGACGGTAGGCGCCACTTCTGTCAAACTGATCGACCCGCTGAGGTCGTTGGTTCGCATTAGGCAAATGCAGGGCACCGCGTATCGCCTAACAGAAGCACCGCTACAACGGGTGCTAGACATTCTCATGGCGCAAGAGTCTGTGGATGATGAGGATCTGGCCAACGCGTGGCTCGAATTTGGCGATGGAATGGTGTTGAGCGGCAATCCGAGGTCTGGTAATGCTTATCAGGAGGCCTGGACTCTACTTGAAGCCTCGTCACCTGACGCGCTTTCACAATTTACTGAACCGGTTCTGCTGAATCCAAGAAAAATTACGCCACTCCTTCTGGAGCGCCGACCGAGTCAAGCGCCACCGGGTGCAGAGCTTTACGCTGATATGACGATGACGATCACCGAACGAGGCCGGACCAAAGGGGTCAAGATTACAGATCGCACCGTGTCGGCCAAGTATTCTCGATGGGCTCGATCAAGGTTGTCGTTCACCCGGTTTCGCCCCGCAATGGCCGACGGAAATCCTATCGCTAAAACCGTGCAATTGCGCCAACCCTTTATCGTTGCCTCCGATGTTGGCCCCGACTCTCAGCCCTCAAATGAGCCATTTTCGAACGATGGTGATCTCTAATTTATCCCTCTCCGGAGATAAAGGTTCTTAATTGTTCGGCCAGCCCTTTGCATGCCGCGTTGCCCGGGCGGGCTAAAATCGGCACTGGCACCACCAGCCCTGCGAGGTAAGACGTGCCATTAGCATCAGCGGAGATTTGTCCCGTTGTATCTAACGTCTCAACGTCCCAAATGGATGCTTCGTAGGAGGCGTCTTGCTCCCAGTAGCTCATTCCGAAACAGCCCCCGCCAAAGGTGCTGACCGTGCAACTCATTGATCCGCCTTTATCAATGGTAATGGTATCTCCCTCAATCCAAGCGAGATATCGGACCTTTGAGTCTGCAATTTTCTCTCGGACACCGGGAACCGTAAATAACTGCCCGAGATCGCTGGCGGAGCCAGGCGCTGTGCGCGGCTCAAACCAGGGATACATCTGATCTACAAATTCCTGCTGCGGCACTAGTCGAATTGGGCGATCACCACTGCCAAGAATGTCTTCCAAGCAATCGGTGAAACTCTCCTCAGTTTGTCGATCGTTGTAGGTCGCCCTGCCGAGTATCACCATCGCCTCATCTGACGCTATTCCGGTCACCGCCTGCCGATTTTGCTCAACGCGCGTTGTTGCACATCCGGCAACAATCGATAGGCCAATCGATAACAGCGCGAATTCGCCAACCTGCAGTGCTGTCCTCAGCTGCAAGCCTAGTGGGTTTCTGAATTGCTCCTTCATCGGCATACCTTGGCACTTCATCGCGTAGATTCTAACCAGTCCTGAAAGAAGCCTTGCCTCGGCAATTCGATGGCAATTCTCGCTCCAGCATCACGAATCGCGAGCACCGTTGCAGAGTTAACCGCTTCTGCAGCCTGAAAGGTGCCCGCCTCGGCTTTACCGTATCCAACCACCTGCCAAACACCCAGTGACTGGCCGTCAGCGTCTCCGATTTCGATTCTGAATTTGGTAGAGGCAGAGAAAAAATTGAGGCCCGAAATCTGTGGTGTCAGAAAACCATATTCCACCAAATCTATCCTAATCTGACCGTCCTCACGGGTCTGAGGTTCTTTTGGGTTTCCAGAAATTAGCCCGTCAGATTCCACCTCCATTGACGCAACACTAACGAACATTGAGTCTAATAATTCATTAAAAAACGCTTCGTTCATGGGCCCGAGAGCGATTGACCAGTCTCCTCCCCGAGGAAGTTTTTCCTCGTGGGTATACTGTAGCGACCGAGGTTTAAGGAAGAGAACCGACCGATCTATGGCAGGCACCAGCAGCTTTGGAACTTCGCCCTCGACTTGCACGCTCGTACTACACGATGAAACACCGCCTAGAAACAGTATTATCGCAGCTGCTCGAAAGCCGTTAAGAAAGTTTTGCGCGCTAATAGTGAACCAATTCACTTTCATCTCTTTTCCAGGTAAACCGCGCAGTGTGGCCTGACGATTTCCCTACCTGTAATCTTTTAAGTCCTGTTTAATGTATTCATGCCAGATCGCGATAGCAACAAGGTTAAGCGATAAAACTGAACAACGAGGCTGGCGCTACATCTAGTTAGTGGCTAGATCTCTTCCTCAATACTTAGCTGACCTGTGCGCCGTTCTCTGCGGCTATTTCGTGTGCCGAGACGACATGTTTCCAACGCTCTTAGAAGCCTCAATCGTGGTTCCAATCTGCTTGTGCCATCACGCTTTCTTTATCATTTCGACTGGACGATCAGCTTTCCTAGTCGAAAAGAAGATATTCCCGCGAACTCTGCGACAAGAAGCGGGTTGGCCAAGCTAATGAATTCGACTAACGCACCCCTCTGGCTGATTTCAAACTCTGTTAATGGTTGTGCCGTAAGACTCATTAGAGAACTTCTTCAGCAGAGACAACTCGAAGTTCAGCTCTAATTCAGCTTTAATTTGAAATATTACTAAGATAATAACGTTACGAGCACGCTGGATGAATAGATTAATACTTACGCTCTTAGGCCTTATAGTTCTTCTATCTGGCTGCCAAAGCCCTCAGCCAGCGCCTTCCTCGCCTAGCATGCCGAGCCCGCCCTCGTCGCCCAGCATGCCAAGTCCGTCAAGTCCATCCTCGTCACCTAGCATGCCAAGCCCATCGAGCCCTTCCTCGTCACCCAGCATGCCGAGTCCCTCGAGTCCGTCCTCTTCGCCCAGCATGCCAAGTCCTTCGAGCCCGTCCTCGTCACCCAGCATGCCGAGTCCCTCGAGCCCATCCTCATCGCCCAGCATGCCAAGCCCTCCAAGTTCCTCCAGTTCTGGTAGAGAAACCGGCCCACGTGAGCCACAAACAAGTGGGGACGAAACCACCTCCTCCGATCAACGAGAGACAAGCCGACCAGGAGCGCCAGGTGATTCAGCTTCAAGTGAAGATCTCATCAATGCAGGCGAAGCTTTGCTCGAGACCGCGAGCGATCTTACGCGTGGCGGGCAAGGGGCTGACGATCCCTTATTGCCGGAGCCTATGAGCGATGCATCGGGCGGAGAGCCAGAGGATGCGCTCATCCCCGAGTCAGAGCCCACCCAACCAGCGGACGAAGAAACATTTTTTGAAACTGACTCAGCGAGCACCAGTTCTGCGGCAACGGAAACCGAGACTGAAGTCGACCCATCGGACAGCTCATCTGCGGCGAGTGCAGAGGCAAGCGCAGCAGGTAACGCAGCAGCTGAGGAAGCGCTAAACCAAAGTGGTGAGATGGGCGGTTCGTACGAGGATGAACCCCTGACTGCTGGCCAGCAAGCCGCACTAGAGGCCGCAGCGGATGCCGTTGCTGCGGCTGGGGAAGCCCTCCTTCGCGCCGCTGACGAGATTAGTGATGCTGAACAGGGTTCGGCTTCAATGGGAAATGGAGACCCACCTGGTTCCGAGTCGATGAGTGAGGCACAAATCGCGCTCATACTTGCTCGTGCAGCGCTAGATAACGCCGCAGCGTCGAACGATGGAGATCCACGATCTGGTCAATGGATTGATGCGGCTAATGCCTCCATCGAAAGCGCTTCAGAGGCCCTGGCAGGCGCCGTCCAGGCCGCGATGATGGAAGGTCCCGGCACCGACTACGATGCGAGCGACTCAGCACAAACTGCAGATGTCACAGGTTCCGGACACAGTGGACCGGATGCGCGGATAGCAGAGCTTGATGCAGAGCTGGATGCCAGCATCGTAGTATTCGAGACTGATATGCAATCGGCGCGAGAACGAGCCGCAGCTGCGCTCACGGGCAGAACAATGACGGCAGTTGCAGGCTCGTCTTTGGATGTCGACGAAACGAGCATTGGACAAGAGGATCGGCTTCCAGAAGGCACGGCATCAGTGGGCACACCCGGCATGGCGCCTGACGAAAACCCAGACGTCGAGGCGACAAATGTGGAGGACAGCGATGGCGAATACGCCGAAACGGGTCGAACACCAGATGGCAAGCGTTTTGAAGGCCCGCCCCCTACTGAAGACCCAGAAATTCCAGAGGACATCCCCAGCCCTCAGGGTGACGATATCGTCGCCAAGCAACTGCGCGAGGCCGCGATGGCAGAGCAAGACCCCGACCTCAAAGCTAAGCTGTGGGAAGAATATAAAAGATACAAGGCTGGACTGTAACGCCTGACTGATTAGGACTGAACGATGGGAAAGTTAACCAAAATCCTTCTTTGGAGCCAAAGCCAATCCATGCAACTATCCTGGTTACTGCTTGGCTCCCTAACATTGCTCACCTCGTGCGCCACGACCGAGGTGGTTACCACAGCCTCCCAACCCGTGATGATCGCCGAGACACCCATTGACGACGAGCTGAGACTCGACGTTATGATTCTTCCGTTTGATCCTAGCTTGGAACGAATAGAAACTGCAGAAGGTGATATTCCTATCTCAGCTGAAGTTAGACGAGCCGAGTCCCGCTATCAGGCCTACCACCTAAAAGAAACCTTAGAGCAAACAGGGAATTGGGGCGTTGTGCGAGTCATTCCATCACCGGCTAGCTTCCAGCCCCTCCTTGTTGAAGCAAAAATCCTAGACTCTGACGGTGAAAATCTCCGTATATCGGTTCGAACAGTCGACGCAGCCGGTTCGGTCTGGATCGATAAGGAATATTCCGACTCCGCGAGCAAATATGCCTATCAAAGTGTGAGAGAGGACCCCTTCCAGGACATCTACAACCAAATCGCTAACGATTTATTAAAAGCCCACCAAGCAAGGGCCACATCCAGCATTACCAATATCCAAAACGTGGCTCGGCTCAAATTTGCGGCCGACTTGTCGCCCGAGAGTGTCTCAGGCTATTTACAAACGGACCGACGAGGCCGAGTAACAATCGCGCAATTACCCGCTGAAAACGACATCGTGATGCAGCGCATCAGTAGGCTTCGCGAACAAGAAAATCTCTTTGTCGATACGATGGATGACTATTACTTGAACTTTTATCGCGACGTCAAACCCTCATACGATGAATGGCGATACGCAACCTACGATGAAGCAGTCCGCCTGAGGCAGATGCAGAAGCAGGCACGCAATCGTCTGTTAGCAGGTGCTGCGTTAATTGCAGGGGGCGTTTACGCTGGATCGCAGAGCGATACCTGGGCGGGGGATGCTGCAGCAGCTGGGGCAGTTGTGGGCGGAATCGGAGCGGTGAAAAGTGGCATGGATCGCTACAAGCAAGCTGAGATTCATGAGCAGGCCCTTGCAGAACTGACTCAGTCGCTCGGCATGGAAATTGAACCCAACGTGCTTCAGATCGAGGGGCAGTCCATTGAGCTGGAAGGCACCATAGACAGCCAATACAACCAGTGGCGACGCATTCTGAAAGAAATTTACGCCGCCGATCAAGGTAATCAATGATCCACCGTTGTGCATTGACCGTCATGAATTCCTAGAAGGCCATTGACATAAGGCAACCCGCCAATGACCCATACTCCCTGGCAAGCCGGGACGACAATCGCACAAGACTTCACCTTGCGTCGCGCACTGTCTCAAGGAGCTGATCTCGAGCCTTGGCTTGCAGATGGCCCAGATGCGAGCGCCAGTTACATCGTCCACCGCCTCACACCCTCGATCGCGACCAGTGAGGAAGCAAGCAGGATTGCGGCACTCAGGCAATCCTTATCTACTGATCAGCATGCGGCCTTTGAGACATTTATCGATGGCAGTTCAAGCGAAGCACCATTGCTTATCGAGCGCATTGATGAGCCAGCGGTAGCGATAGCAACACCCGAAGACATTGCTAGCGATCCTGCGAGGCTGGAACGACTCATTCATGGTCTCGCCCAAGCTGAGCACCTCGGATTCGCAATCACTGCAGTGACATCGTCGCTGCTGCTCACTCACTCGGGCACCTTGGTCAGCCTACGGATGGGTTGGCCAACCGCATGGTTTGATGCCAAGCGTTCGACCCCCATCAGTCGAGTCGAGGATTTCGCAAACTGGCTCATCCAGCCTATCGACTCGAGCGGATCACTCTCTGAGTCCAGCGCTAAGGCCATTCATGCCATCGTTCAACCCGTCTTAGACGGCCTCGTGAGAGACTATTCGGACTGGTCAGAGGCGATCAGTCAAAGCCGCATCTTGCGTGATGCCTCCATCGAGAATAACCCGACTAGTTCAACCAGTGAGCCCGCCACTGTTGTTATTCAATCAGCACAGCATCCCAGCGGCAAAAGCCGACCGAGCCAACCTTATTTCTGGATGGCGCTTGTCCTGATCTTGGCCAGTGGGTTCGTTTTCTTTGTACTCCCAGAGTGGGTTGCATCGAACCGAGATCAATCCACGACAGTGGTGGCCAAAGAGGCCGAGTCTCCTGCTCCCTTGGTCGCTGAACGCGCATCCCCTCTCGCAGCCGCGCAGAACAAACTAGACCTTGAGAAGGCCGAGGCGCTGGCTGAGGACTTCTTGCGTCGATTACTTGCCCTTGAAGATAAGGGCCTCCGATTTTGGAACAGTCCGGCACAGGAGCGATTGAACAACGCTGCAATCGCTGCCGATGACGCTTTCAGAAGAACCGAGGGCGAGACATCACTTAGTGCCTACGAGACATTGTTAGTTGAGTTGAGCTCGCTCGAAGCTAGCATTCCCTCCGTCATAGAAAACTACGAGCAAGAGGCCGTGACTGTCATGGCCGCGGGAAACTATACCCGCGCACAGGAAGTCTACCGTACACTCAGTTTGCTCGTGCCGAATAACCCTTCCTATCTCGATTCCCTTGAGCGCGCCGAGCAACTCCCCGACGTTACCCTCATCTTGAGTGAGGTCGATCAGATCATCATTGACGGCAAGCTAGATGACGCGCGAGACCGACTCAAAGACGCGCTCGCTCTCGTGCCCGATTGGCCAGCAAGCCTAGACACCCAATCGCGCATCGAGACCGCAATTGGTCGACGGGACTTTCAGGCCACCATGACCCAAGGGTTTGCTGCGCTCGCAGCCGGTGAATTTGAATCTGCTCGAGCGTTGTTTAAAAAGGCGGAGGCTTCACCCTTTGACAATGGCGACGCTGAAGAAGGCCTTCGGCAAATTGTGAGCAGGGAAACCAATCAGATCGTGGATCGGCTGAAGCAAGACAGTGAGATCGCGCTCGAAAACGGCGCTTGGCAGACGGCCATTGACCTCCTTCGCGAACTCGCTGGGCTAACGCCTCGATCGGTAGCGGTGAAGGCTCAGCTGAGCATGGCTGAAGAACGACTAGCACTGGAAAGCGAAGGGCAAGCTTACCTGGATGATCCCCTCTCACTTCAGTCCGATGAACAATTGCAGCGCGCTAAAACGTGGGTCGTTAGTGTCAGCCGTCTCAGTCCGCCTAAGGGCCGGATGAGCACTCAGCTCATTGCCCTCGGTCAGCTCCTATCCCTCGCGCGAAGTCGCTATGACGTCACGCTGACCTCAGATGGCTTGACAACCGTGAAACTCCTAAGGGCAGGAAGTAATGGTGCCCTAGGATCCTTAGAGAGGACCACCCTCCAACTGATTCCAGGCCGTTACACGGTGACCGGAAGACGGGCTGGATTCATTGATGTTCGAACAGATTTTGAAGTGCCGCCTGACGGGGGGGGCATTTTGATTGACATACGCTGCGAGGAACGTATTCCATGAACGATCACCGAGATCGCATTGAATCCACTCCTTTTGAGGCGCCCGATCTAGATCAAACGCCGCAAAGGCGGCGCCTTAGCAAGGTTGCTATTTTTCTGAGCGGCGCTGGTATTGCGCTCGCAGCAATAGGCTGGTTTTTATTCACAGCCACCGCAGTCAAATTCGTGACCAATCCGGACGAGGCTACCCTCGCTGTAACAGACGGATTCAGCTATCGATTGGGTGACCAATGGCTTATCCGGCCTGGAGAGATCGCGGTGGCTGCGATAGCTGAGGGCTACAGACCACTCAGCCAGCGCGTTGAGATACTGAGTGCGACCTCGCAACAAGTTGAGTTGGTGCTCGACCCGCTGCCTGGCTTACTAAGCATTTCAGCCAACGCAATCGGAGCACTCGTGTCCGTCGACGGTGAGGTAATCGGTGACACTCCGATTAACGATGCTCTGATTGAGGCGGGTATTCGCTCGGTGCAGCTGACCCATCCAAGATTCAAGGATCTATCTACCGAGGTAGAAATCACTGGGCGCAATGTAAAGCAGGCGCTCGAACTCGAGCTTTTACCCGCCTGGGCAGACATCACACTCTCGTCAATGCCCGAGGGAGCCACCATTATCGTGGACGACGCGGAGGCTGGCCAAACGCCAACAACACTAGAACTCCTTGAAGGACAGCGAAGCATTCAGCTGTCGCTCGCCGGGTTCAAACCCGCCAAAACGATGATCGAAGTGGTGAGCAGCATCCAGCAGGTGTTGCCGCCCTTCGCACTGGAGCCGGCAGACGCTCAAGTCATGATCACGACGACTCCCCCCGGAGCAAGCATTCAATTGGATGGGCAATATCGCGGACAATCCCCCATCAATCTAGCAGTGACCCCTCAGCAGCGATTGGCCATCACGGCCAACAAAGCAGGCTACGAGCCATCGGAGGCAACCCTATTTTTGGCGCCCAATGAGGAGAAGCAGCTTTCAATGTCGCTATCCCCTCAGCAAGGACGCCTTGCTGTCAGTACTCTGCCAGCGGACGCGGAAATCTTGATGGATGGCAAGCCCGCGCCAGACCTAAGACAAGGCATGGACCTCGTCAGCCGGCCCTACGTGATCACCATCAAGAAAACCGGATATGCGGAAGTCACCGAGCGCGTGACGCCCATCGTTGGCCAACTTCAGACCCTTAATTTTGAGCTGCTGTCGCTTGAAGCCGCGCGGCTTGCTCGAATTCCGGCGCGGCTCTTAACTGGGCAAGGCAGTCCTCTGCAGCTGGTTAAGCCAGGCACCGTGCAACTCGGCGCGCCCAGGCGCGCTCGGGGGAGAAGAAGTAACGAGATAGAGCGTGAAGTGGCGATTAGCCAGCCTTTTTACATCGGCCGTTTTGAGGTCACTAATCGAGAGTACTTGGAATTTGATCCAAGCCATGAACCGGGTTTACTTGGCCGAATCCTGCTAAACGAGCGCGACCGGCCTGTGGTCAACCTCTCCTGGTCAAGGGCCGTCGAGTTTTGCAACTGGCTTAGCCGACGCGACGCCCTGACACCAGCGTATACGCAAGTCGACGGCGAGTGGCAGCTCACGCAGCCCTTCACTGATGGATATCGATTACCCACTGAATCCGAATGGGTACTGGCGCTAGCAGCGGTGAACCAAGCAAACGATAAACCCACTTTCCCCTGGGGGGAGTCACTCACTCCCGCCGAGCAAGTCGCCAACATCGCAGACGCATCCGCGACCGGAGCGGTGCCGTACATCGTTCAGGGTTACGATGACGGGTTCCGAGGCCCGGCCCCCGTTGGACGATTCCCAGCCAATTCGCTTGGTCTCCACGACCTCACTGGCAACGCTGCGGAATGGGTGAATGACCGCTACAGCGTGGCACCGTCCAAATCCGTCGAAACGGATCGAATAGGACCCGTGAGTGGAGACGTCTTCGTTATTCGCGGGTCCAGCTTTTTGATGGGACGGTTCGGCGAGTTGCGCACAGCATTTCGCGACTTCGGCCAAGAAGGCCGGCAGGACGTTGGTTTCAGACTAGCGAGATCGATTCCCACTGACGCGCGGGGTCAGTAGACCGAAGGACCTTACCCGATCACTAACCGACAGCGACGACCTTGAGGTAACTGATACCCAGCTTTCAAGAGGCCGGCCAATACCGAATCATGAATAGGCTACTCATGGATAAGAAGCTGATAAACAGGTTGCCGTTCACGCGCCGTGATCCATAGACCGAGAGCTGGACAAGCATTGGACCATGCTAGACTTTTCAACGAATCAATACGCTGTATTCCTATGGATAGTGTGCTAACCCAATTTCGCAGCTTCTGTTCTCCCTGCATTGGCAATCGGCGACCCGCCAAACAAGGAGGCGCGTTCGCACCCTCGCCTAAGCCATCATCGCGGCAAGCGATCTGGTTACTGCTGTGCACTTTGCTGCCACTATCATCGCTGATGGTTGAGGCCGCGGAACATGGTACTGCGCAAGGGCCCACCGCTACGGCTACCCCACCGACTACGGGCGACCCATCGCCCCCTTCGGCGCAGATGGAACAACCTCAATCAGGTGCCAAGACTCCTCCTCCGGCGCCCAACGCAGCCCAGCTCAAGACTCGCGGACTGGGAGCTGCCTTTGAAAAATTTAATCCAAGCGAAGCCATCAGCGCTGATAACGCAGTGCCCTTCCCTATCGATATCTAACCGAGACTAGACCATGAACAAAAAAGCACTTTCCTCCGAGTTCATTTTCCAGTTGTTTTCCCTGGTCATTGCAGTCCTACTCGTC